>WNGB01011554.1_pt1 | contig 12083 bp, 8 predicted proteins | sample 5400681 | NCBI WGS metagenome assembly WNGB01 (sample SAMN13153367, study PRJNA577476) | soil metagenome | isolation source: 115 cm soil or saprolite under grassland replicate 2 | place: USA:California | collected 2016-06-15 | reverse complement strand
CGCGGGACGATCCGCAAATGGTCGCCAGTGGCGCCCTGGTGCCCTTCGACGACCCGCGCGCGGGCGCGCCGCTCACCGTGGCGAGCCCGCTCTGGCTGGACGGCGTCGAAAAGGTCGCGCCACGCTTCCCGCCGGAGCTTGGCGAGCACTCGGTGGAGATCCTTCGCGAGGCTGGCTACGGTGAGGCGGAGATCGATTCGCTGCTCTCCACGCGCGTCATCGTGCAAGGCAAGACCGCTCCCTAAGGATCGCATCGGGGTGATGGCGACCCGGGGTTCGGTGACGCGGCCCCGAAGTCACTCCACCTTCGAGTTTCTCCGAGGACGGGCCCAGCCGCCGCCCGCCCGTCTTGCACGCCCGCGGGGCGACCGCCATCCCACCTTGCACCCGGGAGGGCCCGTGAAGCGGGTCGAGGAGGCCGGTCCCGCCGCAGGGACTGCAAGCTGATCTTGCACGCTGCATTCGGCGCCGCACGATTTTCGCGGAGTTCCACATGGCTCGCAGTTTGCGAGGGCAGGGGCCATTGTGACCGATCGGATCGCGATCGTTGGCATCGACGTGGGCGCGACGACCACCTCGGCCGGACTCGTCACTCGCGACGGGGAGATTCTCGCGTTCGCCCAGACGCCCACCCGCACGACCGGCGGGGGTACTCCCGTCGACATTGTGCTGGCGCTCGTGAGCGAGTTGACGGCCCGGGCGCGCGGGCGGGGCATCGCGCTCGCCGGGATCGGCGTGGGCCTGCCGGGCCTCGTGGACGCGGAGAAGGGCATGATGATTTACGCGGTCAACCACGTGCCCGAGTTCGCCCACCTCCCGCTGGCCGATCTCCTCCGCGACTCCACCGGGCTGACCACCTTCGTGGACAACGACGTCAATGTGCTCGCTCTCGGGGGGCACAGGTTCGGCGCCGGGCGGGGCGCCGACTCTTTGGTCATGCTCGCGATTGGGACCGGCGTCGGGGGGGCGGTGATTATCGGCGATACCCTCGTCCGCGGCCACGCCGGCTGCGCCGGGGAGTTCGGTCACTTCCCCATCGATCCTCGCGGCCCCCTCTGCCGCTGCGGCAACCGTGGCTGCCTCAATGCCTGGGCCGCCGGCACGAGCGTCGCCGAGCGGGGCCGGGAACGCGCGGTCGCCGCCCCGCGCTCGACCTTGATGGATCTGGCCGGCGGCGACCCAAACGAAATCACGGCCGAGCTGGTCTTCCGGGCGGCGTCGGCAGGTGACGCTGCCGCCGGAGACATCGTGGCCGAGGCGTGCCATGCTCTCGGCGTGGCGCTCGGCGCCATCATGAGCGGCATCAACCCTGAGGTCATCGTGATCACCGGGGGCGTCGCTGAGTCTCTCATGCCGCTGGCGGGCGAGATCCGCCGCCACGCTGCCAGGTTCGCCCTGCCGCAGGCGGTCGCGTCGACGACGATCCACTTGGTGCCCGGCGACAAGCGGCGGACGGTCCTCGGGGGCGCCGCGCTGTTCCTTTACGAGGTCGACCGGCGGCGGACGCCGCTCGAGTCGAGGAGGGCGTAGATGTTCGTCGATCAGCCGGGCGCCAAGATCTTCTACCAGATCACGGGCAGCGGTGAGCGCGACCTCTTCCTGCACCCACCCTCCAATCCCGCGTCTTACAGCCGACTGTGGAAGAACAACATCCCCTACCTCTCTCGACACTTCAGGGTCATCGCCATGGACCCGCGAGGGAACGGGCGCTCGGACCAGCCCGCCACTGGGTACGACTTCGCCACGCGGTACGGTGACATGGTCGGCGTCCTGGACGAAGCCGCGCGTCTGCCCGTCGCCCTCGTGGCCTTCTCGTGCGCGAGCATGCTCGCCGTCACGTACGCGGTCGAGAATCCCGAGCGCGTATCGCACCTGATTCTCGTCAGCGCGCAGTACTCGCAGTCGCTGCCCAAGCCCTTCGAGGAGAAGGTGGCGCGCATCATCCGAGAGGACTTCGATGGCTGGCGCACGCGGCTCCTGACCAAGTGCGCGCCGGAGCCGCACTCGCTCAAGGCGATCGAGGACGGCATCGCCTGGGCCGGCGAGAGCCGGCCAGAGATCTACGTCGAGGCCCTCCAGCAGATCGAGAAGGACAACGTCTACGACCTTCTCGGCCAGCTCCGCGTGCCCACCCTGATCCTCCACGGCACGGCGGACTGGGTCGTTCCCCACTCTCATGGCAAGAAGTTCGCCGCTGCCGTTCCTGGGGCCCGGCTCGTCACCTTCCAGGGCGGCGGCCACGTGCTGCCCGGACGCGAGGCGGTCAAGGTGAACCGGCTCATCCGCGACTTCGTCCTCGACCGGCCGGTGGAATCGCGGGTCATTCCGCCCACCACCGAGCGCACGGTCGCCGCCGAGTTGCCGGCCACCACGCCGCCTCCAGCGCGCGCACGCGCGGGTCGGAGCAGTCAGCGGCGTATTCTCTGGCTCTCCAGCCCGATCGGCCTCGGTCACATCCAGCGCGACGTGGCGATCGCCCGGAAGCTCCGCGAGCTCTACCCGGACGCGACGGTGGATTTCCTGGCCGCCGACCCCGCCCGGCGCGTAGTAGAAGTCACCGGCGAGCGGCTGCATCCGGCGACCGACCTCCTCCTGAACGAGAGCGCCCACATCGAGGGCTGGGCGCGCGACCACGAGCTGCACGCTTTCAACGCGATCTGGGACATGGACGAGATCATGGCCGCCAACTTCATGGTCTTCGCCGACGTGGTCGAGAAGGAGGCCTACGACCTCTGGGTGAGCGACGAGGGCTGGGACCTCGACTACTACCTGCACGAGAACCCCGAGCTGAAGCGCGCCCCCTACGTCTTCATCACCGACTTCATCGGCGTCCTGCCGATGAGGGACGACCCCACCTCGACGGAGTTCCGGCGGGCGTGGGAGAAGAACGCCGAGAACATCGACCACCTGCGCCTGCACCCCGACGTGCGCGACCTCTCGGTCATGCTCGGGGACGAGGAGGACGTGCTTGACCGCCCGTTCGGCCCCGACCTGCCCAACATGCGGCAGTGGGCGCGCGAGCATTTCGAGTTCCCGGGCTACACCTACTACTTCGACCCGGCGGAGTACCGCGACCGCGAGGGGCTGCGCCGTGAGCTGGGCTACCGCGACGGCGAGCGAATCATCCTCGTCTCGGTGGGAGGGACGGCCGTGGGTCGCAACCTCCTGCTCAAGTGCGCCCGGGCCTTCGAGATCGTCGCCGGCCAGCTCCCCGACACCCGCATGATCCTGGTGGCGGGACCGCGGCTCGATCCCGCGGAGTTCCCGAAGCATCCCCAGCTCGACGTGCGCGCCTACGTCCCGCACCTCTTCCGGCACCACGCCGCCGCCGATCTGGCGATCGTTCAGGGGGGACTCACGACCACGATGGAGCTGGCCGCCTTCCGCACGCCCTTCCTCTACTTCCCGCTTCGCAACCACTGGGAGCAGCAGTTCCTCGTCAGCCGGCGGCTCGAGCGGCTGGGCGCCGGCCTCCGCATGGACTACGACCGCACGACGCCCGACGCGCTGGGCGCCAGCATGCTCGACCACCTGGGCAAGCCCGTGCACTGGCGCGAGGCGCCGCGCGGCGGCACCGAGCGCGCGGCCCACATGATTGCCGAGCTGCTGGCGTAGGAAGACCAGGGGCCGGCGTGAGCGAGGGAGACGTGATCCGCCACCGAATCATGGAGTGACAGGAGCGGTGAACGAGCCAGCAAGGAGGATGTCATGGCTGAGCAGCTGAACGACGTGAACGTGGAGAAGATGAAGGAGCTCGACGCGCTGGTCCGAGCGAACCCGGCTATCGGGAAGATCAGCATGAAGGCTACCTCGACCTGGAAGCGGGGGACCAAGGCGTTGGTCTTGGTGGGGCCCTGCACGGCCCAGGGGCAGAGCATGTTCCCGCCCACACGGAGCTTCGCCATCACCGTCGACGACCCCGACGTGCTCGGTGGCGTCGACAGCGCCCCGAACCCGGTCGAGACGCTCATGGCGGCGCTGGCCGGCTGCGTCACCTCCGGGATTGCCGCCAACGCCGCGAATTTCGGGGTACCCCTCGACCAGCTCGACGTCGAGATGGAGGCGGACCTCGACTTGCGGGGCGTCCTCGGCCACGACAAGTCGGTCCGCAACGGCGTCAGCGACATCCGCTATACGGTGACGATCAAGAGCCCGGCGCCCGAGGACAAGGTGCGGCGGTGCAAGGAGACGATCGACCGGAAGTCGCCCGTACGTGACACGATCGCGAACCCCGTGAACATCACGTCGAAGTTCGTCTACAAGCCGCGCTGAGGGCAGCGGCCACTTGGGCGCCGGGGAGACGGCGATCGACGGCGACGTCAGCTGCATCGTCACGAAGGGGCTGATCCCCTTCGTGGAGCGGGAGGTCGGTCACGAAGGCGTCGCCGCCATCGTGGAGCGGGCGGGCCGACCTCGCGAGTGGCTGATGGCCGAGTACAACTTCATTCCGTTGACCCTCGGCGGCGACCTCCTCCGGCTGGCCATGCGGCTCATGGGCGAGACCGACGAGGAGCGCTGGGTCCGCCGCTTCGGCGAGGACCTGATGGACTGGAAGCCCTCGCGCGAGGAACGCGGGTGGGGCGGCGCCTACACCATGAGCCTGGGCAGCCCCCGGGCGATCTTCCAGACCGTCTCGCTCATGCGCGGCAACCACTGGACATGCGAGACGCTCGCGTTCAGGCGGAACCGCGCCACGTTCCGGCTCACACCCCGGCCCGGGGTGCGCCTGCCTCGGTGGCTGTGCACCCTGCAGCGGGTCACCTGGGAGCGCTTCCCGACGAACTGGGGCCTCCCGCGCGCCGTCATCACCGAGCGCTCTTGCGCCGCCCTCGGCGGAGATGTCTGCCTGTGGGACATCCGCTGGAAGAACCCGTCCCTCGGCCTTCGCTTCTGGCTGCCGGTCGTGGCCGGAGCCGCCGGCGCCGTGGGCGCCACGAGCCTGGCGATCGGCCAGTCAATTCCGTGGGGCTCCGACGCATCGATGGGCGCGCTCCTGGCGTTCTCCGGCGCTGCACTGGGCTTCGGGCTCCTCCAGCACCACCGCCATCGCCAGGCCCGGAAGCTGCTCGCGCTCCAGGGGGAGGAGGTCCTGTATTCCAGCCGGGAGCTGGAGCAGAAGTTCCGCGACCTCCAGACCAAGGTCGAGCAGCTCACGCTCCTGATCGACCTCTCCCGCGCCGTGAACGCGACACTCGATCCCGCGCTGATCTACGACCAGACCTGCACGCGGCTCGTGGAGCGCATGGGCTACGAGTGCGGCGTCCTGTTCCTGATCGATCGGGAGCGCGGGGTGATCCGGGGCGAGAAGATGGCCGGGGCCGAGCCGGTCGAGGCGATCCGGCTCTTCGAGTCGCTCGAGCTGCCGCTGGACCCCGCCAGGAACGTCGTGAGCAAGGTCGCCCTGTCGGGGGAGCCGCTCAGGGTGGACGACGTGGAGACCACCGCCGAGCCCCTCCATCGCCCGACGGCCCGGTCGCTCGGCGTGGGCTCGCTGGTGATGGTCCCGCTCCGGGCCAAGGACCGCTCGTACGGCGTCCTCGGGGTGACGGCGCGGGACCGCCATCGCTTCACCGAGGCGGACGTCGACCTGCTCACCGCCGTTGCCAACAACGTGGCCGTCGCCATCGACCGCGCCGCGAGCTTCCGGACCATCGAGGATCTCTCGCGCGGCCTCGAGGACAAGGTGCGCGTGCGCACCGAGCAGCTCCGTGCCGCCCACGAGGAGCTGCAGGCCGCCTATCGGGACCTCCAGCACACGCAGGTGCAGCTCGTCCAGCGTGAGAAGATGGCCTCCGTGGGCCGGCTCGTCGCCGGGGTGGCCCACGAGCTGAACAACCCTATCGGGTTCGTCTACTCGAACGTCACCACGCTGGAGGACTTCGTCCGCCGGCTCCGGACGATGCTCGAGACGTACCGCGCGACCGCGCTGCCGTCGGCGGACCAGGCGCGACTGCAGGCGGAGTGGGACGCGCTCAAGGTCGACTACGCGCTGCGCTACCTCGACGCCATGACCCGGGGCATCCGCGAGGGCGCCGAGCGCGCCCGCAAGATCGTCCGCGACCTGCGGGTCTTCGCCCGCAGCGACGATGACGCCTGGCAGCCGGTGGACCTCCACGAGGAGATGGAGTCGAGCTTGACGCTCCTGAACCATCTCCTCAAGGACCGCGTGACCGTGCACCGGAAATTCGGCGACCTCCCGTCTGTGGAGTGCGTGCGCTCGCAGATCGACCAGGTCTTCCTGAACGTCCTCGCCAACGCGGCCCAGGCCATCCACGGCCCGGGAGAGCTCACCGTCGAGACTCGGAGGGACGACAGCTTCGCCGTCGTCACGATCAGCGACACCGGCCCGGGCATCCCGGCCGATGTCATCGGACGGATCTTCGACCCGTTCTTCACGACCAAGCCCGTCGGCGAGGGCACCGGACTCGGCCTCTCGATCAGCTACGAGATCGTGAAGAAGCACGGCGGCGACATCACAGCCTCCAGCCAACCGGACCAGGGAGCGAAGCTCACGATCCGTCTCCCGCTCGCGCGGAGGGCCGAGTGAGCGAGGTCAACTGCCTCTACACCAAGGTGTTGATCCCCTTCCTCGAGCGCGAGGTTGGACTCGAGGCGTCGGCGGCGATTTGCCGCGCCGCCGGCCGCTCCCGCGAGTACCTGATGGCCGATCACAACTGGATCCCGCTGGCACAGGCGAACGAGCTCATGCGCCTCGGACAGGAACTGATGGGCGACCCGGACTCCGAACGGTGGATACTGCGCTTCGCGGAGTTCGGCATGGACTGGAAGCCTCGCGAGGAGCGGTCCTATCTCGGTACCTACTCCATGGGAATTGGTGAGCCCCGGGGGATGTACGCGAAGTATGAGGTCTTCTACCGGCGGATGCTGCGCTTTGCCGAGCCGAAGGTCGAGGAGCTCGGCCGCAGCCATGCCCGCATGCGTTTCGCTCCCCTCGCGGGCTATCGCACGCCGCTATGGGCCTGCCGCTGGATGAAGGTGACCCTGGCGCGTCTTCCCACGAATTGGGGGCTGCCACGGGCGCAGATCGTGGAGCATCAATGCGCAGTCGAAGGGGCGGACGCCTGCGTGCTCGACGTCTGGTGGAAGAACCCTTCGCCCGGGCGCGCCTTCTGGGGCGCCACCGCGGCCGGTGCGGTGTGCTCGGCCTCCCTGTCCGTGGCGCTCGCGGTCGGCCCGCCGACCGGCGTGACGGCGTTGGGTATCATCTTTGCGATCCCGCTCCTCGGCGGCGTCGCCCTCGGGGCTGCACTCCGTGAGCGCCAGCGCCGGCAGCACACCCGGCGCCTTCTGGACCTCCAGAGCGAAGAGATCATGTTCTCCAACAACGAGCTGGAAAAGAAGTTCCGCGACCTCGATACCAGGATCGACCAGCTTTCTCTGCTCTGCGACCTCGCCGCCGCCGTTGGTTCCACTCTCGACCCCGAGAAGATCTACGAGCAAGCGCTCCAGCGGCTCGTGCAGAACATGGGATACCAGGACGTGTCTCTCTTCCTCATCGACCACGGCCGGCACGTCGTCCGGGAGCACCGGATCACCGGTGGGCTCCCGCTCGGCGCCCAGGAGCCGCTCGAGTTCCCGCTGAGCGCGGAGAGCAGCGCGGTCGGCAAGGCCGCGGTGACGGGCCTGCCGCTCGTCGTGAACGATGTGGACACCACCGGGGAACCCGTCCACCGACCGACGGTCCATGCGCTCAAGCTCCGCTCGTTCGTCATGATCCCGCTCAGGGTCAAGGAACGCGTGTTCGGGGTGCTCGTCGCCAGCTCGCCCCGGCCCGGCCGGTTCGCTGACTCCGACCTCGAGCTGATGTCGGCCGTGGCCAACCACGTGGCCCTTGCCATCGACCGCGCGGAGAGCTTCCGGACCATCGAGGACCTGAGCCGCGGCCTCGAGGACAAGGTGCGCGTCCGCACCGAGCAGCTCCGCATCGCCAACGAGGAGCTGCAGTCGGCCTACCACGACCTGCAGCAGACGCAGATGCAGCTCATCCAGCGCGAGAAGATGGCCTCGGTCGGCCAGCTCGTGGCCGGTGTCGCCCACGAGCTGAACAACCCCATCGGCTTTGTCTTCTCGAACGTGACCACCCTGGAGGACTTCGTGCGGCGCCTGCGCGCCATGGTCGAGACCTACCGCGACCTCGAGTTGCCCGCCGCCGACCGCGCGCGGGTGCAGGCGCGCTGGGAGGAGCTGAAGGTCGACTACGCGCTGCGCTATCTCGACTCGATGATCCAGGGCATCCGCGAGGGCGCCGAGCGGACGCGTAAGATCGTGCGGGACCTCCGCGTCTTCGCCCGCACCCAGGACGACGTGTGGCAGGCCGTCGACCTCCACGAGGAGATCGAGTCCAGCCTGACGCTTCTCAACCACCTCCTCAAGGACCGAGTGCGCGTCCACCGGAAGTTCGACGACCTGCCGTCGGTCGAGTGCATCCGGTCGCAGGTCGACCAGGTGTTCCTGAACCTCCTCGCCAACGCTGCGCAGGCCATCGACGGCGAGGGCGACATCACCCTCGAGACCCGGACGGAGAACGGTTGCGCCGTGCTCACGGTCACGGACAGCGGCCGCGGCATCCCGGCCGACGTCATCGGACGGGTCTTCGACCCGTTCTTCACGACGAAGCCGGTAGGGGAGGGCACCGGGCTCGGCCTGTCCATCAGCTACGAGATCGTCAAGAAGCACGGCGGCGAGATCACGGCGTCCAGCGCGCCGGGCAGCGGGGCGACCTTCACCGTGCGCATCCCGGTGAGCCGCCGGACGTAGCCATGGCGGAAGCGACCGTCCTCATCGTGGACGACGAGGCGCGGGTGCTCGACTCGCTGGAGGCCCTCCTCGCCATGGACTACCGCGTGTTGCGCGCCGACCGTGCCGACGAGGCCCTCCGCGTGCTCGCCCAGGAGGAGGTGGCGTTGGTCGTCAGCGATCAACGGATGCCGGGGATGGCGGGCACCGAGCTACTGGCCCGGAGCCGGGAGGTGTCGCCGGAGACGGTGCGTATCCTCCTCACCGCGTTCACCGACGCCGACGCCCTCATGGAGTCGATCAACGCGGCGCACATCTATCACTTCCTGCTCAAACCCTGGGACCCCAAGGAGCTGACCCATACCGTCCGGCGCGGGGTCGAGCGGTACGCCCTCGCCCGCGAGCGCGCGCAGCTCGTGCGCGACCTGGAGACGCGCAACCGCGAGCTGGAGGCGGCGCTCGCCCGGTTGCGCGCGGCCCAAGAGGACGCCGTCCGCGAGGCGGGGTTGCGGGCCCAGCTCCAGCGCTACGTGTCGCCCCGCCTGGTGGACCTCGTGGTGGCCGATCCCACTCTCATGGAGCTCTCCGGAGAGTGGCGCGAGGCGACGGTGCTCTTCGCGGATATCGCCGGCTACACTCGGCTCACCGAGCGCACCCCCGCCCGGGTGGTCATCCGACTGCTCGACGAGTACCTCACACGTATGGTCGAGACCATCTTCCGCCACGGCGGCACTGTCGAGCAGCTCATCGGCGACGAGATCGTGGTGCTCTTCGGGGTGCCGGCGGCGAGCCCCGAGACGGCCACCGACGCCGTGCGCGCAGCCCTCGACATGGTGACGGCCGTCCAGGACCTGGCCGCGCGGTGGGCGGCCGACGGGCGCCCCACCTTCGACATCGGCATCGGCATCAGCTCGGGCAAGGTCATGGCCGGCACCATCGGCTCGGACCGCCGCCGCGAGCTGGTCGTGGTGGGCCGTCCGATGATCGCGGCCGCCCGCATCCAGCGGATGACACGGCTCTTCGGGGCGCATATCATCGCCGACGAGGCGACCTTCGGGCGGGTGCGCGAGCTGGTGCGCCACCGGGAGCTCGGCACCCCGCGGCTGAAAGGCCTGAAGGACCGCCAGGCGCTCTACGAGATCCTCGGGGTGAAGGACTGAGCGAACCGTCCACCGTCCTGATCGTCGACGACGAGCCGCGCGTGCTCGACGCCCTCGAGGCGATCCTCGCCGTTGAGTTCCACGTGGTCCGCGCCGAGGGTGGCGCGCGCGCGCTCGAGATCCTCGCCGCCGAAGAGATCGCCGTCATCGTCACCGACTACCGGATGCCGGCGATGACGGGCGTGGAGCTGCTCCGCCGCAGCCAGGAGCACGCGCCCGAGGCTATCCGCATCGTCCTCACCGCCTACACCGACGTCGACAGCCTCATGGAGGCGATCAACACCGGGCGCATCTATCACTTCATCCCCAAACCGTGGGATCCCAACGAGCTGCTCGTTGTCGTCCGGCGCGCCGCCGAGCGGTACGAGCTCGGACGAGAGAACGCCCGTCTCCGTGACGAGCTGGAAGTCGCCTACAACGCGCTTCGGCGGGAGGCGGCCGAGACCCGGGCACGGCCGCTCAGCTTCGAGCGGCTCATCGGTGCCGAGAGCGGGCTCCGCGAGGCCGTCGGCCTCGCCCGGCGCGTCCTCGAGGGCGACACCACGGTGCTCCTTCTCGGCGAGACCGGGACGGGCAAGGAGCTGTTCGCGCGACTCATCCACGACAACGGCCCCCGGCGGAGCCGCCGGTTCGTCGCGCAGAACTGCGGTGCGCTGACGGAGTCCCTGCTCGAGTCGGAGTTGTTTGGCCACACTCGGGGCGCCTTCACCGGGGCCACCGCCGATCGGCGAGGGCTGTTCGAGGAAGCCGACAGCGGCACGATCTTCCTCGACGAGATCGGCGAGATGTCGCCCGCGATGCAGCTTCGCCTGCTCCGCGTGCTCCAGGAGGGCGAGGTGCGGAAAGTCGGTGGCTCCGACTACAGGAAGGTGAACGTCCGCGTCCTCGCGGCCACCAACGCCGACCTCGACGCGGAGATCCGCGGCGGCCGCTTTCGGCAGGATCTCTACTACCGGCTCAACGTCTTCCCGATCCGGCTGCCACCGCTGCGGGAGCGCCCCCAGGACATCCCGGCCCTGGCCGAGCATTTCCTGCGCGTGTACCGCGAGCGGGCGCGGCGAGCCGTCCCAGCGATCTCACCGGAGGCGATGCGCTGCCTGCGCGGCTATCTCTTCCCCGGGAACGTCCGCGAGCTGGAGAACGAGATCGAGCGGGCGGTGGCGCTGGCGGACGACGGGCAATCGCTCGGTCCCGGGCACCTGTCCGAGCGCGTCCGCGGTGCGGCGGCGACTGCCGCCGTGCCCGCGACCCTCAATGAGGCGATCGAGCACCTCAAGCGCCGCATGATCGAGGACGCGCTCCGCGAGTGTGGCTCCAAGACGCGCGCAGCCGAGCGGCTCGGCCTCACCCGCCAGAGCCTGCAGCAGATGCTCCGCCGCCGCGGCGGCTGATCTACCCGAGGGCAGGGTTCACGTCGTATGCCGGATTGGCGGATGCCGCATCGCCTCGACGACGTTGACGATCCTGTGGCGACCCGCTACCGTACGCTCATGGCCGCGGCCACCGAGCCCTATCTGAAGACCCGGCGCTGGCGGCGCGCTGAGTACGATCGGCTCGTCGATCTGGGGATCTTCACCGGCGAGCGCCTCGAGCTGCTCGACGGTCTGCTCGTCGTCAAGGAGCCTCAGGGCAGCCCGCACGCCGCGATCGTCGGGCACATCGGCCAGGTGCTTCGCTCGAGCTTCGGCGAAGGATGGCATACACGCCTGCAGGCTCCTCTTGCGCTCGACGAGGAGTCCGAGCCCGAACCCGACGTGGCCGTCGTCGCCGGCGGATATCGTGACTATCTCCGCGCGCACCCCTCGACCGCCGCCCTTGTTGTCGAAGTCGCCGATTCGAGCTTGAGGCTTGACCGCCGGCTGAAGGCCGGCCTCTATGCGCGGGCAAGGCTTGAAGAATACTGGATCGTCAACCTCGTCGACAGTGTGCTCGAGGTGTATCGTGAGCCGCAGCCCGACGCGGATTCGGCGTACGGGTGGGCCTATCGGTCGGTCGAGATCCTCCGTTCCCCCGCGACGGTGACGCCCCTCGCTGCTCCAGGCGTGCTGATTCCCGTTGCCGACCTGCTCCCGTGAGGCGAACGATTCAGGCATGACCATCAGCGCCGTCGACCGGATCCGCATCACCACCGTCGTCGACAACTACATCGACAACCTGCGCCAGGAT
>WNGB01011553.1_pt1 | contig 12083 bp, 8 predicted proteins | sample 5400681 | NCBI WGS metagenome assembly WNGB01 (sample SAMN13153367, study PRJNA577476) | soil metagenome | isolation source: 115 cm soil or saprolite under grassland replicate 2 | place: USA:California | collected 2016-06-15 | reverse complement strand
CTGGCTACCAGCGGTAGTGGGCGAAGGCCTTATTGGCCTGCGCCATCCGGTAGATGTCGTCCTTGCGCTTCCAGGCGCCGCCCTGCTGCTGGATCGCGTCGAGCGTCTCGTTGGCCAGGCGCTCCGCCATCGCCTTCTCGCGCCGCCCGCGGGCGAACTGGACGAGCCAGCGGACGGCGAGAGTCCGGGCCCGGCGGGCCCCCACCTCGACCGGCACCTGGTACGTAGCGCCGCCAACCCGGCGGGAGCGGACCTCGAGCACGGGCGTGAGCTCCTTGATCGCCTCGTCGAGCACTTCTACGGGCGGGCGGCTGGCGCGCTCGCCGACGATCGCCAGCGCGTCGTACACGATCCCCTCGGCAATCGACTTCTTCCCGTCGACCATTACCTTGTTGACGACCTGCTGCACCAAGCGGCTGTGGTGCATGGCATCAGGCTCGACCGGGCGGATGGGGGCGCGGGCGCGGCGCGGCACTAGCGGTCGCTCCTTCTGAGTGGCGCTGGGACGGTAGGCGCGAGCACTGCTAGCGCTTCACTCCGTACTGGGAGCGAGACTGCTTGCGGTCCGAGACGCCCGAGGCATCGAGCGTGCCACGCACGACCTTGTAGCGGACTCCCGGCAGATCCTTGACCCTGCCACCGCGGATGAGGACGACGGAGTGCTCCTGAAGGTTGTGTCCCTCGCCCGGGATGTAGCAGGTGACCTCCATCCCGTTGGTGAGCCGCACACGAGCGACCTTGCGAAGCGCGGAGTTCGGCTTCTTCGGGGTGGCCGTGTAGACGCGCGTGCAGACGCCCCGGCGCTGCGGAGCAGCGATGCGGCGCTTGCGGCCCTGGCCGGACTTGAGTCCGGGGGTCGTGACCTTCTTCATCGGCCGCTTGCGAGCCTTCCGGATCAGCTGAGAGGTCGTCGGCACGGCGGCGAATGGTACAGGCCCCCACTCGCTACGCTGATCGCGTGGACAGCGAGCGGCCCGTACTTGCCCTCGACGTCGACGGCGTGATCAGCCTGTTCGGCTTCGAGGGGCCGACCGACCAGGTTCCCGGCCGCTTTCACCTGATCGACGGGATGGCCCACTGCATACCGGAGGGCGTCGCCGGGATGCTCCGCCGCCTCGCCGGCGAGTACGAGATCGTCTGGGCCACGGGCTGGGAGGACAGGGCCAACGACCGCCTACCGGCGATCCTCGAGCTCCCCGGAGACCTTCCCTTCCTGACCTTCGACGGCAACGCCCGCTTCGGCACCGCCCACTGGAAGGTGGAGGCGATCGATCGCTATGCCGGCGATCGCCCCCTCGCCTGGGTGGACGACTGTCTGGATGAGTCCTGCCACGCCTGGGCCGAGGAGCGGTCTGCTCCCACGCTTTTGGTGTCGACGGACCCAGCCGTCGGGCTGACGGAGGAGCACGTCGACGCGTTGCTTGGTTGGGTGAGAGCCGGGTACACTCGCGCCTGAGGGTATGGAGGGGTTCTGGCCCATCTTCTTCCTGGCGGTGATCCTGAAGATCCCCGTCGCGTGCCTGCTCTACCTGGTGTGGTGGGCGATCCACCAAACGCCCGAGGTCGAGGAGGCGCCGCCGGAGAGCGATGACCGCGATTCGCTGCACCGTCGCCGTGCGCCGCGGCGTCCGCAGGGACCGCGCCGCGGCCCCCACGCGCCGGATGCCCTGCCGCTGCCCGATTGCCCGCCCGGCGGTCGCTTCCGGGTGCTGACCCCGCCCGTTCCCGCCCGCGCCGCCACTGCCCACGCACGCGGCTCCGCGGAGCCGGCTCGCGAGCCGGCGTAGCCGCGCCGCGAGCCGCGCGGGCGTGCGCGTCTATCGGCGCTTCCAGGCGGATCGTGTCCCCGATGCGCGCGAAACCGCGCGCGTTTTGGGGCAAGTAGGGCAGCCCCGCCGAGCCAAGCTAAGCATCGCTGCTCCCTACTTGCCCAGCCCGGTGGGCGCCGCTCCCGGTCGGCGGGTCGGCCGGCCTACATGGGCGGCGCCTAGATCCGCGTGCTACTCGGAGTCGCCGTCGGAGGTCTCGATCTCCTGGGCGAGCTCCTCGAGCTCCTCGGCGAAGGAGGGGCCGAAGCCCTCGAGCTCGGTGACCTCGTCGCCGTCCTCGGCGAGGCCGAGCTCGGCGGCCAGCTCCTCCTCGTCCAGGAGGTCTTCCTCGGGTCGCTGAGCGGGCTCGACCGGCTCGATCTCCAGCGCCCTGTAGTGCTTGAGGCCGGTGGCGGCCGGGATCAGCTTGCCGATGATGACGTTCTCCTTCAGGCCGACGAGGCGGTCGCGCTTGCCCTCGAGCGCGGCGTCGGTGAGCACCTTGGTCGTCTCCTGGAAGGAGGCGGCCGAGAGGAACGACTCCGTGGCGAGCGAGGCCTTGGTGATCCCGAGGATGACCTCCTCGGCCTTGGCCGCCGTGCCACTGTCGTCCTTCACCTGCTTGTTGATCCTCTTCAGCCTGTGGCGATCCTCGAGCGCGCCCGGGAGCAGAGTGGTCGAGCCCTTCGACTCGATCCGCACCTTCTTCATCATCTGGCGGATGATCAGCTCGATGTGCTTGTCGTTGATGTCGACGCCCTGCGCCTTGTAGACCCGCTGGACCTCGGCGACGAGGTAGAGCTCCGTCTCCGTGCGGCCGCGAATCTCCAGCAGCTCGGCGGGATAGAGGGAGCCCTCATTCAGCTGCGTGCCGGCCTCGATCCGCTCGCCGTGCTTGACGTTGAGGCGGGTGCGCGCGGGGAACGTGTAGGACTCGTCCTCGCCCTTGGCGTCGGTGACGATCACCTTGATCGCCTTGTCGGTCTCCTCGACCGCGACCTTGCCGGCGGCCTTCGCCATCTGCGCCAGCCCCTTCGGCTTGCGCGCCTCGAACAGCTCGACGACGCGCGGCAGGCCCTGCGTGATGTCGTGACCGGCGACGCCGCCGGTGTGGAACGTGCGCATGGTCAGCTGCGTTCCCGGCTCGCCGATTGACTGCGCGGCGATGATCCCCACCGCGTCGCCCAGCTCCACGATCGTGCTGGTCGCCATCGCGCGCCCGTAGCAGGCGCGGCACACGCCGGATTCGAGCTCGCACTTCAGCACCGAGCGAACCGGCACGATGACTTCCTCGTCCCCGTAGGCTTCGGCGGTCGCCTCGATCTCGGGAAGGTCGATCTCCTGGCCGCGCTTGAGGAGCTCGCGGCCGCGCTTGGTGGCGAACTTCTTGGCCGCCACGCGCCCGATCAGGTTGAGGTTCAGCTCGCCCTCCTCGTTGCGGAGGGGCATCTCGATGAACTCCTTCGTCTTGCAGTCCTCGGAGCGCACGATCACGTCCTGGGCCACGTCGACCAGGCGACGCGTGAGGTAGCCGGAGTCGGCCGTGCGCAGCGCCGTGTCGGCGAGGCCCTTGCGGGCGCCGTGCGTCGAGATGAAGTACTCCAGCACCGAGAGGCCCTCCATGAAGTTGGCCTTGATCGGCCGCTCGATGATCTCGCCCTTCGGATTGGCCATCAGGCCGCGCATTCCGGCGAGCTGGCGGATCTGCTTGAACGACCCGCGCGCGCCCGAGTTGGCCATCATGTAGATCGGGTTGAGCTCGTGGAGGTTGTCCTCCATCGCCTGTGCGACCTCCTCGGTGGCCTTGTCCCAGCGCTCCGTCACCGCCTCCTTACGCTCCTCCGCGGTGATGTAGCCCTCCTCGTACTGGCCCTGGATCTCCTGGGCCTGCCCCTCGTAGCGATCGAGGATCTCCTCCTTGTTGGGCGGCGAGACGATGTCGTTCTTCGAGATCGTGATCCCGGCCTGGGTCGCGTAGTGGAAGCCCAGGTCCTTGAAGGCGTCCAGCACCTGCGCGATCGCCGCGGCCCCGTAGCCCTCCACGAGATCGGAGACCATCGTGTTGACGTCGCCCTTCTTCAGCGTGTGGTTGACGAACTCGTACTTCTCGGGGTCGTACTCGTCGCCGAGCGCGTCCGACAGCCCCCGCTCGACCTTGTCGTTGAAGATGATCCGCCCCACCGTCGTCAGGAAGTGCTCGTGGCCGGCGCGCCGGTACTCGGCGTAATCGTGCAGGCCGACGAGGCCGTTCTCGTACGCCAGCTCGGCCTCCTGCGCCGTCCGGAACGGATGCGGGGCCTCCTTCAGCTTGGTCGGGTCGATCGCCGTCACATCCTTGTCCGCGTAGGTGAGGAAGTAGAGCCCGAGCACCATGTCCTGGGTGGGCGTCGCGAGCGGCGAGCCGTGCGCGGGCGAGAGGATGTTGTTCGAGGACAGCATCAGGATCCGCGCCTCGGCCTGAGCCTCCGCGCTCAACGGCACGTGGACGGCCATCTGGTCGCCGTCGAAGTCGGCGTTGAACGCGTGGCAGACCAGCGGGTGGATCTGGATCGCCTTGCCCTCCACCAGCACCGGCTCGAACGCCTGGATGCCGAGGCGGTGGAGGGTGGGCGCGCGGTTCAGGAGCACCGGGTGCTCGTGGATGACCTCCTCGAGCACGTCCCAGACCTCCGGGATCATCGAGTCGACCATCTTCTTGGCCGCCTTGATGTTCTGCACGGCCTTGCGCTCGACGAGGCGCGCCATGATGAACGGCTTGAAGAGCTCCAGGGCCATCAGCTTCGGCAGCCCGCACTGGTAGAGCTTCAGGCTCGGCCCGGAGACGATCACCGAGCGGCCGGAGTAGTCCACGCGCTTGCCGAGCAGGTTCTGGCGGAACCGCCCCTGCTTGCCCTTCAGCATGTCCGAGAGCGACTTCAGCGCCCGGTTGCCGGGGCCCGTGACCGGGCGCCCGCGGCGTCCGTTGTCGAACAGCGCGTCGACGGCCTCCTGGAGCATCCGCTTCTCGTTGTTGACGATGATCTCGGGCGCACCGAGGTCGAGCAGGCGCTTGAGGCGGTTGTTGCGGTTGATCACCCGGCGGTAGAGGTCGTTCAGGTCCGAGGTGGCGAAGCGACCGCCGTCGAGCTGCACCATCGGACGCAGCTCCGGCGGGATCACCGGCACGCAGTCGAGGACCATCCAGTCGGGCCGGTTGGTCGAGTTGAGGAACGCCGAGGCGACCTTGAGGCGCTTTACGGCGCGAGCCTGCTTCTGGCCCTTCGAGGTGTTGATGGTCTGCTCGAGCTCCTCGCACTCGGCCTCGAGGTCGACCTGCTCGAGCAGGTCGCGCACCGACTCGGCGCCCATGCCGCCTCGGAAGTACTCCCCCCAGCCGAACGGCGAGCCGAACCGGTCCTTGAGCTCGCGGAACACGGCCTCGTCGTTGATCACGTCCTTGACCTTCATCTCCTGGAAGGTCTTCCAGACCTCCTCCATCCGCTCGGCGGCGTCGTCGAGGTAGGCCTCCGTGTCGGCGATCTCCGCCTCCAGCGCCTTGCGCGTGTCCTTCAGCAGCTTCGTGCGCTCTGATTCGTCCAGCTTCTTCGGGTTGGACCCAAGCCCGTCGGCCCACAGCTCGTCCTCGTCGTCGAACTTGTCCTTGGTGCCCTCGCCCTCGATCCAGGCGATCCGGCGCCCGAGCGCCTCGTTCAGCTGCTGCGTGCGCTGCTCGCGCTCCGCCGCGTAGCCGTCGAGGACCTTCTTGACCTCCTTCTCGAGCTTCTTCAGGTCCTTGGCACGCGCCTCCTCGTCGATCGAGGTGATGAGCGAGGCCGCGAAGTAGAGGACCTTCTCGAGCTCCTTGGGAGCCATGTCGATGAGGTAGCCGATCCGGCTCGGCACGCCCTTGAAGAACCAGATGTGGGAGACGGGAGCGGCGAGGTCGACGTGGCCCATCCGCTCACGCCGCACCTTGGAGCGCGTGACCTCCACGCCGCAGCGCTCACAGACGATGCCCTTGTAGCGGACCCGCTTGTACTTGCCGCAGTAGCACTCCCAGTCCTTCGTGGGACCGAAGATGCGCTCGCAGAACAGGCCGTCCTTCTCGGGCTTCAGCGTCCGGTAGTTGATCGTCTCCGGCTTCGTTACCTCGCCGTGGCTCCAGCTACGGATCTTCTTGGATGAGGCGAGGCCGATCTCAATTGCGTCGAAGTTGTTGATGTCCATTTAGTCCTTTACCGCTTAGTCCTCTACCGTCGCTTCTGAGCCCTTGCCGTCCGTGCTGCCGCCCTCGCCCTCCGCGACCACCTTTTCTGCGCGCTCGTCCGCGGCGCCCTTGCCGTCGGAGCCGCCGTCGGAACGCACGCCGGAGAGGTCGATCCCGAGCTCCTCGGCCGCTCGCAAAAGCTCGTCGTCCTCCTCGCCGAGGTCCACGGGGCCCTCCTCGGCGACGAGGTTGACATCGAGGCCGAGGCTTTGGATCTCCTTCAGGAGCACCTTGAACGACTCGGGCACCGACGGCTCGGCGATGTTCTCCGACTTGACGATCGACTCGTAGGCCTTCACGCGACCTACGGTGTCGTCGGACTTCACCGTGAGCATCTCCTGGAGCGTGTACGCGGCGCCGTATGCCTCCAGCGCCCACACCTCCATCTCGCCGAAGCGCTGCCCGCCGAACTGGGCCTTGCCGCCTAGCGGCTGCTGGGTGACGAGCGAGTACGGCCCCGTCGAGCGCGCGTGGATCTTGTCGTCGACCAGATGGAGGAGCTTCAGGATGTACATGTTCCCGACGGTCACCCGGCTCTCGTACGGCTCGCCGGTGCGTCCGTTCAGGAGCCTCGCGGTGCCGAACGCGCGCGTCCCCTTGCGGCGCCCCTTGTCCACGGCCAGGTCGATGTGGCGGTCGGCGTGCTCGTCGGACCAGCGCACCAGCGCCTCGTCGACGTCCTCGACGGTCGCCCCGTCGAACACGGGCGAGGCCACGTAGACGCGGCCGCCGTTTCGCTGCGCCTCGCGGTAGGCGGTGCTGCCGTCGTCGTACCAGCCGTTCGCGGCCGCCCAGCCGATGTGGGTCTCGAGGATCTGGCCGATGTTCATCCGGCTCGGCACGCCGAGCGGGTTGAGGATCACGTCCACCGGCGTGCCGTCCTCGAGAAACGGCATGTCCTCCTCGGGAACGATGCGGGAGATGACGCCCTTGTTTCCGTGGCGGCCCGCGAGCTTGTCGCCCTCGGCGATCTTGCGCTTCGTCGCCACGTAGACGCGAACCAGGTTGTTGACGCCGGGCGGCAGGTCGTCGCCGGCGTCGCGCTCGAACGTGAGCACGTCGATCACCACGCCGCCCTCGCCGTGCGGGACCTTGAGCGAGGTGTCGCGGACCTCCCGCGCCTTCTCCTTGAAGATCGCGCGGATCAGCTTCTCCTCGGCGGTCAGCTCGGTCTCGCCCTTCGGGGTGACCTTGCCCACCAGGAGATCGCCGGAGACGACCTCGGCGCCGATCCGGACGATGCCGCGCTCGTCGAGGTTGCGCAGGCTCTCCTCGGAACGGTTCGGTATGTCGCGCGTGATCTCCTCGTCGCCCAGCTTCGTCGTGCGGGCGTCGATCTCGTACTCCTCGATGTGGATCGAGGTGAGCTCGTCGTCCGTCACCAGGCGCTGCGAGATGATGATCGCGTCCTCGAAGTTGTAGCCCTCCCAGGACATGAAGGCGACCACCACGTTCTTGCCGAGCGCGATCTCGCCGCCGGCTGTCGAGGAGCCGTCCGCGAGCACGTCGCCGGACTTCACCTTGTCACCGACCGAGACGATCGGGCGCTGGTGGATGATCGTCCCCTGGTTGGAGCGCATGAACTTGAGCAGCTCGTAGTCGTCCTTCTTGGACCCGTGCGAGACGACGACGCGCTCGGCGTCGACGTGGCTCACCTCGCCGTCCGAGGTGGCCAGCACCACGTCGCCCGTGTCGATCGCCGCGCGCCGCTCCATCCCGGTGCCGACTAGCGGCGCCTCGGGCTTCAGGAGCGGCACGGCCTGGCGCTGCATGTTCGAGCCCATGAGGGCCCGGTTGGCATCGTCGTGCTCGAGGAAGGGGATGAGTGCCGTTGCCACGGACCAGATCTGGGTCGGCGAGACGTCCATCAGGTCGACCTGCTTCGGCGACACGGAGACGAGCTCGCCGTCGGCCGAGCGGCACAGGACCTGCGGCCCCTTCAGCCGCTTGGTCTTCGGGTCGATCTCGGCGTTGGCCTGCGCGATCGTCTGCTCCTCCTCCTGAGTGGCGTCCAGGTGGACGATCTTGTTCGTCACCACGCCGTCGCGGACCACGCGGTAGGGGGTTGTGACGAAGCCGTGCTCGGAGACCTGGGCGTAGGAGGACAGCGAGCCGATCAGGCCGATGTTCGGACCCTCCGGGGTCTCGATCGGGCACATGCGCCCGTAGTGGGTGGGGTGAACGTCGCGAACCTCGATCGGCGCGCGCTCGCGGGTGAGGCCGCCGGCGCCGAGCGCCGAGAGGCGCCGCCGGTGCGTGAGCCCGGCGAGCGAGTTGGTCTGGTCCATGAACTGCGACAGCTGCGAGGAGCCGAAGAACTCCTTGAGCGCCGCGACGACCGGGCGGATGTTGATGATCGTCTGCGGGGTGATCGCGTCCGAGTCCTCGGTGGTGAGGCGCTCGCGCACCACCCGCTCCATCCGGTAGAGCCCGACGCGGAAGGCGTCCTGGATCAGCTCGCCCACGGTGCGCAGGCGGCGGTTGCCGAAGTGCTCGTACTCGTCCAGGTGGTCGTAGATGGGATCGCGCGGATAGGTCTGGGCCTCGGCCGCGTAGTCCTTGATCGGGTTCTCCTCGTCGATCTCCTCGGGGATCCCGAGGAGCTTCGGGATCGTGACCAGCTCCTTGATCAGCGCGACGATGTCGTCCCGGGTGAGGACGCGGGTCTCCAGATCCACGTCCAGGTCCAGCCGCGCGTTCAGCTTGTAGCGGCCGACTCTGGTGAGGTCGTAGCGCTTCGGGTCGAAGAAGAGCTGCTCCATCAGGGCACGCGCGGCGTCCACCGACGGCGGCTCGCCCGGCCGCTGCTTCTTGAACAGCTCTACGAGCGCGCCCTCTTCCGTCTTCGTGGGCTCGGTGTCGGCGTCGATCGTGTGGCGGATGTAGACGGACCCGTCGAAGAGCTTCAGGATCTCCTCGTCGGTGACGAAGCCCATCGCGCGCAGAAGCACCGTGACCGGCAGCTTGCGCTTGCGGTCGATGCGGGCGTAGACGCGACCCTTCTTGTCGATCTCGAGCTCAAGCCAGGAGCCGCGCGCCGGCATCAGGTTGGCGATGAAGACCTGCTTCTCGCGGTCCTTCGGCTCCATCACGTAGGCGCCGGGGGAGCGCACGAGCTGGGTGACGACCACCCGCTCGGTGCCGTTGATGATGAACGTGCCGCGCTCCGTCATCCACGGGAAATCGCCCATGAAGACGGTCTGCTCTCGGATCTCTCCCGTCTCGCGGTTCTGGAACGCGACCTTGACGTTCAAGGGGCGCGAGTAGGTGATGTCCTTCTCACGGCACTCGGCGATCGAGTGCGTCGGCTCTTCGAACTTGAAGTCCTGGAAGACGATCGCCAGATTGCCGGTGTAATCCTCAATCGGCGAGATGTCGTTGATCGTCTCCCGCAGAAGCCCTTCCTTCGGATTCGTAAGGCGATCGAAGGAAAGGCGCTGGATATCGATCAGATGTGGGACTTCGAGCGGGTTTTCCAGGCGTGAAAAGGCCCTCCGGGTCACAGGGGCAGCGTGAGATCTGGCCAACTGGGCGACTCCTCAGATGGTCGGCGTGGACGCGAATCTGCGCGAGTAGATTCGGGGAGCAAGGCTCAACGGCGCGCGACCCTGCAAAATAACACAGCTACGCACGCTTGGTCAAGCCTAGCAGGCGCGGACGCTCGGCTCGGGATACGGCTCGACGTTCGTCTACTTTAGCTCGACCTCGCCGCCGGCCTCCTCGAGGTCGGCCTTGAGCTTGTCGGCCTCCTCGCGCTCGAGGCCCTCCTTCACGGCCTTCGGGGCGCTGTCGACGAGGGCCTTGGCCTCCTTGAGGCCGAGCCCGGTGGCCGCGCGGACCGCCTTGATCACCTGGATCTTCTTGTCGCCGGGAGCGGTGAGCACTACGTCCACGGTGGTGGACTCCTCCTCGGCCCCGTCCTCGCCGGCGCCCGGGGCGCCCGCCGCTGGAGCCGCGGCCGCGACGGCCGTCGCCGAGACCCCGAACTCCTCCTCGAGCGCCTTGATGCGCTCCGAGAGCTCGAGCACGGAGATGCCCTTCAGCTCCTCGATCCAGTCCGCGGTGGACATTGCGTTGGTGGCCACTTATTCCTCCTTTGAAGATCCCTCGGAATCCTCCGCTTGCGCTTCGGATTCCTCGGGGGAATCAGTTTCGGATTCTGTCTGCTCTTCGCCGGCGGGCTCCTCATCGCCGGCGTCGTCCTCTGCGGTGGATGCCTCCTCCGCGATTTGCTGCTCCGGGGAGCCCTCTTCGTGCTCCTCCGGATCCTCCGCCTCCTCGACGGGAACCTGGGTCTGCTCCTCTTCGGCTTGCGGCTCCTCCGCGGAGGTCTCAGGAGCCTCGGCGGCAGGCTCTTCCTCATCGCCGCCGACGAGCCCCTGCTCGGCGATCTGACCGAGCCCGACTGCGAGGCCGGACAGCATCGAGGCGAGCCCGCGCGTCAGCCCGGTGAGCGGGCTGGCGGTGACGCCGACGAGCTGCCCATGCAGCACGTCCAGGGCGGGCAGCCGGGCGATCTGGGTGAACTGCTCGGGCTCGAGCGGCTCGCCGTCCATCAGGCCGCCCTTGTAGGCGAGCACGTCGTTTTGCCGCGAGAAGGTGAAGATCGCCTTGGCCGCGGTCACCGGGTCGCCGTTGACGAAGGTGAGCGCCGTCGGGCCCTCCAAGAGCTCCTCGGGGACCGCGGTGCCGGACTTCTCGGCCGCGCGCTTGGCGAGCCTGTTCTTGACGATCCGGAAGGTGGCGTCGGCCTCGGCCAGCCTCGTGCGCAGCTCGGCGGCCTGGGGAACGCTGATCCCGCGGTAGTCCACGGCGAAGATCGACGAGGCGTCGCCGAGGCGCTCGGCGAGCTCGTCTACGAGGACTGCTTTCTGTTCCTTGTCCATAAGCGTCAAAAAACCCGCACACAGGCGGGCTCGCGACGAGTCGCTCGCTCCACCTGCGCCGGACTTACGTGCTGCCGGCGGTCTTCGGCGTGGCTGGGCTGGCGATGTTAGCGACCGGGCGTCGCGGGCGTCAGCTAGCGCCTGTGCCGCGACCTGACGACCACGAAGCCGGCTCTCCGCGGAATGGAGGCATTGCGGGAAGCGTCGGTCGCGACGATCGTCGCCCGGTAGCGCGCCGGCTTGAGCGCATGATTTCCGATCCGACCGGAGAAGGCGATCCGATCGCTGCCCGCCGCGCCGTCCTGCGAGAGCTTCCCCCCGGCCTTGCAGCGAGCACGATGCTGGGCCTTCCGCTGGGGGCGGACGCACTGAATCTTGATCGTGACCTGGGCCGGCTCCGAGAGCTTGAAGACGAAATGGGTGCCGCGCTTCACCTTGGAGCTCGCGCCGGCCGGCTTCCGGCCCACCGCGAACCGCTTGTTGGTGACCCTGAACGAGCTGACCACCGGAGGAGTCTTGTCGGCGGGCACCACGGCCGCGCTCGTGGCCTGGTTCCAGCCGGCCTGGTTGGAAGCGAAGACCCGGCATTGGATGCGCTGGCCGACATCCGCCACCGCCACCGTGTATGTGCTCGTCGATGCACCCGCGATCACGGAGCCGTTTCGCACCCACCGAAAGGCAAAGGCGTCCGGAGTCGGGTTCCAGGATCCGGGCGAGCAGGTGAGCTGGCGGTTCGGCTCCGCCGTGCCGAGGATCCGCGGCGGCGCGGTGTTCTGCGGCGCGGTGTCGGCGCTACCGGTTGGCGCGATCGGACCGCTGACCGCCGGCGCGCTGTCGCCGCTCGAGTTGTGGGCGATCACCGTGCAGGTGACCTGGTGATCCACGTCCTCCGTGACCACGACGTAGCCCGACGAGGTCGCGCCGGCGATGTCCGTCCCGTCGCGCTGCCAGCTGTAGGCGTAGGAGGTCGGCGAGTTGTCCCAGGTGCCGGTCGAGCAGCTGATCGCCTGACCCACGTGAGCCGAGCTGGGGGAGATCGAGGGGGCCGTGACGTTGGTGGGCGCCCCCGGCGGCGGCGGTGCGGTCGGGATGATCGGGGCGCTGATCGCGGGGAGGCTGTCGCCGTCGGCCTTGTGGGCGACG
>WNGB01011552.1_pt1 | contig 12084 bp, 10 predicted proteins | sample 5400681 | NCBI WGS metagenome assembly WNGB01 (sample SAMN13153367, study PRJNA577476) | soil metagenome | isolation source: 115 cm soil or saprolite under grassland replicate 2 | place: USA:California | collected 2016-06-15 | reverse complement strand
ATGGAACTAAGCCGCGTGGTGAAAGATCACCCGCGCTTGCGCCTGCGCATGGGGATTCATAGTGGACCGGTCAGCGGAGTTGTCGATGTGACGGGACGCACCAATCTCGCTGGTGGCGGTTTGAATTTAGCTCAACGGGTAATGGATTGTGGCGATGCTGGTCACATTCTGCTCTCGAAGCGGGCCGCTGAAGATCTTGAGCAATATGATCATTGGCGACCGCTGCTGCACGATCTCGGTTCGTGCGAAGTAAAGCATGGAATGCGCATCGCGGTCGTGAACCTCTATGACGATCAATTCGGCAATGCGAAGCTGCCGCAGAGATTCAAAACCCTGCAGAAACGCCGCGCGCGTCTGCGCTGGGTGGCAACGACAGCAGCGTTGCTCGCTCTCGCGATGATCATCCCTGGCGTCGTAATGTTTTCCCGTAATCGCGTGCGACCGACCTTGGCTGCGCCAGAAAAATCGATCGCCGTACTCCCTTTCGAGAATCTAAGCGAAGAAAAAGCGAACGCGTATTTCGCCGAGGGCATCCAGAATGAGATCCTGACCAGATTGGCGACAGTGCGTGATCTCAAGGTTATTTCGCGTACTTCGACGGCGAAGTATCAGAGCAAGCCGGACAACTTAAAGACAGTCGCGCAAGAGCTCGGCGTTTCTACGGTACTCGAGGGGGCGGTGCAAAAAGCTGGCGACAAAGTTCGCGTGAACGTGCAGTTAATCGATGCACATTCCGATACGCATTTGTGGGCAAAAAGTTATGACCGTGACTTTAAGGATGTCTTAAAGGTTGAGAGCGAGGTTTCACAGGAAATTGCGGACGCGTTGCGAGCGAATCTTTCGCCAAACGAATCCCATGCTCTAGCCGCAGTCCGAACGCCTGACACGGAAGCGTACGATCTTTTTTTGAGAGGCGAGTATGAGCTTCGCCAGGCCGAAAACAGTCGGACCGCGGAGGCCTACGATCGTGCCGACGCGTTTTACCGGCAGGCGCTGGCACGCGATCCAAACTTTGCCGAGGCTGCCGCGGAACTCGCGCGCAGCCGGCTATCGCGGCACTGGTTCGTGTCGCCTTTGACGGCAACGGAATTAGAGGAGGTGAAGTCGCTCATCGACCGCGCTCTGGCGCTAGCTCCGAATTCGCCGGAAGCGCACTCCGCGCTAGGGTTATTCTTTTATTGGGGTTATCGCCGATACGAGGCGGCACTGACGGAGTTCAACCGCACGCTGGAGTTGCAGCCCAACAATGCTTTGGCCCGACAAAATTGTGCGGCGGTTTACCGGCGCCGCGGTGAATGGGAGCGCTCGCTGGCCGATTCTCAACGAGCGCAGGAACTCGATCCGCGTGACACCGGAATTCCGGACAATATGGCAGCGACTTGTCTGTTACTGCGCCTGTGGAAGGATGCGGAGCGGTGGGAATCGCGATCTCTCGCCATCGATCCGCACAACATGCAGGCAGCGTCGGCTCTTCTCGTCACTCGCCTCAACGCGACGGGCGATGTCGGCTTGGCCCGGCGAGCTTTCGATGGTTTTCCAGAGGGCACTAGGTCACTCACGCGCGAATGGTTCGCTGCAGGCGGCGATGTTGCAGGTTTCAGCGGCATCTGGGTTTATCTCGACGTAATCGAAAGACGTTTCACGGATGCTTTTCAAGCTCTCGAGAAAAAGGTGGTCAGTGACAATCTTGGCCATCTCCAGCACCTTGCCGCGCGCGTCGCCCTTCGCGTACTGGCAGGAGAGCATGAGGCAGCCAAATCCGCAGGAGAAGAAGCGCTGCCGTTACTTGAGGCCAGACTTAGAGAGCGGCCGGATGACTCCTTCGTAATGATGGAACTCGCTTGGGTTTACCTCGCGCTTGGGCGCAATGCCGATGCTCTGCGCCTTGCCAGACAGGCGGCAGCTTCAATTCCAATCGAAAGGGATGCTGTGGCTGGTCCAACTTTCCAAATCGGACTGGCGCAAATCGAGGCGCGGACGGGCGCACCTGAGGAAGCCATCAAGAGACTTCGACATTTGCTTTCCATTCCGGCGGGTCAGGTAGCTTCCATAGCTCGTCTGAAAATTGACCCGGTCTGGGATCCAATCCGTAACCGGCCGGATTTCCAGCAGTTGCTCTCAGGCCCGGAACAGATCGGACCTAACAAATAATTACAAGCGCCACGCAACCTTGCGACAGGTGATTGCAATCTTATCCGCTCGACGCACGGGCCAAAGATGAGATGATTGCGTCCAGCGATTACAGGCGCATCGAACATGTCGGCTGAGACTAAAAAAGAGATCCAGCTGGAGATCGCGCACGTTTTGTTTGTCGACGTTGTCGGTTACTCAAAGTTTTCCATTAACGAGCAACACGCGGCTGTCGATGAGCTGACGCAAATCGTTCGTGCAACCGAGCAATTTCAGAAAGCCGAGGCAGCAGAGCGTCTGATCAAGATCGCGACTGGCGACGGCATGGCGCTAGTCTTTTACACCAGTCCCGAAGCGCCAGTGCGCTGCGCGATCGAAATTAGTCGTGCGCTCAAAGAGCATCCGCGTTTGCACGTCCGCATGGGCGTTCATAGTGGGCCTGTTAGCGGCATCGTTGATGTAACGGGTCGGGCCAATCTCACCGGCGCTGGTTTGAACATAGCTAACCGAGTGATGACTTGCGGCGACGCAGGTCACATTCTCCTCTCAAAACGTGCCGCCGAAGATTTCGAAGAATACGAGCAGTGGCGACCATTCTTGCACGATCTTGGCGCCTGCGAAGTGAAGCACGGTGCACGTCTTGGCGTCGTCAATCTCTATGGAAATGATCTTGGTAATGCCACGCTGCCAAAAACGTTTCGACTGATTAAACAGCGACATGCGCGACATCGGACTGTATCGATTGCGGCTACCCTTGCCGTGCTGGCCGCAATGATCGTCGTTGTGACGTGGTCCTTGCGCGCTCGAAAGGTCCCGATTTCAGGCGCGCAAGCGAAGAGCATTGCCGTGCTTCCGTTCGAGAATTTGAGCCGCGATCCAGAGAACACGTATTTTGCCGATGGCGTAACTGATTCGCTGACGACGGATCTGGCACAGATCCATTCGCTACGTGTCATTTCGTTCCAGTCTGTTCGACAATTCAAGGGCGAGCGGCGCAAGTCGCTGCCGGAGATTGCGCGCGCGCTCAACGTTGACGCTGTTGTCGAAGGCTCGGTTCAGCAATCAGCCGACACGGTGATGATCAACGCGCAACTGGTGCAGGCAGCGAACGAGCAACATCTGTGGGCTGCCCGCTACACGCGCAAAACACGCGATCTGTTGGACGCGCAGAGCGAAATCGTTCGGGCGATCGCCGATGCGGTGAAGATTGAGTTGACGCCGAAGGAAACGACGCGGCTCGCGACAGAGCGAACGATCGATCCAGAAGCCCAGTCGCATTATTTTCTCGCCCGTTTTCATTTTGGTCAGGGAACACAAGACGGCTTTCGCGCGGCCATTAGTGAATACGAGCAAGCGATCGCGAAGGAGCCGAACTTTGCTGCTGCCTATGCCGGGATCGCAAGTTGTTACAGCGCGCTCTCCTCCTCGTTTTACATGCCGCCGCGTGAAGCGATGCCGCTTGCTGAAAAAGCTGCGCGCAAAGCAATCGAACTCGATCCCGATGTGGCGGAAGCGTACGCGGCCATTGGTTTTATCGACCTGTTTTACCATTGGAACCGCGCGGAAGCCGAGCGCGAGCTCCGCAAAGCGATCGAGCTGAACCCGAATTATTCGACTGCTTATTTGAATTACGGTTTGTCGCTTTTGACGGAATCGCGTTTTGACGATGCGCTTACACAGCTTCGGAAAGCGAAGCAGTTGGAGCCAACGTCTGCCACTGATTAGTTCTTGCATCGAGTGGGCGCTTTTCCCTTGAAGGCAAGTACAATGAAGTTTTGCAGCAGGCAGAGCACACATTGAGGATTGAACCGGGCATGGCCGTGTCTTACAGCCAGATGGGACTAGCTTACCTGTACCTCGGCCAAAACGAGAACGCGTTAGCAGTGCTAAAGAAAGCCGTAGAACTGGACTACAACTCTGCGCACGTAACGAATTACGCATACGGCCTCGCCGTATCTGGCCAGAAAGCCGATGCCGAAAAGGTACTGGCTGAATTCCTCGAGCGATCAAAAGGCAAATACGTTTGTGCATATGAGATTGCATCCGCTTACGAAGGAATGAACGAACGCGCCAAGGCACTCGATTGGCTTCGCCGCGGGTTCGACGAAAAATGCGACTGTCTTGTTTGGGGAACCACGGAGCCCTGGATGGGCGAGCTTCGACGCGACCCGCGGTATCAGGCGATTCTGGCCAAAGCCGGACTTCTCGCTGAACCGAAGGCTGCCTCGCTGACTCGTTAGCGGTGGCCGCAAAAGCCCGAAAAATCTTTACGATCCGACGATCGCGACCATGGAGCGCGACACTTGAGTCTGAAGACTGAGCGTTTCGCAGGTACTGCGAGAAATGGATAGCATTCGACGCGAGGCGCCCTACACTGGCGGGCACCTACTACACCGGGCCCTCATGAAACCGATCACCAGATACACGGCGGTAATGGATCTCCAGGCGATCAGCTCGATCGTGCAGCCTAACTAATGTAGTCACTCGTCATTTACATTCCTGGATCAACCAATTAACCCTCCAAAAGAAATGAACAAAATCTCGATGAGAAATTACATGGTCACGATTACACGTATGCTGGTGGCAGGAACGGCGATCTTACTAACTGCTCACGGAGTGTCATCAGTGAATCCCAGATCGCTAAGCGGCGTGGTTCAAACGGGCGGCACCACCTCCAACCAACCGCTGCCGAATGTTAACGTCATCTTGTTCGAAGCTACAACGGGACAGCCGGCAATGCTGGGCGAGGCGATCACAGATGGTTCGGGTCGATTTAGCATTCGTTACCCGAGAAGCACCTCACACAGTATCTTCTTTGTTCAAGCAGACGTTGGCGAAGGCGTAGAGTTCGTCACGATTCTCGGGCCGAATCTGCCAGCCGCTGCCACGCTCAACGAACTGACCACTGTCGCGGCCAGCTATTCAATGGCGCAGTTCTACAGGACCGGCGTGATCTCCGGCAATTCGTTTGGCCTCCAGATCGCTGCCGGGATGAACGACAACATCGTCGTGGCCGCGACCGGCCAATCCTCGCCCGTGCTGTTGAACTCGCCGAATGCCGACCAGACGAATTCACTGCGTTCCACACGATCGCTCGCCAATTTGCTGGCAGCGTGCGTAGATGATCCAACTGTCACAGCGAATCTTTTCGATCTGACCACTCCAACGGGCGGTTCTCCTCCAAGCAATACCGCGCAGGCCCTGGCAAATCTCGCTCGTGATCCCGGACAGAACGTCAATGGGATCTACGACTTGACGTTGCTGAGCAACTTGTATACGCCGCCGCTTGTTACTGTGCCGGATGCCTGGACGGTGACCGTGAAGATCAACGATTCAGGTAGCGACGAGCCTGGGTTTCTGATTAGCGGTCCCGGGAACCTTGCGTTCGACAGGCGAGGTTACGCGTGGGTCACGAACAACACGATCCAAGGCACACCATGCTCCGGTAGGTTCAACTTGGTATTTAAACCCAATGGCCAGCCCGCCGATGGTAGAAACGGCACGCCTCGGTCACCCCTTACAGGTGGCGGCATTCTCGGCGGGGGTTTCGGTGTCACCATCGATCCGCGGGGCTCTGCATGGTTCGGGAACTTCGGCTGGGGTAACAAGCGCGTCTGCACACCCGACCCCATTCCATCCCTGGGCGGAAACGGAAGCGTGTCGCGTTTCACGCGGACAGGCATGCCGGTGTCACCGCCTGATGCTTATCAGGGCGGCCCCGTGAGGGCACAGGGACTCGGGGCAGATGCCGACGGTAATATCTGGATCTCCAGCTTCAAGAATGACAGCGTATATGTGTTCCTAAACGGCAATCCGCATCAATCCGTGTATTTTCGCCCGTATGATCGAGCCGGTCCGTTTGACGTTGCAATTGCCACCGATGGAACCGCGTGGGTGTCTTACACCGGTGGACTTCTCTTCGACGAATTCCCAAGGAGCATTGCAAAGTACGCGCTCGTTAACGGAGCGTTGCAACAGCAGTTTCTGCACTTCTTGCCCGAGGCACATGGACTAAGGGGCTTGTCCCTCGACTCCCAAGGAAACGCATGGCTCGCTGCTCTGGGTAGCAATAGGATCTATATGTTTGGGCCAGACGGCACCGAGCCTCGGCGGTTTAATCGGCGCGGTGGTATGGACGCCCCGTGGGACATTGTGATCGATGGTGAGGACAACATATGGGTCGCAAATTTTGGTCCTCTCCAACAGGGGACCAACTTCACCGGCAGGCTTACGAAGCTTTGGGGAATCAATCCGTCGCCCGGTCACAACGTAGGCGACCCAATATCACCACCCACAGGCTATACCGTCCCCACAGCAGGTAGCGAAGTGTTACTGCATAACGGCGCGCCGTTGTACAGTTACGGTCAACCACCAGGGCCACCCTGCTTCATACCAATGATGCGTCAGACGGCGGTTGTCATCGATCAGGCCGGCAATATTTGGTCCATTAACAACTGGAAACCCGATTTCGACATCGACACCGTCGGTGGGAATCCAGGCGGTGATGGCATCATCATTTTCGTCGGACTCGCGCCACCGCCTACCACCCAAGTCCATTGAAATAGTTCGCAAGACGGACTTAAGCGTGACAATCGGCGAAGAGCGCGTCCTCTCGGCTGATTCCGAGTCGGCGCACCCTGTTCCTTAGTGTCCGTTTCCAGCGCAGGTGGTTTCGATCAGGCATGCCGGTTCGCCACTCTCTTGGCAGGGACTCCCATCTTCGATGAACTGAAGTAACAGCGTTTCGCTCACCACCCGCAGAAACTTGTCCAGGCATCCGCACTCTGCGAAAATTTCCTCCAGGCGCCCCGCGAACAAATCGTTGAATTCGAGACACGGCGCACCGGGCGCGCAAACGCTTCGAACATCTCTCTGCTCAGTGACGTTGAGCCCGTAGCTGGAGAGGGGAATGGCTGCATTTCCGTTCGAGTTAGTAAGATTATAGATGCAACGGAAGATAATTTCCCGGTCGTGATCTCTCGGAGGTGTCCCGATCACACATTGGTACTCTGCGGGCGTAAAGATCATGTCTTCGTCCATGCCCAGGAGGTGAGCGAGCTGATCGGCCCGCCTCCTTCCCAATGGCTCGTTGATCTGTTCGGGCCGTGTGACCTTCCGTGGCGCCAGGCTTGCCCATTGTGCGTTCTCCTGACACACCTCCGGCCAGAAGCACTCCCTGTGTTCGACAACTTGCTCGTCGAAGTATTGCCTGTAATCAGCCCAGGGACAGCCCGTTGGATTTTGCTCCAGGCAATCGACGAGCGGTTGAGGAATGGGCGCTTTATATGCCGGCATGTACGCGGCAAGGTCCGGAGTCGCCATGTACATGACCAGGAAATTTACGAGATAGACCGCGGTGGTTACCGATGGTGCATAGACTTGATTGGCGACCTCGTGGCTGTGGGAAGCTGCCGGAGGCTGCGCGGCGAGCGGACCCGCCCAGATGGAAACTGCGATAGCTACGGTTACGGGTAGAATTGCTATGGTTCGAGTTTGTATGACTTTCTCCATTTTGAGGCCCGTGTTATTAGACGCGGTCGCCTCGGTCAAGCTCCTTTTCTGGGCGATAGCCTTCCACGGCCGTCCTAGCAGACAAGCTTCCCAACCTGTCGATCAGTCGAACTTTCCCGCGCACCGAACGATTCGTATGCGAACACTCACAGGCGAAACCAACAAACCAGAAGGGCAAGTTATGAACAATCGTTCGTTGAAAGGTAAGTCCGTCCTCATTGGAGGCGGCGCAAAAAATCTTGGCGGGCTCATCAGCCGCACATTCGCAAATGATGGCGCCAGGATTTGCGTTCACTACAACAGCGCATCCACCAAGAAGGAGGGTCAGTCCCGGAGCGCACTGCCTGTCCGCCTCACGCGAGCGGCCGTCTCGCGTGTCCGCCAGTGCGCTCGAGCCTCGTCCGGTTTCAGCGAATCGCTGATGCCCAACAACCAATGTAAAGTTCGTCATCGCTTAGGCACCGTTGATCGAGTAATTTGGGTTTGTCTCGCCTTTGGTGTGATGCTAATCGGCATCGCGGCCCCGATTTCCTCCTCCTCAGATCGGATGCCCCCAATTGCACCAGAGAAATACGACGGGGCGCAGAAGAAGGCGGCCGAGGAGTTCCTAGCCCCGCGCAAAGAGCCCGTCTTTGGACCGTTTTCGGTGCTCATCCGCAGCCCGGAGCTCATGAACGCCTACCGCACTTTCGGCGACTACCTGCGCTTCAAGGCGTCGGCTGGTAACAAACTGACGGAGTTCATCATCCTGGTCACGGCACGCGAATGGACGCAGGACTTCGAGTGGAACTTCACGTTCCGCTCGCGCGGAAGGAAGTCGGCCAAGACATCATGCATGAGCGAGGACGTTGAAATCTGCTATAACCTCGTAACCGAGTTACAGCGCTACAAGCGCGTCTCTGACCCGACCTACGCCCGCGCGGTAAAGCGCTTTGGCGAAAAGGGCGTGCTCGACATCGTCGGAATCACGGGTTACTACGCGTCGCTTGCCATGGTGATGAATACGACGCGGATGTCGATGCCGCCCGGCGGCAAGCGGCTCTCGCGATTCCCAGAGTAGTTCCGTGCTGAAGCCTCTTGAGTCAACCGCTGGTGGCTTGTTGCGTCGCCTCTGATCTTATGAAATAGTTCGTGCGCCAGTCGTGAACCTGTTTTATTGAAGGTCGTCATGAACCCTGAGGAATCGGCAACCAAGAAGGACCTGGAAGGGCTACAGGGCACGTGGAGCTTGGTTTCTGCCATGGAGGACGGCAAGTCCTTGGCCGAGGACAAAGTGAAGCAGACGACCATCGTCATCAAGGACGACACCTTCCGCTTCCCCCAGTTGGCAGAGGACGCCACTAGTAAGGCGGGGACCTTCAAGCTCGACGCGACGAAAAAGCCGAAGCAGATGGACACAGTCTCCACCGAGAAAGAGGTCATGCTCGGCATCTACGAACTGGAAGGAGACAGTTACAAGGTCTGCTTCGCGCCGGTCGGCAAGCCACGTCCCAGCGAATTCACCTCGAAGTCCGGGAGTGGCAACATCCTCCAGGTCTGGAAGCGGGAGAAAGAGTAGATCGAGATCGGCTGAGGCTGATCACTCGCCTTGGTTCAAGCATCAAGCCAGCCCACTCGTTTGCGCTACGCTGTGAGCTTCAAACCACAAAAACTACAATTTCATAAACAGAAAAGGAGCATTTCCATGCTGTCGGAAAAAATTATTGGTGTTTGGGAACTGCAGATCTGGGAAACCGTCGTCGACGACAGGGTTATCGGCTACCCGTTGGGAGAAAAGGCATCTGGTTTCATTGCCTATCATCCGATTCGCTTTATGTCGGTCAATATTTCTGCACCCAACCGCGTTCGCCTCCCAACTGATGATCCCTTTGCAGGCGACCCAAAGCTCCTGGCCTTAGATGCCAAGGGCTATCTCTCTTATTGCGGTCCGTTCTCGATTGTGTCGCAGAACGAAGTCATCCATCACCTAAAGCTCTGTTCGTTTGAGAACTGGGTAGGAACCGATCAGCATCGTCACGCCCAACTCGACGTAAGCAAAGACACGTTGACTCTTTCAACGGCGCCCGTGCTAACGCAGGGCCGGAAGGGCAGCAACCGCCTTGACTTGGAAGCGTATCGCTTCGACGTCGGTGGATTCGTAGGCAGATTGCAGCTCATCGCCTGCGTTCTTGCTGTAGCCACGACGCGCAGCTTCGAATAACCCGAACGCCCCGCAGAAGCGTGGCTACAACATCTAAGAACTTTTTATCTTCTCAGTGCCCATTCTACAGCATCTCCGTCTGTTTCTCCCGCGCAGGTTCGCGCGCAGCTATCGCAAACGGATTTATTTGCGGTGGCGCATCGACGCGCTCGGTGCCGTTGAGCAAACCCTCGATCGTGAGAGTTTGGATACGCGGATAATCCTTGTCGTGCCAAAGCTTGGATGAGTAACTTCCGGCGTCGGCGGCTTCAGCGCGCATCTGTTTGCTCGGTTTTTCAGTACGATCAGAACTCCAGCGGCTGCTTTTTGGTTTTCAACGTCGCCGAGCAGCGTCGCGACGTCGCTGCGATTCACTCCGCCGCCTTTTACTTGCACGATGATTTTCTCGCGGTGGACCGGTTCTGTTCTCATTGCTGGGGCATCTTCTCTCACTCGATTTAGGAAATTCTTTCGCACTGGCTCCGAACATGCGGCTCACGCCTGCATTGCTCCGGCTCGATCCGATGTTCGATCCGCTGCGGAACGATCCGCGGTTTCAAAAACTCGTCGCCACGCCCGCGCCAAAATAGATGAATCACTTCGTCTGGAGTCTTTTATTTACGCTACTTTCTCCGGTGTGCTGTTCAACCCAGGCGTCGGTTTCTTCGTAATCCATGAAACGGCCGGCTTCGCACCAGGCGCGCAGGCTTCCAGACGAAAGATCAAGATCGCCCGGCCAGATCAAACTGCCAAAGTCTTTCTCCACGCTCACTCGCGCGAAAAAGTCGGGGTCGCCAAGCGGCTGAAAAATCGGTCCGCAATTCAGAAGCGGGGCGAGATCAACTTCACCCGTGAAACGATCGGCGAAAGTGACGCGCAGCCGGTAGCCGCCTAAAGGCTCAACTTTAGTTACTCTTTGCTCGTAGTAGTTCATGTTTTCTTCGTTTAGTGGAGTGGTTCGATTTGCTCCGGCTCGCGGCCAGCCATCACTGCGTCCCATGCGGTCTCCAATTCATCCTGATGCTCTGACGCCCATTCCAGCACCAGCCCAAGAGCGCGTGGGCGAATACTGCCTGCGAGCAAGATAATGGGTCGGATGCCGATGGAGACCACTCGGCCTTCATAAGCAGCATGGAAATGGGGCAACCGATGTTCGCGCGGCTGTATTCGAATCTGTATTCCGAAAAATTCACTGAGCTTTGGCATCGGAGCGCTGTTCCGTTCCGATTGAAGGCTAACATTACAGAGAATCGATAGTCATGCCAAATGGCACAAAAGTTCGCGATCGCGAGGACGCGCTCGCCAGGTCGCCGCGACGACCGCTACTCTTGCGACGCTTGATTGTCGATCTTATATTTAGAGGACGCGCTCGGCGCGAGAGAGTTAGGAGGTCATTATGCCAACGACAATTGCTGCTCCAAAAACGAAAACTGCTCCGGCAGCGGAGAAGGATTTTTTGCCGCTACAGGGAACTGATCACATCGAATTTTACGTCGGAAACGCCAAGCAGGCGGCGCACTTCTACAAGACGGCGTTTGGATTTCAAAGCCTGGCATACTCTGGTCCGGAGACTGGCGTGAGAGATCGCGCCAGCTATGCGATATGTCAGAACAAGATCACGTTTGTACTGACCACGCCGATGCGGTCGAATCATCCAGTCGCAGAGCACCATCACAATCACGGCGACGGCGTGAAAGTGCTCGCACTGACCGTTGAAGATGCAACTTCAGCGTGGGAGGAAACGACCAAGCGCGGCGGCAAGAGTTTCATGAAGCCGACGACATTGGAGGACGACGACGGCGAAGTAGTGATGAGCGGGATTCATACTTACGGCGAGGTCGTTCATCTCTTTATTGAAAGACAAAATTATCATGGCCCGTTCATGCCGGGATTCCGCAAATGGGAGTCAAATTACAGCCCGACCCAGACCGGCCTGCAGCATGTCGATCATTGCGTGGGCAACGTCGGCTTGGGCCAGATGAATCCTTGGGTGGAGTTCTACGAGCGAGTAATGGGTTTCCGTAACATTCTTACCTTCGACGATAAGGACATCTCCACCGAATACTCGGCGCTGATGAGCAAGGTGATGAGCAACGGCAACGGCTTCGTGAAATTTCCCATCAACGAGCCCGCCGAAGGCAAAAAGAAATCGCAGGTAGAGGAATATCTCGATTTTTATGACGGCGAAGGCGTCCAGCACATCGCCATGGCCACGAACAACATCATCGAAACGGTGACTGATTTACAGAAACGCGGCGTCGAGT
>WNGB01024873.1_pt1 | contig 12085 bp, 12 predicted proteins | sample 5400681 | NCBI WGS metagenome assembly WNGB01 (sample SAMN13153367, study PRJNA577476) | soil metagenome | isolation source: 115 cm soil or saprolite under grassland replicate 2 | place: USA:California | collected 2016-06-15 | reverse complement strand
CACCGCCCGAGTTCGCCATCAATCACGAGACAGTCGCGTAGCGCCGCGCCTTCGAGCGGGATGAACTTAGGTTTGCACCGCCATTGAACCAATCTCCGTTCGTCCCCGCGGAAGCGGGGACCCAGAACTCGGCCAAAGAGCTGGGTCCCCGCTTCCGCGGGGACGAACGGAATTAACAGGCGATTCAAGCTCAGGTCATCTCGCTCTAGCCGAGCACACTGCTGGCCGGCGCGGCGGCGAAGCAGCGCTCGATGATTGGTTTGATGCGGATCGTGCTGGCGCTCGACTCGCATCCATCCGGAAGCTTCGGCTGTCCGCTCGGCGAGGTGCTCGGGCGCACGCCTGGGTTCGTGGCGGGTGTGAGGCGATCGCTTTTGAAGCTGCGATCAATCGTGCTCGCCGTGCTTCCCGTCAGAGCGGTTGCTTTCCCGACCTCGAGCCCAATGACCAGGGATGCGGCCGCAAGGCCAATCCCGCCCAGACAATAACTCCACCGTACGCGCATTGCCGTTTTCCTTCGCCTGCCAGCCGTCGCTGTGGGCCGACGCCGTTGGTCTTCGCGAAGGGCAAATAGGTTCAAAGGAAAAAAGCTATGCGGCCAGACATTTGCCAGGGTGGTACTGCCGCTGCCTTGCAGTTTTGCTTGGCGGCGTCGCCACTTAGGTTAATTTCCGCGCCAGCCCTGCCGGTATTGCAGGGCCGCTATGCGGTAATGGGATGCGGCGAATTCGAGCAACGCCCGGTTACGGATGCACGTCCTCGGTGAACCAGTCGGTCGGCAGCTCATGGCCGAGCCCGCTGCCCTTGGCCTTGCGATAGACCACCGCGCCGGCAGCGGCGAACTGATAGCCAAGCCCGATATTGTTGAGGAAGCAGGTGACCTCACCGTCGGACTGCCGCCCCTGCGCACGGCCGGTGATCAGGTCCGGAATGGTGGGCAGCTTGTCGAAGTCGATGCCGCGATCCGACCAGCCGTGCTCGTTGGCCTCCTTGGCGAGCGGGAGATCGCGCGCGCTCACATGGATCGGCTTCTGCTCATGCACGTGCAGCGCCAGCCGGTCGGCGCGTTTGATGGCGCTGACCTCGATCTCCGGCAGCTTGATCGAGCTCAGGTGCATGCCGGGCTCGATCCAGCGCTCAAAAAATATTGGATCGAGGCTGTTGCTCGCGCACATCGCAATGTCCGAGCCGGCGATGGCGGTTTCCGGCTGATCGACCGCGGTGACCTCGATGCCGAGCAGCGCGCTCATCTCCGTGGCGAAGGCTTCGCGTCGGTCTTTCGTGGGGCTGAAGCAGCGCACCGACGCGATCTTGCGCACCGCGCAGGCCGCCATCAGCTGCGCGCCGGCTTGCCAGCCGCAACCGAGAATGCCGACGGTCGTGGCGTTGCTGCGGGCCAGATACTTGATGCCCAGTCCGTTCGCGCCGCCGACCCGCATGCGCTGCATCACGCCATCGGGCAGGATCGCGAGCGGCTCGCCGTTCTCCGAAGAGAACAGGAGCACCAGGCCGACATAGCGGCCGTTGGCCGCCGGCACCTTCTCGCGCACGACATTGTTGCCCTTCTTCGGGAAGGTGATGATGTCGGAATTGATGCGGATGGCGCCGATGCCGAACTTCGGGATCACGCCATCCATCGACTTGAGGCCATAGATGGCGTTGGGATTGGAGGTCGGCGTGATGCAATCCGAGCGCGTCCGGTTCACGCCGCGCCCCTCGATGAGCTCGACGTAAGATTCCTCGAGCGCGTCGATGCACTCGGGCATGGTCAGGAGCTTCTCGACATCCGCGTTGGACAAGATCAAAGTCATCGATGGTGCCGTTCAATTCAAGGGCTGCGGTGATCAGGCCACGAGGTCTGGCAGACCGCAGGGGAGGACGCAAGTCGCAATGAATGCCGTCAAGTCGCTCAATGTCGCTTTCGACGACTATCCGCAAACGCGTGCGCTCAAGAGCGGAGCGGTGAAGTCGGATCGCGTCGCGCTTAACTTTTCCGAGATCAAGCCCGCCAACCGCTTCTTCAAGCCGATGGTGCGGGAGCTCAAATTCGACATCAGCGAGATGGCGATCGCGACCTATCTGCAGGCGAAAGCCTACGGCAAGCCGCTGACGCTGATCCCGGCCACCATCATGGGGCGCTTCCAGCACGGCACGATCCTGTGCAACGCGGCGCGCGGCACGCTGACGCCCGCGGACCTGCCCGGTAAGCGTGTGGGGATTCGGTCGTACAGCCAGACCACCATCGCCTGGGTGCGCGGCATCCTGGCGAACGACTATGGCGTCGATCTCGACCGCATCCACTGGGTGTCGCAGGAGGACGGCCACGTGGCCGAATACAAGGAGCCGCCCGGCGTGGAGCGCGCTCCGCCACAGAAAGAGCTGCTGCAGATGCTGCGCGACGGCGAGATCGATGCGGCGATCTATGGGGCCAATCTGCCGAATGATCCAAGTCTCAAGAGCGTGATCCCGGATCCGGATGCGGCGGCCGCGAAATGGTACGCGCAATACCAAGCCGTGCCGATCAATCACATGGTGGTGGTGACGCAGGCGCTGTCGCAGTCCGATCCGGAGGCGGTGCGGGAGGTCTTCCGCCTGCTCGCCGAAAGCAAGCGTGCGGCTGGGCTGCCGAAGCCGGGCAGTATCGATTTCCTGCCCTATGGCGTTGAGGCTTGCCGGCCGTCGCTCGAGCTGATGATCAAGTTTACGACGCAGCAGAAGCTGCTCCCGCGCGCTCTGACGGTGGAGGAGTTGTTCGACTCGACCACCCGCGCACTCATTGCGTGAGGAGGGAGAGCTGCCGTGAGGAGGGGAGAGCGCATCCGGGCTGCGGAATAGGCCGTAGCTGCGCTCGAACGACGACGCTGGGGACCATCCCGCGAATCGGCTGGAGCCATAATCCCAAATCGTGGCGAATCTGCCAAGCGTTTAGGATCAAGCGTTGCGTCCCGGCAACGGTCGGCGTTTTTTGGTAAACGAAGACCGCCAATTTTACCCCGGCGCAACGCTTAATCTATACGCTATTGTGAATTGGTCGGAGCGGAACGGACGTCATAGAAGACAATTAGGAGACTGGGCCTTGGCAAATGCGGCGGGAGTGAACTTGATGGGAAGGGCTGGCTTGGGATGGACCGCGTGGCGCCGCGTACTGGCGTCGGGGGTGGCCTTGAGCTTTATCGCGGGCTTTATTGGCTCCGCGGACGCGGCGTCCCGCTATGGCCGCACACAGTCGGCCAGCAATAAGCGCGTGCCGGCCAAGGAGCCGTTCGGCGAATTGCCGAAGGGGCCGCTGCAGATGGTGGTCTCGATCGGCCAGCAGCACGTGACGCTTTACGCGAACGGCGTGCGGGTGACGCAGGCGAGGGTCTCGACCGGCACGCCCGGTCATCCCACCCCGATGGGCGTCTTCAGCGTCATCGAGAAGGACCGCTATCACCGCTCGAACCTCTACGACAGCGCGCCCATGTTCTACATGCACCGCCTGACCTGGTCGGGCGTGGCCATGCACGAAGGGATCTTGCCGGGCTATGCGGCGTCGCATGGCTGCATCCGCATGCCGACCGACTTCGTGTCGCGCCTGTGGCAGATCAGCAAGCTCGGCGTGCGGGTCGTGATCGCGCGCAACGACCCCGTGCCCCATGAGTTCGATCATCCGAAGCTGTTCAACCCGCGGCTCAGGCCGGTCGCGCAGCTGTCGCAGGCCGAGCCCGCGTCACGCCGGATCGTCCTCGCCCAGGCGACCGTGACTGACGCGGTCGAGCCGACCCAGCCGACAACACAGGGCGAAGCGCCGGCCGCCAGCCACCCGGCCGAGGCCGAGACTACCGGGGTGACGCCGCCCGCGCAGGCCGCGGATGCGCCGGCCGCTGCTCCAGCAGCCACGCCGGCCGTGGAGGCTATTCCGGGCGCCGAGCCCGAGAAGCGCGAGCCGACCGAGGCCGAGCCCAGGAAGCCTGCGTCGCCGCGCAACCGGGCCGGCGAGCCGGTCAAGACCTCCGGCCAGGTCGCGGTCTTCATCAGCAAGCGCGAGAAGAAGGTCTTCGTGCGGCAGGGTTTCGTCCCGGTATTCGATCTGCCGATCGAGATCGCCAACCCTGAGCAGCCGCTGGGCACCCACGTCTTCACCGCCATGGAAATTCAGGACGGCGGCGGCCGCATGCGCTGGAACGCGATCAGCATGCCGGCTGAGAACTTGTCCCGTCCGGTCGATGTCCGTGGCGGCAAGAGGGGCAGGAACGCCGAGCCGACAGCGGCCCACGATGGGAAGGCGCCCTCGACCGCCGCGGAGGCGCTCAATCGCATCAACCTTCCGCCGGAAGCCGTCGAGCGCATCAGCGAGCTGCTGACGCCGGGCTCGTCGCTGGTCGTGTCCGACCATGGACTCGGCCGCGAGACCGGCCGCTACACGGAATTCATCGTCCTGACGCAGTAATCACTGCGGCGCGGCCCCCATAGTGGGGCGCAATCCGATCAGCTAGGCTGCCGCTGTTGCGGCAGCCTTTTTGTATCTTCTCAGCTTGAGCAGCAGGCTTGAGCCGCAGCTTGGGCGTGAGCCTGCAGGTCGGGGAGCGAACATGGAATACCGGATGGCGCGATCGGCCTCAGTTGCGGCGATCGCGATCGCCGTCGCCGTCATAGCGGCCGACCTTGCCCTCGGTCAAAGCTGGCCCACAAAGCCTGTGCGCGTGATCGTGCCGTTCTCACCCGGCAGCGCCACCGACCTCGTCCCACGCACCGTGTTCGACCAGGTTACGGCCCAGGTTGGGCAGACCATCATCATCGACAACCGCGCCGGCGGTGGCACCACCGTCGGCACCGCAACGGTCGCCAAGGCGGAGCCGGACGGGCATACGCTGCTTGCGCACTCGAACGGTCTGGTGACCACGCCCGCGATTCAGGCGAGCGTGCCCTATGATCCGGTGGCGGATTTTGCCGCGATCACGCCGCTTGCTGTCGTGCCGATGGTGCTCGTGATCTCGCCCGAGAAGAAGATCACCACGCTCAAGCAGCTCGTCGATGTGGCCAAGGCCAGGCCGGGAACGCTCAACTACGCGGCTGCCGGCATCGGCACGCCGCCGCATCTGACCATGGAGCGCTTCCGGATCGCCGCCGGCTTCACCGGTCAGCTGGTGCCGTTCCGGGGCGCGCCGGAGGCCCTGACCGAGGTGCTGGCCGGCCGCGTCGACGTCTATTTCGCTCCAGCGCCGCCCGCGATCGAGTTCATCCGCGACGGCAAGCTGCTTGCGCTCGCGGTGTCGAGCGTCCGGCGGGCGGCTGCCCTGCCCGATGTGCCGACCACACTCGAGGCCGGCTTTCCGGATTCCGACTTCGACTTCTGGGTGGGCATGTTCGCCCCCAAGCAGACTCCGCGAGGGACTGTGGCGCGCATCCATGCCGAGACCGTCAAGGCCCTGCAGAACCCGGCGGTCATCGCCAAGCTTGCCAATCTCGGCGTTGAGCCGTTGACCATGAGCCCGGAGGATTTCGATGCCCGGGTGGCCAAGGAGGCGCGCATCGCGGTCGCGCTCGCCCGCGCGGCCAAGATTCCGCTGCAGTGATGACGTGAGTTGGACTTTGATCCGATCAGATTGAATCGGATCAAAGTCCAACTTTCTGTTTGAGCATGATCTGTCCGAAAACCGGCTTCCACTTTTCGGGCTCATGCTCTAAGGCTCGCTGCCGTCACGCCCATCAAGCACCCGGACGCAAGGCATGTTCGAAGGTTTTACCAAGACCGAAATCAAGACCACCGGCACCCGCATTGTGACGGTGCATGGCGGCAAGGGGCCGCCGGTTCTGCTGATGCACGGCAATCCGTTCTCGCATGTGTCCTGGCACAAGGTCGCGCCGCGGCTCGCCGAGGAGTTTACCGTGGTGGCGACCGACCTGCGCGGCTATGGCGATTCCGAGAAGCCGCCCGGCGGGGCTGATCACTCCGGCTACTCGTTTCGCACCATGGCGCAAGATCAGGTGGAGGTGATGGCGGCGCTGGGTTTCAAGCGCTTCTATGCCGCCGGCCACGACCGCGGCGCCCGCGTGCTGCATCGCATGTGTCTCGACCACTCCGACAAGGTCGCGCGCGCCGCGATCCTCGACATCATCCCGCAGCATCACCTGCTCAACAATGTCACCCGCCAGTGGGGCACCTTCTCCTGGCACTGGTTCTTCATGATCCAGCCGCACGACTTCCCGGAGCGGCTGATGAGCGCCGATCCCGATTATTTCATCGAAAAGAAGCTCGCCAAGACCCCCCAGGGGCTGAGCTTCTTCGATCCGGCGGCGCTCGCCGAATACAAGCGCCATTTCCGCAATCCCGCCACCATCCACGCCATGTGCGAGGACTATCGCGCCACCCACGGCGTCGACCTCGCCATGGACGAGGCGGACGTCAAGGCCGGCCACAAGATCACCTGTCCGCTGCTGCTCTTGTGGGGGGCGACCGGGGGCGTCGGTCGTAACCATAAATCCATGGAAATCTGGCCACGCTATGCCGCCGATATCCGGGGCGGCAAGGCGCTGCCCTGCGGGCACTACCTCTCCGAGGAAGCACCGAATGAAACCTATGCCGAGCTGCGCTCGTTCTTTGCTGAGGGTGAGACGCTTTAGCCTACTCGCGCTGGCCGAAGGGCTTTGCTACTGATAGAGGACCAGCAAGGGTTGCATCCCATCCGCGCCTCACATCCACGTCCTCGCGTGTAACGAAACTGCACGATGCAGCCCAAACCATCAAATCGGTGGCAGGCGATGCTCAACGCAGGGCGCGTTGCGGCGGACTTTTGCGGCCGCACCATCGGCTGGAACCGGATCGGCTTCCTGGTCAGCACCATCATCATCGTCACTGCGGTCGTGGTGCTCGTGCGCATCCTGCGCGACATCGAGGTGGGCGAGGTGGTGGAGGCGCTCAAGGAGACCGAGACCCGTGACATCGCGCTCGCCGCCCTGTTTGTTTCGTTTGGCTATTTCACTTTGACCTTCTACGACCTGTTCGCGCTGCGCACGATCGGGCGCCCCGATATTCCCTACCGTGTAGCGGCGCTCGGCGGATTCACCAGCTACGCGGTTGGTCACAACGTCGGTGCCAGCGTGGTAACCGGCGGCGCGGTGCGCTACCGCATCTATTCGGCCTGGGGTCTTGACGCGATTGCGGTCGCCAAGGTGTGTTTCATTGCCGGCCTGACATTCTGGCTCGGCAACGCGACCGTGCTTGGTCTCGGCATCGCTTATGCGCCGCAGGCCGCGACCGCCATCGACCAGTTGCCGCCGTGGGCCAATCGCGTCGCCGCCATCCTGACACTGATCGTGCTGGCGAGCTATGTCGCGTGGGTGTGGAACAAGCCGCGCGTCATTGGCCGTTCTGGCTGGCAGGTCACGCTCCCCGGCGGGCCATCGACGCTGCTGCAGATCGGCATCGGCATCGTCGACCTGGCCTTCTGCTCGCTGGCCATGTACATGCTGGTGCCGGACGAACCGAACACCAGCTTTGTCGCAGTGGCGGTCATCTTCGTGTCGGCCACGTTGCTTGGCTTTGCGAGCGCGGCGCCCGGCGGCATTGGCGTGTTCGACGCCGCCATGCTGGTCGCGTTGTGGCAGTACGACAAGGAGGAGCTGCTGGCGGGGCTGCTGCTGTTCCGGCTGATCTATTATGTGGTCCCGTTTGCAATCTCGCTCGGCATCCTTGGCATCCGTGAGCTGATGCTGGCGACGCGTGGCCCGCCGCCACCGGCGAGGATGTCCTGACGGGCTTGTGGGTGTCGCACGCCGCCTGAAAGCGCTATGAGATGTCCAGGGCGGACTCCCACAAAGCGCTGAGTCATGCGATGAGCCTGATCAATCACCTGGATGGCTTGCAAATCGGCCGGTGGATCGACTGGCTTCGTCCCGCGCAGCTTGTGCTGGCTGCTGCCGTCCTCGTCTTCGGCGGGCTCTGGGCGCTCGGTTACATGTCGATTGCCCCGGCGCTCATCGGCTTTGGCCTGATGGCTGCATCGGCGCTCCTGACCGCAGTGCGTGCTGCGGCCACAATGGAGGCTTCCTTGCCCGCTGCGCCGCTCATTCAGCCCAGCCAGGAGGCGCTGGTGGAGGCGATCTTGTCCGGCCTGCCCGACGCGGTGGTGGCGCTCGACCCGCAGGGCACTATCATGGCCCTCAATACGCGCGCGAGCGCGCTGGCGCCGGCGTTGCGGCAAGGTGAGCCGCTGTCGCTCGGGCTGCGCAATCCCGAGGTGCTGGACGCGATCCGTCGTGCCGGAGCGAACGGCGAGGTCGAGCGGGCCGAGTTCGTTCTGCGGACCCCGGTCGAGTGCTGGTACGGGCTGGTCGCAGTGCCGGTGACGCCGGTATCGGGCTCTGCCGGCAGGTTCATCATGACGACCTTTCAGGATCTCACGCCGCTGCGCCGCGCCGAGGAGATGCGCGCCGATTTCATCGCCAATGCCAGCCACGAGTTGCGCACCCCGCTGGCCGCGCTCTCGGGCTTCATCGACACGCTGCGGGGTGCTGCGCGCAACGATCCCTTCGCCCGCGACCGGTTCCTGGGCATCATGGAAGCGCAGGCCAATCGCATGGCCCGCCTGATCGGCGACCTGCTTTCGCTCTCGCGCATCGAGCTCAATGAGCATCGGCGCCCCGATGCCGAGGTCGACCTCGTCGCCATTGTGCGTCAGGTCATCGACGGGCTGCAGACGCTCGCGCGCGATCGTGAGGTGGAGGTGCGGCTGAGCGTGCCGGCCGACTCGCTGAAGGTGCGCGGGGATCGCGACGAACTCCTCCGCCTGTTCGAGAACCTGGTGGAGAACGCGCTCAAATACGCACCCGCCGGCAAGCGCGTGGACATCACCCTGGCGCCGCCGTCCGAGCGCGAGGTCCGCGTCGCGGTGCGCGACTATGGCCCCGGCATTGCGCCCGAGCACCTGCCGCGGCTGACCGAGCGCTTCTATCGCGTCGACGTCACCGAGAGCCGGGCGCAGGGCGGCACCGGGCTCGGCCTCGCCCTGGTCAAGCACATCGCCAACCGGCATGGCGGCCGTCTGACCATCGAAAGCACGCTGGGGCAGGGGGCAACCTTCACGGTACATCTGCCGGCGCTGCGGTCGTGGCGCTGACACGAAGCGAATACTCGCCCGGCTTGACCATGCTCCAATAATTCCATATTCGTTGAAATATGGAAAAATCGCGGGCGGTGGCGGCCTTGGCGGCGCTGGCGCAGGAGAGCAGGCTCGAGGTGTTTCGCCTGCTGGTTCAGGCCGGTCCCGAAGGCATGCCGGCGGGGCGGGTCGCCGCTGCGCTGCACCTCCCACCCAATACGCTCACCTTTCACTTCGACCGCCTGCGCGCAGCCGGGCTTGTCACGGTGCGGCGGCAAAGCCGCTCGATGATCTACGCGGCGCGCTTCGAGGCGATGAACGTGCTGCTGGCGTATCTCACCGAGAACTGCTGCCGCGGCGCCAACACATGCGCGCCTCCCGTCTGCGCACCGCCCAAGACGGTCCACAGGACCGAACGCAAGCGTCGCAAGGTGACCGCATGACCTCCGCTGTCTTCAACGTGCTGTTTCTCTGCACTGGCAACTCCGCGCGCTCGATCATGGCCGAGGCCATCCTGAACCGGCTCGCAGCGGACAAGTTTCGCGCCTACAGCGCCGGCAGCCAGCCCAAGGGGCAGCCTCATCCCGAAGCGATCAGGTTGCTGCAGAGCCTCGACTACGACACCTCCAAGTTCCGCTCGAAATCCTGGAACGAGTTCGCCAAATCCGAATTTGCCAGACCAGGCGTTCCCGCGCTCGATTTCGTCTTCACGGTTTGCGACAACGCGGCCGGCGAGGCGTGTCCGGTCTGGCCCGGCCAGCCCATGACGGCACACTGGGGCATTCCCGATCCGGCGGAAGCCACCGGCACGCCAGCGGAGATCGCGCTTGCGTTCAAGGATGCTTATCGGATGCTGCATCAGCGTATCGCGATTTTTGCGGCGCTGCCGATCCGCAGTCTCGATCAGCTCAGCCTGCAAAGGCGGCTGCAGGAGATCGGACGCATGAGCACCATGGCGAAAGAACCCAACTGATGCCGTCGCTGGCGCAGCGGGTCTTTTGCGAATGGCTGGGAACGGCGCTTCTGCTCGCCGCCGTGGTCGGCTCCGGGATCATGGCGCAGCGGCTTGCGGGTGGGAACGTCGCGCTCGCGCTGCTCTGCAACACGCTTGCCACCGGGGCGATCCTTCCGGTCCTCATTCTGGTATTCGGTCCACTCTCGGGCGCGCATTTCAATCCGGCGGTGAGCCTCGCATTCTCGCTGCGCGGTGGCCTGTCCTGGCCGGCGGCCCCGACCTACATGCTGGCGCAGGTGCTCGGCGGGATTGCAGGCGTCTGGGCCGCGCATCTGATGTTTGAATTGCCGGTCTTGCAGATTTCAGCGACGATGCGCACCGGCGTCGGGCAGTGGCTGGCGGAAGCGATCGCCAGTTTCGGATTGGGGCTGACGATCTTCGGCTGCGTGGCTCGGGCACCAGCGGCCGTGCCTTACGCGGTCGGTCTCTACATCACCGCGGCTTACTGGTTTACGGCTTCGACGTCATTTGCCAATCCGGCGGTCACCATCGCGCGTTCTCTCTCCGACACGTTCGCGGGCATCGCGCCGGAAGGCGTGGTGGCATTTATCGCCGCGCAAACGGTGGGGATGCTCGCTGCGCTGGCCGTGGACTATTGGCTCTGGGGCTCAGTCAGGGAGTCTGCGGGTTTGAGAAATCGGAGTTAATCACTAGATTTTTTGTTTGAGCATGATCTTTTCCGAAAACCGGCTTCCCCTTTTCGGGATCATGCTTAGGTCTTCAAAGGAATAACCAGAGCGTGGAATGAAAGGGATGGGCGATGGATAGCGCCGGTCGGCAGACCCATTGGGAGAATGTTTACGGAACCAAGGGCGAGAAGGAGGTCAGCTGGTTTCAAGACAGCCCGACCATTTCTCTCGACTTGATTGATGCGACGGGCGTGGCGAAGGGCGCATCCATCCTCGACATCGGAGGCGGGGCCTCGCGCCTGGTCGATGCTCTCCTTGAACAGGGGTTTGAATCTCTGACCGTTCTGGATCTTTCCGATAAGGCGCTGGCGACCACCCGGGCGCGTCTCGGTCGCAAGGCTGCGAACGTACAGTGGATCGTCGCTGACGTGACCAAGTGGAAGCCGGCCGAGAGCTACGACGTGTGGCATGACCGCGCGGCCTTTCACTTCCTGATGGAGCCTCATGATCGCGCCGCCTATGCCGAGCGCCTTCGCGAGGCCGTACGTTTAGGTGGCCACGTCATCATCGGCACGTTTGCGCCCGATGGACCTGAGCGATGCAGCGGCCTGCCCGTGATGCGACACGATGCTGTCTCTCTCGGCCAAACGTTGGGTCGCTCGTTCGAGCTCATGGAGAGTCGCCGGCACGATCACCAAACCCCGATGGGTGGCATCCAGCGCTTTCAATTCAGCCGATTTCGACGAGCAGCCTAGAGCGACGAAGTTCCTCGATCGCCTGCCGAGCCACAACCGCGGCACCTTGCAGGGCAAGCAACGCCATGATGGCCGCGACAATGAAGTCGGGCCAGCCGGCACCGGTGCCGAACACGCCGAGCGCTGCGAGCAGCACGGCGAGATTTCCAAGCACATCGTTGCGCGTGCAAATCCAGGCCGATTGCATGTTGGCATCACCGGCGCGATGCCGCCATAGCAATCCGAAGGATGCAATGTTTGCGAGGAGCGCGGCGAAGCCGACAGCACCCATGGTGGCGGCCTGCGGGATCGTCCCGTGCCAGGCGTGCCAGGCCGTGACGCCAATGACCCACAGTCCAAAGACACCCATGGTGCTGCCCTTCACGAGCGCCGCGATGGCGCGATAGCGGAGCGCCATTCCCACGACGAACAGGCTGATGGCGTAGTTCGCCGCGTCACCCAGAAAATCGAGCGCATCGGCTTGGAGCGACGCCGACCCGGCGGTCAGGCCGGCCCCGATCTCCACACCGAACATCACAGCGTTGATGGCGAGCACGATCCACAGCACCCGCCGATAGGCGGGATTTCCGCGCTGCGGATCGCCTTCATGGCAGCCGTGACAGCAAC
>WNGB01011550.1_pt2 | contig 12086 bp, 8 predicted proteins | sample 5400681 | NCBI WGS metagenome assembly WNGB01 (sample SAMN13153367, study PRJNA577476) | soil metagenome | isolation source: 115 cm soil or saprolite under grassland replicate 2 | place: USA:California | collected 2016-06-15 | reverse complement strand
GACTTCTTGAGTGGGGTGTCCTCGACGATGATCAACTTTCCGTTGCGGTTGATGACCACCAGGTCGCCGTTCTTGTTGGTGACCGTGGAGACGTTGATGAACGTTACCTTGCCGGGGTTAGTGGCCTCGTGCTTGGACTGCTCGGAGACGCGCGACGCCGTACCGCCGACGTGGAAGGTACGCATGGTGAGCTGCGTGCCCGGTTCGCCGATCGACTCCGCGGCGATGACGCCGACCGCTTCGCCGATCTCCACGAGCTTGCCGCTCGCCAGATTGCGTCCGTAGCAGCGGCGGCAGACTCCGCGGCGCGTTTCGCAGGTGAGCACCGAGCGGATCTTCATCTGCTCGATGCCCGCTTCCTGGATGTTGTTCGCCAGCTCGTCGGTGATCTCGTCGTTCTGCGACACCAGCAGGTCGCCGGTGAGCGGATCGTAGACATCCTCCTGCGCCACGCGGCCGACGATGCGGTCGCGGAGCGGCTCGAGAATGTCGCCCCCTTCCATGATCGGGTTGACGGTGATGCCGTCGAACGTATTGCAGTCCTGCTCGGTGACGATGACGTCCTGCGCCACGTCGACCAGTCGCCGAGTGAGGTATCCGGAGTCGGCGGTCTTGAGCGCGGTGTCGGCGAGACCTTTACGCGCGCCGTGCGTGGAGATGAAGTACTGCAGCACGGAGAGGCCTTCGCGGAAATTCGCGGTGATCGGGGTCTCGATGACCTCGCCCGAGGGCTTGGACATCAGACCGCGCATGCCGGCGAGCTGGCGCACCTGCTCTTTGCTGCCTCGAGCGCCGGAATCGGCCATCATGAAGATCGGATTGAACTCGGCGCGGTCGATTTCGGCGCGGCGCATCTCGGAGAACATTTCATCGGAAACCTGCTCGGTGGCGCGGTGCCAGATGTCGATGATCTTGTTGTGCCGCTCACCGGTGGTGATGGCGCCGTCGAGACGCTGGCGCTCGACTTCGAGCACCGACTTGCGCGCGCTGTCGACGATCTCGCCTTTGCGCGATGGAATGACCATGTCGTCGACGCCGATGGAGATGCCGGCTTTCGTCGCATAGAGGAAGCCGAGCTCCTTCAGCTCATCGAGGAGGCTGACGGTGAGGGCATTGCCGAACGTCAGGAAGGTATAGTTCACCAGCTCCTGCAGACCCTTCTTCTTCAGGAGACCGTTGATGAACGGGATCTCCTCCGGCAGATGCATGTTGAAGATCACGCGTCCAACGGTGGTCTCCACCAGCTTCTTGGTGACGTCCTGCACTTCCGCGTGGACGACATCCTGATCGTTGAAGTGCGTGGTGAGATCGATCAGCTTCCCGCTGACGCGGACTTTGATCGGCGTGAGCAGCTCGACTTCCTGGGCCTGTAGCGCGAGCAGCACCGCATCGAAACTGCCGAAGATCTTCCCTTCGCCCTTCGCGCCCTTCTTCTCTTTCGTCAGGTAGTAGCATCCGAGGACCAGGTCCTGGGAGGGAACCGCGAGCGGCTTGCCGTTCGCCGGCGAGAGAATGTTGTTCGAGGCCAGCATCAGGATCTGCGACTCGACCTGTGCTTTGGGGCTGAGCGGCACGTGAACGGCCATCTGGTCGCCGTCGAAGTCGGCGTTGAACGCCGTGCAGACGAGCGGATGGATCTTGATCGCTTTTCCTTCGACCAGCAGCGGCTCGAACGCCTGGATGCCGAGACGATGGAGCGTCGGAGCGCGGTTCAGAAGAACGGGATGCTCTTTGATGACTTCTTCGAGCGCGTCCCACACTTCGTTGGTCTGCAGCTCGACCATTTCCTTGGCGGCCTTGATGGTGCCGACGAGGCCCTTCGCCTCGAGGCGGTTGTAGATGAACGGCTTGAACAGCTCGAGGGCCATCTTCTTCGGCAGGCCGCACTGATGCAGCTTCAGCTCGGGGCCGACCACGATGACCGAACGGCCGGAGTAATCGACGCGCTTGCCGAGGAGGTTCTGGCGGAAGCGGCCCTGCTTGCCTTTGAGGGTGTCGGAGAGCGACTTCAGCGGACGATTGTTCGAGCCCTTCAGCACGCGGCCGCGACGGCCGTTGTCGAAGAGCGCGTCGACTGCCTCTTGAAGCATGCGCTTCTCATTGCGCACGATGACGTCGGGCGCGCGGAGCTCGAGCAGCTTTTTCAGACGGTTGTTGCGGTTGATGACGCGGCGATAGAGATCGTTGAGGTCGGACGTCGCGAAGCGGCCGCCGTCGAGAGGAACGAGCGGGCGCAGCTCGGGCGGAATCACCGGAATGACATCGAGGATCATCCACTCGGGACGATGGCCCGACTTGCGGAAGGCGTCGACGACTTTCAGCCGCTTCGCCGCCTTCAGCTTTTTGATCTGTGACGTCTCGGTGCGCATGATGAGGCGCAGCTCGTCGGATAGCTCTTCCACGTTGACGTGCTTGAGCAGCTCCTTGATCGCTTCGGCTCCCATCTTGGCGACGAACACATCGCCGTACTGCGACCGCAGCTCGCGGTAGCCCTCTTCGGTCAGCAGCTCTTTCTCGTTGATCGTGCCGGTGAGATCGCCGGAGTCGATCACCACGTACGACTCGAAATAGAGAATGCGCTCCAGATCGCGCAGCGAGATGTCCAGCAGGTGTCCGATGCGCGACGGCAGTCCCTTGAAGAACCACACGTGCGACACGGGCGAGGCGAGCTCGATGTGTCCCATGCGCTCACGGCGGACTTTGGACTTGGTGACCTCGACACCGCACTTGTCGCAAATGACGCCGCGGTGCTTCATGCGCTTGTATTTGCCGCAGAGGCATTCCCAGTCGGTGATCGGGCCGAAGATCTTCGCGCAGAACAGACCGTCGCGCTCCGGCTTGAAGGTGCGGTAGTTGATCGTCTCCGGCTTGGTGACTTCGCCGTACGACCACGACCGGATCTTCTCCGGCGACGCGAGGCTGATCTTGATCGCGTTGAAATCGTTGATCGCCTGAGAGCGGGCGGGCTGAAATAGTGCGCTAAATGATTCCAATGTTTGCCTCCGTTTTGTAGCGCCGCCGCCCCCGGCGGCGCCTAGCACGGCCGCCGAGGGCGGCGGCCCTACATTCATCCCTATTCCTTCAAGAGCTCCACATCCGTTCGTGTGTCATCCTGACGCCGACCCTGAGCGAAGCGAAGGAGAGGCGGAAGGATCTCGAGTTGCGTAACTGGAGATCCTTCGCTGTCTTCGCGGCTCAGGATGACACTTCGCATCATTCCTTCAGCAACTCCACATCGAGACACAGCGACTGCAGCTCGCGGACGAGGACGTTGAATGACTCCGGAAGACCCGGATCGTCAGGGACCTCGCCCTTGACGATGGCTTCGTAAATTTTCGAGCGGCCCTCGACGTCGTCGGACTTCGAGGTCAGCAGCTCCTGCAGCGTGTACGCGGCGCCGTACGCTTCGAGGGCCCACACTTCCATTTCTCCGAAGCGCTGGCCGCCGAACTGCGCCTTGCCGCCGAGCGGCTGCTGGGTGATCAGTGAGTACGGTCCGATCGAGCGGGCGTGGATCTTGTCGTCCACCAGGTGCGAGAGCTTCAGCATGTAGATGTAGCCGACGCAGACTCTCTGCTCGAACGGCTCGCCGGTCATGCCGTCGTAGAGCTTGTCCTTGCCGTCATCCGGCAGGGCGGCGGCCTTGAGCTGCGCCTTGATCTCCGACTCGATGGCGCCGTCGAACACCGGCGTCGAGAAGTAGAGACCGAGCGTGCGCGCGGCCCATCCGAGGTGCGTTTCCAGGATCTGACCGACGTTCATGCGCGAGGGCACGCCGAGCGGATTGAGAACGATCTCCACCGGCGTTCCGTCAGGCAGATAGGGCATGTCCTCTTCCGGAAGGATGCGGCTGATGACGCCCTTGTTGCCGTGGCGTCCGGCCATCTTGTCGCCGACAGAGAGCTTGCGCTTCATGGCCACATAGACCTTGATCATCTTGATGACGCCCGGAGGCAGCTCGTCGCCCTTCTGCAGGTCTTCGCGCCGCTCCTCCGCCTTCTGCTCGAGAACGCGGATTCGATTCTCCGCGCGCTCGACGAACATGCGGATCGTCTCGCGTGTGTCTTCGTCCACCGGCAGCGCGAGCAGCTCGCGCCGCGAGAGCCGATAGATCGTGTCGCGCGTGGCGGTCTCGCCCTTCTTCACCAGCGTGTCGCCGCTCTTGAAGTCGACCACATCGCGCTGCAACTTCTTGTCGCTCAACACGTCGGCAATGCGCTTGTTGCGCGCGTCGGTGATGATGCGGATCTCGTCCTGGATGTTGCGGTTCATCTGCTCGACGGCCGCTTCTTCGATGGCCTTGGCGCGAAGGTCCTTCTCCACGCCTTTGCGCGAGAAGATCTTCACGTCGACGACCGTGCCTTCGATGCCCGGCGGCGTCTTGAGCGATGCATCGCGGACGTCGCCCGCCTTCTCGCCGAAGATCGCGCGCAGCAGCTTCTCTTCCGGCGTGAGCTGCGTCTCGCCCTTCGGCGTGACTTTGCCCACCAGGATGTCGCCCTGCTTGACGGTGGCGCCGATGCGCACGATGCCCGACTCGTCGAGGTCGCGCAGAGCGGACTCGCTGACGTTCGGGATGTCGCGGGTGATTTCTTCGGGACCGAGCTTGGTGTCGCGCGCTTCGATCTCGAACTCTTCGATGTGAATCGAGGTGTAGTAGTCCTCTTTGACCAGCTTCTCGGACACGAGGATCGCGTCTTCGAAGTTGTTGCCGCGCCACGGCATGAAGGCCACCAGGATGTTGCGCCCCAGAGCCAGCTCGCCGGCGTCGGTGCAGGGGCCGTCGGCGAGAACCTGTCCCTTGCGGACCCGCTGTCCCTCGCGAACGATCGGCTTCTGCGTGATGCAGGTGTTCTGGTTCGAACGCTTGAACTTGATGAGCTGGTAGATGTCGGCGCCGAATTCCTTCGTTTCGCCGGTCTCCTGATCTTCGGCTTCCACGCGCACGATGATGCGGTTGGAGTCGACCAGATCGACCACGCCGCCGCGCTTGCACAGGATCACCGCGCCGGAGTCGCGGGCGACGATGTTCTCCATGCCCGTGCCGACGAGCGGTGAATCGGTGCGCAGAAGTGGAACGGACTGACGCTGCATGTTCGCGCCCATGAGCGCGCGGTTCGCGTCATCGTTCTCCAGGAACGGAACCAGCGATGCGGCGACCGAGACGAGCTGCTTGGGCGAGACGTCGATGAAGTCGACTTTCTCGCGCTCGATGGAGACGAACTCGCCCGCCTGACGGGCGATGACTCGGTCGTGAACGAGGTTGCCCTCTTCATCGATGACCACGTTCGCCTGGGCGATCGTGTAGCGCTCTTCATCCCACGCGGAGAGATAGAACGCGTACGGCTCGGCCTCGGCGAGTTGCAGCATGGCCTTGCGGCCTTTGCCGGTGTTCTCTTTCGCCAGCCGGTTGTTTTCTTTCTGCAGCTCGCGCTTCTCGACGATCTGTCCGAGAGTGAAGTTGGTGTCGCCAACCTTCACGATGCGGTAGTGATCCATCACCCGGCCGTCGGCGACCTTCTTGTACGGCGACTCGATGAAGCCGTATTCGTTGATGCGCGCATAGCATGCCAGGGACGAGATCAGTCCGATGTTCGGACCTTCCGGCGTCTCGATCGGGCAGATGCGGCCGTAATGCGTCGGGTGAACGTCGCGGACTTCGAACCCGGCGCGCTCGCGCGACAGACCGCCTGGCCCGAGGGCCGAGAGACGGCGCTTGTGCGTGACTTCGCTGAGGGGATTGGTCTGATCCATGAACTGCGAAAGCTGGGACGAACCGAAGAACTCCTTGATGGCCGCGATGACCGGCTTGGAGTTGATCAGGTCGTGTGGCATGGCCGAGTCGATGTCCTGATGCACGGACATCTTCTCTTTGATCGCGCGTTCCATGCGCACCAGTCCGATGCGGAACTGGTTCTCGAGCAGCTCGCCCACCGCGCGGACGCGGCGGTTGCCGAGGTTATCGATGTCGTCGACGCGGCCGACGTCTTTGCGCAGGCGAAGCAGATAGTTGATGACCACGAAGAAGTCTTCGGCGCTCATCGTCTTCTGCGTCACGGGCGAATTGAGGTCGAGCTTGATATTGAATTTGAAGCGGCCCACGCGCGAGAAGTCGTACTTCCGCGCATCGAAGAACATGCCTTCGAAGAGCGCCTTCGCCGACTCGAGCGTCGGAGGGTCGCCCGGACGCATGCGGCGGTAGATCTCGATGATCGCCTGCTCGAAGGACTTCGAGGCGTCCTTGCGGACGGTGTTGAGCAGGATGTCGGACACCAGATCCCACTCGGGGAAGATCACGTCGATCTCGTTGATGTCGTGCTCGCGGAGCGTGTCGGCCCAGTCGGCCGGCAGGCTTTCACTCGATTCGAACAGGACTTCGCCGGTGTTGAAGTCGACGACGTCGCCGAGGAACACGGCTTTGTCCATCGCTGCGAAGTCGACCTTCGCTGACGCCTCGTTGTTCTTGGTGAGGGCGTCGGACATCTTCTGATCGAGCTTGATTCCGGCGAACACGGTGCGGACGGTGCGGCGGCCGCGGTGCGAATGCCGCTCCTTGGCCTCTTCCTGATCGAGCACGCGCTTGTCGAACCTCAACTCGACGTTCTCGCCACTCTTCGGCAGGCGCGCTTTGATCGGCGTGTAGAACTGGCGGAGGATCTCTTCGTCGGTGGTCAGGCCGAGCGCGCGGAGGAACACCGAGCCGAGGAACTTGCGCTTGCGGTCGATGCGGACGTAGAGGATGTTCTTCTGGTCGTACTCGAACTCCACCCACGAGCCGCGGTACGGGATGATCTTGGCCAGGAACGTGTGCGCCGATTCCTTGGTGAAGAAGACGCCCGGCGAGCGGTGGAGCTGCGACACGATGACGCGCTCGGTGCCGGTGATGATGAACGTGCCGTTCTCGGTCATCAGCGGGATGTCGCCGAAAAAGACTTCCTCTTCCTTGGCGTCGCGCATGTGCTTGACGCCGGTGTCAGGGTCCTTGTCATAGACGAAGAGGCGGAAGGTGACCTTCAGCGGAACGCTGTAGGACATGCCGCGCTCCTGGCACTCCTCGACCGAGTACTTCATCTGCAGATCGACGGGATTGCCGCAGATGTCGCAGATCTCGACGCGATTCTTGTTGATCACGCCGCACTTCTGGCAGTTGACGGTCTCTTCGTGCGGGTGATCGGTGATGATCTTCGAGCCGCAGTTCGCACAGGTCATGCGCAGGTGTTCGAGACCCTTGAGCGCGCCGCACTTGCACTCCCAGTTGCCGATAGAGAACTTCACGAAGTCGAGCGAGCAGGTCTCCCGGAAATCGGAGAACGGGAAGACGCTGGTGAAGACCGACTGCAGCCCGGTGTCTTCGCGCTCTTCCGGCAGAAGGTTCATCTGCAGGAAGCGCTCGTACGACTTGCGCTGCACGTCGATCAGATTCGGCAGCGCCATATAGCTCCGGATTTTGGAGAAGTCGTGGCGGACCGGCTCCTGTTTGGGCATGGCTCCGTTCATCAATTCACTCCTTCTGTTAGGCGAAAGGAGACGCGAAGTTGCCGGTTACCGGTTCCCAGTTGCCGGGGACACGTCCACTGGCAACCGAAAACCGGTAACTGGCAACTCGCTGATCTCGAGACGTTCACTTAACGAGAATCTTTTGGCAGGAGCCCAGCGCAGGCGACGCGTCAGGCGACTTGCTAGGGGTGTGAGTCCATGTGGAGAGGCCGCTCCCCCCTCTCCTGACTCTGATCTTCTAACGTCTACAACAAAAGGGAATTCCTGGTTGTGTCATCCTGAGCGAAGCGAAGGATCTCAATCTACGCAACTTGAGATCCTTCGCCGTCTGCGCGGCTCAGGATGACGCTTCGCGTCACTTGACCGTCACTTTCGCGCCCGCGTCCTCGAAGACCTTCTTGATCTTTGCGGCCTCATCCTTCGACACAGCTTCCTTGACGGTCTGGGGCGCGCCTTCGACCAGGTCCTTCGCTTCCTTCAGGCCGAGGCTGGTGACCTCGCGGACGGCCTTGATCACGTTGATCTTCTTCTCGCCCACTTCCTGCAGGACGACCGTGAACTCGGTCTGCTCTTCTGCCGGCGCTGCTGCTGCCGCGGCCGCGCCGGGCATGGCCATCGGCATCGCTGCTGCCGCGGCCGAAACGCCGAAGCGGTCCTCGAGCGCCTTGACCAAATTGGCCAGGTCGAGCACCGACATCGACTCGATCTGCTTCACAAAATCTTCCGTTGAAATCGCCATTTCTTCCTCCAAAAAAGTTTATGCGGTGGTTGACCGCTGTTTTCCAATCTGATCGAGAACGACTGCGAGATTTCTGATGTTGGCCTGCAGCACCGTCGCCAGCCCTCGCATCGGCGACTGCAGTACGTAGAGCAGCTTGGAGATGAGCTCCTGGCGCGACGGCAGATTGGCAATCGCCTGAATCTGCTCGGCAGGGACGACCTGTCCGTTGAGCATCGCCCCCTTGAAACGGACCGCCGGGACGTCCTTCGCGAATTTCGTCAGCGCTTTCGCCAGGACGACGGCATCGTTGGCGTTGAACGCGATCGCGGTCGGGCCGGTGAACTGCTCTTTCATCGCCACGATCGGCGAGTCCTTCAGCGCGATGAGAGCGAGGGTGTTCTTCACCACGACGTAGCCCGACTTGGTCTCCCGGACCTGCCTGCGCAGCTCGGTGACCTGCGGGACGGTGATGCCTTTGAAGTCGATCAGAAACGCGTTGGATGCCTTCCCGATCTGATCGGTGAGTTCCGAGACTTCCCGAGATTTCTGTTCGCGTGTCTTCATCTCACTCCCTCTCCGTCTTCACTTCGGCGATCGCCGTGTCGAGCGGAATCGACGGGCTCATCGTCGATGAGATGTAGATGCTCTTGACGTACTTCCCTTTTGCCGCGGGCGGTTTCGCTTTGCGCACGGCGTTGATGATCGCCGCGGCGTTGTCGCGAAGCTGGTCGGCCGTGAACTGAATCTTGCCCACCGGAACGTGGATGATCGATGTCTTGTCGACGCGAAACTCCACCTTGCCGGCCTTGATCTCCTGAAGCGCCTTGGCGACGTCGAAGGTCACCGTGCCGGTTTTCGGATTGGGCATCAGTCCGCGAGGACCGAGGACTTTCCCGAGCTTGCCGACGGAACGCATCATGTCCGGCGTGGCGATGACTGCGTCGAAGTCGACCCAGCCTTCCTGGATCTTGGCCACCATGTCGTCTCCGCCGACGTAGTCCGCGCCCGCCTCCTGCGCTTCCTTCTGTTTTTCGCCGGCGGCGATCACCAGCACGCGCTTGGTCTGTCCGGTGCCGTGCGGGAGCACGGTCGTTCCGCGGACCATCTGATCGGCGTGTTTGGGATCGACTCCGAGGAGCATGGAGAGCTCGACGGTCTCATTGAACTTGGCGAAAGCGATCTCTTTGAGGAGTCGCATCGCTTCATCCAATTGATACGGTCGCTTCTCGACCTTCTCGGCCGACGCACGATATTTCTTGCCGTGTTTGGCCATGTTTTTCCTCCGTAGTGTTAGCGGCTCTCGCGAGCCTCCTACCGTTGTTCGTTCTTTGTTCTTCGTTCTTTGTTCTTCGTTCTTTGTTCTTCGTTCTTTGTTCTTCGTTCTTTGTTCTTTGTTCTTCGAACACCGAGCAACGAAGAACGAAGAACCTATACGACTTCAATACCCATCGAGCGCGCGGTGCCCTCCACAGTTTTGATCGCCGCTTCCAACGACGCTGCGTTCAAATCCGGCATCTTCGTTTTGGCGATTTCCTCGACCTGCTGCTTGGTTACTTTGCCGACCTTGTTCTTGTTCGGCACGCCCGAACCCTTCTGCAAACCGGCGGCGCGGAGCAGGAGCACCGCGGCCGGCGGAGTCTTCGTCACGAACGTGAACGAACGATCGGAGTAGACGGTGATGACCACCGGGATGATCAGTCCCTGCTGACCCTGCGTGCGCGCGTTGAACGTCTTGCAGAACTCCATGATGTTCACGCCGTGCTGGCCGAGAGCGGGGCCGACCGGGGGGGCGGGAGTCGCCTGGCCGGCGGGAATCTGCAACTTGATGTAGCCAGTAACTTTCTTTGCCATCGTTTATCCCATTGAATGCAGAACGCAGAATGAAGAATTCAGAATGCAAAAAGGATCAGATTTCTTCATTCTGCATTCTGCATTCTGCGTTCTACATTCATCTCTTCGGCGCTGCGGTCGGCTCCTCCGTCGCGTCGTATCGGGTCACTTGCAAAAAATCCAATTCCACCGGGGTGGAGCGTCCGAAAATCGTGACCATCACCTTCAGCGTGTTGCGATCGAGATTGACTTCATCGACCACGCCGGTGAAGTTGGTGAACGGCCCGTCGATGATTCGCACGTGCTCGCCGTGCTCGTACACATGCTTCGGCTTGGGCTTCTCTTTCGTGGTGACAACCTGCGTCAGGATCTGATCGACTTCTTCCTGCGTCAGCGGTGTCGGTTTCTTTCCCGTCCCGACGAAGCCTGTGACCTTCGGTGTGTTTTTCACCAAGTGCCACGCGTCGTCGGACATTTCCATTTCCACGAGGATGTAACCGGGAAAGAATTTGCGCTGCACTTCGCGCTTCTTGCCCGACTTCATTTCCACCAGCGTCTCGGTCGGGATCTTGATCTCGCCGAATTTCTGGCGCATGCCGAGGGCGTCGATGCGCTGCTGGAGGTTCTCCTTGACCCGCTCCTCGAATCCGGAGTAGGTGTGGACGATGTACCACTGCTTCTGTGTCTGCGCGACTTCGGTCATGACGAGACGCTCGCTCCAAACTTGCTGAACAGGAACTCGATGCCTTTGTAGAAGACCACGTCGCAGCCCCAGAGATAGACCGCGAAGACGACGGTGGCCACGAGGACGACCACGGTCGTGCCGACGACTTCATTGCGGCTCGGCCAGGTGACCTTCTTCATCTCCGCCAACACATCCCTCCACCCCTCGCGGACAGTGGTCACCCACTCTTTAGGCTTGTTGATCATCTGACTGACTTCTTCCATTGATATTGTCCTGGCAGGCCAAGAGGGGCTCGAACCCCCAACCTGCGGTTTTGGAGACCGCTGCTCTACCAATTGAGCTATTGGCCTGAATGTGCCGCAAAAGGCTGTGAAAGCACGGGTTCTCCGACTTATTCCCGATTCGTTGAGATCCTTCGGCCGTCTCCGCGGCCTCAGGATGAAATGACGCTTCGCGTCATTTCACTTCCCGGTGCACCGTGTGCTTGCGCTCGTGACGGCAAAACTTCTTGAGCTCGACCTTCTCCGTCATCGTTTTCTTGTTCTTGGTGGTCGAGTAATTCCGACGTTTGCACTCGGTACATTGGAGCGTGATGATTTCTCTTCCTGCGCGTGCCATTACGAATCTCCGCGATCGTTGATTGTCTGGGCTGGAGCCCTCGACGAGATTTGAACTCGTGACCCCGTCCTTACCAAGGACGTGCTCTACCCCTGAGCTACGAGGGCCTTCGCGTTCGAAGAGCGCCGCATCTGCTTCGTTGTCGGTCGTCGCATCTGCGCCGCTCTTCGAACGCTCTTCAATAAACCTGAAGGCACTTCTGCCTTCTGCCTTCTGCTTTTTTGGAGCGGGAGACGGGACTCGAACCCGCGACCAACAGCTTGGAAGGCTGTGACTCTACCAACTGAGTTACTCCCGCCCTTCCACCACCCAGCCAGCGGGTGGCTCTTGGCGGGTAGCGGGTGGGCCTACCCGCCACCCGCCAAAAGCCACGATGGTGGAGAGAGAAGGATTCGAACCTTCGTAGGGCAAGGCCCGGCAGATTTACAGTCTGCTGCTTTTGACCGCTCAGCCATCTCTCCAAAAACCAGGACTGAGGACTGAGTGCTGAGCCCCTGCCGCCCTACTCAGTCCTCAGTCCCCAGTCCTCAGTCCTGATTCTGGAGCTGGCGGCCGGACTCGAACCGGCGACCTGCTGATTACAAATCAGCTGCTCTACCAACTGAGCTATGCCAGCAAAACATTCAATTTTTCAAAGACACGAACAGCCGAAAACCGGTAAGCAGAGAACGGGCTTTGACGGCGCGGCCGAGGAATTGCGGGTTATAGCAGAATTGTCAAACGGGGCGCAAGAGG
>WNGB01017446.1_pt1 | contig 12091 bp, 9 predicted proteins | sample 5400681 | NCBI WGS metagenome assembly WNGB01 (sample SAMN13153367, study PRJNA577476) | soil metagenome | isolation source: 115 cm soil or saprolite under grassland replicate 2 | place: USA:California | collected 2016-06-15 | reverse complement strand
GCGGCGAGGCGGCGGTCGCCGAGGACCGGGTGCGCGAGATCCGCAACGAGCTGGAGGGCCGTGAGCAGAGCCTCAAGGAGCGCCGCCGGGAGCGCGAGATGCTCAAGGACGCGCTCTCGGAGCTCGAGGTGCAGAAGGCCCGCACCGGCTCCGACCTCGACCACCTGGCCCGCGAGTGTCACCAGGCGGTGGGCCAGACCGCGGCGGAGGCGGCGGCGGGCCTCAACGAGGAGGACCTGGCTCGGGAGACGGCGGGCCTGGAGACGCAAGTGGCCGAGCTGCGGGAGCGCCTCGAGCGCATGGGCCAGGTCAACGTGCTCGCGGTCGAGCAGGCCCAGGAGCTCGAGGATCGCCACGCCTTCCTGACCGCGCAGCGCCAGGACCTGCTGGATTCCATCGCCGAGCTGGACCAGGCCATCAAGAAGATCGACAAGGCCTCCCGGGAGCGCTTCCAGGAGGCGTTCCAGATCATCAACCAGCACTTCGGCGAGGTGTTCAAGCAGCTCTTCGGCGGGGGGACCGCCGGGCTCTCCCTGATCGACGAGGAGGACCTCCTGGAGAGCGGCATCGACGTGATGGCCCAGCCCCCCGGCAAGCGCCTCCAGAACGTCATGCTGCTCTCGGGGGGCGAGAAGGCCCTGACCGCGATCTCCCTCCTCTTCGCGATCTTCCAGTACAAGCCCTCCCCCTTCTGCATCCTGGACGAGGTGGACGCCCCCCTGGACGACGCGAACATCGGCCGCTTCGTGAAGATGCTCGAGGGCCTCAAGGAGCAGACCCAGTTCGTGCTGATCACCCACTCCCGCAAGACCATGGAGATCGCCGACCAGCTCTACGGGGTCACCATGGAGGAGCCGGGGGTGTCGAAGCTGGTCAGCGTCCGCTTCCAATAGCCTCCGCCGTCCCCGCTCCTCCACGTTCACACCGCCGAGCATCTCCCCGCGCCCCCGCGCGGGTGGCGTCATCGTGCGCTCAGCATGCGGACGGCGACCTGCAGAGCCTCGACCATGCTCTCGTGGTTCGCGACGCCCTTCCACGCCCGGTCGAACGCGGTGCCGTGGTCCACGGACACGCGCAGGAAGGGAAGCCCCACGGTGACGTTGACGCCCGAGAGGCCCAGCCAGCGCTTCGTCGCCTGGTCGTAGTTGAAGCCGAGGGTCTTGACCGGGATGTGTCCCTGGTCGTGGTACATGGCGACGACGATATCGAATTCGCCGCCGCGGGCGCGGGAGAAGAGGGTGTCGGCAGGCAGGGGACCCGTGACGTTCAGGCCCTCGGTGCGCGCTTCCGCGATCGCCGGCGCGATCGCCGCCTTTTCCTCGTCGCCGAAGAGCCCGTCCTCCCCTGCATGGGGGTTGAGCCCGGCGACGGCGATGCGGCCCCCGCGGATGCCGAGGCCCTCGAGCGCGCGCTGGGCGAGCTCGATCGTCCGGAGAACCCGGTCGCGCGTGACCAGGTCGGGCACCTGCCGGATCGCGACGTGCATGGTCACGTGGATCACGCGCAGCTCGTCACCCATCAGGAGCATCGCGACGTCGCGCGCGCCGGAGAGGCTCGCGAGAATCTCGGTGTGGCCCGAGTGGGGCATGCCGGCCGCCGCGAGGGCCTCCTTGTTGATCGGCGCGGTGACGATCCCGTCGATCGTGCCGTCCTTCGCGAGGTCCACGGCGGTCTCGATGTACTCGTAGGCCGCGCGCCCGGCGGCCGCGCTCACCCGCGCGCGCGGCAGGGTCGCCATGTCCACGTTGGCGAGGTCGAGGACCTCGAGGGTCCCCGGCCGCCATCGGCACTCCGCGACGCGCGTTACGCCATGGAGGCGGAGCGGCGACCCGACGAGGGCCCGCGCCTCTCCGAGGGTCGACGCGGAGCCGATCACCACTGGCCGGCTCGTGCCCCGCACCTCGCGCTCGGCGGCTGCGCGCACGATGATCTCCGGCCCCACCCCTGCGGGGTCGCCCATGGTCACGCCGAGAATGGGTCGCCTCATCCCGTCGCCTCCTTCCGGAGCGAGACGAACAGGTCCGGCGGTCCGAAGCCGCCCGCCTTGGTCAGCACGGGCAGGGCCGGATGGCCCGGCGCTCGGAAGTGGCCAAAGGCCAGGCCCGGGCGCGGGGCGCCCACGAGGTCCATGCGCACGGCGCCGAGGGTTCGATAGAGCGCCACCGCGGTCTCGCCCCCGGTCACCGCGACCAGATCAAACGATTCCGTGCCGAGCACGTGCGCAGCCTCCCGGGCGAGGGTTGCGGCGGCCTCGCCGGCGTCCGCGTCCATTCCGTCGGCCGTCCCCAGCACGCGGAAGCCGGCCTGCCGTGCCTCGGCGAGCTGGCGCCGCGTTGCGGGGTGGAGGCTCCCCGCGACCACCAGCCAGCGCCCGCCGGGCAGCGACGCGCGCTCCGCGTGGAGGCCGAGGCGCTCGGCCAGGGACCGGGCCAGGCCTGCCGAGCCGGCGAGGAGCGGCGCGCGGTCGAGCGCGAGCGCGGCGCCGACGATCGTGTCGAGATCGCCGTCCGTCTCGGCGTCCGTGATGGCGATCATCCCCGGGAGCCGCGCCAGGCGTGTGGCAAGCGCCCTGACCCCCGCTCGCACCTCGGCCAACGGGATCCACGCCAGCGGCCGGTCGGTCTCCGAGCGCATCCGGTCCACGAGGTCGGCCACCGCGGCCCCCTCGACGCGCAGCACGCGATCGAGCACGACGCGACCTTCGGAGGGGAACGCGGGGCAGGTGACGGCGCTCGGGGTTTCCGTGGCCTCGAGGAGCGCGACGATCTCCGCGCCGACGTGGCCACGGAGCGTGGAATCGATCTTCTTGAACCATGAGGTCGCCCCCGGCCGCCGCGCCACGGTGCCGCGGACGCGCTCTGTCGCGTCGTCACGAGCGAGGTGGCGCGACTCGGTGTCCACGGCGGCGACCTCCTCGGCGACGGGCAGGTCTGGCCACACGGTGACCGGGACCGGAGCCCTGCGCGCGAACAAGGTCCCCGTGTCGCAGGCGCCGGCGAGGTCGTCGGCCACGATGGTGAGGGCCATCGGGCTGCTCACTATAGCAAGGGTATAGGGAGGTCAGGGATGCGCGCCGGACGCCCGGAGCTTCCAGTTTCCGCCCGGGGCGTCCTGCGACGTCGACACGATTCCGGTGGCGGAGGCGGAGTCGTGGGTACAGGCGCCGATGCGGGCGCCGCTCACGCGGGCGCGGATGACCGCGCGGCCGGCGCAGTCGCGCGCGAGGGCCGGTGGGTCGATGGACGCCAGCTCGACGGCTACGCACCCGTCGCCCATGGTTCCGACCTGGACGCTGGGGTTCGCGTGCGCGGGCGTCACCAGCAGAATCGGTGTGCCATCGGCGGCGAGGGATACGTCCGGCTGCTGGACGGTGTCGTCGCCGAGCTCCTTTGCGAGGGCGTGATCGGCGAGCACGCCAACGTGACGCCACGTCCACGCGGATGGCGAGCCGCCGGGCACGGTGGCGAACAGCTGCGTGGAGGAATCCGGCAAATCGAGGGTGGTACCGACGAACGCGAGGCACTCCACGACGAGATAGAGCGTGCCGTCCTTCGCGAACAACGTCGGGTTGTTGAGCATCGCGCAACGCGCGATCGGCAAGCCGGCGAGCTCGTCAAGGCGCGCGTTCGGCCGGTACACGGCCGCCGTCGTCGATACGCCGAGCACGGCGGCGGGGGCGGCGGCGAGCTCCGCCGGCGACGCGGCCGGGGCGACCCGGACCGTCCAACTGGTGCCGTACTTCGGGTGGTAGCCGGTCTGCGGCTGGAGGAAGTAGCGAAGGCGCGCGCCGTACCAGGTGGTTGCCGCACCCGAGGTGATCGTGGTCAGCGACGGTGTCTCCGAGCTCGCGATTCCGTTCTCGCCGCTTCCCTCGGGGTCGGCCATGGGTACGGCGGGCCACAGCTCGCTTTCGTACGAGAACGTCGTGCCGCCGTCGTCGCTGCGCGCGAGGTGCGTCGACACGGCGGCCATGTATACCGCGCTTCCGTCAGGCGCCTGCCCTGTCGTCAGGTGGGGCCAGGAGTACGCCAGCCAGATCCGCCGTGCTGCCGCGGGGTCGTGCGCGATCGAGGGATCCGCGTAGCCGCGGAAGGTGCCGGGATTCGCTGACGGTGCGTCCCCGAGGATCCCGATCGTGCCGCAGGCGGCGTTGCAATCCGGGACCACCTTCGGTGCGCCCGCGTCGGGGCAGGGGCGGCCACCCGGTGCCGCGCCACACGCCGTCGTCACGAGTGTCGCTACGAGCCCGAACCTCCTTCCTGTGCGATTCATCGTGGCCATCCTAGCATCGCGCCAGCATCGCGCAACGGAGGCTCGCAAGCCCTACAACTCCGGAGCTGCCGCGAAAAAGTGGGACAATAGGCGCGTCGACCACCCGGGGGTACTCGAAGGTGCCGCGCTCCGGCCTCGCCCGCGCTCTTCACGCGATTCGCCGCCTGTGGTTCCAGCTCCGCGCCAAGGGCTTCCGCGGCCTGCGGGTGGAGATCCAGGCTCCGGACGGCGGCGGTCACACCCTGCGCATCCTGTCCCTGGACCGACCGGGGGAGCTGCTGGTCGAGGTCCGCCTCTCGCGCAGCCGGAGCGCGTTCCCGGGGATGGAAGTCATCGCCCTCGAGTGGATGCTCCTCCAGAACCCCCGCGCGCGCTTCTCCGAGCGCCGCTCGCGGCTGCCGGGGCAGAAGCATCCCGGCCTCGGCCTCCTGCGCGACATCATCGGCTGGCTGTTCGTGGTCTGCGAGTCGCACCAGCTGGACGGGATCTACTTCGTGGCCGCTCACTACCACGTGGCGATGCAGAGCCGGCGGGGGCTGCGCTTCTGGAAGCCCGAGGACGAGCCGCGCACCCGTGCCATGAGCGCCGCCCTCGAGGGCCTGACCCTCGCAGAAGCCACGAGCGCGATCTCCGCGGGAAAATTGATCGACCAGGCGACCGGGAAGCCCGCGGCCTGGCCGCCCGCCGAGATGGTCCTGCCCGTCTCCCCGCGATTGAAGGCCGAGGTCGAGGGGCCGGAGCGCGAGCGGAAGGTTGCGGAGGCGCTCGGGCGCTTCCGCTTCCGCGCGCTGATCCCGGTGGCCTACCGATGAAGCCCGCCACCGCCCTGCTCGGCCCCACCAACACCGGCAAGACCTACCTCGCCCTCGAGCGCATGCTCGCCCACCGCACGGGGATGATCGGCTTCCCCCTGCGCCTGCTCGCCCGGGAGAACTACGACCGGATCGCGGCCGTGAAGGGGCCGGAGGCGGTGGCCCTGGTGACCGGCGAGGAGCGGATCCTCCCCCGCCATCCGCGCTATTTCGTCTGCACGGTCGAGGCCATGCCGGTGGACCGCCGGGTGGACTTCCTGGCGGTGGACGAGGTGCAGCTCGCCGCGGACCGCGAGCGCGGCCACGTCTTCACCGACCGCATCCTCCACGCGCGCGGCCAGCTCGAGACCATGCTGATCGGGGCGGAGACGATCCGGCCGCTGCTCCGGCGGCTCCTGCCGGACGCCGGCTTCCTCGCGCGCCCGCGCCTCTCCACCCTGCGCTACTCCCCGCCCCGGAAGCTGGGCAAGCTGCCCCGCCGGAGCGCGGTGATCGTCTTCTCGGTGCGCGAGCTCTACGCGGTCGCGGAGCGGCTGCGCCGCGAGCGGGGCGGGGCGGCCCTCGTCTTCGGGGCCCTCTCCCCGCGCACCCGCAACTCCCAGGTCGCGCTCTACCAGGCGGGCGAGGTCGACCACCTCGTGGCCACCGACGCCATCGGGATGGGGCTGAACCTGGACATCGACCACGTGGTGTTCACGAGCATGCGCAAGTTCGACGGGGTGGGCCCGCGGGAGCTCACCGCGGCCGAGGTGGGCCAGATCGCGGGGCGCGCGGGGCGCCACGTGAGGGACGGCAGCTTCAGCCCCACGGCGGAGCTGGGCCCCTTCGACGACGGCCTGATCCGGGCGGTGGAGGGCCACCGCTTCGCGCCCCTCGCCTCGATCTACTGGCGCAACCCCGACCTGGACTTCTCGTCGCCCGACCGCCTGCTCGAGAGCCTGGAGGGCCGGCCCCCGCGCCCCGAGCTGGTGCGCATGCGCCAGGCGGACGACCACCGCGCGCTCGCCGCCCTCCTCGCCGACCCCGAGGTGCGGGCGCGCGCGCGGGGCCCGGAAGGGGTCGGCCTGGTCTGGGCGGTCTGCCAGATCCCGGACTTCCAGGGCGGCTTGAGCGAGGCCCACCCGCGCCTGCTGGCCCAGGTCTTCCACCACCTCGCGGGCCCCGGGCGGCGCCTGCCCGAGGACTGGGTGGCCGCGCAGGTCCGGGACCTGGACCGCCCCGACGGCGACGTGGACACGCTGCTCGAGCGCATCGCCGCCATTCGCACCTGGACCTACGTCTCGCACCGCCCGGCCTGGCTCTCCGACGCGGCCCATTGGCAGGAGCGCACCCGGGCGGTGGAGGACCGGCTCTCCGACGCGCTCCACGAGCGGCTGACCCAGCAGTTCGTGGACCGGCCTTCGGCGGTGATCGCCCGCTACGATCCGTCGGAGCTGGTCACGGTGGTGACCGAGGGCGGGGAGGTGCTCGTGCAGGGGCTGCGGGCCGGGGTTCTCGAGGGATTCCGCTTCGTCCCCGACCGGGCGGTACGCGACGGCTCGAAGGGCCTGCTGGCCGCGGCCAACCGGGCCCTGCGCGCCGGGATCCGCGAGCGGGTGGCGACCCTCGCGGAGGACGGGGACGGCGCCTTCGCGCTCCGCGCCCCGGACGACGTCCTCTGGCGGGGAGCGCCCGTGGCCCGCCTGGTGGCCGGGGAGAGCGTGCTCGCCCCGCAGATCGAGGTCCTCCCCTCGGAGCTGCTCGATCCCCCGCTCCGCGAGCCGCTGCGGCGCCGGCTCGCCTCCTGGCTCGACGCTCACCTGCGGGCCTGCCTCGGGTCGCTCTTCACCGCCCGCGAGGCGGCGCTCTCCGGCCCCGCGCGGGGCCTCGTCTTCGTCCTGGGCGAGAGCCTGGGCACCGTTCCGCGCCCCCAGGTGGCCGCGCAACTCGCGGCCCTCGCCCCCGACGACCGGCGGGAGCTCGCGCGCCTCGGCGTCACCCTGGGCCGGGTCGCCGTATTCCTCCCCGCCCTCCTGCGGCCGGAATCGCTCCGCCTCCGCGCCCGCCTCTTCGCGATCCGCCACGGCGGCCCCGCCTTCGCCGCCCCGGACGGGATCCCCTCGGTACCCCTCGACCGTGCCCTCTCCTCGGCGTCCTATGCGGCGTGCGGGTACCAGGCGGCGGGACCGCGAGCCGTCCGGGTGGACCGCCTCGACCGGGTGGCGGCGGCCGCGGCCCGCCTCTCGCGGGATGGGCCCTTCGGCGTGCCGCGGGAGTTCGCGACCCTCCTCGGGTGCCCACCGGCCGAGGTGCCCGCGGTGCTGGCCGCGATCGGCTACGTCGAGCGGGACGGCCGGCTCGCCTGGCGGCGCGCGGACCGCCGGCGGGCCTGACGGTCATGCCTGGCCCGATTCGGCACCTCCGCTTCGGCGTGGCCGCCCTGCTCTGCCTCGCCTCGACCCTCAACTACCTGGACCGGCAGACCCTCTCGGTGCTGGCCGACACCATCAAGCGCGAGCTGGGACTGAGCGCCTCCGACTACGCGGACATCACCTCCGCCTTCCTGATCAGCTACATGGTCATGTACCTGATCGGGGGGCGGATCGTGGACCGCATCGGCACTCGCAGGAGCTTCCTCGTCTTCGCTTCCGCCTGGTCGCTGGCCACGATGGTCCACGGCCTGGCCGGCAGCGTGCGCCAGTTCCAGGCCGCCCGGCTGCTGCTCGGGGCCACCCAGCCCGTGAACTTCCCCGCGGGGGTGCGGGCGGTGGCGGAGTGGTTCCCCATGCGCGAGCGGGCCCTGGCCGTCGGCATCTTCAACTCGGGAACCGCCCTCGGCTCGACCCTGGCCGTCCCCGTGGTCTCCGCCATCGCCCTGCTGGCCGGCTGGCGGTGGGCCTTCGCGCTGACCGGGGGCCTGGGCTTCGCCTGGGTTGCGCTGTGGGCCCTCGTCTACCGCCTGCCCCAGGACCACCCCCGCCTGGGCGAGGACGAGCGCGCGCTGATCTCCGAGGGACGCAGCGAGACGGAGGACGCCGTTCCCCCGCGCCTGGCCACGCTCCTCCGCATGAAGGAGACCTGGGGCTGCGTCGCGGCCCGCGCCTTGACGGACCCCGTCACCTACTTCCTCACCTTCTGGGTCCCCCTCTACCTTCAGCAGGAGCGCGGCTTCTCACTGGCCCAGCTCGGAGCGGTGGGTTGGGTGCCTTTCGCCGCCCTGGCCGTCGGCCACGTGGCCTCGGGCGCGATCCCGCGGGCGCTGGTCGCGCGGGGCCGGAGTCTCGACGCCGCCCGCAAGGGCACCATGCTCGTGGCCGCCGTGGGGAACGCGGGGCTGCTCCTTGCGCTCGCGCGGGCGGGGGACCCGGTCCTCGCCCTCGCCTGCCTGACCCTGGTGTTCTTCGGACACGCCGCGTGGGGGAACATCACCCTGCCCGCCGAGGTCTTCCCCGCCCGGGCCGTCGGCACCGTGTCCGGCCTCGGCGGCTGCCTCGGCGCCGCCACCGGCGTGGTGACTCAGCAGGTGATCGGCCGCCTCGCGGGAGCGGGTGCCTGGGGCCCGCTCTTCCTCGGCTGCGCGGCGGCCTACCTCCTGGCCCAGGTCGCGGTGGTCACGCTGGTCGGCGAGCTGGGGCGCGCGCGGGCGGTCGGAGCCTAGCCCGTGCGCCTCCAGGCCTCGGGCTTCTTCGACCTGCAGGTCAACGGCTTCGCCGGGGTCGACTTCAACGATCCGGCCGCCACGGCCGAGGACATCGCCCGCGCCCTGGACGCCCTGCAGCTCACGGGCGTGACGCGCTGCCTGCCCACGCTCATCACCTCGTCCTTCGAGGATTTCGCGCGCTGCGCGCGCGCCGCGCTCGCGACCGGCCACGCCGCCGTGGCCGGCCTCCACATGGAGGGCCCCTACCTCTCGCCCGAGGACGGTCCGCGCGGGGCCCATCCCCGTGAACACGTCCGCCCGGCCAGCCTCGACGATTTCTCGCGACGCCAGGCGGCGGCGGCGGGCCGGATGCCACCCTCTCCACGCACCTCGGCAACGGCTGCGCCACGACCCTGCCACGGCACCCGAACCTCCTGTGGGCGCAACTGGCCGAGGACCGCCTGTGGGCGAGCCTGATCGTGGACGGCCACCACCTGCCCCCGGAGACCGTGAAGGTGATGGTGCGCGCGAAGACGCCGGAGCGCTGCCTCCTCGTGACCGATGCGATCATGTGCGCCGGCTGCCCGCCCGGCCGCTATCGGCTCGGCGCGCTCGAGGTGGAGCTGTCCCCGGAAGGCCGGGTCCAGGCCCCCGGGGCGGCGACCCTGGCGGGCTCCGCCCTCACCCTGCCGCAGGCGGTCGCGAACTTCTGCCGCTTCGCCGGCCTGCCCCTCGAGGAAGCGCTGCCCCTGGCGGCAGATCAGCCGGCCGCCTACCTGGGCGAGGCCCCGCGAGGCCGGCTCGAGCTCGAGTGGGACGAGGAAACGGGATCGCTCCGGGTCGAGCGCGTCATCCTCAACGCTTCCCCAGCACCTGATCACTGATCCGCGGCAGGACCGCTTCGACGGGCTCCGAGATCTTCCAGTCGGCCGCTCCGTCGAACGGGGTGTCGGACGCGGTCAGGATCGCCGTTCCCGCCCCGCCGCGCGCCGCCAGGGTGAACATGTCGTTGATCGGGCCCACGACGAGCGAGGTCCCAGCGGCGACGAACAGGTCGCAGGCGGCGGCCTCGCGCAGGGCCCGATCGAGGTCGTCGGGCACCAGGCTCTGGCCGAACGAGATCGTGGCCGGCTTCCAGGGAGCCCCGCAGGAGCAGCGGGGTACCCGCTTCGTCTCCTCCCACTCCGCCTGGGCCCGCTCGCGCGGCTCGCGCCGGCCGCAGCCCAGGCACGCGACCTCGGAGTCGGTGCCGTGGATCGCGACCAGGCGCTCGGACGGGAACCCGCTCCGCTCGTGGAGGCCGTCGACGTTCTGGGTCACGAGCAGGTGAAGGCGGCCCCCGCGGGCCAGCCCGGTCAGGGCCAGGTGGCCGGGGTTGGGGTGGGCGGCCCGGATCAACGGCCAGGTCTCGCCCTTGTAGCGCCAGTATTCCTCTCGGGCCGCCTCCGAGGCCAGGAAGGCGGGGAGCGGCACCGGCCGGTAACTGGCCCAGCGCCCACCGGGGGAGCGGAAGTCGGGGATGCCGGAGGCGGTGGAGAGCCCGGCTCCGGTGAGAACCACCACCCGCTCCGAGCGGGCCCAGCGGTCCGCCACCTGCTCGATCGCGGTCATTTCGTCCTTCACGTCTGGCCCCGGGTCCTTTCGGGCGATCGCCTCGCGGTCGCGGGCTCCTGGGTCTCGACGGCGGCGGCAGAGGCGCCGCCTTCGTCTGCGACCGAAGCGGCACGGATCTGATCGAGACGGGTCAGCCCTTCGGTCAACGGCGGCGGGAGCGGTTCGGCAGGCAGTCTCAGCACGCCGGTGGCTTCCTTTCGCTGCGCTCTCGTAGATTGTGCGCGAACTTCCGCTTCAATGCCGGGCGCCTTGACTCCACCCGCCCTCCCGCTAGCATGGCTCAGATGGCCCTCAGTGACGCTCCCGTCCGGCCGATCTCGAGCGCGTCGTCGCCCCGCGACGACCACGAGCGGGCCCGCGCCCAGGCCGCGGCGCTGCGCCTTCCCTTCGACTCGCTCGACGACGCTCCCGAGGACCCGGGCCTCTGGTCCGAGGTCCCCCTGGAGCTGCTGGTGCGCTTCTCGTGCGTGCCCGTGGGGCGGGACGGCCGGCGGCTGGTGCTCGCCTTCGGCGGCCTCGACGACATCCTGAAGGTCGACGAGATCGAGTTCCTGCTCGAGCGGCCGATCGACGCCGTGGTCGCTCCCGCCGACCGGGTGGCGGCCCTGCTCCGGCGCCACCGCGGAGGCGAGGTGCTGCTCGAGCAGGCGAGCGAAGGGCTGCGCCTGCAGCTCCTGGCCGACGACGAGACGGAGGCGGTGGACCTCGCGAGCCTTCCCGCGGAGAGCCCGATCGTCCGTCTGGTCGACTCCCTCATCCTGGGCGCCATCGACCGCCGGGCCTCGGACATCCACATCGAGACCAAGGACCGCGAGGTGGTGGCCAAGTATCGGATCGACGGGGTGCTCTATCCCGCCATCGATCCCCTCGACAAGCGCCACCACGACACCATCATCAGCCGTCTCAAGGTGATGTCGGAGCTGGACATCGCGGAGAAGCGCATCCCCCAGGACGGGCGCTTTCGCCTGCGGGTGAAGGGCCGCGCCATCGACTTCCGGGTCTCGGTCATGCCCTCGATCTACGGCGAGGACGCGGTCATCCGCATCCTCGACAAGGAGTCGCTGAACGCCGCCTTCCGCAGCCTGCGCCTGGACGTGCTCGGCTTCTCCGAAGCGGACCTGCGCAAGCTCCGCAAGTACATCACGGAGCCCTACGGGATGGTGGTGGTCACCGGTCCCACGGGCAGCGGGAAGACCACCACCCTCTACGCGGCCCTGTCGGAGATCGCTTCCCCGGAGGACAAGATCATCACCATCGAGGACCCGGTGGAGTACCAGATCCCCGGGATCACCCAGGTCCCGGTGAACGAGAAGAAGGGGCTCAGCTTCGCCCGCGGCCTGCGCTCGATCCTGCGCCACGATCCCGACAAGATCATGGTGGGGGAGGTGCGCGACGCGGAGACCGCCCAGATCGCCGTGCAGTCGGCCCTCACCGGCCACCTCGTCTTCACCACCGTCCACGCCAACAACGTGTTCGACGTGATCGGCCGCTTCATCCACATGGGGGTGGAGCCCTACAACTTCGTCTCCGCCCTGAACTGCGTGATGGCCCAGCGGCTGGTCCGGGTGCTCTGCCCGTGGTGCAGGCGCCCCTCCGAGGTGCCGGAGTCCCTGCTCCGGGCGTCCGGCCTGGACCCCGACATCTACCAGGACCAGGCATTCTTCGACGCGGCGGGCTGCGAGGAGTGCGGGGGGACGGGCTTCCTGGGACGCACGGCGGTGGCCGAGCTGCTCGACATGTCGGACCGGATCCGGCAGATGGTGCTGGAGCGGCG
>WNGB01020909.1_pt1 | contig 12092 bp, 7 predicted proteins | sample 5400681 | NCBI WGS metagenome assembly WNGB01 (sample SAMN13153367, study PRJNA577476) | soil metagenome | isolation source: 115 cm soil or saprolite under grassland replicate 2 | place: USA:California | collected 2016-06-15 | reverse complement strand
TGAGCCGGCGCCAGTGATCTGTTTCTTGATCGTGGGCGGGTTGCCGGAGTAGGTGACTTTGCCTGCACCAGTGATCACTACTTTCAGCGTATCCGTGACTGCAACCTCCGCGTCGCCAGCGCCGGTGGTGGAGATTTCGGCTGTTTTAGCTTGCAGTCCACCAGCCGCTAGATGGCTCGCGCCGGTCATGTCGACCAAGAGTCGCTCGATGCTGCCATCGAGTGAGACCTCTGACGCGCCCTTCGATTCCAGAGCAAAGGTTGTCCCGCTCAACTGCTTTACGGTTAACTTGACGGCGCCCCTGATCCTTCCACCTGTCCGCGTTGGACTTGAGATGACGACTTTGATTCCGTGGGTAGGCCAAACGTGCTCCCGCGTGCGCAGATGCAGTGTATCGTCCGAAACATTGTTCTCAATGTAAGGGAGCAGATTTTCGTCCGTCGTGATTCGAAGAGCGGGCGATCCGTTTTGCCACTCAATTTCAAAGGCGCCGCCAGCGTCGAGATTAGCAAAAGCGGCGATTGGTCGTTCCTCAGTTTTGATCTGGCCATTGCCTCGGATGCCGGGCAAATGGCATCCGACAACCAAAACGACACACCCAGCGAGCAAAACGATCAGGATTTTTCTCATGTAAAATAAGTCTTCTCCGTTATGATGCGGCGACGTCGCGTTTTGGATTCAACATTTACGGCACGATCTTCATCCTCACCGCGTCGACGAGGACACCGTCGACATAAAATTCCACGCGGTAATCGCCCGGCATCCATCCATCTTCGGGCCGCGCGAGTGTGAATGCGCCGCGTGCGGTCGGGGTTGCAGCAAGGGCAGAAGCCTCGTCGACTTTATAATCCTGAGGAAAATCTTCGCCGATGTTTTCCGCGATCCACACAGCCTTGACGTTTGCGCCTTGTCGCAAACGCTGGCCCTGCCAGCGCGCGTAAATTTCTGGCGTGTTCGACGAAAATGTCGTTATCGGCTTCCCGAAGCGATCTTTCGCAAGACTGACCGCGAGCCGTTTCGGTGCGGCGTCCGATTTGACTTCGGGGCGCTCGACAATTTTTGGCGCTTCCGCCAATTCAAGCGAAATGCGCTGGAGCAAATCGCCTTTAGCGCCTTGCATTGTCGTAACGTCTTTTACGATTCCAACGCCCGGTGCAAACCAGCGATCGATCGTCATCCGGTTCGGCGTCGTTTGCTCGCCGTGAATGTGGAACGTTTGAAATTTTCCTGCGGGCACATCGATTTTTTCTTCGCCCAGAACGTCGTAATACTGTTGCACTTTCAGTTCACCGGCCTGGCCATCGAAGTTCCACGTGGCGCCCTTTTTCAGAGGAGCTGCGATCATCGTCTGCGGCGGACTAAACTTAACCAACTCGCCGTCGAGATTCACCCGAGCCCAGCAGGTAATCCCGTGTTCGTCTACTGTGAGCAGATCGGTGTTCGTGATCGTGCCCGCCCGGTGCATTTCAAACTTAAGAAGGTCTTTCCCATCAACGTTCTCCGTTCCCTGGAGGCGATACAAAACCGACAGACGAATCTTGCCGTCGGCATCTGCTTTTACGTTCGGAACATTCAATCCCTTTCCGATTTCCTCGGTCATGTTGTAGCGCCAGGTTGTGCCCGGTGCGATGGGTATAACGGGAGCAGCGAAAACGGAAGTGAGGCCGAAACACCAAACGGCGATACAAAGATTTCTCACGACGTTAATTCGCATGCTTACCATGGGCGCTCAAGAAGCAGCGGCCGGTCTGACAACCGCAAACAACGTTTGGCTACCACACAAGGCGCGCTAAGTTTTAACTCCTCGAAGTGAACCTGATGATTTTCGCTCGATAATGAAAACTTTCGAGATTGCCGGTGTCCCGCGGGACGAGGTCTACCGATTTGTGAGAGGCCTTCATTCTGATCCATTCAGCGTGTTAGGTCCGCACAAGGTCGGCGGTGACGTGGAGATCCGGGTCTTTCGCCCGGACGCGCGGGCGATCGAGGTCGTGCTAGATCGGGAACCGGACAAACCGATCGCTGCGGAAAAGAACGATGAGGAAGGTTTTTTTTCCGCCAGTGTTCCCGGCACAGAGCGCGACGTTCCATACTATCTACGCGTCATAAAACTGGACGGCGCAGACGAGCTTACGCGGGACGCGTATCAGTACGGTCCGATCTTGGGCGACGTCGATCTGCATCTGTTCTCCGAAGGACAGCACTGGAAGATTTATGAAAAATTTGGTGCGCATTTGCGGACGATTGGCGATGCGACTGGCGTCTACTTCGCTGTTTGGGCGCCGAACGCCCAACGCGTCAGCGTGGTTGGCGACTTCAACGATTGGGATGGCCGCGTCAATCCAATGCGGAAGTTGTTAAGCGCAGGCGTGTGGGAATTGTTTTTGCCGGGGATCACGCAAGGTGCGCACTACAAATTTGAAATCCGCACCCAGACTGGCGCGGTGCTGCTCAAGAGCGATCCGTTCGCGTGTTTTAATCAGCCCGGCAAATCCACGGCATCGCTGGTGTATGATTTGGAGCGTTATACCTGGAGCGACGCCGAATGGATGGAAGCACGCCAGAAGAAGAACTGGCCGCAAAGTCCGCTCAGCATTTACGAGGTGCACGTCGGCTCATGGCGTCGGAAAGAAGGAAATCGCCAGCTCACTTATCTCGAACTTGCCGATACGTTGCTGCCGTACGTGTTGAACATGGGTTACACGCACATCGAACTGTTGCCGGTTGCCGAGCATCCCTTCGAAGGCTCGTGGGGTTATCAGGTTACAAATTATTACGCGCCTACCAGCCGGTTCGGTCCGCCCGATGATTTCCGTCATTTCATCGACAAATGCCATCAGGCCGGAATCGGCATCATCATGGATTGGGTGCCGGCGCATTTTCCGAAGGACGCACATGCGCTCGCCGAGTTCGACGGCACCGATCTTTACGAGCACAAAGACCCGCGGCAGGGCGAGCACCAGGATTGGGGCACGCTGATTTTCAATTACGGCCGCAACGAGGTGCGCAATTTCCTGATCGGCAACGCGCTTTTCTGGCTCGACAAATATCACATCGACGGCCTGCGCGTGGACGCCGTGGCATCGATGCTTTACCTGGATTACTCACGTGAACCCGGGCAATGGATCCCGAACGTTTACGGGGGCCGCGAAAACCTCGACGCAATCTATTTTCTGAAGCGTTTTAATGAAGTTTGTTACGAGCGTTTTCCCGGAATTATTACCATCGCGGAGGAATCAACAGCGTGGCCTGGTGTGACGCGCCCGACCTATCTCGGCGGCCTGGGGTTCGGGTTCAAATGGAACATGGGCTGGATGCACGATTTCCTGCACTACATGAGCATCGATCCGATTTACCGGCGCTATCACCACGGCAATATCACGTTTTCGCTGCTCTACGCGTTCCACGAAAATTTTATCCTCGTGCTTAGCCATGATGAAATCGTGTACGGCAAGCGCTCGCTGTTATCCAAAATGCCGGGCGACGAATGGCAGAAGTTCGCCAATCTTCGTATGTTTCTGGCGTGGATGTACGGGCACCCTGGAAAAAAGTTAGTGTTCATGGGGGGCGAATTCGGTCAATCCAACGAGTGGAACCACGACACCCAGCTCGACTGGGAACTGCTGAAGTTGCCGCGCCACGACGGACTTCGCCGGCTGGTTCAACATTTGAATTACACTTACAAAAACGAGTCCGCACTCTGGCAACTGGATGACACTTACGACGGATTCGATTGGATCGATTTTCACGACGCCGAGAACAGCGTCGTTTCATTCCTGCGGAAATCCCAAGACGGTGACGTTGTTGTATTCATTGTGAACGCGACCCCAGTGGTGCGTTATAACTACCGGTTGGGCGTTCCCGAGGCCGGCTTCTATCGCGAGGTCATCAATACCGATGGCGAAACCTATGGGGGGAGCAACGTAGGAAATTTCGGCGGCGTCCAGAGCGAATCTCGCGAATGGATGGGCCGCGAACATTCGATCCTGATTCATTTGCCGCCTTTGGCGACTGTGGCCCTCAAGCTGGAAAAGTGATTCGTTAGGCCAGACGGAATTGCGGCGGCGTTGCCGGGTCACGTCAGAGCAAAAGCGTAGACCTTGTTAGTCCCCGCAAAGTACAGCTCGTTAGGCCTGCCGCCGGCGTAAACGATCGGCCAAATTGATTCGTTTGTTAGCTGATCGGGTTTTCCGGAACGATCACATTTACCGCATTAGGCACGAAACTGATTTGCGCTTCCTTCCCGACCTTTACCCGTTCTCCATCGAGGAACATCGGGATGTCTTTCCTTGATTGCACAGTCACTTGGCGCGTCTTGGTGAGCGTCACACTTTCGTCATCACGCCATTTTCCAAATGCTGCCGCAGTCGCAAGCCCGAGTAATTCGGTGGCGTTCTCTATATCGATAGCAGCGGCTTCAAGCGCCTGCTCTGAATCGGACATTTGTTCCGATACAAGAGGGCAGATAACGGCCACGACTTCGGCTTCACCACTCACTTCTGGCGAAATAAAATATTGTATTGTCCTGTCGAACATCGCTTCGAACGCAACCCCAGCTTTGCCGACAGCATTAAGAATGTCGCCTTCACGTATGGCTTCGCGGGCTTCCATCCACAATCCAGGGGCACCGACAACGGCTGCAACAAAAAACAGTTTGTCTCCGACACGGCCTCCTGACAGCTCCTTTGTTAAAGGATTAGCCAGTGTTTCTTTAAGCGCTTCTTGCCAGGATGAATCGCCGTATAGTGACCGAGGAAGCACATTCAGCGTGCCGCCCGGCAGCGGGAGAAGACAAGTGTCGGTTCCAGTGCACGCTTCCGCAGCCGTGCGGATGGTACCATCTCCCCCGAGCACTACGAGCGTTTTGGGTTTGTGCGTGGCCGCTTCCGTAAACGCCCGCTCAATTTGGTCCGAAGCTCCACACCACGTTTTGCAATGGGTCACGCCGGCGCTTTTAAGGATGTCGAGCATTTCTGCCTCGGATTCGGAGTCGCAGCCACCGCTAGAAGTGTTGATGATGGCTGCAACTTTCATTTGTGATACATGAATGCCTGCTGGTTCCAAGTCAGAGCTAATTCGAGACATAAATTTACGAGTGTTGAACATCGCGTCGGCGCCCGGTTATCACTCGCCGCTTGCGCAAACAGCCAGACCCTCGGAACGTACCCGCGCTTTTGTTGCCTGCGAATTGAAACGAAAGAAACCAGCGCGTCAGAAGGACCAAGGCTTTCACCACAACGTTTATGTGGTTCTGCTGAGCGACGCTGTCGCAAAGCATCCTTCTATTTTGCGGCTCAATCCGAAACGCGATCCACTGAAGCCCTGCGTATATATTGGGATGACAGGAATTCCCGTCGATCACCGATTCGAAAATCACAGGAACGGCTACAAATCAGCTTGGGTCGTCAGGAAATATGGCATGCGACTGATGCCGGAGCTTTACGAACATTTGAACCCAATGCCGTTTGAAGCCGCAGTCCAGATGGAATCGGAATTAGCTGAAGATTTACGAGCCGCCGGATACACCGTAACGGGCGGGCACTGACTCCGGCGAAAACAGACGGGGTGCCTCTCTAGTTTCACCTCGTTTTTTCGATGGTTGACTATTAATTATCGGGTGTGACGACGCCGGATGTTTGCCCGATCCTCGTGAACGGCGACTGGCAGGAGCTGCGTAACATCGAGACGTCGCCGGTGCATAATCCTTCAACGGGCGACGTGATCGGGCTCACGCCAATGTGCTCCGCGGCGCATGTGAACGACGCGGTACAAGCCGCAGCGGCGGCATTTTCGCCGTGGTGGGAAACGCCACCGGTGGAGCGTGCGCGAGTGCTGTTCCGTTTCAAAATGCTCCTCGAGGAGAATTTTGAAAATGTCGCGCGCTGCAACACGCGCGAGCACGGCAAGACCTTGATCGAATCGCGCGGTGATGTGCGGCGGGGAATCGAGATGGTGGAGTTTGCCTGCGGCATTCCATCGTTGCTCAGCGGTGACACAGTCGAGAACGTTGCGCGCGGAATTGACTGCGAAACGATTCGCCAACCCCTAGGCGTTTGTGTCGGGATTACGCCGTTTAATTTTCCTGCGATGGTGCCGCTCTGGATGTACCCAGTAGCGCTGGCTTGCGGAAATACTTTCGTGCTCAAGCCGAGTGAGAAAGTGCCCCTGACCGCGACCATGATTGCGCGGTTGCTGGAACAAGCCGGCCTTCCGCGCGGCGTCTTGAACATTGTGCATGGCGGGCGTGAATGTGTCGACGCGCTGCTCAAGCACCCGCAAGTCCGAGCGGTTTCATTTGTCGGATCAACTCGGGTCGCGCGTTACATTTTTGAAACCGGCACTCGCCACGGCAAACGAGTGCAGGCAAATGGCAGTGCAAAAAATTTCGTGGTCATCATGCCGGATGCAGACATCGACCAGTCGACGCGTAGTGTCACAGAAGGCGCGTTCGGATGCGCCGGCGAACGCTGCATGGCCAGCTCAACTGCAGTCCTCGTGGGAAGCGCGCCGAAAGATGTTCTGCCTTCACTGGCTAACGCCGCCAGGAGCATCCGCGTCGGACCCACGGATCGCGAGCCGCAGCCTGACATGGGACCACTCATCACTCGACAACACCGTGATCGCGTGGCGCAGCTCATCGGAACCGGGGCGGCAGAAGGCGCGAAAATTCTGGCTGATGGTCGCGGTCTCCAAGTGAACGGCGGCGGCTTTTTTCTTGGGGCCACCGTTCTCGATGAGGTGCAAAACGAGATGGCGGTCGCGCGTGAAGAAATTTTTGGTCCAGTGCTAAACGTGATGCGAGCTGATGACCTCGAAAATGCGATCGAAACAATCAACTGCTCACCCTACGGCAACGGCGCTTCCATTTTCACGCGCTCTGGAAAATCGGCACGCGAATTTAAGCACCGAGTGAAAGCAGGCATGGTCGGGATTAATATCAGCGTGCCTGCTTCCATGGCTTGGTTCCCATTCGCCGGCTGGGGCGATTCCTTCTTTGGCGATCTGCATATGCAAGGCAAGGAAGGGGTGCAATTTTTCACACAGCAAAAGGTGATCACGACCCGCTGGTTCGCTGAAGGCGAAGGAAGCGTTTGGAGTGCGAAATGATGCAAACACCTGAACTACCACCATTCGATTATCAGCCGCAGCCGTATCGTGGACCATCTGCGGAAGAGGTTTTGCGCTTACGTCGCCAGTTTCTCAATCCGGGGCTTTTCCTCTACTACAAAAGACCGCTGATGATCGTGGAAGGTCAGGCTCAATACGTGTTCGACGAACACGGACGCCGGTACCTTGATGCTCTCGGCGGAATTGTGACGATCAGCGTCGGTCATTGCCATCCGGACGTTGTCGCGGCAGCGCGGCAGCAGAACGAGCTGTTACAACATGCGACCACGATTTATCTGCACCCGAACATCGCCGAGTACGCGGAAAAGCTCGCAGCGAAAATGCCCGGCGACCTGAAGGTCTGCTATTTCGTCAACTCAGGCTCTGAAGCCAACGATCTTGCGCTGCTAATGGCGCGCGCTTACACCGAGAACTATGATGTCATTGCGCTTCGAAATTCGTACCACGGCGGCAACGCCGCCGGGATGGGACTCACCGCGCACCGCACCTGGAAGTTCAACGTCCCGCACAGCTTCGGTATACACCATGCGATCGCGCCCGATCCATATCGCGGAGCATGGGGACGCGACGATCCGCACGCGGGCCATCATTACGCGGCTGACGTCAGAAGTTTGATCGACCACGCAACGTCGGGGCAGGTTGCGGCCTTTATCTCCGAATCAATCCAAGGCGTCGGCGGCTGCGTGGTGTTTCCGGAGAATTACCTGAAGCACGTCTACGAACATGTGCGCGCGGCCGGCGGCGTGTGTATTGCCGATGAAGTACAGACGGGATTCGGGCGCACCGGCACGCATTACTGGGGATTTGAAACTCAGAATGTGGTGCCGGACATCGTGACAATGGCCAAAGGGATTGGGAACGGCGCTCCGCTCGGAGCTGTTGTCACTACGCCGAAGATCGCTGCCACACTCGCGCAACGGCTACATTTCAACACATTCGGTGGCAATCCCGTTGTGTGCGCCCAGGGTGCGGCTGTGCTGGACGTGATCGATCGCGAAAAATTGCAAGCGAACGCTCTAAAAATCGGAAATCAGATCCTTGCGGATCGGAAATCAGATCCTTGCGGGACTCGAGCGCCTGAAAGCAAAGCGCGATCTTATTGGTGACGTGCGCGGTAGGGGCTTGCTCCTGGGAATTGAGCTCGTGAAAGATCGCGCTACGAAAGAACCAGCGACGAGTGAATGCGCGCAGGTGCTGGAAAACTGTCGGGACATGGGGTTATTGCTTGGCAAAGGCGGTTTGCACGGTCAGACAGTTCGATTTTCCCCGCCAATGTGCCTGCACCAACAAGACGCCGACTTTCTGCTGGATGCACTGGATCGAGCGTTTAGCGCTGTCTGAAATAATTCGAGTGGCACGTCACTGCTCGAAAATTCAAAATCAACACACGCACATGCAAAGCTTGATGCGATTCATGCCGCGGAGGAGGTGAGACCAATTGTTAGGGGGGGCGGACCAACCCCCGGGATAACAACGATGCATGTTGGCTCACAGTCGTGGCGGGTTGAGCTGGTTGAATTAACATTTGCTGCGACCACTGGCTTGTTTGAAGAATGCGAACGCGAATTACAGCACTGACGCCTGCTGCTGCGCTGAGCGGAATTTGGGGACTCCTACTTTTAGCATTTGTTATAGCTGCACTGTACTTCGGGCGCACCGTGCTTGTGCCAATCGCCCTGGCCACGCTGATCACGTTTCTTCTTTCGCGTTTGGTGACTCGCCTGGAGCGCTGGATCGGACGTATCGCCGCCGTGTTGGTCACGGTGATTGCGATGTTCACAATCTTCGCGGCGGCGAGCTGGGTCATAGGGCGTCAAGTCATCGATCTCGCTGACAAATTACCTGAGTACCAAGCGAACATCGCCGCCAAAATCCGGTCCCTGAGACTTCCTGCTGCTGGCCCGCTGGCGCGACTCTCATCGAGCGTGCGTGCGCTGCAAAAGGAAGTCGTTGCGCCGCGTCCATCGCCGCCGACGGAGCGAACTTCCGATGATTTTCCAACGAGGACGGCTTCGCCCGTGGCAAGTCCGATCCCAGTGAAGGTGATCGAAGGACGAAACGCAATTCCGCAGTTAATGCAGGAGACTCTCAGCGCGATCCTGAGCCCGCTCGGCACCGCTGCCCTGGTGCTGTTGTTGGTGATTTTCATGCTGTTCAAGAGGGAAGACATTCGTGGCAGATTGATTCGGCTCATGGGCCAGGGGCGTATCAGCACGACAACGCGCGCGATGGAAGATGCTGGGCGTCGTGTCTCGCGTTATCTTTCCATACAATTTCTCGTCAACACGTGTTACGGGATCTGTGTTGCTGCTGGGTTGTATTTTATTGGGGTTCCGAATGCTGCGCTGTGGGGATTGTTAGCCGGAGTGCTGCGGTTTATCCCGTACGTCGGTCCGTGGGCGGGCGCGCTTTTGCCGGTTTTACTATCATTTGCGATCTCTACCAGCTGGTTCACACCGCTCATCACGATCGGTTTGTTTGTCGTACTGGAGGCGATCGTATCTAACTTTGTCGAGCCGTGGGTTTATGGAGCTAACACAGGTGTTTCTTCGATTGCGTTAATCATCTCAGCCGTGTTCTGGACGTGGCTTTGGGGCCCGGTCGGTCTCGTGCTTTCTACTCCTCTGACTGTGTGTTTGGCGGTGATAGGGCGACATGTTCCGCGGCTCGAGTTTCTCGGCATTTTGTTAAGCGAGGATCAACCACTGGCGCCTCATGAGGAGTTTTACCATCGGCTTCTGTCGTTCTCGATGGACAGCGCAGAAGAGTTTGCCACCAAATATGTGGAGACGGAGTCACTGACTGCGCTCTACGATAACGTTTTGATTCCGGCGATCGGAGCAGTCGAAATCGACGCGCACAGGGGCTCGCTCACCGCGGAGCAACGGACCTCCGCTTTGCAGCGAGTTCATGAGATCATAGATGATTTCAGCGGCTCGGAGGCTTCACGCAAGGACGCACATGAACAAAAAATCGACCGCACCGGAGTCGCTTCTGCGACTGGCAGCCGTGTTCTTTGTCTTCCCGCGAGCGCATATCGCGACGAACTTGCCGGTGAAATGCTTGCACAGCTACTTCGAAACGAGGGCTTCGACGGTGAAAACGTGCCCGCGCGGCTTAAACACGAGGAGTTGATCGATCGCACAGTTGAGGCTCAACCCGAATCCATCTGCGTGTCTGTATTGCCACCGACAAGTATAGCTCAGGCTCGCCATCTCGCTTCGGCAATTCGGGAGCGACTTAAAAGCGTAACGATTTTGGTTGGCGTGTGGAGTGCCAGATTTGATGCAGAGAAACTCAGAGAACGTTTGCGTGGAGGGCATGTAAGTGATGTAGCCGTTTCTCTGGGGGACGCCGTGCAACGGGTTTACAAAATGACTGCGGCAATCACCGACGCAATGCTGCCCGCGCCTACGCCGCCTAACGAAGAAGAGCGCCTGGCGGAACTCAACGGGTTAAATCTTCTGGATACGCCCAGCGAAGCAGATTTCGATCAAGTTACGGCGCGACTAACGAGACTTTTCAAAGTACCGATGGCGCTGGTAACTCTGGTCGACAAGAATCGGCAGTGGTTCAAATCTCAGGCCGGATTGCCGGCCGATCTTGCCGGAACTCGGTCAACTTCGCGCGACATTTCCCTTTGCGGTCACGTTATCGCTAAAGATGAGATATTGATCGTGCGCGACCTGGCGCGAGATCCCCGCTTCGCAAACAACCCATTTGTGAAAGAACACGGCCTGCGGTTTTACGCTGGCGTTCCCTTACGCGGGCCTAATGGTTTTCCGATTGGGTCGCTTTGTATTCTCGACACGAAACCACGGGAGATGACAAGGCAGGAGCAGGAGCTCCTTAAGATGATCGCCGGAGACTTGATGGAACAGATAAAACGCCGCCCCGTTGCCGAGACGCCAAGTACGTCGGTATCTGAAAAGGAATAGACCAGCCCGGTTTCGTTGGTTGCGAATTATACGCGCCGGCTCTTGGGGAGCTATGCTGGGGAAGTCACGATGGAGTAGCTCTCCGAGTGAAAAGTGCACGTCCGATGAGACCGAAGCCTGATAAGGTCGTGGTAAGTCAGGTTCTCGGCGTCTCAATACGACCAACGCGACGCAGCAGACGCAGTAATTAGCCGCCAAAAAGAAGGATGTTATTGCTATCAGGCGCTGAAATGTGCCAGTTGCGATGAGACCAGTAGCGACCGCGGCCGTTAGTAGTGTAGCAGTATCTGGTGTGCCCCTGGGGTTCACGGTCGATGTGCGAGACCAGAATAGCTGGTCACGTCCCAAGGCGAAAATGACGCGCGTCCCCATCATCATGACCGCGTTCAACAGCGGCACAAGGGAAATCACTGACAACAGTATGATAAGATTCCGCCCATGGGCGCCGGCGATGACGCGTGCAGCGTCAGCGGCAGGGAACGTCGCGCCTGAGAGCTCCGACATCGGCAGCACCTTGAGCAGCGCAACATTAACAAGCAGGTAAATTCCGATCACTGACAACACACCGCCGATCATCGCGCGCGGAAGATTGCGCGCCGGATCGCGATCTTCCTCGATGAAATACAAGGGACTTTGCCAGCCGCCGTATGTGATGACAATCGCCTGCAGGGCAATAACCAACCCGCTCAATGTCATCGATGACGGAATGCCTGCGGATGAGTATCCGGCGGTTGACACAAGAAGGCAGGCCGCAACAAGAGCCAAAAACGCAACGCATTTCAGTGAGGTGGTGAGTTCTTGAAAAAGACTGCTGATGCGGATGCCCAGCCATTGCAACGCCACAATGCTAACCAGAATTAGAACCGACAAGGATCGAATGGCGCCCGCGGATGTCAGCCCGAACGCCGCAATGAACTCAGCGATAGCGATCGACAAATATCCGAGGATCGAACAGTACATGAGCCAGTCAGTCCAGCCGACGGCAAATCCCGCTGTGTTGCCAAAAGCGCGGCGCACATAAACATA
>WNGB01013232.1_pt1 | contig 12092 bp, 12 predicted proteins | sample 5400681 | NCBI WGS metagenome assembly WNGB01 (sample SAMN13153367, study PRJNA577476) | soil metagenome | isolation source: 115 cm soil or saprolite under grassland replicate 2 | place: USA:California | collected 2016-06-15 | reverse complement strand
GGCGCCGGCGAGCTTCGCCGCCGGGGGAAGGTCGAGGCGTTCCGCGCCACCGAGGTCACCGACCGTGACCTCCAGGCCCGCGTCGTCGACGCATACCTGCAGCGCTGGGGTCGTCAGGTCAAGGGATACTTCGAACTGCTCCCGGACCCTGCTGATCACCCGGTCTTCCGCATCCATCCGACATAGCGGCTCCCGGGACAGAATGGGGTCCGTGGCAGACGACCAGCGCCCGACCGCGCTCGACCGCATGCTCGGCATCGTTCCCGTCGACGCCGTGCTGCGCCACGTGGACGTCCAGGCGATCCTCGACCGGATCGACGTGAACGAGATCGTGGCGCGCGTCGACATCGACTCCATCATCAATCGTGTAGACATCGACGCCATCCTCGATCGCGTCGACATCGACCGCATGGCCGCGCGCCTCGACCTCGACGAGATGATCAAGCGCATCGACGTGAACGCGATCATCGACCGTGTGGACATCAATGCGATCGTCGACCGCGTCGACATCGAGGACCTGGTCGCCAAGACCGAGTTCGGGCGGATGGTCGTCCAGTCGACGACCGGGATCGCCACGAGGGCCCTCGACGTCGTCCGGTCTCAGGGCGTCGGCATCGACCAGTGGATGATCCGGTGGGTCGACCGGTTCTTCCGACGACCCGCAGGGACGTCGTCCGGCGGGCCTCAGCGACTTCTTGCGTCGCAGTGAGCCAGAGACAGAACCCCGAGCCCGAGCCCCGGCTGATCGGGCACTACGCGGGTGTCGCCACGCGTCTCGTCTCGTATGCGATCGACGCGTTCCTCGTTTCGGCGCTCTTCTCACTCGTGTCGGCTGGTGTCGTCTGGATCCTCCAGCTCGTCGCGGGCGAGAACTACGACGCGTCCGATCTGGGATCGGTGGCCGGGGGCGTGATCTTCCTGGTGTGGATCTTCCTGTACTTCTGGGCGCCCATGGCGGCATGGGGCCGCACCCTGGGGATGGGGATCATGGGCCTCGAGCTCGTCCGCCGCGACGGCGAGCGGGCGGGCGCCGGGCGGGCGGCGATTCGGGTGATCACGTTCCCGATCTCGGTGCTGCTCCTCGGTCTCGGGTTCCTGGGGATCCTCGTGGGCCGGGAGCACCGTGCCCTCCACGACGTCTTCGCCGGCACCGTCATCGTGTACGCGTGGGACGCACGAGCTGCGCGGCTGCGGTTCCTGGCTGCTCACCGCACGGCTCGGTAACCGCATCGAGCGACGGGAGCGGCCCTGCGAAGATGGCGGCATGGCCGTCCACGAGGTCGCCGACGAGGGCTTCGGCCGCGGGGCGGAGACGTACGAGCGAGCTCGCCCCTCGTACCCGCCCGACGCCGTGGCCTGGCTCGCGGACAACCTGCGGCTCGCGCCGGGTCGAGTGGTGCTCGATCTCGCCGCCGGCACGGGCAAGTTCACGCGGTTGCTCGTCCCCACGGGAGCGGTGGTGCTCGCGGCCGAGCCCGTCGTCGGGATGCGCCGGAGCTTCGCCGCCGCGGTCCCGGGCGTCCCGATGATCGGAGCGGTCGCGGAGGCGCTGCCGATCGGGCGTGGGTCGCTCGACGCGCTCACAGCTGCGCAGGCGTTCCACTGGTTCGACGCCGACCGGGCGTTCGACGAGTTCACCCGAGTGCTGCGGCCGCACGGACGGGTCGGGCTGATCTGGAACGCGCGCGACCGGTCGTCCGACTGGGTGAACGAGGTGTGGTCGATCATGGACCGGGTCGAGAAGCGAGCACCGTGGCGCGACCATGAGAACTGGCGCGACTCGGCGCTGGGGGAACGGCCCGGGTTCGGCCCGATGAACAACGCGACGTTCCGACACGAGCAGCCGATCACGCCGGACGGCGTCGTCGAGCGGGTCGCCTCGGTGAGCCACGTCGTCGTCCTGCCGGCCGAGGAGCGCGAGCGGATCCTCGACGAAGTCCGCGCCGTGCTCGCCGGGCACCGGGAGACGCAGGGTCGGACCGAGCTGCGTATTCCCTATCGGGTCGACGTCTACTGGTGCGAGCGCCGATGACGCGCCGCTCGTTGCGCACCAGCGGGGCGATCGTCGCCGGCGCGGCGACGGGGTGGCTGTCGCGCGTCACCGGACGCGGGCAAGGCGCGACGATCAGCGGCCGCGTCATCAACGCGCTGGCTCCTGACGCCCTCGCCCAGCTCGCCGGTGGCCTGCGCGTCGCGCTCGTCTCCGCGACCAACGGCAAGACCACGACCACCCGGCTGCTCGCCGCCGCCGTCGCCCGCACGGGCGAGCCCGTGGTGAGCAACGCCACCGGCGCCAACCTCACGTCGGGCATCGCGCCGATCCTCGCCAAGGCCGAGGCGCCGGGGCTGGCCGTGCTCGAGGTCGACGAGCGGGTGCTGCCCCGCGTGGTCGACCCGCTGGGCGTCGAGCTACTCGTGCTCGGCAACCTCAGCCGCGACCAGCTCGACCGCTACGGCGAGGTGCACGCGGTCGGCGACTTGTGGCGCAACGTCTCCGAGACGCATCCGGACCTCCGGGTCGTCGCCAACGCGTCCGACCCGCACGTCGTGTGGGCGGCGACGCCCGCGAAGACGACGTGGGTGGAGCTCGGCCTCGGTTGGCGGAGCGACGCGGCCACCTGCCCCAACTGCGCGGCCCTCCTGACTTGGAGCGCGGACCGCTTCGACTGCTCGTCGTGCGGCTTCGGCCAGCCCGCGACGCCGAACCGGCTCGACGGCACCACGCTCGTGCTCGACGGGACGCGGGTCCCGTTACGGCTGGCGCTGCCCGGCCGGTGGAACCTCGCCAACGCAGCGTTGGCGGTGACCGCGGCGACGACGCATTACGGCATCGACCCGCAGGACGCAGCCGACGCCGCGGCCACGATCACCACCGTGGCGGGTCGGTACATGACCGTCGCGCTGCCCGACGGCCGAAAGGCGCGCGTCCTCCTTGCGAAGAACCCGGCGGGCTGGTCCGAGGTGCTGCACCACCTGGCGGAACATGACTGCTCGGTGGTCATCGCGGTCAACGCACGCATCGCCGACGGCAAGGATCCGTCGTGGCTGTGGGACGTTCCGTACGAGCTGCTGCGCGGTCATGCCGTCGCCGCCGCGGGAGAGCGCGCTCTCGACGTCGCAGTGCGGCTCAAGTACGCCGAGGTCGTTCACGTCGTGGAGCGCGACCCGCTGGCAGCTGCGGCTGCGCTGCCCGGCGACGACCTGAACATCGTCGCGTCGTACACGCAGTTCTCGGCGATCTACCGGAAATTCGGATGAGCCCGGCGCGCGACTCCGCCGTCCGCGTCGGTCTCGTCTACCCGGAGCTGCTCGGAACCTACGGCGACCGCGGCAACGCGGTGGTGCTCGTGCAACGAGCCCGCTGGCGCGGGCACGACGCCGAGCTGGTCGAGGTGCCGGCCGGGACGGCAATCCCCGATTCGCTCGACGTGTACCTGTTCGGCGGCGGCGAAGACGATCCACAGGTGATGGCGTCGGCGGGTATGCGCGCGTCGCGTGCCGCGATCGATCGGGCACGGAGTGGAGGCGCGGCCGTCCTCGCCGTCTGCGCCGGGTTCCAGCTCATCGGGCACAGCTACGAGGCGGCCGACGGGGAGATCATCGAAGGTCTCGGGCTGGTCGACGCCGTCACCCGCGCCGGGCCCAACCGCCTCATCGGCGAGCTCGTCGTCGAGCCCGCGGCGCCGCTCCCGGTGCTGACGGGGTTCGAGAACCACGGCGGGCGCACGACGCTGGGCCCCGCCGAGCGCCCGCTCGGCCGCGTGGTGGCGCGCGACGGCAAGGACGACGGCGCCGGTACCGGCACCGACGGCCTGCTCGGCGCCCGACTGATCGGGACGTACCTGCACGGCCCGGTGCTCCCCCGCAACCCGGCCCTGGCCGATCACATCCTCTCTTGGGTCGTCGGCGAGCTCGGGCCGACCGACTCCGAGCGTGAGGAGCAGCTGCGCGCCTCGCGCCTCCACGCGGGAACCGCCCGCGGGTTGCGGAAGTGGTGGCAGCGGCGCGTCCTGGCTCGGGGATGAGCGTTCTGGCGTCAATTACCCCCCGTATACGTGGGTAGGTGACGCCAAAGCAGCGGCTACTCCGCGATCTCGCGGATCTTCTCGATCTTCTCTTCGGACTGGTTGGCGTCGGTCCCCTGAATCTGGAGGAGCTGCTCGCGTGTGCGCTCGGCTTCGGCTTCGGCGCCCTCGTCGGCAGCCGCGAGCCGGGCGTCGATGCCCTCCTCCATGATCCGCTCCCCCTCGTCGACGAGCGCGGCGACCATCTCCGCCTCGGGCACGACGCGCACGACCTTGCCCTTCACGAACAGATGCCCCTTGCCACGGCCGGCCGCGATGCCGAGGTCGGCCTCGCGTGCCTCCCCCGGGCCGTTCACGACACAGCCCATCACCGCGACCTGGAGCGGGATGTTGCGCTCGGCGAGCGCGCCCTGCGCTTCGTTGGCGACGCCGATGACGTCGACCTCGGCCCGGCCGCAGCTCGGACAGGCGATGAGGTCGAGGCCCTTGCGCTCCCGGAGCCCGAGCGCCTCGAGCAGCTGCCGGCCGGCGCGAGCCTCCTCGACTGGATCGGCGGTCAGAGAGAAGCGGATGGTGTCGCCAATTCCTTCGGCGAGCAGCGTTCCGATCCCGGCCGTCGACTTGACCAGCCCGCCGGGCAGCGGCCCCGCCTCGGTCACCCCGAGATGCAGGGGATGGTCGACGGCCTCCGACAGGAGCCGATACGCGTCGATCATCACGGCGACGTTCGACGCCTTCACGGAGATCTTCACGTCCTCGAACCCGACCTCGTCGAAGTACGCGAGCTCGCGCTGCGCCGACGCCACCAGCGCCTCGGGCGTCGCGCCTCCGTGCTGCTGCGCGATGTCGGGGTCGAGGCTGCCGGCGTTCACCCCGATGCGGATCGGCAGCCCGCGGTCCTTGGCCTCGCGGGCGACCGTCTTGATCTGCTCAGGCTTGCGGATGTTGCCGGGGTTGAGCCGGAGCGCCTGCACGCCCGCCTCCATCGCGGCCAGCGCGAGCTTGTACTGGAAGTGGATATCCGCGACGAGCGGGACGGGCGACCTGGGCACGATCTGCGCCAACCCCTCGGCGGCTTCTTCCTCGTTGCAGGTGCAGCGCACGATGTCGGCGCCGGCGGCTGCGAGCGCGTAGACCTGCGTGAGCGTGCCGTCGACGTCGGCGGTCTTGGTGGTCGTCATCGACTGCACCGAGATGGGCGCACCGCCGCCCACGGGCACGTCGCCGACGTGGATCTGCCGGGTCTTCCGTCGCTCGTACATCGCGACCAGCCTACGAGCGGCCTGCGACAGGAGCGAAGCCCGCGATCTCGCGCGAGGTCAAGATCCCGTGAAGATCTGGCGGATGTCGAGGAACATCGCCGACAGTCCGAGCGTCAGGAACGCGACCAGCACCAACGCGGTGACCGGAACGAGACGGCGGAAGTCGACCCGTACCTGACGCCCGCGAATCTTCGACGCGACCTGCTCGTAGATCACCACCGCGGCGTGACCGCCGTCGAAGGGTAGGAGCGGGATGAGGTTGAACAGGGCGACGATGAGGTTGACCGCGCCGAGCAGGAACAACAGGTTCCATACGTTCCCGCCGACGAGGTCACCGCCGATGTCGACGATCCCGATGATGGAGCGTGGGCGCTCCTGCGCCGCGGGGCTCCCCGCCTTCGGCGCGTCGCCCGTGAAGTTCTTGCTGTACCGCTCGATCCCCGACGGCGAGAAGATGCGCCCGATGCCCACCGCCGTGTCACCGGTGATCTGACCCATGGTCGAGAACGACTCGGGGACCGCCGAGAACGGCGAGAAGGACTCGTACGACGAGACAGACTGACCGACCTCGACACCGATGATCCCGCTGTGGTCGCTGCTGCTCCGCTCCTTCGGGATCACCTCGAGCGTCTCGGTGCCACTGCCGGCGCGCTCGACGATGATCACAGTGGGCTTCCCGACGCGGTTGTCGAGAGCCTGGCCGATGTCGCGATCGACGTCGAGGCGTCGCCCGTCGATGGCGATGATCTTGTCTCCGTCACGAAGACCCGCCGCCGCCGCCGGGCTGTCGGGCAACACCCGGTTGACCTCGGCCTGGAGCGTGTCGGGCAGCCCGCGACCGATGAGCGCGACGTAGATGAGGAAGTAGGCGAGGATGAGGTTCACGGAGACGCCCGCGAGGATCACGGTGAGCCGGTTGCCGAACGTGCCGTGACGGAACGTGCGGGGCTCCTCGTCGGGCGCGATGTCCTCGAGGTTGCTCATCCCGACGATGCGGACGTATCCGCCGGCGGGGATGGCCTTGACGCCGTACTCGGTCTCGCCTCGCCGGAACGACCACACCCGGGGCCCGAAACCGAGGAAGAACTCGGTGACCTTCATGCCGGCCCGCTTGGCCGTGAAGTAGTGGCCGGCCTCGTGGAGCATGATCAGGGCGATGATCCCGAAGATGATCGCCAGCGTGTCGATCGTCGACGGGCGCAGGATCGCCAACACGACCAGGCCGAGAAGGACGATCAGGAGCGAGATCCCCGCTCCGCGGCGCGTGACCTCTGCGCCGGCTTCCTCCAGGGGGTCCTTCACGCTGCGCTTCTCCGTTCCACCGCTTCCCGGGCGCGGCCGCGCGCGACCCGGTCAGCTTCGAGAACGTCGGCGACCTCCTCGACGTTCCCGGTCCCCCGCCCCATGACGTCCTCCACCACGGCGGCGATGCCCAGCCACGGGATCCGGCCGCCCAAAAAGGCCTCCACCGCGACCTCGTTGGCGGCGCTCAGGGTCGCCGGCGCCCCGCCGCCGGCCCGGCCGGCCTGGTACGCCAGGCCCAGGCACGGGAACGCCTCGAGGTCCGGCGGCTCGAACGTGAGGCTGCCGAGCCGGCTCCAGTCGACGGGGCCGAACGGCTCGTCGAGCCGGTCGGGTGCGCCGAGCGCCAACCCGATCGGGAGCCGCATGTCGGGACGGGACAACTGGGCGATGGTCGCGCCGTCGCTGAACTCGACCATGCCGTGCACGATCGACTGCGGGTGCACGACGACCTCGACGCGGTCGAAGTCGACGCCGAACAGCTCGTGGGCCTCGATCACCTCGAGGCCCTTGTTCATGAGTGTCGACGAGTCGATGGTGATCTTGGCGCCCATGCTCCAAGTCGGGTGTTGCAACGCGTCGGCGACGGTCACGCGCTCGAGCTCGGCGCGCGACTTCCCGCGGAACGGGCCACCGCTGGCGGTGAGCAGCACGCGCCGCACCTCGTGCGCGGCGCCGGCGCGCAGCGCCTGGTACACGGCCGAGTGCTCGGAGTCGACGGGAACGATCTCGCCCCCGCCCTGCCCGCGCACCTTGGCGACGACCGGTCCGCCGGCGATCAGGCTCTCCTTGTTCGCCAGCGCCAGCCGCTTGCCGTGCTCGAGCGCCGACAGCGTGGCGGGCAGCCCCGCGAACCCGACGACGGCGTTGAGCACGACGTCGGCCTCGGGCAACGCCGCGAGCTCCGCGAGCGTGTCCGCCGCGTCGAGTCCGCTTCGGGCCCGGTCGGGCGCCACCCCGAACTCGGCCGCCTGTTGCGCGAGCAGCTCCTCGTTGCGGCCCGCGGCCAGCGCGACGACTCGGTACCGATCCCGATGCGACGAGATGACATCGAGCGCCTGGGTCCCGATGGACCCCGTCGATCCGAGCAGGACGACGTTGGTCGCCCGGCTCATCCGATCTTGAGCTGAATGGCCAGGTAGTAGACGGCCGGCAGGCAGAACAGCATGGCGTCGAAGCGGTCGAGGACGCCGCCGTGGCCGGGCAGCAGCGTGCCGAGGTCCTTGAGGCCGAGATCGCGCTTGATCATCGACTCGCACAGATCGCCGACGGGGGCGAGGATCGCCACGACCAGCCCGAGCGCGATGCCGTGGCTGATCTTGCCGTTCCACGGCGCGAGCACCGTGCCGACGATCCCGCCGAGGACGATCGACGCGACCATGCCGCCGAACAGGCCCTCCCACGTCTTGTTGGGCGACAGGCGCGGCGACATCCGGCTGCGGCCGAACTGCGTGCCGATGAAGTAGCCGAACACGTCGTAGCCGATCGCGCAGATCGCGAGCCCGAGGACGAACCCGGTGCCGTCGGGCGCCGCCAGCAGGAGGCCGGCGAACGCTCCGAAGATGCCGATGTACGCGAACCCGAACAGGGTGATCCCGATGTTGACGATCGGGCGTGCCTTCACGACCTCGGCCATGTACCAGAGCATCGTGAACGCGACGACCAGGACGGCCACCAACGGGAACGCGTTGAGCCCCTTGTTGTACGCGATGGGGACGATCGTCACGCAGCCCAGCAGCCCGATCACGGTCGCCGGGTGGTAGCCGGCGCGGCGGAACGCGTCGTACAGCTCGAACGCGGCGACGCCCACGATCACCGTGATCAGGAACGTGGCGGGCCCGGGTCCGAGCTTGAACATGATGAGCGCGACCACGGCGATGGCGACGCCGGTGAGGACGCGGGTCATGAGATCGGCCGGCGCCTGCGGCTCGTCCTCGAGGGGCGCGGGCTGCTCTTCCTCGAGGGTGCCGCGCCGGTCGGGCCGGGGGCGGCGCCGGGCGGGACCGCCGCGGCGGCGGGCGGCGACCTGCTCTTCGAACGCCTCGTCGTCGTCATCGTCGTCGACCGGGGCGTCCCGGTCGCTCAGCGCGCCGAGCGCGAGCGAGTCGTCCTTGAGCAGCTCCGGGCTGGAGAAATCGCCCTCGGCCCAGTCGCTGTCTTCGACCCGGTAGCGGGGCGTCTGCCCGCTCGCCGACGCCCAGCGGTCGAGGTCGTTCGCAGGTGGGGTCGCAGGCTGCTCGCCCGAGATGACGGTCGGCACCTCGCCGGTGGGGGGCTCGGTCCAGTGCGGGAGCTGCACCGGGCCGCTGGCGTCCGGCGGCGGGGTCGGCGCCTTCGTCTCGGGCGGCGGCGTGGCGGCTGCCGCGCGTCGGGAGGCGCGGCGCGAGCGTCGTGACCGTCGCCCTCGCGGCTCGGGATCGGTGAGCCCTTGGCTCGACGCCGACCACGTGGCGTCCTTGTCGAGCTCGAAATCGGTCGCCCGCTCGCCCCAGAACTCCTCGGAGTCGTCGACGGCGCGCCGCCCGCGCCGCGGCGCGGGCGGGGGCTCGGCCTGGTCGGGACCGAGGACGCGCACGCCCTCCCCCTCGCCGCGCGGCAAAGGCTCTTCGTCTTCGAAACCGAGCGGATCGCGCTCGTGATCGTCACGCCAATCGGACACGGCACCCCTTTCCGGTCCGTCACCAGGCTAGACCCTCGTCTCGGCGAGATCGTTGACACTGGGCCTGTGCCTCGCCGCGACCTGGCATTTCGCGGCGGAGCTTCGATTAGACCTCCAGGAGCTCCTGCTCCTTGTGCTGCAACATCTCGTCGATCTCCTCAATCGTCGTGTGCGTGCGCTTCTCGAGGTCCTTCTCGGCGCGGTCGAGGTCGTTCTTCGAGATGTCGCCGTCCTTCTCGAGGGACTCGAGCTCGTGGCGGGCCTGCCGCCGGATGTTGCGCACCGCGACCCGACTTTCCTCGGCGCGGTGCTTCACGACCTTCACGAGCTCGCGGCGGCGGTCCTCGGTCAGCGCGGGGAAGGCCAGGCGCACGACCTGTCCGTCGTTCGACGGGTTGATGCCGAGGTCGCTGGCTTGGATCGCCTTCTCGATCGCCGCCATCGACCCCTTGTCGTACGGCGAGATGACAAGGAGCCGCGGCTCGGGCACGCTGAACCCGGCCAGCTGCTGGAGTGGGGTCTCCTGGCCGTAGTAGTCGACCTTCAGCTTCTCGACGAGGCCGGGCGTGGCGCGTCCGGTGCGGATGCCGGCGAACTCCTCCTGGAGATGCCCGACCGCCTTGTGCATCTTGTCGCTGCACTCCTCGAACACGAGCTTGCGCATCTCGTCGCCGGTGTCACTCATGAGGCCTCACCGTGCCTCCGCCGAGCTGACCAACGTCCCGATGGGGTCCCCGACCAGTGCCCGGTGGATGTTCCCGGGCGCGCTCACGTCGAAGACGATGATCGGCAGCTGGTTGTCCATACAGAAGGTGATCGCGGTCGAGTCCATGACCTGCAAGCGCCGGTTCAGCACCTCGAAGTGGCTCACGTGCTCGAGCTTCACGGCCGCGGGGTCGAGGCGAGGGTCGGCGCTGTAGACCCCGTCGACGCCCGAGTGCGTGCCCTTGAGGATCGCGGCGGCGCCGATCTCGGCCGCCCGAAGCGCGGCGGTGGTGTCGGTCGTGAAGTAGGGGTTGCCGGTGCCGGCGGCGAACACGACGACCCGTCCCTTCTCGAGATGCCGGATGGCGCGACGCGGGATGTACGGCTCGGCGATCTGGGCCATCGTGATCGCGGTCTGGACACGCGTCGGCTGGTCGACCGCCTCGAGCGCGTCCTGCAGCGCGAGCGCGTTGATGACCGTGGAGAGCATGCCCATGTAGTCGGCGCGGGCGCGGTCCATGCCGCGGTCGGCGCCCGGCATGCCCCGGAAGATGTTGCCGCCCCCGACGACGATGGCAATCTCGACGCCGAGCTCGGCATGCGAGGCGGCGACCTCGTCGGCGATGCGCTGGACGATGTGGGCGTCGATGCCGAAGCCCGTGGACGTGTCGGCGAAGACCTCGCCCGAGAGCTTCAGCACCACCCGGTCGTACCGGGACGCCTCGCCCACGCGTCTCCTTTTACTCTTCGCCGACTTGGATCCGGACGAACCGTCGGACGGCTGCCTCCTTGCCGAGCTCGCCCAGCAGCTTGCCGACCGTCGTCTTCGGCTCGCGGATGAACGGCTGCTCGACGAGAACGTTCGTCTTGTAGAAGCCGTTCAGGCGGCCTTCGACGTGCGCGATCTCGCGGGCCTTCGGGTCGGCCGCGTCGACCCCGCCGACCTCGACGAGCACGCCGATGTTCCCGCGGTCGCTCTGCATGTGCTTGTAGCCGTCGACGATGCCGTCTCCGCTCTCGTAGCGGGCGACCCGACCGAGCTCGACGTTCTCGCCGACCTTGGCGCCGAGCTGCTTGATGGCCTCGCCGACCGTCTCTCCGTCGAACGCCTGACTCTCGAGGTCGGCGTCGTCGTGCTCGGCCACGAGCTTCGTGAGCGCGGTGACGGTGTCGCGGAACTCGTCGCCCTTGGCGACGAAGTCGGTCTCGCAGTTGAGCTCGACGACAGCACCGGTCGCGCCTTCGACCAACACGTCCACCGCGCCGTCTTGCGCCGCGCGCCCGGCGCGCTTGGCCGCGCCCGCGAGTCCCTGCGTCCGCAACCAGTCCTTGGCCGCCTCCAGGTCGCCGCGCGTCTCCTCGAGCGCCGACCGGCAGTCGAGCATGCCCGCACCGGTTTGCTTGCGCAGCGCGGCGATGTCCTTGGCCGTGAACTCAGCCATCTGCCGCGCCTCCCTCCGACGCGGACGCCTCCACCGCGTCGGCCGGCGCGGTCTCGGACGATCCGTCGCCAGCGCCCTCCGGCGGGGGCGGCGGTGGCTTCCTCGCCGTCTCCCGCAGGCGCGCCTCGCGCTCCTGCTGCGCCTTGACCGCCTCGCCGCGGGCGCGACGCTGCTCGTCGGCCTTCCGACGCTGCTCCTCGGGATCGGGCGGGGGCGGCTCGTCCTGTGCCTTGCCGCCGGGCTTCACGCCCTTGCGTTCGGCGGCCACACGGCCCTCCTCGACGGCGTCGGCGACGATGCGGCTCATGAGCGTGGCGGAGCGGATGGCGTCGTCGTTGCCGGGGATCACGTAGTCGATGACGTCGGGATCGCAGTTGGTGTCGACGACCGCGACGACGGGGATGCCGAGCCGGTTGGCCTCGGTCACCGCGATGTGCTCCTTCTTGGTGTCGATCACGAAGATGGCGCTCGGGAGCTTCTCGAGGCTCCGGATACCGCCGAGGTTCCGCTGCAGCTTCGTGAGGTCACGCGTGATCTTGAGCGCTTCCTTCTTGGGCATGGCCGCGGTCTCGCCGGACTGGACGACGCGCTCGAGCTCGCGGAGCTGGGTGACCCGGGAGTGGACGGTTTGGAAGTTCGTCAGCGAGCCGCCCAGCCACCGGTAGTTCACATAGGGCATGCCGCTGCGCTGCGCCTG
>WNGB01011546.1_pt1 | contig 12092 bp, 12 predicted proteins | sample 5400681 | NCBI WGS metagenome assembly WNGB01 (sample SAMN13153367, study PRJNA577476) | soil metagenome | isolation source: 115 cm soil or saprolite under grassland replicate 2 | place: USA:California | collected 2016-06-15 | reverse complement strand
CGGGCCGGAGCGTGCCGACGAGGGAGGCGGGCACGACGCCGGGGCGGATTGCCAGGAACATCCGGCAACGCAGCCTCGCTTCACGCTGACCAGAAAACTTGACTCATTCGTGAGGAAGTCACCCAATGAAGAGATCTAGTGGAGGACCGGCACTGAAAAGCGGCGCCGTCCGGTGGTGGGGGAGAGTCCGGCGCGAGCGGCCCGCCCCAGCTCTACTTCCAGCCTGGCCGCGCATTCCTCCGATTCCTGAGGTCTGCAGGCATAGGTCACGACATTCCCGGCGACCCGGTAACTGCCCGACTTCTCCAAGAGCCTGGCCTCGGCAGAGGACAGCGGGCGGGTGAGATGGGCAACGCACCTGACCCGAGATCCCGGAATGTCCCAGGACTCCTCGATCCTCACGGCTGCAACTCGTGCGATCACTCGCATTGGACCCCGGCCTCTTCATGAGCAAGACGCGGGCCATTTGAAGCCTGGCCCGGGGATGGGACCGGACATTGCCTGTCCCACCGGCCTGCTAGGATTCAGGGCCTCATGCTGGAAAACATTCTGTCGCTGGATCGGCCGCTCGTCGTCTTCGACACCGAGACCACGGGCACCAACCCGCGCTCGGACCGCATTGTCGAGATCGCGTGTGTGAAGATCCATCCCGACGGGCATCGGGAAACCTGGCACAGGCGCGTCAATCCGGGGGTTCCCATCCCCTCTTCCTCGACGGCCATCCATGGGATCTGCGATGCGGACGTGGCCGGTCAGCCCCGGTTTGCGGATGTCGCCCAAGAACTCGGAGAGTTTCTGGCGGGGTGCGACCTGGCCGGGTACAACATCACGGGCTTTGACCTGCCGGTGCTGCGCACCGAGTTTTTGAGGGCGGGCGTCTCCTTCGAGATCAGCGAGCGCCGCCTGGTGGACGCCCAGCGGATCTTCTTCGCTCGGGAGCCGCGGCACCTGACCGCCGCGGCACGTTTTTATTGCCAGTCCGATCATGGCGGGGCACATGGCGCGCTTGCCGACGCGGAAATGACGCTTCAGGTCCTCGTCGGCGAGCTCAAACGCTACGAGGACTTGCCGCGGTCGGTCTCGGAGCTGCACACCCTCTTCTGCGCGGGGCTCGACCAGGATCTCGATCCGGAAGGGCGCTTCCGGCTCGTCAACGGCGAGCCAACGGTCAATTTCGGAAAGAACCGCGGACGCTCGCTCAAAGACATGAGCCGCGAAGAGCCCGGTTTCCTTCGCTGGATCCTCAAGGGGGACTTCTCACAGCCCGTCAAGGAGATCGCGCGGAAGTTCCTGCCCCCCGAATCGTAAAACGTAAAGCGTCAAACGTAAAACGTGGCTCCGCAGAGTCGCGTGCTTCATTTCACGCTCTTGCGTCTTACGTTTTGCGTTTCATGTTTAACGATTTCTCACTTGGAGACTCGCTTGAAGCGCAGCGTCTCGCCCGACTTGACTTCGCGAACCCGGATGGAGCCGGGCTCGATCTCGACCGTCCACTTCCCGAGCGCACCGCGCAGGGCCATCGCGCAGGAGGTGCCGGGCGTCTCTCCGACAAAACCGTCGCCGCGCGCACTCAAGACCAGGCCGCAGGCAGCATTGGCTTCGCTCTCCGTGAAACGCGTGGTCTCGGGCGACAGGGAGGAGATGGTGGCATCGAAGTGAGGAATGTAACCGAGGTAGACGGTTGCTCCCTGCGACTCCAGGCGAAGGAGACCTTGCCGGCGGACGTTCTCTCCCTGGTACTTGCCGGTGCACTCGAAGAACAGGTCGTAGAGATGCTGGGGGTCGGTCGTGATCGAGCGCAGATCCAGGCGCAGATCGTTTCCGGGCGTCGAGCCCTTGAACGTTCCCGAGAGGATCGACGCCACCTCGAAGACCGGGTTGCCGGCGCCGGTCATCCGCAGTGCCGAAACGAAAACGACCGCGAAGGTTACTCTTCTCAAGATCGAACTCTTCATGAAGTCCTCCCGTCCGGAAGGGTGCGAAATCCGTTCCATGGCGCTCCCGGCGCTCCGAGGACCGCAACTCTCTGAATTCGCAGCCGTTTGATCAAATTGGACCGTCTCGAGTTCCAGATTCAAGTCCTTACCGGAGGACACTTTCAGCTTCTTCCGGAGACGTTTCGAAGGCCGGTCAGAGTGCGGCTGACGGCCTGTTCGAAGGCCTCTCGCAACGCTTCCCTCTCGTTGTTGGAGCCGCGGTAGTTCGGGCGCGAGACGCGCGCTTCCGCCTGGAATTCCGTCAGCGTGCGGCCAGAAGCGTCGCGAGCCAGGACGGTCCATTCCGCTGTGGCGTCGTAGGTGGTTCCGTCGAAGTCGGCGGCGAAGCTGTGGATCTCGATCGCAATCGTCGGGGCGTCCGGCGGGGCAGTGTCCGCCCACTGGCAGCCCGGAAAGGAGTGAGAGAGCGATTCCCGCAGGAGACCCGTCAGACGTTGCGAGTCGAGGCGGTCGGCGCGCTGGTCCTTGATCTCGAGGTTCCAGACGAGGCGCCCTCCCGGACACGGCACTTCGGAGTCCCGAGCGGTGATCGGTTTCAAACCCGCGGTCGTGCTGCAGCAGAGAGCAAGACCGACGAACAAGAGGGGCCAGGTCCTGCGCATCCGAGGCGAGTGTCTCACGGCCGGCGCTTCTTCGTTTTCCGTTTCTCGTTTCCCGTTTTCCGGCCGTAGAGACGCGCGAGCTCCGCCGCCTGCGCCTTCACGTTCTCCACGAGCTCCGGAGGTTCCAGCACCACGGCGTCCTTCCCGTAAGCAAGCACGAACCGGCTGGCCTCCGTGATGGAGCGGGCGGGAAGTTCCAGCACGACTTCGCCTCCGGAGGTGGCCTCGATTTTCTGGTCCGGGTGCCAGCGCTGCTCGCGGATCTCGTCGGCGACGTCGCGGGAGAAACGAACGCGGAGTCGGAACGGGCGGCCTCCGCCCACGAACAACCCGAATGTGTCGCGGAAGAACGCATTGGCGTCGAAATTCTTCGGGATCGCGTAGCGCTGGTGGGTCAGGGTCGCGCTCCCGACCCGGGCGAGGTAGAAGCTCTTGACGACGCCCGCGGCCTGGTCCTCGGCGAGCATCATCCAGTCGCGGCCCGAAAGGACAAACGCGTAAGGCCGGACGGCTCGCGGCTCTTCGGAGGTGCCGCCGGGCCGGTGATACTCGATTAAGAGGGCGACCCCCCGCTGCATCGCCTCGGAAACGGCCTCCCACGTCTCTTCCCGCACCGGCCGGAACGGAGAGCGCAGAGCGAGCTTCTCCATAACGATCTCGGGGCGCAGCCGCACGGCCGGAGGCATGAGCCGGGCCAGCCGCTCGTAACAGGCCTTCAGGTCCCGCGCGAGCGGAGTCCCCCCGAAGAGGGCGAAGACCTGCGCCGCGACACCGATCGAAAACAGATCCTTGCCGTCCACGGGAAGAAACGGGAGGACATAGTCGGAGCGGGAGTAGCGATAGCCGTTGTCTTCCCGGTCGAATTCGATCGGGGCGCCGAGCTCATCGCGCAGATAGTCGATGTCCCGCTGGACGGTCTTGGAAGACACCGACAGGCGAGCCGCGAGCGAGGAGGTATTGGGCCGACGCCCTTCCTTGATCTCGTGGTGGATCGTCTGGAGGCGTCGCCAGAGCGGCCGATCCTTGAACGCGCCCGCGCGGCCCATGGAGAAAAGCTATCAGCTTTCAGCTGTCAGCTGTGGGCCGAGTGCTACGTTCTCCGTGCGACGTTCTACGTCGTGGCCCAGTCAACGTCGAACGTAGAACATCGAACGACTCCCCGGCTATTTCACCAGAGGCAGGAGCTCCTTCGCCGTCGCTGCTTCCTTTCCGTTCGGCTCGAGATCCAGGTACTTCTGCAGGTGCTCCCGCGCCGCCGCCTTCTTGTTCAGGTTGAAGGAGACCATGCCGAGAAGAAAGTGCCCCATCGCGAGATCCGGTTTCACCTCGACGGCCTTGGAGAGCTCCGCTTCCGCCTCCTTCATCTTCCCCTTGTTGTAGGCCTCCACTCCCTTGTTGTAGAGAATCTCGGGGGAATCGGGATTAGCCTCGTCGTATTTCTTTCGCCACTCCGCCGCCGCCTTCTTGTCCCCGCTCTTTTCGGCGGCGTCGGTCATCATTCCGTAGAGATTGGTCGCCGAAGGATCCAGATCGAGGGCCTTCTGGCCGTACTCGAGAGTCTTTGCCCAGTCTTTGTTCTGATGGCTGACCAACGCCAGGGCCTGCCACGCCTGGGGCAGATCCGGATTCTTGGCAACCGCCTCCTTCAACTTCGCCTCCGCGCCCGCTTTATCGCCCGAGTTCAAGAGGTCCACGGCGGCGTTGTAGGCGAGAGCGGCCTGATCGGAGGCGGAAGGAGCGGCGACCGCGGCCGCCCCGGCCTTGCCGGAGGTTGCCTCGGAAGGCTTGAGCATGGTCTGCGAGGGGAGATTCGTGACCTCGCCGGGCGAGAACTTCCGCTTGGCGAGGCTGACGGCCACGAAACCCTCTTTCTCGATCATCAGATCGTAGAGCATGGTCGCGTCATTCACGATGAAACCGTAGGTCCCGTCCTTCTTCGTCGTGACCGAGAGCTTGAAGTTCCGGATCGACGGCGTCGTGACCGTGATGTTGGCCCCTTCGACGGGACTGCCAGCCGAGTCCACTATCTTCCCGGTGGCCCGCCCCTGGATACCCGCCTGCGCGGCGATGGCCGGAAGCAGGATTGTCAGCGCGGCAAAGCTCCGAAGAGTGTTCTTCATCAGCGTCCTCCAGCGGCAGGATGTAGCAACGGGCGCTCCTGCCAACAGGGAATATTAGATTAGGTGGGCCTGCCACCGATTCCCGTTCGGGCCTGGTGGCGCGGGACCGCGTCCAGGATCTCAGCCACGAGCGCGTACTTGCCCATTGGCATGATGTGGAGGCCTCGGGCGATCCCGGCGATCGCGCCCGCGAGCTCCCTGGCGATCTCCAGGCCCTCCGCCCTTTCGTGCTCGGCTCCGCGCTCATTGGCCCGCCGCATACGCTCGATGATCGAGTCCGGCACGACGATGCCGGGGACCTCGTTGGCGAAGAAGAGCGTCTGTTTGAGTGACCGCAGCGGGATCAGGCCGATCAGCATCGGGATCGCCCGAGCTTCCGCGTGCCCGAAGAACGCCTCGAGAGCGCGGACGTCATACACCGGCTGCGTCTGCGCGAAAGCGGCTCCCGCCTCGACCTTCGCGCGAATCTTGGAGAACTCCACATCCGGGTCGGCCGCCGCCGGATTGGCCGCGCACCCGATCGCGAAGGCGGTGGGAGCGCCGATCGCGTTGCCCGCGAGGTCGGCCCCGGCGTTCAGGCCCTTGGCGATACGCAGGAGGCCCAGGACATCCACCTCCGAGACCTGCTTGGCCTGCGGATAATCGCCGATCTTCAGCGGGTCTCCTCCCAGACAGAGGATTGCCTTGACGCCCAGACCAGCCGCTCCGAGAAGATCCGACTGAAGGCCGAGGACATTGCGGTCTCGGGTGGTGATCTGGACGACGGCTTCCTGGCCGGTCTCGCGCTGGACGAGCGCGGCGACGGCGATCGACGACATGCGCAGGCGTGCCATCGGGTTGTCGGTAACGTTGACCGCGTCTATGCCGCAGGTCTTCGCCACACGGGCTCCCTCGATGGCCGCCGAGACATCCACGCCTTTGGGCGGCTCGACCTCGAGGGTGATGATGAAGTTATCGGGATCGGCGAGCTTGCGCTTGAAGCGGGACGTCTCGATGGGCGTCTCGGCAACCTGGTGCGGCGGACTTTCCAGGACGACGGAGATCCGCTTGCCGGCCGCAGCCCGCTTACCTCCCGAGATCGTCTTCGCCATGGCGCGAATGTGCTCGGGTGTCGTCCCGCAGCATCCTCCGATGATGGCCGCGCCCGCCTCGGCATAGGCCTGTGCATAGTCACGCAGGTAATCGGGGGAGGACAGGTAGACGTTGCGGCCATGGACCAGAGTGGGATAACCGGCGTTGGGCATGACTGACAGTGGCGCCGGGATCGAGGCGGGGAGGCGCGACAGCACGTCGTGAGTCTCCTGAGGGCCCAGAGTGCAGTTCATGCCGACGGCGTCCGCGCCTGCCATCGTGAGGGTCGCCAGCGCGTGCGACGCGTTCTCGCCGAACGTCGTCCGCCCGTCGGAGAGGAAGGTCATCTCCGCGACGATCGGGATTCCTCTGGAAAGTCCCCTGGCCGCCCGCACCGCCTCGGCGGCTTCGAGCAGGCTCCCGAAAGTCTCGAACAGCAGAAGATCCACGCCCGCCTCCAGCAGCACACGGATCTGCTCTTCGAAGATCTCCCGGACCTGAACGAGCGTCAGGCTCCCGTACGGCTTGACCAGGGCCCCGAGCGGACCGACTGATCCTGCGACGAACGCAAGCTCGCCGACGACCGATTCCCTTGCGATACGGACTCCCTCCCGGTTGATCTTCTCCAGGGAATCGCTCCATTCGTGCGCCGTCAACTTGACGCGGTTGGCATCCCACGTATTGGTCGTCAGGATGCGGGCTCCCGCGTCCCGGTAGTCGTCGTGTACCTCCCGGACCGACTCGGGGTCCGTCAGGTTCAACGGCGACTTGGCCTGATCGGACGAAGCCCCGCGCGAGACGAGGAGAGTCCCCATCGCCCCGTCGGCAAGGAGGATTTCCTCCGCGAGGGTCTTGCGAAAATCCTTCAGCATCAGAGCCAGGATGATACCCCGAGCGTCGATGGTAGACTTTTCGCCGTCCTCGCGGATCCCGCCTTCACCCTTCTCCGCGGTCCTCCGATCCAAAGGAGGAATTGCCGTGACTTCCACAGTTTTCCTGGTCCTTTCGATTCTCGCCTCGTCCGCCGATCTGCCCTGGCAGGACCTCACGCTCACCATCGAGAAAGACCACTCGACGTCGAGCGACGCGGTGACCGTTTGCCGAGTCCGGGTCGTCAACCGCGGCGGGCATGTCTGGCCGGGCCGCGCCGTGCGCTTCGAGGCGATGGCACTGGACGCCGGCGTCATCATGGCCCGGGAGCGGGGCCGCTTCGGCCTCTCGATCTCCCCGCACGGAACTCTCGAAACTCTCATCGCCTTTCACGGCCTCTACGACCGCTTCGAGGTCCGTCCCCTCTTCAAGGGCGCGGGCGACCCCGAATCCAGGAGCCGGCAGGGCAAACGCGCGAAGAGCTCCAAGAAAAAGCGCAAGACCAGCTAAGCCCGCATCATCCGCGAACGACTCCGGCCGTCCATCTTTTCCGCCGGATACTTCGTCAGACCTCCTCTGCGATGCCACCGGCATCGCCGTCGTCGGTCTTCCTCGTCCCGACGAAAAATCTCTCGCGGGAACGAGGTGTACCTCGGCGCCACATCATCTCGACGGAATTGTCCGCTCATCGCTCAATGACATGCCCGTGTTTCGGCCGGGTGTTCACGAATGATTCGGGCTAGAATGGCCGGACGTGAAAGTCCTGGTCGTCGGAAGCGGTGGGCGGGAGCATGCCTTGTGTTGGGCGTTGCGGCGGAGTCCCTTCGTGAACGAGCTCTTCTGCGCGCCTGGCAACCCGGGCATCGCCGAAGTGGCCGACTGCGTTCCGGTTTCGCCCGGAGACATTGTCGAGATCACCGATCTCGCCGAGAAGCTGAAGATGGATCTGACCGTGGTCGGGCCGGAGCTTCCCCTGGCACTCGGCATCGGCGACGAATTCGGAAAGCGCGATCTGCCGATCTTCGGCCCCTCGCGTCTGGCGGCCCAGATCGAGGCGTCGAAGGTCTTCGCGAAGGAGTTCCTCCGGCGCCATGGCCTCCCCACGGCGGAGGCTCATGTCTGCGCTTCGCGCGAGGAGGCGCAGTCGGCTGTCAAGCGCATGGGCTACCCCGCCGTGCTCAAGGCCGACGGTCTGGCGGGCGGGAAAGGAGTCCTGATCGCCGAGTCGAGGGAGGAGTCGGATCGCGCGCTCGCGCTCTTTTTCGACGAGCGCGTGTTCGGTTCGGCCGGAGATCGGGTCTTAGTCGAGGAATTCCTGACGGGCAGCGAAGTGACGTTTCTGGCGGTGTGCGACGGGCAGACAGCCGTTCCCCTGCCGACTTCTCGCGATTACAAGAAGGTTTACGACGGCGACCGCGGCCCCAACACGGGCGGCATGGGCGCCCATTCTCCTTCCGGAAGTCTCGACGCGGCCGCCTCGTCGGAAGTGTTCAAAGAGATCATCCGCCCCGCCGTCGCCGGCCTGGCCTCCGAAGGCCGGCCGTTCCGCGGCGTGTTGTACGCGGGCTTGATGATCACGGAGTCGGGTCCCAAGGTTCTCGAGTTCAACGCGCGGTTCGGCGATCCGGAAGCCGAGGTCGTCCTGCCACGCCTTCAGTCGGACCTGGCCGCGTTACTGGTGGCCGCGGGACGGGGCGAACTCGAGCGGCATCCGCCGCTCGACGTGAAGCCGGAAGCCTGCGTGGGTGTCGTGTGTTGCTCGGGCGGCTATCCAGGACACTACGAGATGGGCAAGCCGATCTCGGGGTGGGCCGAAGCGGCGCACATCCCGTCCGTGGAGCTGTTTCACGCGGGGACCGCTCGCGACGGAGACCGGCTGGTGACCGCGGGGGGGCGCGTCTTCGTCGTCACTGCCACCGCGCCGACCATGGCGGAAGCCGCCGCACGCGCCTACGAGGGCGCCGAGGCAATCCAATTCGAAGGCAAGCACATGCGGCGGGACATCGGCTCGGGAGTCGTAAAGCCCGGACGCACATAACCGCTACTTATCCCGTCATGGGCAGCTGAAGGCGTTGGTGTCCTGGATCGGGGCGAAGGCTATGCCCTGCGAATTGGTGTAGGTCTTCGCGACCCCGGTCTGCGTGTCGGTGACGGTCATGACCACACCGACGTTGGTCAAACCTGCCGCGAACACCCAGTAGGCGGTAGGGGTGATGGCGCAGGCGTTCAGGACCTTGACAACCATTTCCACGTTACTCTCGGACCCGGTGAAGAACCAGAAGTAGCCGGTGTCCCCGGTCAGAGGGACCGCCTGGCCGTCGCCGGAGGTGCCGTCCGGCTTGGTCCATTTCACCTGCACCTTGAACCGGTTGCCATTCAGAAACAACGCCGTCGACGTCGCCGGAGAACAGGATGAGCACGTGCCGGCGTCTCCGCAGAGCATGCTGAAGAACGCCGCATCCTGCGTGTTCTGCCCGTCAATGATCGTGATGAAGCCCTCCATCGTCGGCGTCGTTACGGACGGGTTTCGCGCGTCGACGAAGACAAGGACTGAGTTAACAGTCGAGCTGATGTGGGCCGTCGTCCAGATGTCGCTGACCTGACGCAATTCGCCGGGCTTGAGGTCCGCCAGGGTGAGCGTGTCGCCGACCCTCTGTCCGGTGCCGGTGTCGTAGAAGGTGATGTCCACGGTCATGCAACCCGTCGAAGAGTCTGGGCAGGCAGTGGAGGCGCCACAAATGTCCGTGTTGCGGATCCCGAGGTTGCTGCGCAGCTTGCCGGCGATCGTCGGAGCGGACGTGGTGTCGCGCGCGAAACCGACGAGCGTCTCGTGTGCGGAATCGAAGAAGAACGACGCGTTGTAGCCAAACCCCACGGTTCCCTGGCTCGGGTTTGACTCCACGATGTTGTTGTACGTGCGCCCGACGACGTTGGCCTCCCAGCCAATGCTCGAAGGCAGGTTGTTGAACGTCACGAGCAGCGTGCCGAGAGCACCCTGGTTCGCGCCCGGCTGGAGGAGCCCCTGTGAGTTCAGGTAGTCGACGAAATCATCCCGCACGAAGCTGCCGAAGGCGGGAACCGTGATGGTCTGGGAAGTCGTCCGAAAAAACCCGCTGCAGGGCGCGACGGAGCAGGTGTAGGAGAACTGGTAGGTCGCGGTGGCGTTTTGTCCTGTGTTGTTGGTGAAGGAGACGAGCGTTCGGAGGAAGGGGGTCCCCCCGCGGGCCACGAGCGGAAGCTCGACGGAGTAGCTGGAGGACGAGATCCTCTGACGGATGATTCCCGAGCGCGCCGCGGTCTGCGCCGGCTCGGACAGAACTGCAGGCGCCGAGGACAGAAGCACGCCGACGGAGAGAAGGACGAGACGCAAACGATTCATGGAGTTCTCCTTGATCGGTTTTGCTCCGCAAAACGCGAAGACCGCGCCCACACTCTAGCAAATCTTGAGCCCGGGAGCCCCGTGGAAAAACCCGCAATACGATTTCGCGGAGGCCGGCGGGCGTCCCGTTTGGGGGACTCGCTGTCCTTTGCAGGCATCACAAGCTCGAAGGCCCGGGCGTTCCGGGTCTCAAGTTCCAGGTTCCATGTGGACTCTGACCTCGGCAACCGACATGGAACGTGGAATCTGGAACCTGGGACTTACCGGAGAAGGGTTTGCACTTCCCTCTCGTATTCGGCATACGTGTGCCTGCCGGACAGGACCTTAGCCTTTCGCCCGTCGCGCGTGTAGAAAACGCTGAAAGGGAGCTCGCCGCCCCAGGAAGCGTCCACGGCGTCGATGAACTGTTGATCGTCGCCGCCCTTCTTCTTGCGGTAGTTCGGGAAGCCGGGCTTCTGCTCGCCGAGAAATTTTTCGACAGCAGGCGTCTCTCGCGCCAGGTCCGTCGAGACTCCGAGCACTCGCAGCCCCTGGCCCGCGTAGGCCTTTTGCAGCCGGACGATGTCCGGAAATTCCTCGCGGCACGGAACGCACCAGGTCGCCCAGAAGGTGACGAGCACCACGTGCCCCTTCTCCCGGCCGATCCGCTCGGTCAGGCCGTTGGCGTCCACCTCTCCCGCGATCCGGGACATCTGCGCGAAGCTTCCCGCCGCCAGAACTAAGAGGGCGGCCATCGCCGTCCCACTTGCTCTGTTCACAGCCGATCACCGATCACAAATTCCTTCAGACTCGTTTGATCGAGCACCCGAAAGCCTTCGTCTCGACCTTGGCGATCTGGCGTCCGGCCAGCATCGCGTCGAGAGCGTTCTTCAAGTCCGGCGACGCGACTTTGGAGGGATTCTCATAGTTCTCATCGATCCGCCCGTGATAGCGCAGCTTCCCCTCGGGGTCCACGACGAAAATCTCCGGTGTGTGCCGGGCGTCGTAGAGGTCGGCCACCTTGTTGCCAGCGTCCTTCATGATTGGAAAAGCGAAGCCATGCTGTTTGGCGTGGGCGATCACTTCCTCGGCCGGTTCGGTCTTGTTACTGTTGATGCCGGCGAAGAGAATCCCCTGCTTCCCATAAGCGGCCGCCAGGTCCCGCATGCGATCGTTGTAGGCATTCGAGTAGGGGCATTTTGTCGCGATGAACATGACGACGACGGCCTTGTGGCTCCTGGCCGCCTCCGTCAACGAAAAAGTCTTTCCATCCACCGTCGTCAGTGTAAACACAGGAGCCGCGGCTCCAACCTGTGGGCTGGCCGCCAGGACAGCCTGCGCGAGGAGAAGAGACGCGGCCGTGACCAGAAACAGTCTCGAAGAACGCATGTGTTATCTCCTTCAACCCCGGGAAAAGCCCCGGCCTCTTCGGATATTCCCGGAAGGCTCAGATCCCGCGCAAGCCTGCAGCGACGAGAGCAGATCCTTCGCTTCGCTCAGGATGACAGGGGCGAGGGTTATCTCGACACATCCTCAGCAACACATCTGATGGACCACCGGGATGCTCCCGGTGCTCGCGGCGCGAGGAGTCTCCCAGGGGAGGAGCCTCGCGCCGCGGGAGCGAGCGGAAGCGACGGTTCGAGGCCGCATCCGGCCGAGTCGCTCGACGGTGCGCCGCCAGGCGCAGGTCCCGAGCAAGCGGAAGCGACGGCTTAGACCAGGAACGTCGGACGATCGACGACCTGATCGAATTTCCAGACGTACTTCTTCCATCCGTCGAAGAACTCGATGGTGATCTCGTAATGCGCTTCGATCCTGACCGCCTCCTTGGACCTCTTGATCGTCAGATTGTCCTCGGTGACGGGCAGATCGAGCTCCTTCGCCTTCGCCAGGATCTCCCTCTGGAGCTGTTTGACGTCCCGGATGGAGGCGAAGGAGGCCTCCTCCTGCATGAAATCGTAGAAGGTCGAGGTCGCGACCTTGACCGGAATGATCTTGTAGAGGCCGTAGCCGATGAGGCCGAGAACGGCAAGCCAGACAATGCAGCCGAGCCTGCCAGAGCCTCGCGCTCCCT
>WNGB01011544.1_pt1 | contig 12092 bp, 12 predicted proteins | sample 5400681 | NCBI WGS metagenome assembly WNGB01 (sample SAMN13153367, study PRJNA577476) | soil metagenome | isolation source: 115 cm soil or saprolite under grassland replicate 2 | place: USA:California | collected 2016-06-15 | reverse complement strand
AGGTCCAGATGAGGGCGGGGAGGCCGAAGATCACGGCGGCGGCTTCGCGGCCGAAGACCAGGAAGACGAGGCCGGTCAGGAAGAACGGCAGGGCGAGCCAGACGGCGCCGGCGAACGCCGCCCAGCGCCAGCGACCCGGCTTGCGCGGCGCCGGTTTGTACAGCGACGGCGCAGGCAGGCCGGCGAAGATCGGCTGCAGATCCGCGTGCGTGACAGCGTTGTTCAGCCGGTCGACCCGGAGATGCAGCTCGTCCTCGTTCAGCCGCCCGACGGCGAACTGCTCCGCCAACTCGTCGGTGCAGATCCGCCGCTCCTCATCGGTCAATCGAAGCTGAGCCATCCGCCGTCGCGCCGCCGCGACCCGAGCGTCCTGCCCAGCCGCGGCGGCAAGCCCGATCAGCTCCCCCATAGCCGGCTTCACCGGTCGCCGCTCAGCCATCCGCCTCACCTCACTCGTCCCTTCGAGTGTGCCAGACGGACAGACCCCGTTCCCGCCCCGCGACCACAAGTTGGGGTACCCCTGCGGCTCGCGGGTTCCCCCCGGTCAGAACCGGGGGGAACCCGCGTTGAGCAGGGGTACCGTCGGTCAGTTGAGGGCGGCGGGGAGGGTCGACGTCCAGGCGGTGCGGAGCTCGGACAGCGGGACCTCGAACTGGTCCTGGACGTCGAGGGAGTCGCCGGTGATGACGCCGATCTTCACGTGCGGGAAGCGGCGGGCGGTGCACATGTCGGTGAACCGGACCTCTTCAGTCCGCGGTACGGCGACAACCGCACGGCCCGCCGACTCCGCGAACAGGAACAGGAACGGGTCGAGCCCGTCCGGAGCCCAGACGCGAGCCCCGACGCCACCACGCAGAGCCGACTCGACCAGGGTCTGCGCGACGCCACCGTCGCTCACGTCGTGGGCGGCGTCGATCAGCCCGTCCCGGGACGCGTTGATCAGGATGTCGGCCAACTGCTGCTCGGCGGCCAGGTCCACAGCCGGCGGCCGTCCGCCCAGGTGACCGTGAATCACGTGCGCCCACTCCGAGCCCGACAGCTCCTCCTCGGTCTCACCGAGCAGGTACAACTGGTGGCCCTCCATCTCGGCCGTGAAACCGATCGGCGTACGACGAGTCACGTCGTCGATCACACCGAGTACGCCGACCACCGGCGTCGGCAGGATCGGGGTCTCGCCGGTCTGGTTGTAGAACGAGACGTTCCCACCGGTGACCGGGATGCCCAGCTCGATGCACCCGTCGACCAGCCCGCGGATCGCCTCGGCGAACTGCCACATGACCGCCGGGTCCTCCGGCGAGCCGAAGTTCAGGCAGTCGGTGACCGCGGCCGGCCGGGCGCCGGTCGTCGCCACGTTCCGGTACGACTCGGCCAGCGCGAGCTTCGCGCCGGTGTACGGGTCCAGCTTGGCGAACCGCCCGTTGCAGTCGGTCGACACCGCGACACCAAGACCGCTCGTCTCGTCGACCCGGATCATGCCGCTGTCCTCGGGCTGCGCGAGTACCGAGTTGCCCAGCACGTAGCGGTCGTACTGGTCCGTCACCCAGGACTTGTCACAGAGGTTGGGCGAGGCAACCAACGTCAGGAGCGTGTCCCGCAGCTCCGCGCTGGTGGTTGCGCGCGGCAACTTCTCGGCACCGTCGGCCTGCAATTCGTCCTGCCAGGAAGGCCGGGCGTAAGGACGCTCGTACACCGGACCCTCGTGCGCGACGGTCCGCGGCGGTACGTCGACCACCCGCTCGCCGTGCCAGTCGATCTCCAGCCGGCCGGTGTCGGTGACCTCGCCGATCACGTCGGCCTGCACGTCCCACTTGGCGCAGATCTTCAAGAAGGCTTCAACGTTCTCAGGAGTGACGACCGCCATCATCCGCTCCTGCGACTCGCTCATCAGGATCTCCTCCGGAGCGAGCGACGCGTCCCGCAGCGGCACGCGATCCAGCACCACATGCATACCGCCCTCGCCGGCGGAGGCCAGCTCGGAGGTGGCGCAGGACAGGCCGGCGCCGCCGAGATCCTGGATACCGGTGACCACACCGGCCGCGAACAGCTCCAGGGTGCACTCGATCAGCAGCTTCTCCATGAACGGGTCGCCGACCTGGACGCTCGGCCTCTTTGCCGAAGGCGAACTCTTGAGGAGCGCCGGGCCGCTCTCGTCGAAGGTCTCCGAGGCCAGCACGGACACGCCACCGATACCGTCGCCGCCGGTCTTCGCGCCGTACAGGATGACCTGGTTGCCGACGCCCGCCGCCCTCGCCAGGTGCAGGTCCTCGTGCCGCATCACGCCGACGCAGAGCGCGTTGACGAGCGGGTTGCCGAGGTAGGTCTCGTCGAACACGACCTCGCCGCCGATGTTCGGCAGGCCGAGGCTGTTGCCGTAGCCGCCGATCCCGCTGACCACGCCCGGCAGGACTCGCTTGGTGTCGGCCGCGTCCAGCGGGCCGAACCGCAGCGGGTCCATCACCGCGACCGGCCGCGCGCCCATCGCGAGGATGTCGCGCACGATGCCGCCGACGCCGGTGGCCGCGCCCTGGTAGGGCTCGACGTACGACGGGTGGTTGTGCGACTCGACCTTGAAGGTGACGGCGTACCCGTGGCCGATGTCGATGACGCCGGCGTTCTCACCGATGCCGGCCAGCATCTTGCCGGCCGGGGTCTCCTGCGGGATCTCGCCGAACTTCTTGAGGTGCACCTTGGAGGACTTGTAGGAGCAGTGCTCGCTCCACATCACCGAGTACATCGCCAGCTCGCACGAGGTCGGCCGGCGGCCGAGGATGCCGCGGATCCGCTGGTACTCGTCCTGCTTGAGCCCGAGCTCTGCCCAGGGCTGCGCGAGATCCGGCGAGGACTCGGCATTGGCGACGGTGTCGGTGCTCAACGTGACGCTCCTGTGCTCGGGCTGGACTGCCGCACGCATTCTCTCAGCGCCGCCCGTACGACGACGCGCCGGGCGGCCCTCGCGACGAAACGTTCCAACCGAATCATTCCGCGCGCCAGTTCCAGACCAGGTGGGCGACCAGCATGGGGAGCGCGAACCCGGCCATGATCGCGGGCACGGTCACTCCGGCGTCATTCAGCAGCATCCCGATCCAGCCGCAGACCACCAGTGACAGCAGTGCCGACTTCGCGATCGGCACCCGCTCCACGAAGCCCCGGTACGACGCCGACGGCACCCGGTGCGGCAGCACGCACGCCGCCGACAGCACAAGTACGGCGACCAGCAGCACCCAGCCGCCCGGGTTGTTCAGATAGGCGAACGACATGGCGAGCTTGCGGGCGATCACGCCGCTCACGTCGCCGTCGACCAAGCGCTGCACGAACCTGCCGAAGTGCGTGCGATCCGCCTCCGGCCGCCGGTAGTCCGCGTAGGCGAGCAGCCCGACCGCCACGAACCCGGTCAGGCCCAAGGCGAGCACGGCCCGCCACGAGATGCCGCCGCGCCAGGTGTACCAGGCCAGCAGCAGCACCGCCGGAGTGAGCGCGAGCACGCCGCCGAAGTCGGTACCCCAGCCCGGCACGCCGTCGACCAGGACCCCGGCGCCGCCGACCGCGAGCACCGCGAGCGCACCCGCGGTCCGCGACCTGCGCATCAGCCGCCCGCCGGCCGCGGCCGCCGTCACCAGGGTCGCGGTCGCGAACGCGGCGAACGTCGAGTTCCCGAAGCCGAAGAACCGGCCACCCGTCACCGGCCCCTGGGCGAACATGCTGCCCACCTGCAACGGCGTCCCGAGCACCCCATCGACCAGCAGCACGAGGTACGCCGCCGCGACCACGCCGAGCACCGCGCGACAGCCCAGCACCAGGTACGACGTGACGGCGACGGCCGCGCTGGTGGCCAGCGCGACGCCGTACAGCGCCGGCCCCGGCTCCGGCCAGCGCCACCACTGTGTGAGCGTGGCCAGGAACATCGCGCTGAAGAAGCCGCCCTGCGTGAGCATCGTCGCGACGAACACCCGCCGCGACCGCCGGGTGTGCCGCAGCTTGTACCAGGCCAGCGCGAGCAGCTGCGCCGCCAGGATCGTCAGCCCGAGCGCGACCAGCGCGAACGGCGGCAGCCTGAACCGCGCATTGGTGTCCAGCCGGTCCCGGATCACTGCGGCCGTGTCGGTGTGCACGCGGCCGGCGCTGTGGATCTCGCTGCCGTCCAGCGGCGCGTCCGGCGCGCTGTCGGACAGCAGCGTCGCGGTCAGGTCGGTCAGCTGCACCAGCCCGGGCCGCCGCGTGGACGCGCTGGTCAGCCACCGCGCACCGTTGTCCGGCGGCAGTTGCAGCGCGACCATGGTCTCGCGGTGCGCGCCCGCGGTCTCCTCGCTGATCCCGGCCACCACCACCCAGCGTCCCTCCGCGCGCGCCTGCCACACCAGCTCGGCGATCCGCGCCCGCGCCTCCGCGCGGCCCTCGCGCAGCGGCATCGCGCCGGCGTCGACGACCGCGTCGTTGCACTGGGCAAGCGACTCCGGGTGGAAGTCCGGCCACCACTGCGCACCCTTGGGGCCAAGCGCCGCGCCGGCGATGCTCTGGACCGCCACCGTGCCATCGGGACCGGCGACCGCCAGCGCGGCACCCGGGCCGAACCCGCACAGCTTGTTGCCCAGGGCCCCCAATCGGCCGAGCTCTGCGTCGGTGTGGTGCTCGGCCTGCAGATCGACGTACGACGACCAGCCGGCGACGCGGCCGTTCTCGACCACAGGGAGGTCCGGGCACGGCTCGCCCTTCGCGGTACCCCACGCCCGGGTGCCGGCGCTGATCGTCAGCCAGGCGTCGATCGGGCAGGTCTGCCCGCCGGACGTCTTCACCGACATCGAGCCGACGTTCGCCTCACCGACCAATGCGGTGAGTTCCGGCGACGCCTCCACGTCGTACCACCGCAGCCCGGGCACCCCGATCACCACGACGTCGGCGAGCAGGTTCGCCGGCCGCTCGGGGAAACTGTTCGCCACCCGGCGACCATTTGGTTCGCCGGCTGCCTGGGCGCAGACGGGGGACGTGGTCGCGAGCACGGCGGCCGCGAGCAGGCCGTAGGCCGCCAGCCGCTTCGTCAGGCCCACGAGCCGTGTGAGAGTCAGGCGCCGGCCTTGGCCGTCGCGCCGTCCTCGGCGTCCGCGTTCTCCTCGGCGTCGCCGTGGGTGGCGGTGACGGTCTTGATGACCGAGGTGAAGAAGGCGAGGCCGTCGGTGCCGGGGCCGGTCAGGGTGTCGATGCAGTGCTCGGGGTGCGGCATCAGGCCGACCACGTTGCCGCGCTCGTTCGTGATGCCGGCGATGTCGCGGTAGGAGCCGTTCGGGTTGCCGTCGAGGTACCGCGCGATCACCCGGCCGTCGCCCTCGAGCTGGTCCAGGGTCCTGTCGTCGGCGACGAAGAACCCGTCCTGGTTCTTGAGCACGATCGTGACCTCCTGGCCGGCGTCGTACGCGCTGGTCCAGGCGGTGGTGTTGTTCTCGATCCGCAGCCGCTGGTCCTTGCAGATGAACTTGCGGTGCACGTTCTTGATCAGCGCGCCCGGCAGCAGGTGTGACTCGCACAGGACCTGGAAGCCGTTGCAGATCCCGAGCACCGGCAGGCCGCCGTTGGCCGCGTCGATGAGCTTGCCCATCACCGGCGCGAACCGGGAGATGGCGCCGGCGCGCAGGTAGTCGCCGTACGAGAAACCGCCCGGCAGCACCACCGCGTCGACCCCGTGCAGGTCCGCGTCGCCGTGCCACAGTGCGACCGCTTCCGCCCCGGCGGTCCGCGCGGCCCGGCGGGCGTCGGTGTCGTCGAGCGAACCCGGGAAGGTGACGACGCCGATCTTCACTGCACCGTCTCCTCGACATGCACCGTGAAGTCCTCGATCACCGGGTTGGACAGCAGCGTCTGGGCGGCCTTGCGGATCTCCGCGACGCGCTCCTCGGTGACCTCGCCGTCCAGGGCGATCTCGAACCGCTTGCCCTGCCGTACGTCGGCGACCCCGGCGAAGCCGAGCCGGCCGAGCGCGCCGTGCACCGCCTTGCCCTGCGGGTCGAGGATCTCGGGTTTGAGCATGACGTCGACGACAACGCGTGCCACGGGACGGCTCCTGGTTCGGAAAACGGTCGGACAGCGCAGATCCTAGTGCCCGGCGTCTGCGCGGCTGTCCTCGCCCGCTGCGCGGCGGCCCGCGAGGGCGCCCGCCGCCCGCAGTGCGGTGTCGCGCAGCGCGAGCGCGAAGCGGTTGTCCAACTGGCCGACGGCGCCGACCAGCCGGGACCGACGGATCAGCGTGGCGGTGGGCCTGCGTCGCTCCGCGTCGTACGACGTGAGGGCCGTGGCGATCTCGTCGTACGCGCCGAGCAGCCGGGTGAGCGCGGCGGCGTCCTCGATCGCGGCACACGCGCCGCGGCCCAGGTTGGGCGTCATCGCGTGCGCGGCGTCGCCGAGCAGCGCGACCCGGCCGGACGCGAACGGCGCCAGCGGCAACGGCAGGTCGTACACGTCGTTGTGCAGGACCGCGTCCGCCGGGGTCGCCGCCAGCAGCGCCGGAATCGGGTCGTGCCACGCGGTGAAACGTCGTACGACGTCGCCGTGGGCGTCGACCACCCGGCCGGGCGGGGTGTTGGCGGTGGCGTACCAGTAGATCCGGCCGTCGGACAGCGGCGCGTACCCGAACCGCGAGCCGCGGCCCCAGGTCTCGCCGCCGCCGTCGGCGGTCCCGGCCGGCGCGAGCCCGCGGTACGCCGTGTAGCCCGCGTAACGCGGCCGCGGGCCCGGATGCAGCGCGGAGCGGACGACGGACCGCAGTCCGTCGGCGGCCACGACGAGGTCGCCGGCGATCCGATCGCCGGCGTCCGTGACCACCGCGCCGGCCGGGTCGGCATCGGTCACCGTAACCCCGGTCCGGATCTCGACCGTGTCCGGGACGCTCGCCAGGATCGCCTCGTGCAGCCGGGCGCGGTGCACCATCACCGGAATGTCCAGCCGGGTGCTGTCGACCCGCGCGACCCAGCGCCCGTCCGGCCGCCGCAGCCCGGCCGGACCGGTCGCCACGGTGTCGGCGCGCAGCGCCTCGCCGACGCCCAGGTTGTCCAGCACCCTCATCGCGCCCGGCCAGACCGAGATCCCCGCGCCCACCTCGCCGAGCTCCGGCGCTCGCTCGAGCAGCGTGACCCGCCAGCCGGCCTGCGCCAGCGCGCTCGTCACCGTCACGCCGCCGATCCCGGCGCCCACCACCACCGCGGTCCTCATGAGGCCTGACTCTACATCTGTAGAGATGATATGTCTAGACAGCTGTAGAGGCGGGCGGGCTACGCTCGTGACCGTGCCGACACCGACGGGCGCCGCGCGCCGGGACGCGATCGCCGACGCCGCCATCGAGCTGGTCGCCAGCCGGGGGCTGCGCGGGCTGACCCACCGCGCCGTGGACTCGGAGGCGGGACTGCCGCCGGGCTCGACGTCGTACTACCTGCGCACCCGTGACGCGCTGCTCGCGGCCTGCGTCGAGCGCATGCTGCAACGGGACCTGGCCTCCGACCGGCGACCGGCCGCGACCGATCTGCCGGGGCTGCTCACCGAGCTCGTGACCGGCCAGGTGGCCCACCGCCGTACCGACCTGCTGGCCCGCTACGAGCTGTCCCTGGAGTCGGTCCGGCGGCCCGAGCTGCGGGCCTCGCTGCTCGAAGCCGGCGCGCGGCTGAGGTCGATGCTCGCCGGACTGCTCGAGGCGCACGGTGTCCCGGACGCGGCAAGCGCGGCCGCGGCGGTCGCGGGAATGCTCGACGGGCTGATGTACGACCGGGTCGCGGGCGCCGGCTCGGACCGGTCCGACGCCGAGTTCGAAGCCTCGGTACGACGAGCGGTCGACGCTCTGCTCACCGGCCTGACCGGCGCTTAGGCCGTGTTGGCAAACCTGTCGCCGTAGCGAGCAGGTGCTCGGCGAGGTGCCGCGCCGAGTGCCGCGCAGTAGGCGACAGGTTTACCAACACGGCCTAGGGAGTCAGACGGTGACGAAGGCGCAGCGCGGCCCCAAGGCGTTGGCCAGCTTGCGATCACCCGTGACGAGTGGCGCATCGAGCCGCTCGGCGCAGGCGACGTAGGCCGCGTCGTATGCGGTCACGCCATCGGACAGCTCCCACACCCGGTCGAGAAGTAGCTGCGTCGGCACCACGTTCACCGACAGCCGCGCCAGCGCACGCCGCGCGGCGGCGAGGTCCTCGCGCTTCAGCTTGCCCGACAACCCGAGGCCGCGAAGAGCCTGGGCGCACTCGATGAGTAGGTGCTCCGGCGCATACCACGGATCGTCAGCGTGCTCGTCGGCGAGCACCCGCCGCGCCTCCCGGCCGCGCTCGCCGCCGTCAGCCAGTGCGAGCACGACGGCGGATGCGTCGACGACGATCACTCCAACACGTCCTCGACCTGCCGGGCTCGCTCCGCGCGCGCTTCGGCCAGCCAATCCGTTCCCGCGCCGAGAGCACTGGCGGGCCGGAGGTCCTTGAGCAGCTCGACGTTGCGGCGCTGCCCGGCCTCGCGTGTGACGATCTCCAGCAGATACTTCTGCAGGGAAAGTCCGGCGTCGGCCGCACGGCGCGCCAGCGCGTCCCGGACGTCCTCCGGGACATCGCGGATCTGCAGCGCAACGTTCATGCATGCATACTTACATGCAGGCACTCCGCGCGGCAAGCCGGTTCCACGAACGAGAACGCCCGGCATCGCGAGGATGCCGGGCGTCTCGTCGTACCGCGTGACTCAGCTGAGGTTGAGCGCCGTGTCGTCGATCACGAAGGACGTCTGGAGGCTGGAGTCCTCGGTGCCGGTGAACTTGAGGGTCACCGTCTGGCCGGCGAACGTCGACACGTCGACGGTACGCTGGACGTAGCCGCTCGACGTGTTCAGGTTCGAGTACGACGCCAGCGTGGTCGAGCCGGCCGTGACGGTCAGCTTGTCGTACGCCGTGGACGTGGTCGTCTCGCTGGTGGTGATCTTCAGCCAGAAGGTCAGCGTGGCCTTGCATCCGGCCGGAACCGTCACCGGCTGGGACAGGCTGTCGGTGTGGGTGCCGCCGTACCCGTCCAGCCAGGCGTTGTAGCTGCCGGTGCGGGCGGGCTGGCTGGTGTACGACCCGATCACGCCGCTGGTCGCCGACCACACGGTGTTGCCGGACTCGAAGCCCGGATTGCCGAGCTGTTGCCCGGAGCAACTACCCGTGGCCGGGTTGATCGTCCAGCTAAAGGCGGTCGTGCCGGCGGCGCCGGTGCTGTCCTTGACGGTCACCGTGACGCTCGACGTGGCAGCCGTGGTCGGGGTGCCGGAGATCAGGCCGGTGGAGCTGTTGATGGTCAGCCCGGCCGGCAGCCCGGTGGCGCTGTAGGTCAGCGTCTCGTTCGTGCCCGACGAGCTGGCCTGGATCTGCAGCGAGACCGCGGTGCCGGCGGTGCCGGTCTGGTTGCCGGGGTTCGTGACGGTCACGGTGTTCCCCGGCGGGGTGCTGGTCGAGACCGCCTCGTAGGCGTCGGTGCGACCCTCGCCGAAGAACGAGTTGACCGCGGTCGTGCCGGTGCAGCGCGTGTCGCCGCTCGGGCAGGCCTTCCATGGTGTGAACCTCGGTCAGGTGGTACGGATTGCCGCCGTGCCGCTGTTCACCGAGGGTCGGAGGGCGGGCCGGACGTGGTGTGCGACCGGGTGGACACGTTGCTGCCGGCCGGGGCGTTCATCTCGGCGTACCCGCGGGTTGCCGGGCCGATCCTGGTGTTTTTGGTGCAGTTCGCCATCCTGGACACCATGCTGACACTCGCGTTCCTGCTGTGGCCGGGAGTGATCAGCCCGAACTACTTGGTGGTCGCGGTGCGGCTGGCCACGATCCTGTCCGGACGTACGACACCGGCGCCGTCATCGTGACTGTGCTGGACTGGGTGTGGCAGTCGGTGCTGGCCGTGGCGTTCGGCGCCGGGTCGGCCGTCGTCCCGATCCTGAACGCCGAGGCCTACGTGCTGGGCGCCGGGGTGTCGGGCGCGCTGGACCCGGTGACGGCGGCGGTCGGGGTGGCGGTCGGGCAGACGGCGGGGAAGGTCGCGATGTTCCTCGCGGTGCGGTACCGGCCGGGGTACGCGACTGCGCACAAGGCGGGCGAGCCCGCGACACTCGACCTGTCGTCGCGGTGGGGGCGGTTCCGGCAGCGGGTCCGGGACGTCAGCGCGGCGATGCTGCGGCTGCTGGGCGACGTCCGGTACGGCGTGCCAGTGACGCTGATCAGCTCGTTCGGCGGGATCCCGCCGCTGTACCCCGTGGCGCTGATCGCCGGGGCGAGCCGGATGCGGCTCGCGGGATTCACGCTGGCGGTGCTGATCGGCCGGGCGCTGCGGTTCGTCCTGCTGGCGCTGGGCGTGTCGGCGCTCTAGCCCCTCGTCCATTCATCGGGCCGTTGTGACCCGGCGTGTCGCCGTTCGTCGGTCCCTTCTGACCGTCCGCCGCCTCTGCGGTGAACACGAGCTCGTGAGTGTGAACTGCGCGGCGGGTCATTGAACACGACATTGCCTGTGCAACGCCCCGACAAGGGGTACGACGCCCGGCGCGCTGTGCAACCACCGACCGAACTTTGTGTCAACCGCCGAGGCGTCCGTGGTCACGAGGGCCCGACGAACGGTGACACGCCGGGTCACAAGGGCCCGATGATTGGTTCTGGGGGGTGCGCTCAGGCGGGCTGGTCCTTCACCGCGTCGATCAGGAAGCGCTTGCTGTAGGCAACGAATGAGCCGGTGTCCTCGATCTGGCGGTGCACGGCGTACAGGGGGTCGCGGTACTTCTCGACGGTGAAGCCGGGGACGATCCAGATCACCTTGCGCAGGTAGTGCACGACGGCGGCGATGTCGAAGAACACGGTGCGTAGCGACTCGTGGCGCAGGTCGCGGACGGTGAGGCCGGCCTCGGTCGCCTGAGCGACCGCGCGCTCGGTGCTGCGGTCGGGGCTGACCGGTGTCGGGCCCATCATCGCCTCGGTGAGCTCGTGCATGCTTCCGGCACCGACCTGCTGGGAGAGGTAGCTGCCGCCGGGGCGGAGCACGCGCGCGATCTCGGACCAGACCGTCACCGTAGGGTGGCGGCTGACGACCAGGTCGAAGCCGGCGTCCTCGAAGGGCAGCGGGCCGGCGTCGGGCACCTCGACCACGGACGCGCCGAGGCGGCGGAGGTTGCCTCTGGCAACGGCGAGGTTCGGCGGCCACGACTCGGTCGCGACCAGCCGGCGCGGGGGTTCGGGGATGGTCACCAGGACCTCGCCCCCGCCGGTCTGCAGGTCGAGGGCCGCGTCGGCGTGCCGCATCCGCTCCCCCATCAGCCGCGCGTAGCCCCAGGACGGCCGCTGCTCGGTCGCACGGCCATCGAACCAGGAGAAGTCCCAGCCGGCGGTGGGAACCGACTCCCCCTCGGCCAGCAGGTCCTCGAAGCTGCGGCGCTCTGTCACGCCGCCAGTCTCGGCAGATCGCCTCCGGCCGCGCAACGAGGTTTCCCCCGGCCGCCGGGTTCGCCGCCGCAGCAAGAGCCCGGCCCGCAACCGTTCCGGGAACGGTGCGGGCCGGGCGGTCTCGACGGTCAGGCTCCCGTCGTCAGGTCGTAGACGGTGTAGCCGCCGACGGTCCGGGCGGTGTAGTTCGCCGCCACCCAGGCGCTGATCTCACTCGACGTCCCGCGGCCGGCGCCTCCAGGGGCACCGCCGGTGGCCACGAAGTAGTGGACCTTGCCCTGCGCGACCAGCTTCTGGAACTCGGCCGGGGTCGGTGTCGGGTCGGTGCCGTTGAAGCCGCCGATCGCCATCACCGGTACGCCGGACGCGATCTGCAGCGGAGCCGCGCCCATCGCGGTGACGGCCGCCGCCGACCAGCTGTACCCGGTGGCACCGTTGCGCAGCAGCGTCACCAGATCGGCCGACACCTGGCTGATCCCCGCTCCACCGAGGAACCCGCCCGCACGGCCCGCCCGACCGGTCGGCGCACCACCCTGACCCGGCACGCCCTGCCCGGTCCCGGCCTGGCCCGGCGGCGGGCCGAATCGGGCTCCGCCCGGGGCGCCCATGGGGCCACCCCGGCCACCCATGCCGGCCGTTGTGACCGGGCCGGCGGACGGCAGCGCGCCGGCGTGCGAGGTATCTATCGTCT
>WNGB01024698.1_pt1 | contig 12094 bp, 12 predicted proteins | sample 5400681 | NCBI WGS metagenome assembly WNGB01 (sample SAMN13153367, study PRJNA577476) | soil metagenome | isolation source: 115 cm soil or saprolite under grassland replicate 2 | place: USA:California | collected 2016-06-15 | reverse complement strand
CTGAAACTTGATTGCGACCGAATTACCACGGGCGAGAACCGCCCGCCCGCTTTAATTCGAGCAATCGTCGATAAGAAAGAAATGATCGGTACAGCGTTTCAACATTAAAATAAAAGCTTCTGGCGAACTGACGCGCCCGCTCACCTGCGCTCAATGAAAGGGAGACTAACAGTTGTCAACTACTACATCTAAACGCTAGCGCGTTGTAGATGGAGCTTGCAGTTCCAAGTTTCGTACTTGACGCCCGAAAGAACGCTCTTTCGAGAACGGACTGCTTCGGGCCGGTTGACTATTGGATTCAGGCGAATCCGGTGGCGGCCCATCAACCTCCAGGCTATACCCGGAGGCGATAGCGTCGAGTACTTGATATGCGGACTACCAAGCAACTTCGGGGATTTTACGCAGGCAAAGTTTTCTGCCTGCAACTCCCAATCACCGGTTCTCAAAGAGCAGGAAACTGTTTCTCTCCCTTGCGGGACGAGTGCCTTCGCTCGGAGAGATTATACACGGCGAGTCAACCGTATGCTCATCGAGGTAGAAGATGAGGAGGAAAACGCGCGGCAGGCTAACACCGGGAAAAGAAAATTTCAAATAAAAATCCGCGAGAATCCGCCGCATCCGCGAGAACCCGCCGTTGAAAATTAGCCGATCACTTTGAGGTCAGCGTCTTGACGAACTCGCTCGCCGCCGCGCTGAAGACCTTGCCCTTGCGGTGAATGATGCCGATAGAGCGCGTGAATACGCCTTCGGTGAAGTCCAGCGCGACGAGCTGTTTATTGCGGACCTCATTAGCCACGGCGGTCTCGGGCAGGATCGAAACGCCGATGCCGACCTCGATCGAGCGCTTGATCGTCTCGATGTTGTCGAACTCCATCACGCGATTGACCTCGACCTTACGCTGTTTGAGTATGCGGTCAACCGTCTTGCGCGTCGGGATGTCTCGCTCGAAGGCGATGAAATCTTCCCCGGCCAGCGCCTCGACGCTCACGCGATGGCGGCGCGCCAGCTTATGTTCGGGGTTGCAAACGATGACGAGCTTGTCGTCGCGAAACGGAATGACGGCAAGGTTCGGCCGCCTGAGCGGCAGCGCGACAATGCCGAAATCGATCGTGTTGTTGAGACAGGCCTCATAGACCTTGTCGGTGCGACTGTATTCGATGTTTACTTTTACTTGTGGGTGAGCCTTGATGAACCGTTTGACGTAGGGCGGCAGCTCGTGCAGGCCGATGCTGTAAACGGTGGCCACCTTGATCGAGCCGGCGATCGTGGCCGATTTGGCCCGCATCCGCTCTTCCAGCGCGATGAACCGTTCGAGAATCTCTTTGCATTCGGCGTAAAAGATTCTCCCGGCCTCGGTGGGCGTCACGCCCCGCGGCGCTCGGCCGCGCTCGATCAACCGCTGTTCGAATCGCTGCTCGAGCGACTTGACCTGCTGGCTGACGGCGGATTGCGAAACGAAGTTGAGCGCGGCGGATTGCGAAAAACTCCCGGTCTCGATCAGGTCACAGAAGGTTTTGAGTGTCTCGATGTGCATGTCTTGCTCCTGATCGGACAGGGCCACAAACAGGGCGATTATACAAATCGCCCCACACCGTAGGGGCGCCAGGCCCGTCCGTTATCATCTTAGCTTATTAGCTCAACTTATACCCAATTTTAAGTTTTTGAATTTTACTTATTGCCCGAACCCTGATACTTTTCGCGACTTGCACGAAGGGACTTTATGAATCGGATATTAAACCATGGAGAGGGGAGATGGCCGCTTCCGCTCAAAGTCTGCGAGTGACATCGGCGGGCGCGCTTCAGCGCCTCTGGCGGTCTTCGCTCGGTAAAAAATACGTGATGGCGATCACCGGATTCGGCTTGTGGATTTTCGTGATCGTTCACATGCTCGGCAACCTGCAAATATTCCTCGGCCCGGAGAAGATCAACTCTTACGCCGCGCTCTTAAAGGCTACGCCGGCGCTCCTGTGGTCTGCGCGCATTGGCCTTCTTTTCATAGCGACCCTGCACGTCGTGGCCGCCACGCAATTGGTTCGCGCCAACCGCCGCGCGCGCCCCATCAGCTACAAGTTTAAAAAGCCTGTGGCCTCGACGTTCGCCAACCGCACGATGTGGATCAGCGGTCTGATCATCTTCGCATTCATACTGTTTCACCTCGCGCACTTCACGTTCGGGTGGGTCGATCCGGAGTTCCTGCATATGGAAGACGCCGCGGGACGGCACGATGTTTATCGAATGATGATCACCGGCTTCTCCAATCCCGTGGTTTCGATCTTCTACATCGTTTCGATGGGCTTGCTGCTCTCGCATCTTAGCCACGGGGTGAGCAGCCTGTTTCAATCCCTGGGGCTGCGGAGCAAAAAGACGTTCGGATTTTTCGACAAACTGGCGAAGATCTCCGCGCTTGCGCTTTTCATCGGAAACAGTTTGATTCCGTTGGCCGTTATGTTTCGCTTTGTGAGGTAGGACCCGCCGGTACCGTACCGATAGCAACTATGAGCGTTATACTCAATTCAAAGATTCCGTCGGGGCCGGTCGCGATGAAGTGGACGAAGTACCGGCAGGAGATGAAACTGGTCAACCCGGCCAATAAGCGCAAATTCGACATCATCGTCGTCGGGACGGGCTTGGCAGGCGCTTCGGCGGCGGCCACCCTGGGCGAACTCGGCTACAACATCAAGGCCTTTTGTTTCCAGGACAGCCCGCGCCGCGCGCACTCCATCGCCGCGCAGGGCGGCATCAACGCCGCGAAGAATTACCGCAACGACGGCGACTCGATCTACCGCCTGTTTTACGACACGATCAAGGGCGGCGATTTCCGCGCGCGTGAAGCCAACGTCCACCGCCTGGCCGAGGTCAGCGTTGACATCATCGACCAATGCGTGGCGCAAGGCGTGCCGTTCGCGCGCGAATACGGCGGGTTGTTGGACAATCGATCTTTCGGCGGCGCGCAGGTCTCGCGCACGTTTTACGCGCGCGGACAGACGGGGCAGCAGTTGTTGCTCGGCGCGTACCAGGCGTTGAGCCGCCAGATTCACGCCGGCTCGGTGAAGATGTATCCGCGTACCGAGATGCTCGACATAGTGTTGATCGACGGCCACGCCAAAGGGATCATCACGCGCGACCTGGTGACGGGCAAAATCGAGTCCCACTCGGCGAATTCCGTCGTGCTGGCCACGGGCGGCTACGGCAACGTCTTCTTCCTCTCGACCAACGCGAAGGGCTGCAACGTGACGGCGACCTACCGCGCGTTCAAGAAGGGCGCGCTCTTCGCCAACCCCTGCTACACGCAGATCCACCCGACCTGCATCCCGGTCAGCGGCGATTATCAGTCGAAGCTGACGCTGATGTCCGAATCGCTCCGCAACGACGGCCGCGTCTGGGTGCCGAAGAAGCCCGGCGACGGCCGCCGGCCGAACCAGATCCCCGAAGACGAGCGCGATTATTACCTCGAACGCAAATACCCGAGCTACGGCAATCTGGCGCCGCGCGACATCGCGTCGCGCGCGGCCAAAGAGGTCTGCGACGAGGGGCGCGGCGTGGGACCGGGCGGGCGCGGCGTCTACCTCGATTTTTCCGACGCGATCAAGCGCTTCGGCAAAGAAGTGATCGAGGAGCGCTACGGCAACCTATTCGAGATGTACGAGCGCATCACGGCCGAGAACGCCTACGAACAGCCGATGCGCATCTACCCGGCCGTGCATTACACGATGGGCGGGTTGTGGGTCGATTACGAATTGATGAGCAATATTCCGGGGCTCTTCGTGATCGGGGAAGCGAATTTTTCAGATCACGGCGCCAACCGCCTCGGCGCCAGCGCGTTGATGCAGGGCCTGGCCGACGGCTATTTCATATTGCCCCAGACCATCGGCGCGTATTTCGCCTCGCAGAAAAACGGCAAGTACCCCGCCGATCATCCCGAATTCAGGAAGGCCGAAGAGGAAGTCCGCGCCCGCGAGGGCAAGTTGCTCTCTATCAAAGGCAGACGCACGGTCCTCGATTTTCACCGCGAGCTGGGCAAGCTGATGTGGGACAACGTGGGGATGGCGCGCAGCGAGGCGAGTCTGAAACGAGCGATCGAGCGAATCCCCGAAATCCGCCGCGAGTTCTGGGAGAACGTCAACGTGCCGGGCAGCGCCGATGAATTGAATCAGGCGTTAGAATACGCGGGGCGCGTGGCGGATTTTCTGGAGTTCGCGGAGTTGCTGGCCTTCGACGCGCTGCATCGCGAGGAGTCGTGCGGCGGCCACTTCCGCGAAGAATATCAGACTGAAGACGGCGAGGCGCTGCGCGACGACGAAAAGTTCGCTTACGTTGCGGCCTGGGAGTTCAAGGGCGTCGACCAATTCCCGGGGAGTTGATCAAAGAGCCGCTCGTCTACGAAGAAGTGAGAATGACGCAGCGCAGCTATAAGTAATTGAGTTAGCAATCAACGGCCGGTCGCCGAAGACCCTAGACTTGCTTGTGACGGCGGCCGGTCGCTGGTTGCTTTACAGGTCGATGCGGCGGCTATGGAACACATGGGAATGCGGCGCTCGATGTACCGTAGGTTGTCCAACCTGCGGAGGCTTCATCGCCAAGCCGCTTGGTGTTAACCAAATGGCTGATTAATCAAGCCATCCGCAGGTTGGACAACCTACGGTACGTTTTCGGAGAAATTAGGCGTTGACTGACATTGCGAATCTGGCGGCAGAAGAACGCGAACACGCCAGGACAGTTCGTCACATACGAAGCCGGAGAGATCAGCCACGACATGTCCTTCCTGGAGATGCTCGACATCGTCAACGAGGACCTGACGCGGCGAGGCGAAGAGCCGATCGCGTTCGACAGCGATTGCCGCGAAGGAATCTGCGGGTCATGCGGCCTGGTTATCAACGGCAGACCGCACGGCCCCGCGCCCGCGACCACCGTGTGCCAGTTGCACATGCGATTTTTCAAGGACGGCGACACGATCACGATCGAGCCGTGGCGGGCCGCGCCATTCCCGGTCATCAAAGACCTGGTCGTCGACCGCGGCGCGTTCGACCGGGTCATCCAATCGGGCGGCTACGTCTCGGTCTCGACCGGCGGCGCGCCTGACGGCAACGCCATTCCGATTCCGAAGGCCGACGCCGACGAGGCCTTCGACGCCGCCGCGTGCATCGGCTGCGGCGCCTGCGTGGCCGCGTGCAAGAACGCGTCGGCGATGCTGTTCGTCGCCGCCAAGGTCTCCCACCTAAGCCTGCTGCCGCAAGGCAAGGTCGAACAGGATCGCCGCGTCCTGAATATGGTCTCGCAAATGGACGCCGAAGGCTTCGGCGATTGCACCAACATCGGGTCTTGCGAAGCTGTTTGTCCGAAGAGCATCACGCTCGACACCATGGCGCGGATGAATCGGCAATATCTGAAAGCTACGGTTAAGCGTAGGGTGGAGTAGGTTCTTTGAGCGGTTTGCAATTGCGTGCACGGGAGCGGCGCCGCGAGTGTTTACTCGCGCCTCTTTCCTAATTGGACTCCTAGTCTGACAACGCCACAGACAGGGCGATTAAACAAATCGCCCCACACCGTACACGCAATTGCAAACCGCCATAATAATCCAAAACCGTGGAGGACGTAGTTTATGAGCCATTCAACAAAACGAGTAATGATGTCGTCTGGCTACCCGAAGAGTCTATCGACGGTAATAACAATCGCTGCGCTCACTATTTCTCTATCAAGCCGCGCCGCCAACAACGTGATCGCCTCTGAACCGGTGTTAACCGGCCAGGATTTGAGGACAGCCCAGATCAAGATTGCTCCTCCGAACCCGACTGCAAATGACTATGTCTCAATCAAGATCTCGGGCAAATGGCCTGACGCCTGCATTCCGCGAAATCCCCAAGTGACGAGGCCGGACGATACGACGATTCGCATCAGCGCCTCCAGCCCAGATGGGGCTTGCGCGCAGGTGGTTACTTCCTGGAGATACACGCTCGGCATCGGCAAATTAGCTAAAGGAGCCTACAAAGTAATTGTCATTCACACGTCCGAAAGAGGACAGGATAGATTGGGAAGCAAACAGTTCAATGTCCGACCCTAAGTAGCGCTACTCATCAAGCCAAAGTGTTTGGTAACCGCCCCCGTCGTCCACGAACAGGAGCGCCGGCCTGCCGGCGATTGTTCCGCTCGTCACCCCTTCCGGCTTCATTTTCTCGGCGAAAGCGACGTTGCGCCGGCGCAGCTTGCCACGCCGTCCTCCCTTCCATTCATAAAGCTCGAACGGCGCCTTTCCTCCGCTGATCGATTTGCCTACGACCACCAGAAAGGCATGGAGGCCGTGGACGTACTCGATGCTCCGGATTCCACGCGCCCCTCCCGCCGCGCCGAGCAAGAGCCTGATGGGCGGCAGCATCTTCAAATTGTCGGTCGTCCAGGGGCCGTCCAGATCCTTCACTCGCACCGGGAAAACGAGCGGATTGCCGGCCGACAAGGGAGCGCGCGCCCCGAACAAAAGCGCATGACGCTCGTGATCCCACGCAAGCCCTTCGATGTTCAGGCCGCCTTCGTCGGGAACGAGGTTGGCCGACGCGGCGATGGAGGGCGCGTGTTGGACGAACCAATCGCGGAAACCCGGCATGTTTTCAGCCGAAAGGCTGTCGTCGGGGTTGACCGTCACGCGCAGCAGCCCGCTCGGCGGAACCTTTTGCGACTGCCCGTCTTTAGCTTTCTTGACGTAGAGCGACGACGCGACGAAGATGAACCGGCGTCCTTTCTCTTCGGCGAGCGTCATCGCTTCCATGTCGTCAATCGCGTCGGGGGCGAGTCCCTGGAGCGGACGCCTGATCAGCGGGCCTTTCTTCCGCCCGTCCTCAGTGAGGTCGAGTTCGAGGAGCGCGTCGTTGCAGTTGTTGTCGCAGAAGAGAAAGCGGGAGTCGGCGAGCGGGACCACTCCTGAGGCGTTGTAAACACGCTCGCCGTTCATCTCTTCAAAAGGGATGGGCGTGATTGTCCGGACGTCTGATTGCGCGCGGGGCGCCGGAGCCGCCCCCACGATGTCGAGTATGAATGCCAATGACAAGATGACGAATGTTCGCCGCTTCATATGTGAACCTCCTATAAACCAGACCACACGACATTGTGACATCGGTACAATACCGCGGGCGTAGAGTGGGACAGACTTTAGTCTGTCCGTAGTGTGAAGTGAGGGCGGACAGACTAAAGTCTGTCCCACTCTACGCCCACGGTACTGTACACGCATTATCCTGCGGACGAAACCATGGACAGGAAAATATGGGACGCGAGAATATAAATCAATCGGGACAACGGCGATTTTCCATGAGAACATCGATGCAAGCTATCACAACCCGACATGACCCTATGAAGACACAAGGCGTATTGACCCTCAGTATGTGCCTTTGCGTTGTCCTGACGGGCTCCGCCTTTGCGCAAAATCAAAAGGCCAATCCGTCGCCCTCCTATTTTCAAAAAACCCGAACGCTTCACACGGCTGAAGAATTTGCGCGGTTGACAAAAAGCAGGGTAAAGATAGTTCGCTCGCCCAACTGCGCCAAGTGCGCTGGCGAGGTAAGAGGACCTCTCACTGACAGTCTGGTAGGAACAGAAACAGGAATCGTAAGAAAGTCGAGCGACGGCGCCGTTCGCCCTTTTGTCATAGCGACATGGCCGACAATAAGACAACTCCCTTATTTCGGCATCAAAGTTATCGCTCCAGGAGGCCGCGGCAGATATTTGATCGGGACTGTGAAAGGGGTTATCCATTACAACCGTCCCGATCATCTTTTTCCAGGCTCTCTTGAATACTTCTGCGGCAAGCGATGGTTGCCTGATGACCACGTCACCGGCATCGGATTCGAGAATGACGGCAATGTAATCTGGATCGAAACGCCGAAAGGCTATAGCCGAATCGAGTACAGGTTGATGACGCTCGCCGAGAAATCGAAAGCCTTCGTCGAGCGCGTCCGCGCGCGCCACGTCCGCCACGGATTGACCGCCGATTCGATCCTGCAAACGCCGGGCGACCTTTCGACCAACCAGACCGTCTCGAGCGACAACGACGGATTGTGGACGCAGATGTACGTCGCCGCTGAGGCCTTTCGCTACAAGGTCACGGGCGAGGCCGACGCGCGGGCCAACGCCAGGCAGGGCCTCGAGGCGATGCTGCGGCTAGAAGAGATCACGGGCATTCCCGGCTTCCACGCGCGGTCGTTCATCAAGGTCGGCGAAGACGTCCAGCCGCAAGACGGCGAATGGCATGACACGCCCGACGGCAAATGGCGTTGGAAGGGCGACACCAGCTCGGACGAGATCGTCGGCCATTATTTCGGCTACGCGGTTTATTACGACCTGGTCGCGGACGAGGCCGAGAAGCGAAAGATCCGCGGCGTCGTCACGCGGATGACCGATCACATTCTTAACAACAACTATCAACTGATCGACGTCGACGGCAAGCGCACGCGATGGGGGTGGTGGGGGCCGGAAGAGATCTGGGCCGACCCTGACGAGACGGGGCTGCGCGCGCTGCACATCCTCTCGCACCTGCTCGTCGCCCGTCACATCACCGGCGATCCGCGCTACGAGCAGGCTTACAATGAGCTGACCGCCAAACACCGCTACCACCTGCTGACGCGCAACCAGAAGATTAACTACCCGGGCCGCGTTAACCATTCGGATGACGAATTGGCTTTCCTGTCGTATTATCCATTGCTCAACTATGAAACCGATCCGAAGCTGCGCGAGGTTTACGTCCAATCGCTCGAACGCTCCTGGCAGGTCGAGCGCCCCGAACGCAACCCGCTCTGGAATTTCATCTACGCCGTGGGGGGCGGAGGCAAAGAGTTTGATCGTGACGAAGCGATCCGCACGCTGCAAGAAATCCCGATGGATCAAATCTCTTGGACTGTGATCAACTCACACCGGCTGGATGTTCCGATGGATACTCTGAATGACAGGTTCGATCGCAAGCAGGCTTTGATAGTCCTGCCTTATGACGAATCGCCGATAAGCAAATGGAACGGCAATCCATACCGCCTCGACGGCGGCAATGATGGGCGCAGCGAAGGCGACGGAGTTTACTTTCTGCTGCCCTATTGGATGGGACGTTACCACAAATTGATTGACGACTGATCACACAACGATCAGGCGGAATCTGAAATCGTCGCCGGGCAGGCGTTCGGCGAGGAGAGAATGAATGGCCACCCAGCAGTTCAACGAGCGATCCGATCGGCGGTCGGGTAAGCCACAACAAACGGTCGAAGCGGGCGCCCAGTTGCGTCGCGCGCTCAGCGTCTGGGGCGCGGCGGCTTTCGTCGTAACCAGCATGATCGGCACGGGCATCTTCACCGTGCCGGCCGACGTCAGAGCCGCGACCGGCAACGGCGTCGCCTCGCTGGGCGTTTGGATAACGGGGGCGGCGCTCGCGCTCTTCGGCGCGTTCTGTTACGCCGAGCTGGCCACGCGGATGCCGAAGGCGGGCGGCGAGTACCAGTATCTATTGAATGTTTACGGACGCCCGTGGGCATTCATCGGCGGATGGATCACTTTCTTCGCCGGTTTCGCCGCGCCGACGGCCGCCTCGGCGCTCAAGGTGGTCGAATACTTTTCGCACCTCGCGCCGGGATGGGACCCGAACGCGCCGTTGATCGGCGGACTCGGCGTCACGCAAGGTTCGGCCGTCGCCGCGCTTCTGCCGCTGCTGCTCGCGCTCGCCCATTCAATCGGCGTCAGGCCCAGCGGCCAGATGCAAACGACGCTGGCCACGATGACCGTCTGCGCGATTATAGTCTTCACGGTGGCCGGCGTATCGAGCGGGCGCGGCGATTGGGGCGGCGTGACTCAAGGCTCGCAGGCCACAGGCGCGTGGTGGGTGGCGCTGATCCAGGTCAGCTTCGCCTACAGTGGATGGAACAACGCGGCCTATCTGGCGGGCGAAGTCACCGAGCCGCGCCGCACGTTGCCGCGCGCTTTGATCGGCGGGACGCTCGCGGTCGCGGCCCTCTACATTGCGCTCAACCTGCTCTATTTTTACGCGCTGCCGGCCGAGTCCTGGCGCCCGACGCTCGCCGTCGGTCAAGAGGCCGCCGAGCGGCTCTTCGGCGTTCCGGGCGGGAAGCTGGTCAGCGCCATCATCACTGTCATTATCGTCGGGGCAATCAGCGCGTGGACGGCTTCAGGGCCGCGCATCTATTACGCGGTGGCGCGCGACGGCCTCGCGCCTTCGATCTTCGGCCGCCTCGGCAAACGCAGCCAGGCGCCGATCGTCGCGATCTTCACTCAGGCGGCCATCGCATCGGTCATGGCCCTGACCGGCACGTTCGGCGAACTGCTGCTTTACGTCGGATCTGCGCTGCTGCTGATCTCAGCGTTGACGGTCGCGGCGGTCTACGTCGTCCGCCGCGCTGCGGACGACGATCCGAAACGCAATTTCAGCGTCCCGGGTTATCCGTTCACGCCCGCCGTCTACATTCTCCTGGTAATCCTCTCGTGGATTCATACGCTGCGCGAAAAACCCAAACCCGCCGTCTACGCGCTTGTAACAATCGCGGCCGGCGTGGCCGTTTACTACCTGGGCCGCGCGCTGGGGTGGATCGCGGCGGCGCCGAAAACCCGGCCGGAGGCCGAAAATTCAGGGAGCGACCTATGAAGCTTCACAAATCACTACTGTTCATCTTGCTCGCCTTGCCTTTGCTGTTCGTCTCGGCTCAACAGCAACCACAACCTGCCGGCCAATCGCGCGGGGGGCGCAGCGCCGAGGAATACATCAAGCTGCTCGAATCGGAGCGCCGGATCGAAGGCTTGCAGGTAGACAAAGTCGTCGAGGCGCTAAAGGTCAGGCCGGACGACCGCGTCTGCGACCTCGGCGCCGGATCGGGACTCTTCACCCGCCCGCTGGCGCGGAAGGCCGGCGTCAAGGGCCTCGTTTACGCCGTCGACATCGACTCCGAACTGCTCAAACACGTCGAACGCACGGCGCAGGAGCAGAAGCTCGCCAACATCAAACCGATCCTTGCTTCAGAAACCGACCCGAAGCTGCCCGAACCCGTAGACCTGATCGCCATCATCGACACGCTGCACCACATCGGCAATCAGGCCGAGTATCTGAAAGGGTTGAAAAAATACCTGAGACCCGGCGGACGCATCGCCGTCATCGATTTCAGCCGCGATTGGCCCGCCGGACACGAGAAGATGGTCTACACGGTCGGCGACCTGGACGGGTGGATGACCGCCGCCGGATTCAAGCGCGTCGAACAACACGATTTCCTCGACAACAATTTCTTCGTCGTTTACCGATGAAATGTTCGAAAAGGTCTTACAACAGATGCGTCGCAGCGTGCGGGCTGGCAAGGTATTTCTCACAACGCACACCTATGACGAGATGAACCAGGACGATCTGTTCGTCGTTGACCTTGAGAACTGCATTTTGACCGGCGGCATAATGACACGGCAGTGGGACGACGATTTCGGCGAATGGAAGTACGTCATTCACGGCGACAGCCAGACTGGCGAGGAGATGGCTGTAGTGGCCAAATTGGATTACAATCATTGCGTCGTCATCATCACGACTTTCCGATTATGAAATCTGATAACGGCAAAGACACTGATTTGACTTGCAGCATCTGCGGCGCGCAAACAGCAAGGATCGTCCGCCGCCCGCAACTCGTCGGGAAAGGCGCTAATCTTGTGATTGTTGAGAACGTGCCAATGTACTCGTGTCGCAATTGCGGCCATACATATCTCACAATCGAAGTCGCGCGCATGCTCGATCAGTTCCGACTTCATCCTGATCGGGGTACCGAGATCAGAGAAATCCCCGTCGCGGAATTTGCCCGAAGCGATAATCGGTGAAACTATATCAGCGATGGGCGACTTCGCTGGACGGCCAAAAGCTAAGGAGTTTCGCCAACGTGCGGAAGCGTTGGCATCTCGGCATAGAATCGAATAATGCTACCCGAGCAGCCTGTTTCGCGCCAGTAATCACAAACCGGGAATACCTCGCCCAAGCTTTCGCCCGCTACTTCATGCGTGTCGGCCTGCCGCTCGATGCGAAAGCTTTCGAGGCTGAAGGACAAGTCTGAACTAAACCGCACAAGTCAAAAAAACTGCTGTCGGAGGAACGCGG
>WNGB01013727.1_pt1 | contig 12094 bp, 9 predicted proteins | sample 5400681 | NCBI WGS metagenome assembly WNGB01 (sample SAMN13153367, study PRJNA577476) | soil metagenome | isolation source: 115 cm soil or saprolite under grassland replicate 2 | place: USA:California | collected 2016-06-15 | reverse complement strand
CGCGACGAGATCGCCCACACCGCCACCGTGTCGGCTGGCGACCCCGAGATCGGCGAGGTCATCGCCAAGGCGATGGACACCGTCGGCAAGGAGGGCGTGATCCAGGTCGAGGAGTCCAACACCTTCGGGATCGAGCTCGAGACGGTCGAGGGGATGCGCTTCGACAAGGGCATCATCTCGGCCTATTTCGTGACCGACCCCGAGCGCATGGAGGCGGTCCTGGAGGACCCCTACATTCTGGTCGCCAACCAGAAGATCAGCGCGGTCAAGGACCTGCTGCCGGTGCTCGAGAAGGTCATGCAGACCGGCAAGGCCGTGGTGATCATCGCCGAGGACGTCGAGGGCGAGGCTCTGGCGACCCTGGTGGTCAACAAGATCCGCGGCACCTTCAAGTCGGTGGCGGTCAAGGCCCCCGGGTTCGGCGACCGCCGCAAGGCCATGCTGCAGGACATCGCCACCCTTACCGGCGGCCAGGTCATCAGCGAGGAAGTCGGCCTCAAGCTGGAGAACGTCACTTCTCTCGGGACGTTGGGGTCCTTGACGATGTAATCGTGTTGATGTTGCCGGTCAGCGGCCATGCCATTGCCTGATCAATGTGTGCAACAGGTGTTGCGGACGAGATGGCCGTCAGGTGGAGGAACCTTGGCCAGGAGGGTGTGGAACTGGCGCCGCGCCACCGAGCGCCCGATTCAGCTGCCCGGTGAGATCCTCCACGATCGAGTCCGGCTCCTTGGCGAGCCGCTCGTAGGTGACCCGCACGGTCCGGCGATAGTCGTCTTCGGAGAAGGGCGCGGCCACCCAAGTGTCGCCACGCTGCACCAGCCGCCACGACACCAGGCCCCGGAGTCCTGTCACGGCAATGCCGAAGTCCCACCGGCCCAAGTAATCCGTGGTCTCTGCCACGGCCGTGGCGATCAAGACCAGGCGCTTGGTGAGGCCCAGGATGAGGCTCTCGAAGACAACCTCGATGCCGCTCTGACGATGATAACTCGAGCTCAAGTCGTCCGAGGCGCGGCCGCAGAACAGCCGCAGCCCGCCGTCCTCGCCGATCTCCAGGTCGAGCAGCCGGTGCTCCGCAGCCGCGAGGTTCGTGCCGTCAGATTCTGGCAGAAGCCGGCGGCCGGGCTGGATCCCGGGTGCGCTTAGCGCCCATCCTTGCGCCCGTCTGGAGATGTCGCTGAGCTGGGGCAGGTCCGGTGCCCACCCATCCGCGGGGCCGCTGCGGACCTTGCCGTGGATGAAGCTGTGCCAGCCTGTGGGATCCCTAAGGACCTGCTGGAGCAGGTCGGGTCGAGCGGAGACAGGCTGGGCGATGCCGAAGAGGTGGGCATGCTGGCGGCCCCGCTCGAGCGGAAAGGGATCGCGGCGCACCTCGGCGTCGAGGAGGTCCTCGGCGTCGCGCTGCCGGCGCAGGGCGAGCTGGTGGAGGCGCTGGACCTCAGCGTCGGGCAGGACGTGCTTGGTGGTGTCGCCGCGGCCGTAGTAGCGCCCGTCGACCTGGTGCGGCGCGGTCGGGCTGGGCGGGACGGTCACCAGCAGGTAGCCCTTGCGGGGGTCGGCGCCTGGGATTGTCTCGATGCGCACGTGTAGCGGCTCATCGATGAGGTCTCGGGCGACCTGGTCGATCCGCTCTCGCAGCCCCCGGAAGTCCACCGGGGTGAGGTGGGCGTTGTCGTCGACCCCGATGATCAGCACGCCGCCGTCGACGGCGAACTGCGCGAGGTCCCGGGCGAGCTCCTTGTTCTCACCTCTGCCTGACGGCAGCTCGCGTTTGAAGTCCAGGGTGTGCCGTTCGGTCAGAATCCCCTGGTCGAGCGCGTCACGGAGCTGGTCCTCGCTGGTTGGAAGCCACTCGATCACTTGGTCGTCCTCTTGCGATGTCGGTTGCCTAGCTGGCAAGGGCGCGGTGGATCGCCTGGGCCGCGTCGACGACGGCGGCGCCCGTCTGGCCAGCCGCACCGGCGATCGCGGTGATGCCCTTGAGCGTGCGGAGCATCCGCTGTCGCGCCGGCTCGGGCGCCACGGCTTCTTCCTCCAAGTCCTCCAGGAGCCCTTGCACAGCATCGACCTGCTCGGTCGGGAATTGGCCGTCCAGTTGCCGGACGGCGGCCCGAAGGGCGCCGACGAGCGCGTCCAGGCCCATGCCCTGCTGGGTGATGGTGACATCGCCCTGCCGGCCACGGTTGCCGTGTCCGCCGACGATGTTACCGGCCGTGCCCTGTACGCGGATGGAGTTGTCGGTCACGGTGCTGCTCCCTGCGTAGATGGTGGCCGCGACGATGTTGGTGATCTGCTCGGTGGAGAGGGGCAGCTTGGAGGAGGGCACCTCGCCGGCGTTGGGTGCTTCTCGCTCGAGTTGCAGGACGAGGTCCAGAAGTCGGTTTCGGACTCCTTCCAGCACTCCCATGACCCCGACCCGGGGCAGCACGCACCAGGCATCCATGCAGTTCATGCCGCGAAGCGGTTGGGGTCGCAGCAGCCCGATGGCGTCCAGTGGCCAAGGAAGGCGGAAGTCCCCCTCCGGTAGCGCCTGCAGCATAGCCTCGTAGTCGGCCACTGAGTTGGGATAGCTGATGTGGAACAGCCAGCCGTCGCGGAACCGCTCGTCGACAGCGCTCGGCGGGATCTCCACGTTGTTGGCCTGCCAGAAACCGTTCGTGAACGTCCCCCGGACCAGTGTCTTGCGTCGGGCCCGGTAAGCGGGCAGGGAGTCATCGTCCGGGTAGCCGGTGAGCTCCTGGTCGACCCACTCCATGAGAAGGCAGTTGTCGAGCCTGGCGGCGAGCACCTTGGTCATGCGGAGCACCGCCGTGAGCGGCCGGTCGGCATCGATGGTCGCGTTTTGGATGTCTTGGAGCAGACCCATGGCAGTGCTGTCTCCGAGGTGCATGGAACGCGGAAACACCCGTAGCAAGCGGGCCAGATAGGGGAAGCGCCGCTCAGGATACGCCCAGCGGGTCAAGTGTCGCCGTGGGACATCCGGGGTCGGTTCAGCTCGGCCATGAGGTCCTGGTGCGGCTGCGCCTCCGGGCGGCACGGTCCGGCCGCCTTCGCCGGCAGCCTGAGCTTGCGCTGGTTGCTGGCCAGATACAGCGTGTCCCGGTCGCTGTCGCGCTCCCGGAGGTACACCCCGAGATCGGCGGGGGTTATCGAGGGGATGCCGGTGGCGCCGAACACCAGGAACACCCCGCTGCGCAGCGCCTCGGCCAGCGTCGTCACCGGCTCGCCGGTGTCAGTGGCGGCGACGTTGGGGTCGGCGACGGTGACCTCGGCGTCCAGGCTGGCCAGCGCGCGGGCCAGGGCATGGCCGATGCGGCCGTAGCCGACCACGACCACTGGCCGGTAGCGCAGGAACTGGTGGTCCTTGCGGAGCAGGAAGCCGCACTCGTCCACCAGGGCTTGGGCGATGAAGCCGCCCTCGTGGGCGGTCTTGAGCCGCGATCCCGCGATCGTCACCGCTGGTCGACCGAGCCGCCGTGGCAGGGTAGGGGTGGCGTCGACCTCCAGGTACTGGTCGTTGAGCATGCCGCGGGTGGTGTGCTCCACCGCCCCCACACACGAAGCCAGGTGCGCGTGGAGGGTGGGGTCGTCGTGCAGGGCCGGGAAGACGTATCCGCCGTCCTCGACGATCATCCACCGCCCACCAGCGGGCAGGCCTTGGGTGAGCTGGGCGATGGCGCGGCGGGCCGCCACCGCCATGGCGGCGGGGAACTGGCTGGGGTGCGACACGCGCGGCGGGAAGGTGGGGCCAAGGTGCTTGAACCCCTGGTGGACGGCGCGTTGCACCGGGCCGTGGATGCCGCTGTAGGGGATGGCGATGGTGGTCAGCCGGGTGGGACACGCGCGGCAGGAAGCTGGGGCCGAGATGCTTGAAGCCTTGGTGGACGGCGCGCTGCACGGGGCCGTAGATGCCGCTGTAGGGGATGGCGATGCTGGTCAGCCGGGCGCCGAGCCGCTTGAACCCTCGGGCGACCATCAGCGAATCGGAGATCAGGTGGTTGATGTACAAGATGTCGAGGCCGGCGAGCAGGTCCGGGCCGAGCGTGGTCGCGCAGTGGTCAAGCAGCGGCATGCAACAATGTCAAGGCTGCGGGTCCGGCCGATATCCAGCCGCCAGTCCAGCCCGTCGGTTCCGGCCATGCCTGGCCTCCTTCATTCGGCCACCGAGCGCTGCCCGTGGCCTGTCTCGTCGAGCCGAGATCGGCATGCGATGGGGCGTCCTCTGCCGCACCTGCCCGCCTCGACCGAGTCCGTCGGCCTTCAGACGGTGCCGGTTGCGGGTGGCGTCGCGGCGTGGTCCCGGAGGCGCCAAGCATTGTTGCCCTGCGCCTCCGGGTCAGTTGGCGAGGCGCATTGGTGAACGCATTGGTGAACATGAGGGAAGCGGATGATGGGCGGTGCGCCCCGCTGCGGCTCAGTTACTGACGACCTTGCGGATCGGCCAAACCACCCTCGGTCGAACCGGGATCGGCGCTGCCAGGTCGTGGTGTGCCCTGTTGGCTCGTGGTCCTGGCCGTTCGGGACGCCCGAGACACCTGCGAGGGCGTGTAGCCGAGCGCGGCAGCGACATCCGGGATGGGCAGGCCCTGACCGCGCAGCTCCTGCACCCCCGCCACGTCCACGTCCACCGTCGGGCGCTGCCGCACCAGCCCGTCGGCAAGGCGCCAGCGGACAACGGTCTGGGGCGACTTGCCGTAGCGCTGGCCGATCGCCCGGTCGGTGAGCCCCTCAGCGACCAATTGCGCGAGTGTTTGGGGCGATGGCCGTGTGGATGGCTGGTAGCGCAACAGCCTGGCTTCGTAGCGCCACAGCTTGACGGTGCCGGACACCACCCCGTACCGCTGGCCGATCTGGAGGTCCGACAGACCCTGGTCGATCAGCCGGGCCAGTTCCTCCGCTGACGGCCGTCCTCTGGGTCGCCGGAGGCTGTCGGCCTGGCGCCACTTGGCGACGGTTGCGGCCGATCTGCCGTACCGGTGGCCGATCGTCTCGTCGGAGAGTCCCTGGGCGACCAGGTCGGCCAACTCCTCCCGTGATGGCCGGCGACGTGGGATGGCTGGCGGCAGGCCCGCAGCCTGGCGCCATTGGCCGACAACGCCGGCGTGGACGCCGTAGCGGCGCCCGATCTCAAGGTTGGAGTGGCCCTGGTCGACCAGCCGGGCCAGCTCCTGCGGGTCCGGCCGCTCTACCTGCTGATCGGTGATGCCTTCCAGGATCGCGGCGCCGAGGCCTTGGTCGGGTGGCAGCAGCGCCTCCAGCAGTGGCCACGGGCCGACCACCGCGAGGATCCGGTGGAACATGACCAGCGTCGGGGTCGTGGTACCGCGCTCCCACTGACCTACCGAGGACTGCTGGACCCCAAGCTTCCTGGCCAGCTCGGCCTGGCTCAGCCCAGCCTGCCTGCGGGCCGTTCGGATCGCCTCCGCCAGCCCCGGGATCGACACCTGCCCGTTCGACCCGCCCACCCCGAGCCCCTAGCCCTCCCGGCCGCCGGTCACGCGCAGGCCGGTCTCCGCCCAGCACATCGCCCGGGCCCGGTACAGGTCGGTGACCCCGGCGCCCGGGAACACCTGTCCGTACCGCTCGGCGAACTGCTGGGGGTTGAGGAACCGGTCGCTGGTCAGGTGGTCCAGCCAGCCCGGGTCGAGGTTGAGCCGAAACAGCTCCCACGCCTCCCGCGGCCGGCGGCGGCGCCGGAGAACGTCCCCCATAAGGATGCGGACGGCCTCGGCGATGAACCAGCGGCGCGGAACCTGGGGGCGGGACGCGACGTTGTCGATGAGCACCAGCCGCCCGCCCGGGGCGACCAGCTCGCGGATGCCCCGCAGAACCTCGTCCAGGTCGTGGAGGTGGTGCAGGGCGTAGGCGCTGAGCACCAGGTCGAAGACCCCGTCGGTGTCGGCGCGCACGTCACAGAGGTCCCGCTGCTGGTAGCTGACGTTGGGCAGGCCACGCCGCGCCTTGGCGAGCTGGAGCATCGGCGCGGAGACGTCCACCGCCAGCACCTGCCGGTAGCGGCCGGCGAGCAGGGCGGCGTGCCGGCCGGTGCCGCAGCCAAGATCCACCGCCCGCTCCCCACCGCTCTCGGGCAGCAGCGACGCCAGGTAGGTGTCCAGGCCGCCGCCGACCAGTTCGGAGAACCGGTCGAAATGCTCCGTCATGTGGTCGAAGGAGCGGGCACGCCGGGGCGTGGGACTCACTGGTGGAGTCCGATCGAGGGGTCGATGTAGGCGTTGGTGGCCACCTGCGCCGGCCCCAGCCCCGCGGGGAGGGGCTTCCTCTGCCCAGCGAAGATCGGCCCGACGATGTGCAGCAGCCGATCCAGCCGACCAGTGTCAAAGTTCCCCAGCGTGGTGTCGCCGCCGTTGGCGACGATCCCCAGGCTGCGCATCTGCGCCACCGCGAACTCGGCGTTGCCCTTGGAGTAGACGAAGCCGCCCTTGTACGCCTGGTTGACCTTCACGATCCGGTCGATCGCGGCGGTGGGGTTGGTGATGAAGTCGACCTGCGCCTGCTGCAACATCGGCACCAGCCGGTGCAGACAGCCGTCCAGCGCGTTGCGTTTGTCGGTGCGGACGGCCAGCACGTTGGCGTAGTTGGGATAGCCGGTGTCGTAGACGAGCTGGTAGGCGACCGGCTTGCCCCACGCGGGGACCTCGTGTTGGAGGGTGTAGGGCTCGTTGGTCGCATACCCCTGCACCGCGATCTGCCCACGCGAGGCGACAAACACCGACGGGGAGCCGTCGTAGGAGGGGTCGACCTGCCGCTGCCGCAGGATGCCCGAGCCCAGCAGGTAGTCCATGTAGGTGGACCCCTGGAAGTACAGCACCTTGGTGGTGGTCTGGCCGATGTCGGCAATCGTGTGCCAGGTCGGATGCGCCTTGGGGTCCCAGAAGATCACCTGGGCGTCCAGCTCCATCGGCGCGACCACCCCGATGACCGGCTGGGTCTTGGCGAGCTGGATGATCTGGTCGGGGTTGAGCATCCCCAAGGTGATGGAGGGGTCCTGGTACATCAGCGCGGGGGCGGTCTGGTTGCCGACCGCCGGCCCCCCGGCGCGTAGCTCCAGCCGCACCCCCGTGCTTTGGCCTCGGACAGTGAGGGTGCCGGTGACCCGCTTGTGCGCGGGGTCGATCCGATAGCCGGGGCCGAGGAGCTGGTAGAGCTCGCCGTGCTCGGACTGCGGGTACCAGCTCGTCTGCACCACCACCGGGTCAGGACAGACGCCTTTCAGGCTGACCTGGGCGTTGGCGGCGGGCGCTGCGGGGTTGGTGTCGCTGCCAGAGCCGCTGGTGCAGGCGCCGGCAGCCAGCGCCAGCGCGAGGACAGCGGGCAGGAACCAGCGCCGATGGTGGCGCCTTGCCGGTAGGGTGTTGGGGACGGTCACCGTTGCTCTCCTTCCGATTCTTGGTTCGAGCGGATCTCCACAACGCAAGCCGGTGGAACACGCATGGCGATAGGGCGTCGGCTAGGACCTCGCCGGACGGCGGCTGGTGCACTCGCTGCCCCGACCTCAGCCGGTCCCTTCGGTCGGGGCCGGCGTCGCCAGCGGGACCAAGGGATCGCTTCGGGTGGCCGTACCGACGGCACCACCAGCGGGCGCTTCGGTGCCGAGCTTGGTGAGCAGCCACTCGTAGGCACTGACCATGCCCACAAGGTCGAACTGGTTGGCCGCGTGCGAGCGGACTCGTCTCGGGTCGAGCTGCTCGGCCTTGGCGATCGCCCCCGGCAGCAGCACCGGGTCGCTGATCACCAGCCCCGACAGGCCATGGCTGACCAGCTCGGCGCCGACCGTGTCGACCATCGTGACCACCGGGGTGCCGTAGGCCATCGCCTCCACCACCTCCAGGCTGAAGGGCACCTGTGGGTGCAGCGGCGCGACCAGGCAGGACGCATCTGCCAGCAGCTTCCACCGCTCAAGCAGCGAGACCGCCTCCAGCAGCTCGTCACCGTCGGCGAGCTGGGGGCGCAGCTCCACCTCGGTGTAGGCGGTCGCCTTGGGGCTGGGTTGGGTGCCGGCCAGCACGATCGGGCGTCCCGCCTTGTGAGCAGCCGCCAGCGCCAGTCCGGCGCCGTGGCTGTCCAGCAGCGGCCCCAGGTACACGCACGGCCCGCCGTGCCTGGGGCTGAGCAGGTGCTCCCCGACCGGGATGGCCGGATGGATCACCTCGACCCAGGGCATGTCGGGGGCGTTGCGCCGCTGGTGCTCGGAGACCGCCACCCACCCGAGGTGCCCGGCGACCCGTGGAGCCGGCTCCCACACCTCGACCACGGGCCGGTAGCTGGTCTGCACCGTGGGTGCGTGTAGGCCCTGCCCGCCGGCTGGTAGCCAGCCAGTGCGGGTGTGGTCGCTGACCACATCCACCGGGCCCAGGCGCTCCAGGGCCTTGCCGGCTCGCTCGGCGTGCAGCCGCTCCACGATCTCCGCGCTGGCACGCTGGCCGCCCCTCGGGTCGGTGTCGATCAGCGCGTAGACACCAGCGGCCAGCCAGTCAAGGCCGGCGCCGACCAGGGTGACCTGGTGGCCCCGCGCTGCCAGGCCCTCGGCGAGCCAGCGGACCTGGTCCAGGCCGCCAAGACCCGACGGCGGCACCGTGGCGGTCGGCGGGGCCAGCAGCGCCACTCGCAGCGGCTGGGATGCTTGAAGCACCAGCTCGCCGGTCGGCTGGGTCGTACGAATGCGATCAGGACTCCTACGCACCCTGCGATCTCCAATCGTGCCCGGAGCAGTGGCCGACCTGGGCCGCAGATGGTCCAGGGCGGCGGGCGACGCTCGGCGCCCTGGCCGCTGACCCGCGTTGCCGCCCGCCAACCCCCAGTGGGGCAGCCGGAGCAGCCGCTGCCCGCCCCTCCTCGGCCTCCCTGTGGTGTCGATCCCCACAGCGGCGTCCGCGTTGTGGATGGGTGGGGTCATGGGGTAGTCCGCTCGGCACTGCCATGACGCGCCGGGGTTGGCTGGGCGGGCAGCAGGGTGCTGGTGAGGGAGCAGACCAGCTCCAGGATCTGGCTGGTGGGATAGCGGCGATGGCCGCCCAGGGTGCGCGCGTAGGGCAGCTTGCCTTGCGTGGCCCAGTTGCTGATCGTCTTGGGTGCGGCGTGGAGCAGCTTGGCGACTTCGCTGGTCCGCAGGTACGGCTTGGTCCCAGGATCGGGAAGTCCAGCGTCCAGCAGCACGGCAACCTGGCCGATCGTCACCGCAGGCCGATTCCATGCGTTGTGAGGCTGGGGATGCACAATGCTCTCCTGGTCACAGATGTCTTGATGGGCGGATGCGGCGACCACGGCGTCCACCACGGCAGGCTGGGAAGCCGCCGCAGCCCGTCGGAGGGTCCAAGGCCCTGAAGGAACCGATAGGGCGAGGCCAACAGCGCCGTCTCGCTGCTGACGTCCTCCATCGCGACCAGCGGTCGCGCGGCTTGGTTGGGGATCGGTGTCGCCGATCGCCAACCGCGCCGGGCGTGCTCGGCTCATGCGCTGCCCTCCTGGCGGTGCTCGTTGGCCACGGCCAGTGCCGCCAGCTCCCCGGCCTCCGGGAGCGCGGCGAGCACGCGCCACAGCAGCCCCTCGTCCGCGAACGGCAAGTGCGGCCCCGCAAGCCAGTCAGGACTTCGGCTGTCGACCAGGCGGCTTGGTGGCAGCAGGACCAGCTCCCCATGGCAGACCCGCTCCAGCCACCCCGACCCGGCCTGACGTCGCTGGCCGGTCGGGTCGCGGCGCACCGTGGTCAAGAACAGGACTGGACCACCCAGGTCGATGACCGGTCCTGGCTGCACCTTGTGGGCTGCAAGCCACGCGGCAACCTCACCGGCCGGACGAGGGCAGCTCAGCGCCAGCGCGTCCACGCACCGCCCTGCCACGGCGGCCAGGTTCCACGGCCCCTCGCCCTGCCACCACCGGCGGATCTGACGCGGGTAGGTGGTGGCGTCCGCGGGACCAGCTCCCAGCGCGACATGCCGTGCCGGCGTCGCGCAGCCACCACGTCCACACGAGCAGCCGGTCCTCCTCGCGCCAGCCACGGCCACGGGATAGTGGACCGGCACCACAGGAATCCCCAGGCCGGCAAGCTCAAGGGCTGCCTGGAGCCGCGATGCCGGCTCCAACGCGCTCACACTCATTGGCCGTCTCACTCCTCCCCGATCACCACCGGGCTTGCCAGCGGCAGGGAGTCGGCGGACGCCATGCAAGGAATGCCGATCCCTCCCGATCCCGCCATGGCAGAGGCGGCCAATCCTGAAACCCGCCTGGCCACTCGTCCCATCTCCAACCTGAAGCCCGCGCATCGGCCTCTGGCACTACCGGTGTCGCTGGTCAGGACGGTGGCATTGCGCTGCCCAGCCGTCGTAGGCCGTGTGCCGGCTCGGCAGGTCCCGGCTGTGCACGCGTCCTGGCCGCTCGCCGCTCCCCGATTCGACCGCTCGTCCAAGCTGCCCTCCTTGCACTGCGACCGCCCGCGTTGCCGGCCCTGGCTCGCCGGGTGCCACCGTCGAGGCTTGCTGCTGCTTGCTCATGTGCGCCCCTGTTCCTTTGCGTTCGCCGCTACCTGGGCGCCTGCCGGTGAGCGGACCGGCGCGAGCATCCGCCTCAGACACGTCGGGCTCCGCTGTTGCGGGCGGCGTGGCCGGCGGCAAGCGAGGTGGCCGTTCCTATCGGAGCTGGGGCCAATTCCTCTCTGGCCGCTCGGCCTTGCCGCCGACTCCTCGCCCGCGGCTACCGGAGGGGAACGGCGGCCCCGGACGCCTGCGGGGGATGATGGAGATGGGTGGGGGCGGGCTGGCGGCAAGGTCGGAGGGGGATACTCGTCCCCACCTCGCCGCCAGCCTCCTGCCCCGCCGAGGCTGCCGGGCCGGTCCTCCCGGACCTCGACGTCATTTGCCCGATGTCGAGCACAACGACCACTCCACACCGCCGCCAGGTCTGCGTACTCGGCGGCGGGATGCAGCTCGCCGCGTGCCAGCCGTCTCTGCGCCGTCGGTGCATCGCCGGACTCGAAGAGAGCGTCGTGCGCCATGGAGTTGATCCCAACGTCAGTCAAGCAATCCTTCATGCGTGTCGTTTCGAGTTCATGCCGATTCGGCCGGTACTGGCCGGGACAAATGCATCCAACTTGACGGCTCGGGGGGGTGTCTAGATCAATCGGCGCTAACAAACCTGCTTACAAACAAACCGAGGTGGAGAAAGCACGCTCGACCCTCACCGGTATCGGAGTCGACCTGGAACACGCAGCACGAACAAGGCCTCATCGGCATGCAGAGCACCAGGCCATGCAAAGCTGCGGAGGGAAGGCCAGAAGCTTCTAAGAAATATCTTGCTGTCGGCCCATCGTCTTCGAGGAAATGACCACCCTCAGCGGACACAGAGATCGGTAGGTCACTCCGGTGGCGGGGGGACCCAGCGGGCCATGGCGTCCTGATGCTGGAGGGTGTCCAGCCGGTGGGCGAGTTCCTGACGGGCGAAGGCCTTGGTGGGAGCCGTGCGGATGTAGGGGCTCAGCCCTGTGATCTCCCGTATGGCAATCACGGTGTCCAGGCCGGGCCAGCCACGGATATCCCATCCATATGCCTCTGTGAAGCCCTCGATGTCTTCCTCCGAGGGCCGGCCAAACCGGCGGCGGGTGTAGTGGATCTGTACCAGGTCCCACTCGCGCGGTCCCACAGCGACATGGTCCCAGTCGCCCAAGATGATCCCGCCGGATGACGTCCGCATGAGGTTGTTGGGGTGCGCGTCACCATGGATAAGCCCTTGGGGATGTGGGAACTCAATTGATGGCCACAGCTCACGCAGCTCGGCGATCCGGTCGCTGAGCCAACTGCGGTGGGCGTCGGACATGGCCTGCGGGGTTTCCTGGATCGCGTTGGCGACGCTGTCGAACGGATCGTTGAGCTGGCCAGGGGGATGCGGCGGCAACGGCTCGGCGTGCAGGACGCGCAGGAGCCGTCCCAGATCGCTGCCGGTCGCGGGAGGGCCGGGCACGGTCGGCACGTAGCGCCAGATGGACACGACCCGATCGCGCTCCACCAGTGGCTGCTCGTCGATGTCGGCCGGCACCACGCAGGGGAACCCACGGGCGGCGAGCCATCGCGTGACCGCCACAGCG
>WNGB01011534.1_pt1 | contig 12096 bp, 14 predicted proteins | sample 5400681 | NCBI WGS metagenome assembly WNGB01 (sample SAMN13153367, study PRJNA577476) | soil metagenome | isolation source: 115 cm soil or saprolite under grassland replicate 2 | place: USA:California | collected 2016-06-15 | reverse complement strand
CGCCAATTAATGCCAGCCCCGCTTTTCCCAACCGTTGACAAAGATAAGCACGTAACTGGTCTCTGCGAATGCCCGGCGCATTCCGGCCGATGTCGTTTTCTCTATCCACCTGCCACCATGGATTGAAAACGGCGGGTGGCGACTCTTTCAAAAGCTCAATGAACGTCTCGACTGGTTGCACAGACATTAACTTACAATTCGTGTTGGACTGGGATAATCGATGCTTAGATTCTGGCGACATCGGGATGTTCGTCAGACCGAAAACGCTGATGCCAGAATCGCCCGCGATGTTGGTACACTTTGTGACCAAAAAAGTTCTGCTCAGCGGACGTCCCGGCTGCGGCAAGACGACATTGATCAAACGGGTTGTAAGTAATCTGCCGCGAGGCGCTGGTGGTTTTTACACTGAGGAAATCCGCGACGGTGGCACGCGCGCCGGATTCAAAATCGTAACGCTCGATGGTGAGGAGGTCGTATTCGCCCATGTCGATCTCAAAACGCGCAGTCGCGTAGGAAAATACGGACTTGATCTTTCGGCCTTGGAAAGAATCGGCGTCGGCGCGGTTCGTCAGGCGATCCAAGCGCGGCGGCTTGTGGTGATCGACGAGATCGGTCCGATGGAAATCCGTTCGCCGATTTTTCGGGACGCAGTAAACGAGGCGCTCGACAGCGAAGTCCCGGTACTCGCCACAATCTTCGCGCGACCCCTGCCATTTACCGAAGCGATCAAATCGCGTCCTGATGTGACGCTAATCGAGGTTTGCCGGGAAAATCGCGATCGACTTGTCGCAGAACTGTCAGACACAATTTGAGAGCTGAATCCAGGCTGATGGCAATTGGCAGCAGATCTTCAGCATGTCGTGTGGAAGAGTCCGCCCACCGCCTCTTTCCTCGCGAGCTCGTTGTAGAGCTGGACTGCCTCGGCGGTAGGCAGCACGTGCGCTGCCACCTCACGTTCCTTCAAGAAATCCAAAGTCTCGCGCGGAACGTGGAGGCATTCCTTCATTCCGCGTGAGAGCACGACGATTTTTGCGCTGTGATCGAGCAGTTCCTGTACATCGGCCGGCTGAATACCCGGCGAGTGCCCGGTCCCAGTTTCCCGCCAGTTCCATTCACGCGATCCACCAGGAAAAAGCTTTGCATCCTTGTAAGGCTCAGCTCTCCCTTCCACCTCAAGTCGCCCCCAGGAGACATGCTTGATCCGCGGCGAGTGGTGCTGATTCTTCACAGTAGAAAAGATCGACTGCGATGCTGTTTGCCCTCCTTTAGAGAAATCGTTGCCGGCAGCCTCGGCGGTTCTTTTTCGCTCGTGCGAAACTGATGGCTTCTTCAAGGCGGAGGGTCGCTGTGAAATTCTCCAATCCAAAGGGCTCTTCCGAGGCGATTTCAGAGAAGGAAAAGGTCTTGTCGCGAAGTGCGAAAAGACCAATCAGTAAACTCAGCAAGTAGAATAAAGAAAGGTACCCATGGAAACAGAACGTAATCCGAACGAACCGGCCAAACCTACAAGCCCTGGACAGGAAGGCGGCCAACAGGGCGGTGAACAGGGTGATCGCGACAAACAACAGGGCGGCGGCGGCCAAGAGCGCGAGCGCGATCGTGACAAACAACAGGGCGGTGGCGGCCAACAAGGTGGCGGTCAGCAAAGCGGCCAACGATAGGCTTTGCGCGTTCGATTAACGAGCGGCGGGAGGCAACTCCCGCCGTTTTCTTGTTCGTGACGCCGCGCACGCAGGAAGTGGCAGCCGTGTTCAGAGCGATCCTCTGCCCTGAAGGTGTCTTATGATTCGGCTTTTCCAATGTGTGTGTCGGTTTCCTGAGATCGCGTGTGCAACCGCTGGAATTCTTTTTGGAGTTTCTTCAGCTCTTCGTCGGAAAGTTCTTCAAGATCGACAAGTTTATTACGCGCCCCTTTAAGGGCCCTGATCAATTCGTCTAGCTTCAATTGAATGGCTTTCCCGTCGCGGTTCTGCGTGTTTTGAATCAGAAACACCATCAGGAAGGTGACGATGGTGGTGCCGGTGTTAATAATAAGCTGCCACGTATCGGAAAAATGATACATCGGCCCGGTCGCGCCCCAGACGATAACGACAGTGATTGCGACAATGAATGCCCATGCCGATCCAACCGCCAATGCGATATTCCGCGAAAAAGCGCGGAACAGATCGTTCACCTTGCAGCGGAACGAACGAGGCGTTTGATCCGCGCGCTGTGTAGCTTTTTCGTTCATCTTCTCATAGAGAATCGCAGCGAGTTCTTGCTCTGGCTGCAACGCAAGCGGTCTGCTGACTCTTTGCGCTCGGGGAATTTTCTCGCAAACACGGATCCCCGCTGATGCCGGCAATCAGTTCGGGCCGCTCTTGCGAATCAAATAATGATGCCTGAGACCGCTGAAGTAATCTCAGAAAAGCCTGAAGTTCGCAAAGAGCTTCAGCGCGCTACTGGCGAAAAGCCCCGCCAAAAGGTTAAAGCACGCGGAAGCGATAAATTCTGGTTTGTTACCTACGCGCTTGTTCTTGCCGGTTGCGTTGTGCTCTTCTTTCTACTCGGCGCAAGACTGGTTCCGCTGCCGCAACCAACGGTTGATCTCCTTCGGCGAATTCTGCGCGGGGCAGCACTGATTGTGATCGTGCTCGCGATTGCAAAAGCCACTTCCGTGTATGCACTTGGTCGCATCGAAGATGCTTCCACTCGTTTCACGCTGCAGCGAGTGATTCACCTGGTTGTTGCCCTTCTTATCGCGCTCGTTGTTGTATCGATAATTTTTGTCAACTGGTATGCCGCGGTTGCTGCGCTCGGCGTCGGATCAATCATCATCGGGCTGGCTGTTCAAACGCCCATGAAAAGTTTCATCGCCTGGATATACATCCTGGTTCGCCAGCCCTACCGCGTCGGCGATCGCATTAAGATAGGCGACGCGACCGGCGACGTCATCGATGTCGGTTACCTGGATACGACGTTGTGGGAATTTGGCGGCCAATATCTTTCGACCGATCACCCAAGCGGGCGCGTCGTCCGCTTCCCGAATGAGAAAGTGCTCGATGGGATGGTATGGAATTACTCATGGCCGCTGTTTCCCTATATCTGGAACGAAATCAAATTTCAGATCGCCTATCAGAGCGATTTGAAATTTGTGGCCGATACGATGCAGCAGATTGTCGAGAAAGAGCTCGGCGAAGAAATGATGAAACGAGTCGAAGTCTTTCGGCAACTTCTGGCTCGCACGCCAGTTGACGAACTTGAAGTTCGTTCACATCCCAGAGTCATTTTTCGTGTCGATGAAGTAACCTGGATCGATGCGATTGTCCGTTATCTAGTGTCACCGCGTGAAGCCGGCTCCGTCAAAACACGCTTGATTCCAAAATTGCTCGCCGCTCTCAATGCCGAGCCGGAGCGGGTCCTGTTCCCGAAAGGTGACGCCCGCTAGACCGCTTGAAATTTTCGCCGAGGGAAAAATTTCCAATCCAGCCTCCTGCGACGCGCGATTTAAAGTTATATGGCAGATCAGAAAGAAACTATCTCAACAATCAATAACCTGATCGAGACCCTTAAAGATGGGCAGAAAGGCTTCAAGGAAGCGGCAGACGCGGTGAACGATCCGCAGCTCAAATCGCTTTTCACCGAGTATTCGCAACAGCGATCCCGCTTTGCGAGCGAGCTCCAGACGGAGGCCAGAAGCGTTGGCGAAGCCGAGCCGGAGACAGGCGGCAGCGCCGCCGGCGCTATGCACCGCGGGTGGATCAACTTAAAATCCGCTATCACCAGCAAAGACGAGGGCGCAATCCTTGCCGAGTGTGAGCGTGGTGAAGACTCGGCTGTGCAAGAGTTCGAAAAGGCGATGCGCAATGATCTTGTGTCGCCTGTGCGCGATATCGTTTCGCGTCAGTACAGCGAGATCAAAAGCGCGCATGACCGGATCAAAAATCTGCGCGATGCCGCAAAGAAGACAGCTTGAGGGAATCCGATCTGAGTAGGCAGCGGCCGAGGCTGGCGCAGGAATAACTGCAGGGCGTTATTGGAGAAGCGGAAGGTTGGAAGTCCATCCGCGGCGGGAATGCCCCCATAAGAGGCGCAGGACTTTTGGTGCTTCACGATCGGATCAAAGGAAAATTCGCATGCGGTCGAAAGGGAAACTCAAACGCTTGGATCAGATTGCGTACATCTTTCTTTGGCTTCTGGGAATCACGATCGCGGTTTTGGTGATCCTTCTACTCCGCGGTTGCGGGTAAATCATCGTACTGAACTAGAAAGGGACTATGAACACATTTTGGGATTTCTTAGAATCGCTCTTGGGTCTCGCGGCCGAACCGAGAAATCTAACGTTTATTCAAATTTCGTTGCGTGGAGTCATCGTCATGGTCGCTGCGCTGGTTATGATCCGGCTTGGAACCAAGCGCTCGCTCGCGGAGAAAACCGCATTCGACGCAGTCCTCCTCATAGTGCTTGCATCCGTCCTGGCGCGCGCGGTCAACGGCAGCGCAGCGTTTTTCCCGACTCTTGGGGGCTCATTCGTTTTGGTGTTAATGCACCGACTTTTCGGATCTATCGGCTGTCGCTGGCATGCTTTCGGCATGCTGATCAAAGGCCAGCCTGACGTCATTGTGGAAAATGGAAATGTGAATTGGAAAGTCCTGCGGCAAAATCACATTTCGAAACACGACCTTGAAGAAGATCTACGGCTCAACGCGAAAACCGAGGATATTTCCAAAATACGAATCGCGCGCGTAGAACGCAGTGGCGATATCAGCTTTATAAAAGATGGTAACTGATTCTTAAGACAAACGACCAGAACCACTGAAGAGTTACGGTAAATTGACTCGAGCGTAGCGGCGACGCAGCCAGCTTTCGGAGTTGGATGTTGGAAGTTGGGGTTTACTTTTTTTCATGTCGTTGCGCTTGTTTCTCTGCGGCGATGTGATGACCGGACGCGGCATCGATCAGGCGCTGCCGCATCCGGTGGATCCGGTTTTGTACGAACCGTATGTTCACGACGCGCGTGAATATTTCGAGCTTGCGGAGAAAGCCCACGGCGCGTTCCAGCGACCGGTAAGCTTTGATTACATCTGGGGCGATGCGCTCCAAGAACTAGAGCAATCCCAGATCGATTTGAAGATCGTGAACTTGGAAACTGCCATTACGTCGAAGGACACACCGTGGCCCGATAAAGGAATTCACTACCGCATGCATCCGCTGAACATCGGTTGCCTCTCGGCCGCTCGAATCAGCGCTTGCGCTCTCGCGAACAATCACGTTTTGGACTGGGGATATGACGGGTTATCCGAGACCTTGCGAAGTTTGGATACTGTGGGGATCGGGCACTCGGGCGCAGGAAACAATGCGGAAGAAGCAGCCGCTCCTGCCGCCCTGAATGTAAAGGGCAAACCGCGCGTCCTTCTCTTCTCATTTGGATCAACAACCAGCGGCATTTCACGCGAGTGGAGCGCGACATCTTCCCGCGCGGGAGTGAATCTGCTGAACGATCTTTCGGATGCGACTGCCACGAGAGTTGCGGCGCAGATGCGGCGGCGTCAGCAGTCCGGCGATCTGCTCATTGCCTCGATCCACTGGGGCAGTAATTGGAGTTATGACATCCCATCCAAACAAATCGCGTTTGCTCATCGGTTGATTGAAGAAGGCGTCGCGATTGTGCATGCACATTCCTCGCATCATGTAAAGGCGATAGAGGTGTTCAAGGGTCGCCTGATTCTTTATGGCTGCGGAGATTTTCTCACAGACTACGAAGGGATCAGTGGTTACGAAGAGTTTCGCGCCGATCTGGCGCTGATGTACTTTGTCGAACTCGACTCGCAGACCGGCCAGCTTTTGTCAGCGCGACTGGTTCCGATGCAAATGCGCCGCTTCCGACTGGAGCACACATCAGCCGCGGATGCGCATTGGCTTTGCGATCTCCTAAAGAACCTCGGGGCGCGATTTCGCACTCAAGCGCGCTTGGCCGAGGACAACAGTATGATGCTTGAATGGCGAGAGGAATGACGAAATGCGAATGAGGAAGCCATATGTTCCGCGCCCTCCGGCTTGGCCAGCGTCATTTGCGGGCCAAACTGGATACAAAGAAATCTATTGTAGAAAACGATGTTTTGTTGAAGCGCAAGCCACATCCACAAAAGCGGGAAGCTGACCCGCCTTCGCCCGGCTACGGCGCGGCAGGCAGCTCTCCCTACAGGTAAAACGATTCACATGGCCATCATCGATCACCTGCAAAAAGTTTCGGACACAGTCTGGGAATTACCCGTGACTTACAAAAATGGCATGCGCGTGCCGGCGCGCATCATTGCGACAGAAAATCTGATGCGGGAAATGGACGAAGCCGTTTACCAGCAGATCAGCAACGTCGCCACGTTGCCCGGCATCACCCGCTATGCGCTCTGCATGCCGGACGGCCACAGTGGCTACGGGTTTCCCATTGGCGGCGTCGCAGCGATGGACGTGCAGAACGGCGGCGTGATCTCACCCGGTGGCATCGGATTCGACATCAACTGCGGAATGCGCCTCGTCGTCACCAACCTAACGGTCGACGACGTGCAGCCGCGTCTGAAAGAAATCGTCGATCTTCTTTTCCAACGCGTGCCAGCGGGCGTCGGCAGCCACGGTTTCTTGAAGATCTCGCGCGACGACTTTCGTAACGTGGTCGAACAAGGCGCGCGCTGGTGCGTCGAGCACGGTTACGGCTGGGACGAAGACCTCGAAATCACCGAGGAGAACGGCTGCATCTCCGGCGCAGACGCAGGGAAAATTAGCGACCGCGCGATTGACCGCGGCTACAACCAAGTCGGCACGCTTGGCTCGGGCAATCACTATCTCGAAGTGCAGGTCGCGCGGTCTGAAGATGTGCGCGACAAAGAGCTCGCGGCGAAGTTCGGAATCACGATCCCGAACCAGATCGTTATCATGTTCCACTGCGGCAGCCGCGGTTTCGGACACCAAGTGGCTACCGATTATCTCCAGGTTTTTTTGAAAGTGATGGAGAGTAAATACGGCATCAAAGTCCTCGATCGCGAGCTAGCGTGTGCGCCATTTGAGTCGCCGGAAGGGCGCGATTATTTCGCCGCGATGAAGTGCGGGCTGAACATGGCGTTCGCGAATCGGCAGGTGATCCTTCACCGCATCCGCGAAGTTTTTGCCGAAATTTTCGGACGCAGCGCCGAAGACCTCGGAATGCGCATGATCTACGACGTTTCACATAATACGGCAAAGCTCGAGAAGCACACTGTCGATGGAAAAGAGCGCACCCTGCTCGTGCATCGCAAAGGAGCTACGCGCGCGTTCGGGCCCGGTCACGAGGAAGTGGCCCCGCGCTACCGTCACATCGGCCAACCGGTGATCATCGGTGGCTCGATGGAGACCGGCTCGTACTTGCTCGTCGGCACAGCATCGGGCGCGCAAACATTTTTCAGCACCGCCCATGGCAGCGGCCGCACGATGAGCCGGACCAAAGCGCGCAAACTATGGCATGGCAAAGAGCTCCAGCGCGACCTGGAAGCGCGCGGCATTTACATCCGCAGCACCTCATGGGCGGGCCTCGCCGAGGAGGCCGGGCCCGCTTACAAGGACATTGACGAAGTGATCGAAGCGACCGAGCTGGCCGGGGTCAGCAAGCCAGTCGCGCGGTTCACGCCGATCGGGAATGTAAAAGGATGATTGTCGAAAATTCGAAGCACGAAATCCGAAATCCGAAACAATTTTCGAAATTTAGAAATTCGAATGACCAAAACATTGCGCTTCGCGGTGGGGCCACGCTTTGAAAATTCGGATTTCGTTCATTTAAATTTGTTTCGGATTTCGACATTCGGATTTCGGATTTGTTGAAATGCAAACGCGCACACCGATTACGCTAGTGACCGGCCCGCTCGGCAGCGGCAAAACCACGCTGCTCCGGCATATCCTCGCGACGCGCCCGGCAAAAATCGCCATCGTGATGAACGAATTCGGCGAGATCGCGATCGACACGAAAGTGATCGAGGGGAAAAGCGTGCGTATCGCCGAGCTTGGCGGCGGCTGCGTTTGCTGTTCGCTGCTGGGCGAATTCGAGGCTGCGGTGAACGAAATCATCGACAAAATCGCTCCCGAAATAATCATCGTCGAGACCACCGGTCTCGCTGAGCCCGAAGCACTCGTGTTCGATATTCAGGAAGCATTGCCGCAATGCCGGCTCGACGGCGTCATTTCGGTGATCGACGCAGACATGCTCGTTCGCTTCCCGGAGCTTGGTCACACCACGCGACTGCAAATCGAGGGTGCGGACATTTTGCTTTTGAACAAAATCGATCTGATAGAGCAGCCCCGAAAGCTTTCGGGGCTCGAAGCGAAGCTGCGCGAAATCAATCCGACCGCAGCAATTATTCGCACCGAACGCTGCCAGATCAATCCGGAACTCTTGTTCGGCATCGGGCGTCAGAAGAAAGTCGCCCGGCCGGAGCACAAGCATCAGCCCGAGTTCGCGTCGTTCACATTCAATTCAGAAAAAACTTTCTCCCGCGATTGCTTTGAACGCTTCGCAGACAACCTGCCCGCGAGTGTGCATCGGGCGAAAGGCTTCGTGCTTTTTCCTGATGGCGCGCAGCTTTTCAATTTCGTGGCCGGCCGCTGGGACTTGGAACCGTTCGAGACAGATCGCACGGACTTGGTCTTTATCGGTAAGAAAATCGCGGCGGACAAAACAGTAATCCTTCGGGCGCTCGATCAATGCGCGCAGCAAGACAAAAAATGACGAAGCACCCGCCTTCGCTGCGCTACAGCGCGGCAGGCGAATGTCGAATGACGAAACAAGCCCGAAGCCAGAATGACGAAAGAATTCACGCGCTCTCTTCGAGTTTCGGCATTCGTCATTCGGATTTTGTCATTCATTCGTCATCCGTCATTCATCATTAGTCATTCTCTTTATGACCTACAAATATCTCGAAGAAATCGGCACCGCCGACATCGCCTTCGAAGCGACCGGGCGGGACCTGCCGGAATTGTTCACGGCCGCCGCCGACGCGACGATGAACGTCATGATCGAAAATCTCGATACAATCGAGCCGCGCGAGATGCGACGCATCGAGTTGAATAACGACGAGATCGACATGCTGCTATTCGATTTTTTGCAGGAACTTATCTATTTCAAAGACGCCGAGCGGCTGCTGCTGCGCGTCCGCGAAATGCAGATAGAGGAAAAAGAGGGTGCTTATTCTTTGAAGGCGACCATCGTGGGCGAGCCGTTGGATGCCGAGCGTCATCAACAACGTGCCGACGTTAAAGCGGTCACGCTCCACGATTTCCGCGTCGAAAAAACCGAAGGCGGATGGAAAGCCGCGGCGATTCTCGACATTTGAGATCAAGGAGGGGGCGGTTTCCCAAGCGCCGTGGCCGATTCGCTTTTCAAACCTCCAGGCGAATTGACGGCACGAAGCTCGGAAACGATTCATTCCTCGCTGAATGAAGGTCGTTTTTCTTGGCACGCGCGGTGAGATCGAGGCGCGGACGCGACGACATCGCATGCACAGCTCGCTGCTGGTGTCGTATCGCGGCACGAGGCTGATGATCGATTGCGGCTTGGATTGGCTGGGAAAATTTGAGCGACTGCGTCCGAGCGCGATTGTGCTCACACACGCCCATCCGGATCACGCCTGGGGCTTGAAAGACGGCGCGCCGTGCCCCGTGCATGCCCCGCAAAAGACATGGCAAACACTACAACGTTGTAACGTCAAAGATCGACATCTTATCAAAGAGCGTACGCCGACGAAGATCTCTGAGATCATGTTCGAGGCGTTCCCGGTGGAGCATTCGATTCTGGCGCCCGCGGTCGGGTACCGCGTGAGCGCGGGACACGCGTGTATTTTCTACGCGCCAGATCTCATCTTTATTCACGATCGGGCGGCAGCGCTCAAAGAGGTGCAGATTTACATCGGCGACGGCGCAACCCTGACCCGCTCGTTCGTTCGCAAGCGTGGAAAACGTCTTATCGGGCATGCACCGGTTCGCACGCAGCTGGCGTGGTGCAGAAAAGAAGGCGTGCCCCGGGCGATCATCACTCATTGCGGTTCAGAAATTGTCACCGGCGATGAACGCAAGCTTTTGGCGAAGCTGCGTGCAATGGTCACCGAGCCCGGTCTCGAAGCGCGTATTGCCTACGACGGGATGAAACTGATTCTCCAATAAAGCTGATGGCGAGAATTAGCCCGATCATGCGGCTGGACTAGGCCTGCGCGACGAAATAGAAATATTAACATGAACTCGTTTCCACGTTGGTTAATCGCGCCGATAATTCTGTCACTCACCGTTGTTGTCCCAGCGCGGGCACAGACGCCGCAAGAAAAACCGCCGACTCCGTTAAAGGCCATTGCCGTGTTGCATCCCACTGCAGGCAACAAAGTCAGTGGCACAGTCAGGTTCACAGAAGTCGCTGACGGGGTGCAGATCCAAGCGGAAATCAAGGGCCTGAGTCCGGGTAAACATGGCTTTCATGTGCATGAATTCGGAGAGTGCAGCACGGTCGATTTGACCTCGGCTGGCGCTCATTTCAATCCCACGAGCAAACCGCACGCCGGGCCCGATGCAGCAGAGCGGCATGTGGGCGACATGGGCAACCTCGAGGCGGACGCTTCAGGTGCCGCAAAATTGGATTACGTCGATCACGAGATATCGCTGACAAACGATCAACGCTCCGTTATCGGTCGATCAGTCGTTCTTCACGCGAAAGCGGACGATCTCAAATCGCAGCCGGCCGGCGACTCGGGAGCGCGCGTCGCCTGTGGCGTGATCGGGATTGCCAAAAATCAGTAGCGTCGATTAGTCCGCGATCCAAATCTTCCTCTTCCTCTCCCTCTTAATCTTAATCTAAACTTCCTTCCTATGGATTCGGTCGCCCCTTCCGGGGCTGAATCGCCTGTACACGCCAATCCCCAGGCTCACGCCCGGGGCTAATATCCGCCGCGCCTCCGGCGCTTCGAGCGGGCTACGGGTTTCTCTAAACCGCTCTAGAATTCGCAACTTGGTCGCAAGATCTCATTGCTGAAAGATTCAGCCGAATATGGGGAGAAACCAGACGAAGAGGAAGAGGTAGAGGAAGAGGAAGATTCCTGACGCTGCCGGGATCGGTCCGAAAGCTTTTTGGGGCTACACCCTTTTTCGCAGGCCAGAGCTTTTATCAAAGGCGCCGAAGAGATCGAGGTACTGCTCGAGGTAGCGTGTAACCAGAAACTTCTTACGCACGGTCTCGCGCGCCTTGCATCCCATTTCGTCGCGCAACTTCTCATCTTTGAGCAGCCGCACAATTCGTTCGGCGGCCTCTTCAATCGATGAAACAAGAAATCCGTTTACCCCGTTTTCAATCTGGTAGCGGATTCCACCCACGTTTCCGCCGATTACGGGCGTGCCTTTCCACATCGCTTCGGAAACCGTCAGTCCGAAACCTTCGCGCAGTGATTTTTGCAGGACCACCTTGGCCCGCGTCTGCAACGCATTAACTAATGCGGTGTCATCGCCGGCTGTTAAAATGAGAATGCGCTCATCCTGACAAGCGCGCAGCGATTCAAAAATCTTTGCGCCTTCGGGATCGTCCGTCGCGAAATTGCCAAGCAACACCAGCCTGGCATCGTTAGGCCGTTGGGCCACCGAAGCACACCTCAAACGTTTCCGTCTGGAGGCCGAAGCGGCAGCCAGGTTAGAGCATCCTGGTATCGTTCCGATCCACGAAGTTGGCGAGCGCGATGGCTCATGCTATTTCAGCATGAGATTCGTCGAAGGCGGACAACTCGATGAAGTCACGAAGCGTGAGCCACTGCCGCCTCGGCGCGCTGCCGAATTAATCGCGAAGATTGTGCGCATCGTGCACTACGCGCATGAGCACGGTATCCTGCATCGAGACATCAAGCCTGGAAACATTCTGCTGGATCAAAAGGGCGAACCGCATCTGACCGATTTTGGTCTTGCCCGTTTAGTTGAATCAGAGAGCACGGTCACGCGCACGATGGAATTGCTGGGCACGCCCAGTTACATGGCGCCGGAACAAGCAGTGGGAAACAATGCGACTGTCAGCAGTGTCACAGATGTCTATGGACTTGGCGCGGTCCTTTACCAATTGCTGACAGGTCAGCC
>WNGB01021678.1_pt1 | contig 12097 bp, 10 predicted proteins | sample 5400681 | NCBI WGS metagenome assembly WNGB01 (sample SAMN13153367, study PRJNA577476) | soil metagenome | isolation source: 115 cm soil or saprolite under grassland replicate 2 | place: USA:California | collected 2016-06-15 | reverse complement strand
ACCCGCAGACGATCAATCCCCCCATACCACCCAGCCAGTTGATCACCGCAAAGCTCGATCACGCTTTCCATAAGCGCAACCCTACTCCGTCTCAATCACCACCATTGGAACGGAGTTCGTCATGAATAATGCCGGCTAGAGGCGCGGTAATACAATGCCCTTCCGCGGCTCTCCAAGCCGCAGCTGAGTCGAAGGAGTACGCCACATGGCTCTGAAACCTGGCGATCCCGCCCCGGACTTCACGCTGCCCTCGACGGTCGGAGACAAGGTCTCGCTTTCGGACTATCGGGGGAAGAAGAACGTTCTCCTGCTCTTTTATCCTCTCGACTTCTCTCCCGTCTGCTCGGTGGAAAACAAGCAGTGCGCCGAGATGCTCCCGACGAAGGGAGCCGACGACGTGCAGGTCCTGGGGATCTCGGTCGACTCACTCTGGGCGCACAAGGCTTTTGCCGCCCAGAACGGCATCGCGTACCCGCTGCTGGCGGACTTCCACCCGAAGGGCGAGGTCGCCGAGAAGTACGGCGTCTACCTCGCGGACAAAGGCATCGCGGCCCGGACCGCCTTCATCATCGGCAAGGACGGCAAGATCAAGGAGATCATCAGCAGCGACATCCCGGTCGCGCGGGACATCGCAAAGCTCCTCGAGAAGGCCCGCGCCGCATGAGCGAGACCGCGACGCTGCCGCCGGCCGTCGAGGACGACGCGAAAGTCCGCGAGATTGCGGAGCACATGGGCCGGATCATCGAGATTCTCGGCCTCGACCGGACGGACCCTAACCTCATCGAGACTCCCGAGCGCGTCGCGAAGATGTACCTGGAGCTCTTTCACGGACTGACGGAGGGTGCCGAGCCGAAGGTCACGTTCTTTCCCAACGACGAGCGCTACACGAGCATGGTCATGGAGAAGGACATTCCCTTCTACTCGCTCTGCTCCCATCACTTCGTACCGTTCTACGGCCACGCACACATCGCCTACGTACCCAACGACAAGATCGTGGGACTCTCGAAGATGCCTCGCATCCTCGAGTTCTACGCGCGGCGTCCGCAGCTCCAGGAGCGGCTGACCGAGCAGGTGGCGACGTTTTTGGCCGAGAAGCTCGATCCGCAGGGCGTCATGGTCGTCGTCGAAGCGCGGCACCTGTGCGTCGAGATGCGGGGCGTCAAGAAGCCGGGAGCGGTGACGGTGACCTCGGCGATCCGCGGCATCTTCTTCAACAAGCCGGTGCGCGAGGAGTTCCTCGATCTCTTGAACCGCCGCGGCTAGGGCGCCAGGTACTTCAGCTCGTAGGGCATCCAGACGCGCACCGGGGCCTCTCCCACTCGGGCGGGCTGAAAACGGAGTCCTGCCAGGTAACGCTCCAAACCGCTGCTGAAGCCCGGGGGCGGGCTGTCCACCTGCAGGATCCGGCTTCCCCTCACGCGGCCCGTTTCGTCTACGAGGATCTCGAGCAGGGCCGTCCGCGCCAGGGCCGGACGCGGATCGGACGTGCCGTAACGCAACATCTCCGGTGCCTCGGAGAGAACGGGGCGGGCGAGGCCGGGCGTGTCGAGCGGCACGAGGCTGCCCCGGCGCACAGGAACCGCCGCCGCGCCAGGCCCCGCAGGGACGGAGACCCCGGGCGGCTCGGCCTCTGCCGAGCCTGTGGGATCGGCGGCCGGCTGACTGCGCGCGGCCGGCGCGGCCGCCGTCACCTGCCACTTGCGCCGAGGCGAGGCGGTCTCTTCCGGGAGCGCGCCGGCGACCGCGGTCGGCACGACCACATGTTCGGCGACAGTCCCGGCCGTTGCGGCCGCGGAGGGCGGCATGGTCGCCGGAGCCGGCGTTCCAAGCTCCGCCGCCGCCGGGCCCTGCGGCGGAGGCGGTTCTGACGTAACGCGCGGTTTCAAGACGATCGCCGCGAGGACGCCTGCCACGACGACCAGCGCGCCCAGCCACAGAATCCTCGGGGCACGATGCGGCGGGAGCGCTCCCGACGAAAAGGCAGGCGGAGGAGGCGCCGGCGTCACCGCCGGTGTCTGGTCGGCTTGAGCGGGCGCGTTCACCTCGTCGGAAGCAGCCTCCGCCGGATCGGCAGCCGCAGGAGGCGTCGGAGCCCGAGCCGCTCGAACGGGCTCGAGGGCCAGCGGCCGCGCCTTCACGACCGCGGGTCTCCTCGGTTTGACCCGCCCGAGGAGGTCCTCGACCGAAAAGCTCTTCGCCCCGCGCTCTCGAGGAAACTCTTCGAGAAACAGCGTGTCCATAGTCTTCCGCAGCCGGCTCCGGAAGACCGGCGCGGGCAGGCCCGACGACAGGCAGGCCTGCATCGCGCTGTAAAGAGGCAGCAGCGGAGCTTCGGCTTCCTTCTGGCGCTCTTCGATCGTTTCCTTGAGGCTCGAGACACCTTCGTCGTCAGGCGATCCATCGAACGCGGGAACGCCGCAGACGAGCTCGAAGAGAATCGTGGCGAGCGAGAAAAGATCCGACCGCGGCGACGCGACGCCGGTGCGCAGCTGGGCCGGAGCGAGATACCGGGCCTCGGTCGGGCGCAGGAGGCCGGCTCGCAGGACGGCTGGCCAGACTCCGAAACCGCGGACCAGCACGCGCTGCCCGTCGGCGAGAAAGATATTCTCGAGAGTCAGGAGCCCGTGGCCATACGGCGTCTCGTCGCTTCCCGGAGACTGTTTCGCCGCCTGGTCCAGAGCCGAGAGGACGGCGCCCGTCACCCGCAGGATAGCCTCCGTGGACAGCCGCGCTCCCACGGCCGCCAGGACCTCGCATGCCTTCGCGAGGCTCAAGCCCGTCAGATCCTCACCGACGAGATAGAAGCTGTCGCCGTCACGCCACACGCCGTGCGATTGACCGATGCCGGCGCCGGAGAGCTTGCCCGCCGTGGCAAGAGCGTCGAGCAGGCGCTCGAAACCCTCCCGGTCCCTCTGGAAAGCGCGGTCGAGCTCGAGAAACGACAGAGGCTCGGCTTGAGACGCCTGGAACCGCTTGCCCTCCCAGACCACGCCGTAGGACAACGTCTCGAGCACCCCGAGGCGCTCGAAGGCGCCACCCGGGCCAAACGGTCCGGTCGGATCGGAGGAACTCATAGGGAGCCTCGCAGCTGCGCCATTCTCCTCAATCCATCGAGCGTGCGCACGCCATGCCAGCAATAATCGTCGCCTTCGACGAACAGCCGCTTCCGGCCGGCGCCGAAGATCTCCTCGGTCAGAGCCTCGTGGCGCCGCAGCCGAAAGGGAAAGGGCTCGCTCGGAAAAAAATGCACGTCGGCGCCGCGGGCCAGCGCCTCCTGCGGGCTCGCCGCCGGATACCGCTGCGTTTCCCCTCCGAAGACATTGACGCCCCCGGCCAGCCGGAGCAGGTCGGCCACATAGGTTTCGTCGGACACGGTCATCCAGGGGTCCTTCCAGATCCAGTAGGCATAACGGAACTGTGTCGGCGCCGCAGCCGCCTCGAGGGCTGCGAGGTCCGCCTCGACTCGGGCAGCGAGCAGCTCCGCCTCGTCCGAAGTCTCCAGGCGCTCGCCCCAGCGCCGGATCTCGCCGGCGACCTGAGCGACCTTTTGGGGAAAGGAGATGTCCACTTCGATTCCAGCGGAACGAAGGGCTTCCACGTCCTCCCGCCGGTTTTCCTCTTCGTTGGCGAAAACGAGGTCGGGCTTCAGGTCCAGGATCCGCGCCACGTCGGGATCCTTCGTTCCGCCCACGCGCGGCAGGCCCCAGAGCATCCCTTTCGGCCGCGTGCAGTAGCGCGTCGCGCCCACCAGCCGAGAGAGCCCGCCGATCGCGACGAGCGTCTCGGTGATGGAGGGGCAGAGCGAAACGAGTCGTCGGGGCGCCACGCCAGGAGTCTAAGGAAGGTTACACTTCCGCGCACTTGGAAATCACGGCGAAGGATCTCGGAATCCTCTTCCGGTCGAAGCATCCGCTCGTGATCTGCGAGACGGTCGAGGAGAGGCGCTTCGAAAGTCTCGTGCGCGCCGTCTGCGCCGGCCTCTCCTTGCCGTACTCTACCTGGAGTGCCGCGAGCGGGCTTCTGCCCGCAGCGCCCTCCGACGCCGAGAAATCCCGGGACCTTGGATACGCCCTGCAGCTCATCCGCGCGCACCGGGGCGGCGGGACCTGGCTCCTGAAGGACCCGCAGGCGCATCTCGAATCACCGGGCGTCCTGCGCGCTCTGCGCGAGACCGCTCAGGACTTCGCGGGATCGCCGCGGACGCTCGTGCTCGTGGGACCTTCGCTGCCGAAGAAGCCGGAGCTCGACGACATCGAGGTCCGCTTCGAGTTCGCGCTGCCCGGCCCCGAAGAGCTCTCCCGGATCGTGACGGAGGCCGTGGCCCGGATGGCCCGGGAGGATCCCACCCGAAGAGTCGCTCTCTCGCGCGAGGACCTCGACGGGATCGTGTCCGACCTATCGGGCCTGACGCTCTTCGAGGCCGAGCGGGCGCTGGCGCGAACGCTGCTCGATGTCGGCCTCACGGCCGGCGCCACGCGCAAGAAAATCCGGGAGAGCAAGCAGAACCTCGTCGAGGACGGCGGGCTGCTCGAGTTCGTGGCCGCGCCAGAAGGGCTCGACCAGGTGGGCGGCCTCGACCGCTTGAAGAAGTGGCTCGCGACGCGCAAGATCGGTTTTCTGCCGCGGTCCGGCGACGCCCCTCTGGACCCTCCCCGAGGGATCCTGCTGCTCGGCGTCCAGGGCGCCGGAAAAAGCCTTGCGGCTAAGGCCGTGGCCTCATCTTGGGAAGTGCCGCTGCTCTCGCTCGACGCGGGCCGGCTGCTGACTCCCTACATCGGAGAGTCCGAGCGCAACCTTCGCGAGGCGCTGAAGCGAATCGACCGCATGGCGCCCTGCGTGCTCTGGATCGATGAGATCGAAAAAGCCTTCGCCGCCGGGCGCACCGCGGAGTCGGATGGAGGGGTCTCCAAACGCCTGCTGGCCACACTTCTCACCTGGATGCAGGAACATCGCGAGCGCGTCTTCCTGGTCGCCACGGCGAACTCGGTCGAGGAGCTGCCCCCGGAGCTGATGCGCAAGGGCCGCGTGGACGAGACCTTCTTCGTGGATCTGCCGGGAAACGCCTCGCGCGCCGAGATCTTCCGTATCCATCTGAAAAGGCGGGGCGAGGATCTCAATCGCTTCGACCTTTCGAAGCTGGCGCTCTCCTCGAAGGGCTTTTCGGGCGCCGAGATCGAGCAGGTGGTCGTGTCGGCGCTGTACGAGGCTCGTGCCGGCAGATTCCCTCTCGACACGAGCGGCATTTTCGTGGCTCTGCGCCAGACGCGGCCCCTCTCGGTTCTGCGCGCCGAAAAGGTCGCCGCTCTGCGAGCCTGGGCGGCCGACCGCTGCGTTCCGGCTGAGACCCCGACGGGCGACTAGCCGGCCGGCCCGGCTCGGCGGCTGGCACGCCTCGTGCTGCAGCCACTGTGGGGGGCCGAGCTGTGGACGGCCATTCCCCGGATGCTCTCGTTTCGACTTCGGCCGGCACGGAAAGGAGACCTCATGAAGAACTACACGCTTCCCGACCTCGCTTACGACTACGGCGCGCTCGAGCCGCACATCTCAGGGCGCATCATGGAGCTCCACCACGACAAGCACCACGGGGCCTACGTGAAGGGGGCGAACGAAACCCTCGAAAAGCTGGCCGAGGCCCGGAAGAAGAAGGACTTCGCAAACATCGCCATGCTCGAGAAGGCCTTCGCCTTCAACGTCTCGGGACACGTGCTGCACTCTCTCTTCTGGCGGAACATGAAGCCCAAGGCGGGCGACCGCCCAACCGGCGAGCTGGCGCAGGCGATCGACCGCGACTTCGGCAGCTTCGAAGCGTTCAAGAAGGAGATGGTCGCCGCCGCCGCGTCGATCATGGGCTCGGGCTGGGCGACCCTCGTGTGGGAGCCGGCCGCGGAGCGCCTGATCACGGCGCAGATCTACGACCATCAAGGCAATGTGACGCAGGCCGGCACGCCGCTGCTCGTGCTGGACGCGTGGGAGCACGCCTTCTACCTCCAGTATCAGAATCGCAAGACCGAGTTTTTCGATGCGGTCTGGAACGTCTGGGACTGGGAGGACGTCGCGGCGCGGTACAAAGCGGCGCGTGCATCGAGCGTCGACCTCGTCGGCGCTCACGCCTAGTGTCCCGAGTCACAGGTTCGTCTGCAAAATCCGAGGACATCGTGGGTCCGGCGCTCGGCTTGCCCGGAGCGGCGAGCCGTTAACCAATCGCAGAGATTCACCAATCGCAGAGAAAGGAGACGTCTATGTGTTTCTTCGACACCTCCTCACTCTCTCATGTGCCTGCAGGAGTCTCGCGACGCCAGCTCATAGGCGGCGGGCTGGCCGCAGGACTCGCCAGCTCCGCGCTGGGCTTGGGCAAGTCGCTCCTGCTGCCCGGCGTGGCTGAAGGGGCTGAGCCCGCTCCCAAGAGCGGGGGACCTGGTTCCGCAGGCGTGAATTTCAAGTGGTTCGGAACCAACGGATGGGAGATCACCTTCGGCAACAAGACAATCCTGCTCGATCCTTGGTTCGGCCGGTTCGATACGGGATTCTTCGCGGGCAAGTTCAACGCGAAGACGCCCATCAAAGTGGAAGAGGCCTTGAGCGACCAGCACATCTCGAAGGCCGACCAGATCCTCATCGGCCATGGCCACTGGGATCACATGGCCGACATCCCGTACATCGCGAAGAAGACCGGAGCCCAGGTCATCGGCTCCGAGACCCACGCCAATGTGCTCCGCGCCTCGGGCGTCACGGAGGGCAAGATCGTGCAGGTCAAGGGCGGCGAATTCATGCAGTTCGATGGGTACACCATCGAGGTCTTTCCCGGCCTCCATTCCATGGGACCCACGAAGAAGCACGTTGTCCCGGGCCACCTCTACTCCGTCCCGCCGCCCCCCACGACCGTCGGCGACTTGCCCGAGGGGGACAGCCTGATCTATGTGATCACGATCGGGGGCAAGTTCAGCATCTTCCTCATGAGCACCGCCAACTTCGTCGAGCGGGCGATCGCCGGCATCAAGCCCGACGTGGCGCTGATCGCCTCCATCTTCGCCAACCAGATCCACAACTTCACTCCGCGGCTCTTCCAGGCGCTGAACTACCCGAACGTGATCCTCCCCACGCATTGGGACAACTTCGAGAAGCCCTTCTCGGAAGCGCCGCAGGACTTGCGGGCGACCTTCGGCGACCCGGCGAATCTCGACCTCTGGGTGAAGGAGGCGAAGCAGGTGTCGCCCAAGAGCAAGATCGTCGTGATGAAGTTCTTCGAAGCCTACGCCGCATAGGTGTCGCCTATTTCGTGACGCTGTAGGCCGTCTCGAGGGCCTTCGTGTCGGCCTCGGCCCCGCCCAGCCAGCGGTGGAGCCAGTCCATGACGACCGCGTGCCAGAGACGCGAGTTGCCGGGCTTTAATACCCAGTGTCCCTCGTCGGGAAACATGAGGAGCTTCGAAGGCACCTTCTGAACCTGGAGCGCCGAGAAGAACTGAAGCCCCTGGCCGAAGGGACCCGGTAATCCCGCTCGCTCGTCACGACGAGCGTCGGTGTCTTGAACTTGTCGACAAACCGCATGGGGTTCCACTTCTCGTAGAGCGGCGACTTCCAGGGCCAGCCGCCAAACTCCGAAACCGGAAACCAGAGCTCCTCCGTCTCGAGGCTGGACGAGTTCGTGTCGAAGGTGCCGTCGTGGGACACCAGGCACCGGAACCGCTCCGTGTGCCCGGCGATCCAGTTGACCATGTAGCCGCCGTAAGACGCTCCCACTGCGCCGATGTGGGCCTTGTCGACGTAGGGCAGCGACTCGAGGTCGTCGGCCTGGCGCATCAGGTCGTCGTAGACCTTCCCGCCCCAGTCGCCGCTGATCTGATCCACGAACTCCTGGCCGAAGCCCGTGGAGCCGCGCGGGTTTGCGGCGTAGATGACGTAGCCGTAGGCGGCCCACACCTGCGGGTTCCAGCGGAAGGACCAGCCGTCGCTCCAGGCTCCCTGCGGACCTCCGTGAATCCAGAACACCGCCGGGTACTTCCTGCCCGGATCGAAGGCGGGGGGCTTGATCAACCAGGCGTGAAGCTTCTTGCCGTCGGCCGTTGACGCGCGTCAACTGGGCAACGCCCTTTCCGTCTGTCCTCGCGCTCCAGATCTCGGCCGCGCGGGAGAGCGCACTCGACATGAAATAGAGGCGCTGGCCGTCAGGCGACACCCGCAGGTTCTCCGGCGTTCCGCCGCGCCAGATCCCCCGGGGAACGCCTGCACTTAAAGCCACGCGGTAGATCGCGCCGCGACCGGAGACATGGGAGGTGAAGGAGATCGACTGGGAGTCCGGCGCCCAGACGTATTCCTCGACCCACTGGTCGAAATCTTCCGCCAAGCCGCGGACCTTGCCGGTCGCCCGGTCGAGAAGCAATAGGCGAAAACGGTCCGCCTCGAAGCCCGGCCGCCTCTGCGCCCGGTAGGCGATCCACCTGCCGTCGGGCGAGAACTTCGGCCTGCCGTCGTAAGCCGGATTTCCGGCCGTGAGGTTCTTCGGCGTCCTCTTGCCGTCGAACGACGTCAGCCAGATGTCGGCGTTCGTCGAGACCGCTTCGATCGGGTCGTGGTTCGAGGCGAAGACGAAGTCTCTGCCGTCGGGCGAGACGCTGTAGTCAGAGCCACCGCCGACGGCAAAGGGGGGCGCGTCGTATTCGCCGGGCGTCAGGTCCACGGCCGAAGAGCCGTCCACGGCGAGCTTCCAGACGTGCGTGCGCAGCCCGTCCTTCCAGGAGTCCCAGTGGCGGAAAAGCAGCCGCTCGGCGATCCGCGCTTTGGTCTTCGACTCCGTCCGGGCCTTCAGCTTCTTCTCGAGGCAGGGCGCATCCGAGCATTCGGGAAACACGTCGGAGGTCACGACGAACCATTTCCCGTCCGGCGACCACTCGTAGCCATTCACCTGGGTCGGGAAGGCCGTCGCCTTGACGGGATCGCCTCCCGAGAGATCGAGGAGCCAGATCTGCGAGCCGCCCTCGCGGTTTGAGAGGAAAGCGACCCTGCGGCCGTCCGGCGAGAATTTCGGGTCGTCGTCGCGCATCTGTCCGCTCGTCAGCCGCCGCGGCTCCCCGCCGGAAGTGGCGACGAGCCAGATCGTCGAGCGACTGCGGTTTTCCTCCACGTCGGAGATCGACACCGCATAGGCAATCCACTTCCCTTCGGGCGAGAGCGAGAAACCGCCAATGCGACCCACTTGGGCCAGCTCGTCGAACCGAAACGGGCGGCTCTCGCCAGCGGCCGCCATCGGAGCCAGCGAGAGCGCCGCAGCAACCGCCAGGAGACGGCTTGGTGTCATGCGAAAAACCTCCGGTCGGGCATTCTAGTCGGCACGGACGCGTTGAACTCGGTGACCCGGGCACCGCTTTGGTATCATTTCGATCCCGCTGCCGGGAGCGCGGCGGGCAAAGGGAGCAGAATGTCGATTGCCATCCAGGACGAAAAAGAGGCCGCCGTCTCGCCGCGGGGGCCGGCAGTCGTCAACGACTTTTCGATCCACGTCGCCACCGCCAACGGCTCGGGCAGCATGTCCTCGAACAACATCCTGATGCGGGCCATCTTCCAGATGGGCATCCCCGTTTCGGGGAAGAACCTCTTCCCCTCGAACATCCAGGGCCTGCCGACCTGGTTCACGATCCGGGCGTCGAAGGAAGGCTTCATTGCGCGCCGCCGCGACATCGGTGTTCTGATCTGCATGAATCCGGAGACGGCGCACGAGGACGTGCGGACGGTCGCTCCGGGCGCGGCCGTGATCTACGAAGAGACCTTGAAGCTCGACGCCCTGCGCCAGGACGTCCACTTCTACCCCGTGCCGTTTGGAAAGCTGGTGCTCGAGCTCGTGCACGACGGCAAGCTCCGCCGCCTGGCCGTCAACATGATCTACGTCGGCGTGGCCGCGTGGCTGCTCGACATCGACATGGCCGAGATCGAAAAGGCCGTCCGCAGACAGTTCAAGTCGAAAGAAAAGGCGGTCGAGATCAACATGGGCGCGATCCGTGGCGGCTACGACTGGGCTGCCAAAAATCTGACCAAGGGCGATCCCTTCCGCCTGGAGCGGATGAACAAGACGGACGGCAAGATCATCATCGACGGGAACGCGGCTTCGGCCCTCGGCTGCATGATGGCGGGCGTCACCTTCGTGGCCTGGTACCCGATCACGCCCTCCTCGGCGCTCGCCGAATACCTGATCGACTATTGCAACCAGTACCGGATGGACCCGGAGACCGGAAAGCCGACGTTTGCGATCGTGCAGGCGGAGGACGAGCTCGCTGCGCTCGGCATGGTCATGGGCGCCGCGTGGGCGGGCGCGCGCGCGATGACGGCCACGTCGGGTCCGGGGATCTCGCTCATGTCCGAGTTCACCGGCCTCGGCTACTACGCCGAAGTGCCCGCCGTGATCTTCGATGTCCAGCGCGTCGGACCCTCGACCGGTCTTCCCACGCGCACGATGCAGGGCGACATCCTCTCGACGTACCTGCTTTCCCACGGCGACGCGAAGCACATCCTTCTGCTGCCGGGTTCGGTCCAGGAGTGCTACGAGGCGGCTCTGGACGCCTTCGACCTGGCCGAGCGGTTCCAGACTCCGGTCTTCGTCATGACGGACCTCGACCTCGGGATGAACAACTGGATGGCAGACCCCTTCACTTATCCCGAGAAGCCGCTCGACCGCGGCAAGGTGCTCCTGACGAAGGAGGATCTCGAGAAGCACCTGGCAAAATTCAAGGAATTCCGCCGCTACCGCGACGTCGACGGGGACGGCATTCCGTACCGGACGTTGCCGGGAATGATCGATCACCCGGCTGCGGCCTACTTCACCCGCGGCTCGGGGCACACCGAGCACGCGACGTATTCGGAGAGGCCCGAGGACTACAAGAACAACATGGACCGCCTCGCCCGCAAGTTCGAGACGGCCAGAAACCACGTTCCCAAGCCGGCCGTTGACGACGGCTCCGGCTCGCGGGTCGGCATCATCGCCTATGGATCCTCGGATTTCGCCGTCGAGGAAGGGCGGGTGCTGCTGGCGCGCAAAGGACTCCGGACCGACTACCTCCGCCTGAGGGCCCTGCCCCTGACGACCGAGACGGCTGCTTTCGTGACCTCGCACGACCGCGTCTACGTGATCGATCAGAACCGCGACGGTCAGATGCACGACCTGCTGCGCCTGGAGATCCCGAGTTCGCAGGTTTCCAAGCTACGCTCGATCCGCCACTACGACGGCTTTCCCTTGGACGCCGAAACGGTCGTCGAAGGGATCGAGGCCGGGGAGGAGAAATAGTGTCCACAGTCGCCGAGCCCAAAACCCCTCCCGAGAATCGCGCCGGGCTGACCGTCAAGGAATACGGCGGTTTGAAGTCCACGCTCTGCGTCGGCTGCGGCCACGACGTGATCACACGGCAGATCACGCAGGCCCTGTACGAGATGGGAGTCTCTCCTCACAAGGTCGCGAAGCTCTCGGGCATCGGCTGCTCCTCGAAGACGACCGCGTACTTCGCGGACCGCGGCCACGGCTTCAACGCCGTCCACGGGCGGATGCCGGCCATCGCCACGGGCGCCGCGCTGGCAAACCCGGAACTTTTTTCGATCGGCGTTTCCGGCGACGGCGACACCGCCTCGATCGGAGCCGGCCAGTTCGTGCACCTGCTGCGGCGCAATGTCCCGATGATTTACATCGTCGAGAACAACGGCGTGTACGGTCTGACGAAGGGGCAGTTCTCGGCCACCGCCGACCCGGGCTCCCGGCTCAAGACCGGCGTCGTCAACGAGCTGCCGGCGATCGACCTCTGCGCGATGGCGATCGAGCTCGGCTGCGCGTACGTGGCACGCTCCTTCTCGGGTGACATGAAGCAGCTCCTCGGATTGCTCAAGGGCGCGATCGCTCACCGCGGCACGGCGCTGCTCGACGTCATCTCGCCTTGCGTGACCTTCAACAATCACGATGCCTCCACGAAGTCCTACAAGTGGGCCAAAGACCACGAGGAGCCCATCCACGAGATCGGCTTTGTGCCGTACTTCGACGAGATCATTGTCGACTACGACCCCGGCACCACCCAAGATGTCACGCTCCACGACGGCTCCCACATCCGCCTGAAGAAGCTGCGGAC
>WNGB01013445.1_pt1 | contig 12098 bp, 13 predicted proteins | sample 5400681 | NCBI WGS metagenome assembly WNGB01 (sample SAMN13153367, study PRJNA577476) | soil metagenome | isolation source: 115 cm soil or saprolite under grassland replicate 2 | place: USA:California | collected 2016-06-15 | reverse complement strand
ATTTCCGGAGCCCGGCGACCGTGATGGCTGCCACGTTGTCCCCCTGCCCGCCCTCAGCCCGACGAGGGCACCAGTTCGATCTTGCTCAATCCGGCGGGACGCCGTAGAGCCGGGCGCGGTTGTCCCCGTGGATCTTCGGCCAGCACGTGCATGTCACTGTCGAAGACCTTGAAGCCGTCCTTCACCGTCTTACCCCTTGACGACCGTGGTCCGGTAGGTGTTGATGCCGGTATCGGGCGGCGAGCCGCTGATGAGAGTGATCATGGTCGCAAGCTCGCTGCGGTGGTGCGTGGCGTGGTTGGCCACGTGCTGGAGCAGGGGCCCGAGCGGCACCGTGAACTGGGCGCCCTGGGTGTTCTGGTAGGTGACCGGGCGCGCGAGGTCGGCCTCGCCGAGGCCGTCCACGAAGGCGCGCTGCTCGGCCTCGAGCGCATCCCACTTCGCGCGAAGGTCGACCAGCGTCGCGAAGTCCGCGTCGCCGGGCAGCCGCGCCGGCGCACCGCCCTTCCAGCGCTGGAGCCAGATCGAATCCGCCCCGTAGATGTGCGCGAACATCCCCTTCACGGTCGGGACGCTCCAGTGCTTGCCCATGTCGTGCGTGACGGCGTCGCCGAGGTTCGTCGCGACCTCGAACAGCCGCCGGTTCGCCCATCGGTGATAGTCGTAGAGTCCCCGGATCAGCTCCATTCCCATCTCGAGCCTCCTCTCGCGCTGCCATCACCTTCGCGCGAGGTCTTCTGCGATAGCCTTCCTATTGCAGGACGGCGACCGTGTCCCCCTCCTGCACCGTTTGCCCCTCGGCGACCGTGATCTCCTTGACCGTGCCCGCCCTCGGCGCCTCGACCGGGATCTCCATCTTCATGGACTCGAGCACGATGACAGGGTCGCCGGCGGCCACCGCGTCGCCCGCCTTGGCCGTGATCTGGAAGACCACCCCCGTGATGTGGGCCTTGACCTCTTCAGCCATCGAACGCTCCTTGTTCGACCATCTGGGTGTGCACCGAGCCGGCGCGAAAGGCGGCGCTCCGCACGACGCGCTGGAGGAACGGGATCACCGTCTTGACGCCCTCGACCACGAACCCGTCGAGCGCGACCGTCATCCGGGCGATGGCCTCCTCGCGGGTGGCGCCCGAGGCCACCAGCTTGGCAAGCAACGGGTCGTAGTGTACCGAAACTTCCACCCCTTCCGCGACCCCGCACTCCAGACGGATCCCGGGACCCGCCGGGAGCGCCAGCCGCGCCAGCCGGCCGGGAGAGGGCAGGAAGCCCCTGGCCGGATCCTCGGCGTAGATCCGGCACTCGATGCTCCACCCGCGCCGGCGGATCTCGTCCTGCTTCCACGGAAGCGGCTCGCCCGCCGCCACCCTGAGCTGCGCCTGCACGAGGTCGAGGCCGGTGACCTCTTCCGTCACCGGATGCTCGACCTGGAGCCGCGTGTTCATCTCGAGGAAGTAGAACTCGACGCCCGCCACGACGAACTCCATGGTTCCCGCATTGACGTACCCCACGGCCTTGCCACCCGCTACCGCCGCCTCCGTCAGCCGCGCCTTGACAGTGGCGGGCAGGTTGGGGGCGGGGCTCTCCTCGATGAGCTTCTGGTGGCGGCGCTGGATCGAGCACTCCCGCTCGTGCAGGTGCACGAGCTGGCCGTAGGCATCCCCGAACACCTGCACTTCCACATGGCGCGGCGCCTGGAGAAACCGCTCGATGAAGAGGGCGCCCGATCCGAAGGCCGACTGGGCCCGCCGCTGGGCCGATGCGAAGGCGGCGGCGAGGGCAGCCTCCCCGGCGACCTCCACCATGCCGATGCCGCCGCCTCCGGCCGCGGCCTTGAGGATGATGGGATAGCCGATGCGGCTCGCGGCGTCCCGGGCCGCCTCCAGCGTATCCACCGTGCCCTCGCTGCCGGGCACCACCGGGACGCCGGCGGCCGCCATGAGCCGGCGCGCCGCGACCTTGTCGCCCATCTGCTGGATCACCTGCCAGGGGGGCCCGACGAAGATGAACCCGGCGTGCTCGCAGGCCTGCGCGAAGCGCCAGTTCTCCGAGAGAAAGCCGTAGCCGGGATGGATGGCGTCGACGCGGACGCGCCGGGCGGCATCGAGGATGCGCTCGATGTCCAGGTAGCTCTCGCGCGGCGAGGCGGGGCCGATGGCCAGGGCCTCATCGGCCTCGGCGACGAAGGGCCACGCGCGGTCGGCCTCGGAGTACACGGCGACCGACCGGATCCCGAGCGAACGACAGGCACGGATGATGCGGCGGGCGATCTCGCCCCGGTTGGCGACGAGGACGCTCGAGAGCAACGGATCAGGCGGGGCGCGCCGTGTCCACGGCGACGAGGTCCGCCGCCGCCGCGCGCCAGCCGTCCTCCCCGGGCGCCCAGCGGATGGCAAGCACGACCGAGCCGTCCGGGCCCTCCAGCCTCAACTTCACCAGTCGCTGACGGCCGACCTTGGCCAGGGCCACCAACCGGTGGCCGGTCAACCTCTGCGTGGCCAAGGCCGACTCGACGTCCTCCGCCGGCGCCGCGCCGGGCAGGAAGCAGCGGCGAATGCCCGCCGGATCCCGCGCGGCCAGCGCCTCGCCCAGCTTCCGGACCGCGGAGTCGAGATCCTCGGAGACGGTCCAGCGGGTCGCGGACTGCTCGAGCCGGATCAGCTCGTCGGCGTCATCGCTCAGGGAGAGCGCCGGCGGCGGCATGTCGACGACGGCCGGGGACGGCAGCCCGCGGCCCGTGACTCCCCCCGACGCGGCCAACCGCGCCTCGAGCCGAGCCTGCCAGGCGCACGCCCGCTCCTCGAGCGCGGGCGTGCTCGTGAGATGGCGCAAGACGGCGAGGCCGGCGGCGACGTGACACCGCTCGTCCGCGGCGCAGCGGGCGAGGATGCGCCGGGTCGGCGGCTCGTACACCTCGTTGGCCCGCTGGAGATGCTCCGCGTAGCTCGCGAGCAGATGCGGCTTCAGTACGCGGTAGACGCCCACCACGCGCTCCACCGTCTGCCCGGGCCGCTCGGCCTCCTCGATCGCGTCCATGAAGGCGACGAAGGCCTCGTTCGCCGGCTCGGAGACATGCGCCTGGGCGCGAAGCTCGGGCAGCCGCCGGCCGAGGGCGTCGGCGTGCTGGGCATTGTCCCAGACATGGCGGCCCATGAGGAGCTTGGCCGAGAGCTCCGGAGTGAGCGCGATCCAGCCACCGAGCATCCGCATCATCCGCTCGACGGCGTAGCGGTAGTTGCGGATCAGCCGCGCGGACTCGTCGGCCGAGAAGTGGCCGGACAGCGGATGTGTCAAAGAAGGCTACCGGTGGTGTGGGGCGAGCGGCCTCGGCCCGGCCACGTCAGTAGACGGGCGAGCGCTGCGTCGTCTTGATCAGCCGCTCGATCTCCTCCTCGGTGAAGCCCCCCTGCTCACGGGCCTCGCGGGCGATCGAGATCAGCACCACCTCGTGGTCTCCGTCCTGGCGCACCCCGCCCAGGTTGAAGCGCTCGTCGATGTTCTCCTGGAACTCGATGGCGCGGCGCCGCCGCTCGGGATCGCCCTCGGTCAGCTTGGTCAACCACTTGGAACCCATGCGCACGTGGGTGATCTCGTCGGCGAGGACGAAGTCCACGGCGCGCTCGAGGACCGGATCGCCGATCTTCCGCGCGATGTGAACGAGCTGGTTGAACACGTCGCAGGCCAGGCCCTCGAGGCCGCGGTTGACGCCGGCCACGCGGGCCGCCGCGTCCTCGGCGCAGGCGCAACGCCAGAGGATGGTGGTCTCGGGGAACTCGCCGATGTAGCCGTCCAGATGCTCGAGCAGGCGGATGTAGATGTCGACGTGTCGCGACTCGTCCCAGACCTGGCGGGCCATGTCCATGGTGAACTCCCACGGCGCGTCCGGAAAGTCGTAGACGGTGCGCCCGGCGCCTTCCATCGCCTGCAGCTCCCCCACCATGATGCCATGGGCCCGCTCTTTGATGGACTCGCGCGTCATGAGATCGGGGAATGGCGGGAGTCCCTGCTCGGTCTTGAGCCGAGCCACCTCCCGCGCGCGCATCCGGACGAAGCGGTCCTCGCGGGCCAGCTTGTCGTAAGCGATCGGACGATCCATGACCTTCCCTCGGGTGACCGAATGAACCGCTGTTCAGTGAGTGTAGCCGAACCGGCCGGGGAAGGCAAACCCGGGGTCAGACTTTGATTTCTTAACAAACGCCGACCTTACTCCCGGTGATTCGTTAAGAAGTCAAAGCCTGACCCCACCGGGCGCGACGCGAACGATGGCGACGACGCCGCCGTCAAGGGGCGCTGGCTCCGCTCGCCACGCGGCCCAGCGCCCGGTCGCGGCGAGCCGTGCTATGCTCAGCGGCGTGCCGCATCCGCTCGGCCGCCCATGTCTTCCCGCGTCTCACCGCTGCCGCATGAGGCCGAACTCATGCCGGTGACGCGCTTCGAGGTGACGCTGCGGCGCCCGCTGGCGGAGGGCGCGACATTCCGCGGCGCGGGCGTGGAGGTCGGGCCCTACGAGGAGCTGAAAGGACGTCTTCACTTCGCGATCGATCCGCTCCACCCGGCCAACCGCCGCATCACCGATGTCGAGCTGGCCCCGCGCACCGCCCGGGGTCGAGTCGAGTGGAGCTCCGACGTGTCGATCCTGCTCCCCGTGGACCGGGCCCGGTGCAGCGGCCGGCTCCTGCTCGACGTCGTCAACCGCGGCAATACGGTCGCCGTGCCCAACTTCAACCGCGCCACCCGCCCCGTCTTCGCTCCGGGCGCGGACCCGAACCCGCCCGTCGACGTTGGCGACGCCTTCCTCATGAAGCGCGGCTGGGTCGTCGTCTCATGCGGCTGGCAAGGCGACGTCCCGCGGATCCCCGGACTCCTCCGGATGCAGACGCCGGCGGCGCGCGACGCCGAGGGCGAGCCGCTCCGGGGCCGGGTCCACTCGCAGCTCCAGTCCGCGGCGCCGGTCGGCCACTTCCTCCTCTCCGACCGTGGCCACATCCCCTACCCGGCGGCCGACCTCGACGAGCGCGACGCGCTGCTCACCGTCCGCGATCAGCCCGACGGGCCGCCGACCGTCATCCCGCGCGAGCGCTGGCGCTTCGCCCGCGTGGAAGCCGGGCGCGTCGCACCGGACGCAGGCCATGTCCACCTCGAGGGCGGCTTCGAGAAGGGGCGGCTCTACCAGATCACTTACACGGCGGTGGGCGCGCCCGTGCAGGGCCTCGGCATGGCCGCGCTCCGCGAGGCGGTGTCCTGGCTCAAGCACGGAAGCGGCGCCGAGGGCCATCCGGCGCCGGGCGTGCTGCGCTGGGCGTACGCCTATGGCCGCTCCCAGACGGGGCGCCTGCTGCGCACCCTGGTCTACGAGGACCTCAACCTCGACGAGGAGGGGCGGGAGGCGCTGGACGGGATCATCGCCAACGTCGCGGGCGGCATGCGCGGCGAGTTCAACCAGCGCTTCGGGCAGAACTCGAAGGACCGCAACAACATGATGGCCCACCTCTTTCCCTTCACCGACCAGCCCGCCACCGACCCTGACACGGGCGTGAAGGACGCGCTTCACGCCCGCCTCGATGCGCGCGGGAGCCGGCTCCGCGTGTTCTACACGAACACGTCGGCCGAGTACCACCGCGGCGACGCCTCGCTCATCCACACCGATCCCGACGGCGCGCATGACGTCCCTCACGGCCCGAGCGTGCGCGTCTACCACTTCGCCGGAACCGAGCACGGCCTCGGCATCTGGCCGCCCACCGACACGCAGGTAGCTCCCGCCGACCCGACCGGCGCCGTCGAGCGCTCCCGGAGCCTCCGCGGCGTGGTGGACTACTCGCCGCTGCTGCGCGCCTGCCTCGTGCATCTCGACCGCTGGGTCGTGGAGGGGATCGAGCCGCCGCCAAGCTGCCACCCGCGCCTCGGCGACGGCACCGCCGTCCCGCCGGAGCGCCTCGCCCCCGTGTTTTCGCGCATTCCCGGCGCCGGCTACCCGCGCCGCCACGCGAAACCGACCCGTCTCGACTGGACGGTCATGCCCCCGCGGCCGGGACGGGCCTTCGGCTCGCTCGTCTCCGCGGTGAACGAGGACGGCAATGAGGTCGCCGGCCTCGTGCTGCCGGAGCTGGCGGCGCCCCTCGCCACCCACACCGGCTGGAATCTCCGGCATCCCGACATCGGCGGCGCCGAGCAGCTCCTGGTCTTCGCGGGCGCGACGATTCCGTTCGCGCGGACGCGGGCGGCGCGGGAGGCCTCCAACGACCCGCGCCGGTCGGTGGAAGAGCGCTATGCCTCGCGCGCCGACTACCTCGAGCGCGTGCGGGAGGCAGCGCGCGCGGTCGCCCGGGAGGGCTATCTCCTGGAAGAGGACATCGAGCTATCGGTGGCCGCCGCCGCGAGGCTCTGGGACTATTTCGTGCACTGAGAGACACGGAGAGAGGACGCCATGCAGGATCCTCCGCCGCCCCCCGCCATCCTCATCGGCCCTCTCGCGACCGCGCCGACTGCGCCCGCGGCGGCCGGCGGGACCTGGCCCAACGTCCTCCACACGCGGATCGCGGACGTGGCTCGACTCATGGGCCCGCCGCCATGGTCCAAGCGGCTCATCGCGGACGAGCGCCAGCTCGTCACGCTGATCGCCACTCCGGCGGGCGGCGGCAACCGCCCGCACTGGCACCGGGACTTCGACGAGTGGTGGGTCGTCCTCGCCGGACGCCTCGAGTGGGAGCTGACCGGGGGAATCGCCCTCCAGGCGACCCAGAGCGACATCGTGTGGGTGCCCCGCGGGACGGTCCACCACATCCGGAACGTGGGTGACGAGCTCTCGCTGCGGCTCGCCGTGGCGATGCCGCCAGCCACCCACTACTGGAGCCCCTGCGAGCAATGCGGCTACACGGACGAGGGTCCCCGCGAGTGGAGTGCGTGAGGCCTTGACCGCCTCACTCCTGCGGCCGGCGCCGGCAGAGCCCTAACCGCGCGGCTTCACCCAGGTCTCCGACCAGGCAAGACAGGCGCTGCTGGCCTGCCGGTCCCCCCGCGTCTCAGGCCAGACGCTCCCTGTGGCGACGCGGCCGTCGATCTCGAGCTGTGCGGCGCGCGCGGGGAAGAAGGTGCTGAACACGCCGATCGGCCGGTTGTTGAAGCCGGGCGGCGCGTGGAGCACGAAGGGCTCGATGCAGTCGTACCAGGAGAGCGTGACCCGGGGGCCGGCGGCCACGACCGTCTCGGTCGTGGTGGACCAGGGCCCGCCCCGGCGCGCGAAGGCGGCGGCGACCACGGGCAGCGTCGTGTCGGCGAAGGCCGGGAAGAGCAGGCTCTCGATGGTGCTCTGCAGCCACCGCGCCACCGCGATGTTGTCGCCGTAGATGCGGACCCGGCCATCGGTGAGCTCGCTCTGGATGAAGAGCGCGTGTCCGGCCCCCGCCGGACACCAGAGCACCCGCCAGTGGCTCACGCGGTCGGATTGCGTCTTGCCACCGTCCGCGCTCAGCCGGATGAACGAGTTCTCGCCGGTCATCAGGACAGCGTTGGGATCAACGGGCGGCATCGGCTCGTCTCCTTCCTAAGGGCGTTCGATCCAGACGTGCAGCGCCCCTTCCTCCTCCTTGAGGCGATAGCGGCTGAGGCCGGTCTCGGCGTCGCCGAGCGGCGCCCCCGTGCGCACGTCGAACTGCCAGAGGTGCTCGAGACACGTCAGCACGGAGCCGTCATGAATGCCGTCCTCGAGCCTGACCGCCTCGTGCGGGCACTGGGCCTGGTACGCGAAATACTCGCTCCCCGTGTTGACGATCAGGATCCTGCTCCCGCCGTCCACCATGAACTCCTTCATGCCGCTCCGCGGCACCTCGTCCACCCGACACACTGGCTTCCACATGCGGACGAACCTCCCGTGGCTCGTGGCGGCCCCGATCCCTGCATCCGCCCCGGCGCTTGAAGACCGCAACGACGACTTCCCGGAGAGGCATCATAACCCGCCCTCTCCGCTTCCTCCAGTGCCCCCGTCGGTCGGACCGCCGCCGAGACCCGAGGACATGATCCGCGGCCGCCGCCGAGAACACTCCTTCGCACGGCTGATCGCAGTGGGTCACCGTGAGTCTGGGTACTGGGTCACCATGTCTTCCACGGCGCCGGAGGGGCGGAGGGAGTCGACGCCGCCGCGGACGCTGCGCACGCCCGCGTCTGGCATCTCGAGCCCGGGCGAGGGAGGTGGCCTGGCCGGAGCCATAGGCCCACGAGACCCGCCCGGACAGCCCGTTGAAGAGCGACCGGGTCCCGTAGGCCTTCCGACTCTGGCCCAGCTTGGAGCGGCGACCTGCGGCCTACTTCTTCTGCTTCGGCTTCTTCTTCTCCTTCCTCATGCTCTTGCCCTTGGCCACGACCTCACCCCCTCGCGCACAAACGGATTCACACCCTGCTGATTATAGCGATGTCGTTGACGGGCCGGATCACTTCTCGGCGGGCGGTCACAGCCGCTTGCGCATGCGCGGGGTCGAGCGGGTCGCGCAGGCCGTCGCCGAGCATGTTGGACATGAGCCCGTCCATGATGCGCATGACGATGCCGTCGAACCAGCGGAGATAGCCGGCCAGGAGCCCGATGAAGAGCCCGACGGCTCCGCTGATCAGGGCTTTGCCGGCGCGTCCTGCGCCCACACACTGCGTCCGGGGGGAGTTCGGAAGGGTGGCGTAGCCCCCCGTCCGAGTGTCCTACCCTGCGTCGGGGGAGCGGTCGCGGGAGGGGGGCGAAGCCTCCCTTCGAGGGAACACGCTCGCGGGGCCGATCGACTCCTCTCCGAATCGCTCGACCAGGCGGTCGAGCGCGCGGGCGAGCCGCTCGCGGCGGACGGCGTCGGGGCCTAGGAGCGCGAGTTGCCCCTCCCCCGCCGGGCCCAGCCCCGCCACGGAGAGCCCGATGAGCCTCACGGGCTGGCGGAGAACGACGCGGTCGAGCAGCGCGCTCGCCTCCCGGTAGACCGTGAGCCCATCCTGGGTCGGATCTCCGGTGTGGCTCCTCGTGATCGTGGAGAAGTCGGCGAAGCGGAGCTTGAGCGTGACCGTCCGGCCGGCGTAGCCTTGCGCGCGCAGCTCCCGCGCCACCCGCTCCGCCTGGGCGCGGAGCGTGGCCCGGAGCCGCTCCCCATCGCGATGATCGCGCTCGAACGTCTCCTCGGCGCCCATGGACTTGGGTGGGGCGAAGGGTTCGACGGCGCGCTCGTCCACGCCGTGCGCCAGCGCGCTGAGCACGGCTCCACCGCGCCCGAAGCGGGACTGGAGATGGCTCGGCGGGATGGCGGCGAGCTGGCCGATGGTGCGGATTCCCATCGACTCGAGGTCGGCCGTGGTGACCCGACCGGCGCCCCACAGGCGCGACACCGGCAGGGGCGCCAGGAAGTCGGCCTCGCCACCCGGCGCCACCACGACGAGGCCGTCGGGCTTCTCGAGGTCCGACGCCACCTTGGCGATGAACTTGTTCGAGGCCACGCCCACCGAGGCCGCGAGGCCCACCGCGGTCCGGATCCGCGACTTGATGCGCCGGGCCTGTTCCTCGCCGTCGCCGAACAAGGCCCGCGTCTGCGTCACGTCGAGGAACGCCTCGTCGATGGAGAGCGGCTCCAGCAGCGGCGTGAATCCGGCGAGGACGGCCATGATCTGGCGGGAGACGCCCGCGTACTTCTCCATGTCCACGGGGAGAAACACGCCGTCGGGGCAGAGCCGGGCGGCGCGTCCGATGGGCATGGCGGAGTGGACACCGAAGCGGCGCGCTTCGTAGGAGGATGCTGCGACCACGCCGCGCCCGCGCGGGTCGGCGCCGACGATCACCGGCCGGCCGCGCAGCTCGGGCCGGTCCCGCTGCTCCACGGACGCGTAGAAGGCGTCCATGTCCACGTGGATGATGGTGCGGGGCACGGGGCGGGTGGAGCGCCGGCGCGCTCGGGGTCAGCCGAGTCCGATGCGGGGCGCCGCGGCCGTGAGCGCTCCGATCACGAAGCCGATATGCTCGTCGAGATCCACGCCGAGCTCCACGGCGCCGCGGTACACGTCGTCCCGGTTGACGGTCCGCGCGAAGGCCTTGTCCTTGAGCTTCTTCCTCACCGAGCCGGTCTCGAGCCCCGCGATGGCCTTGCCGGGGCGCACGAGCGCGCACGCGGTGACGAAGCCCGACAGCTCGTCGCAGGCGTAGAGCGCCCGGTCGAGCCGGGAGACGCGGGGATACCCGGAGTAGTCGGCGTGGGCGAGGACGGCGTAGACGACGCTGTCCGGCGCGCCCCGGCTCAGCAGGATCTCGGCGCCCTTCATCGGATGCTGCGGCGCCGCCGGATGCATCTCGTAGTCGAAGTCGTGGAGCATGCCCGCCATGCCCCAGCGCTCCTGGTCCTCGCCGTAGCGGGCCGCATAGGCGCGCATGGAAGCCTCCACCGCCAGGGCGTGCTTGCGCAGGCTGTCCGACTTGGTGAACTCGGTCAGGACCGACCAGGCGCCGTCTCGATCGATCACGGCGGTGAGCCCCGGCGCCGCTCACCCACGAGGGGCGGCGCCGGCCGGCTCGGATGTCTTCTTGAGCCGCTCGATCTCCGCCTCGAGCAGGTGGAGGCGGTCCAGCAGCTGCTCCAGGGTGCGGGCCAGCGGATCGGGGAGATCCACCTGGTTCAGATCGATGTCCCCGCTCACGCGCTGGCCGTCGCGGGACGTGATGCGGCCCGGCACCCCGACCACCACCGAGTTCGGCGGCACTTCGCGCACGACCACCGATCCGGCGCCGATCCGGCTGCCCGACCCGATGGTGAAGGCCCCGAAGATGCCGGCGCCGGCCCCGACGACGACATTGTCGGCCAGGGTCGGGTGGCGCTTCTCCTTCTTGAGGCTCGTGCCGCCCAGCGTGACGCCGTGGAGCAGCGTGACGTTCTCCCCGACCTCGGCCGTCTCGCCGATGACCACGCCCATGCCGTGGTCGATGAACAGGCCCGACCCGAGCCGGGCGGCGGGGTGGATCTACGAACCAGCCGTGGCGCCAGAGCCAGTGAGCGGGCCGGTGGAGCCAGATGGCATGGACGCCCGGGTAACAGAACACCACCTCGAGCGCCGAGTGCGCGGCGGGGTCACGTTCGAGAACCGCCCGAATATCGCGTCTCATTCGTTCGAACATACCGTCTCCCCCTCCGTCACATTTTCTCCAGGCCTCGGGCCGTCTCGAGCCGCCGGAGCGCATCACGCGCCGCCGCCCGGATCGCCAGCGCCACGACCTCGGCCGCGTGGCGGCGCTCCCCCGGCAGCCCGCCCACGGCCGCCTCGACCCTGGCCTCCGGCAAGGCCGCGAGATCCTCGAGCCTCTGGCCGGCCGCCAGCTCGGTCCCCGCGCTCGACGCCGCGATGGTGGGCCCGCACCCATAGGTCTGAAAGCGCGCCTCCACCACCCGTCCATCCCTGACCCGGAGGTAGAACCGGGCCAGGTCCATGCACGCCTCGTACTCGCCCTCGCCCACGCCGTCGGGATCCCGCATCATGCCGGCATTGCGCGGGTTGCGGAAGTGGTCGATGAGCGTCGAGCTGTACACCCTACCTGACGATCGCGGCCCTACACCCTGGCCGGGGAGAGCCTCCGTAGCTTCTCCACCAGCCGGTCGGAGGGGGCCGTCGAGGCCCCCTCCGAAACCTCCCCCAAGGAAGGACAGGGGTTGCCCCGGCAAAGCCGGCGCTCGAACCTCGCTCAGGCTGCCCGAGCCCGTCTCCCACACGCTGCTGTCTCTTCCGCGCCTTGGTGATCGTCACGGCGCGGCCCTACACGCTGGCCGGGGAGAGGCTCCGCAGCTTCTCCACCAGCGGCGCGGTCACCTCGATCACGTAGTCGATGTCCTCGGCGGTGGTGCTGCGGCCGAGCGAGCACCGGACCGAGCCCATGGCCCAGTCGACCGGCACCCCCATGGCGACGAGGACGTAGGAGGGCTCCACGTTGCCCGACGTGCACGCGGAGCCGGCGGACACGCCGATGCCCGCGAGGTCCAGCCCCAGCACGATGGATTCCGACTCCACGGTCCTGAAGCACATGTTGCAGGTGCCGGGCAGCCGCTCGGTGGGATGGCCGTTGAGTCGCACCTCGGGCACCCGCGCCGTGATGCCCTCCCACAACC
>WNGB01011525.1_pt1 | contig 12100 bp, 8 predicted proteins | sample 5400681 | NCBI WGS metagenome assembly WNGB01 (sample SAMN13153367, study PRJNA577476) | soil metagenome | isolation source: 115 cm soil or saprolite under grassland replicate 2 | place: USA:California | collected 2016-06-15 | reverse complement strand
CTCGTCAGCCCATCGGTGGCGGCGATCACGTCGGCGCGGTTGAATTGCGCCTCGTCCACCGCTTTCAGCGCGGCTTCCATCCACGGCTCGAAGACGGTGCCGCCGTTATAGAAGGTCTCAACCGCCGTGATCACGGTCTGGTGCGGGGGGCGCCCCTTCGGGAAGTCGAAGCGCGTTAACTCGTGCGCCGATCCGCTGAACAGGAAGGCGACCATGTCACGCTCCTGAAGCCGCGCGATCGCCATCAGCGCCAGCATGACCGCTTTGGCCCACACGTCCTTCGAGATGCCGCCGAGCGATTCCGTCATGCTGCCGGAGGTGTCGACCGCCAGGATGATCGGCCCCTGGCCCTGCTTCTCGTTGCCGAGCAGCTCGTACTGCATCAACTGGCCCTCGGCGTAGCGATGGAAGAACAACAGTTCGAGTGTTGGGTCGGCAAGCAGGGCCAGCTCGGACGGCAGCACATGGCCGATGTCGCTGCCATAGGTGATGTCGGCAATCTCATCGGGTGGATACTGGACTCTGGTTGATTGAACATGCAGCGCGATGCGGGTGAGCCGGCCGCAGAGGGCGGCGACCTGCTTGAGCCGGCGTGACCGACCGACCTGGCTGGCCAATGCGATCTTCTCTTTGGTGGTGAGCGCGCCATTCTCTAACCCCATCCCTGGGCCGTAGCCGCCGCCAAAGGTCTTGATCGCCGCAGTGGCGGCCTCGATCTGTTCGGCGGCGGCGCGCATGCCAGCCCTGGCCGCACGACGGGTCGTGTCCTCGATCGGTTCCGCTTGCGCCGCGATCGCTTCGGCAGCTTGCTGCTGGGCACGCTCCAGCTCCTCGGCTTCGGCGCGGGCGCGGGCCGCCTGGGCGAACAGCTCAGCGCCCGCATCGCCCTCAGCCTGCTCGGTTTCGTCGGCGAGCGCCTGGGCCTGGGCGAAGAGGTCACTAGCGCCGCTCTCCAGCTCGTGCAGGTGATTGATCGCGGCGACGACGGCGGCGCTCAACGCATTGAGCGCGCTCTCGGCCGCGCCGATCGTCGCGACGGCGCTATTAAAGACGTCGCCGATCGTGCCGGCCGCACGCACCTCGTGCCATTCGCGGGTCGCCATGAGATGCTCGAGAATGTTCGCGTGGAGCTGGTGCGCCGGCGTCAGGGGCACCACCGGCTGGATCTCCGGGGCGTGTTTGAAGAACGACCAGAACACGTCGCAGATCAGCGCCGGCGCGGTGATCAGGCGTTCGCGGGTGCTGGCGATCAGCTCGGCCAGCCTGGGGTACTCGCCTGCCGCGTCGTGGAACAGCTGCACATCGTAGCCGTCGTGCAGCAGCGCGCGGCTGCCGTCGCGGATCGGCTGCGCGGCGATAGAAACGCGGGGCGAACCGTCCTGGTCCGCCCCGCGCTCATTCAGTTCCAGCTCGTCGTCGAATATATCGTCGTTCATTTAGAAGACCTCCTCATTCGGGGCGCCCAGGATAAGCGCAGCGATGGCCTCGTTCATCTCTCTAACCTTCTGGCCGATCTTGAGAATGCGATCCGTCTTGCGCCCTTCGGCTTTGGCCTGGTCGAGCAGCTGCCGGAGTCGCTTGCGAATCTCTCTGAGCTTATCGTTGCCCTCGATGACCACCTTCGATGAGGAAAGGTTCGGATCGCCGCTGCGCGACCATCACTCCCTCATACACGCTCTGGGCCTGGTCGGCCAGTTCAAATGCGCTGGCGTTGATCGGGTTGGCCAGTGCCGCTACCAGCTGGGCGATCGTGGCGCGCTGCTCATGAGTATTCCAGAAGCCGTGCTTAAGGATCTGCAAGTCGTCCGGATCGACCGTCGGGCGCTGCTCCAGCACGGCATGCGCACGTAGGAGGTCGAGACTCTGCTCCCAGCGCCGATCCGAGATGATGATGCCTTTGTCGCCAAGCTGGGAATAGAGCTTGCCGACCGCATCGCGCACGTCCTGGGGGATGGGCATATGCGCCGCAGCGGTGATGACGGCGAAGAGATCGGCGGGCTGGAGCACGACGTTCGGCGGCGGCAGCGTGAGCGTGTGGGCCTTATTGTTGCGGGCCACACGCAGCATGCCGCTCGACGGTCGCTCGGCGGCCATATGGATCAGGCGCGGGAAAGCGGCCTTGCTGACATAGCCGACCGACACGCGAACGGTAAAGCGATCCCACAAGGCCGAGAGCTCGGTGCCCTGCGGCAATTCGTTTGACGCGCCGTAGAGCGAAATCATCGGCACGTCGATACGTGTGCCGCCGTTGTCGAACACGCGCTCGTTGATAATCGACATCATCACGTTGAGGATGGCTGAGCTGGCCTTGAACGGCTCGTCGAGCACGACGATCTGCGCCTCCGGCATGCGGTTGGTGGTGATGCGCCGGTAGTTGTCCTACTTCATTCCCTGGACGCTGATGCTGCCGAGCAGTTCCTCGGGCACCGTAAAACGAGTCATGAGCTGCAAGAAGCGCGTGAGGCCAAGTGACTGGGCCAGGAGAAAAACGAGGTAGCTTTTGGCGGTGCCGGGCGGGCCGAGCAGCACCATGTTCTGGCCGGCGATGAGCGCGTAGAGCGCGGCGCGGATCGCCTCGTCGCGCTCGATCAGGTGCTGGCAGAGGTCGGCTTCGAGCAGCGCAAAGGTCTGAAGCGCAGCCTGGACTGGCACGAGATCGAGCGGCTGCAAGGAGACGGCAGTGCTGATCGTATCAGCGGTAGCCGGTGTGGTGATGGTTCGTTTGGCGGGTGACATGCATTCTGTCCTTTCAAACAGACTGCCGCACGGATACACCTGTATCCGTGCGGCAGGTTATTGAGTAGCGACCATTACAAATAACGTGAAGGGTCGGTGAGTGCGCTCGGCTGGCGGGGCGCGCGGGCGTGGTTGGTGTTGCATCGCTACTCCTCGGTTGGGCTTGTCACTGGTCGAATCAGGTTCACCACCGCAGGTCAAGGCCGAAGAGCAAGCGCACCGCGCGCAGCGCGCCTTGACGCGGTGGTACAATCGGCAGCTCCAGTGACAAGCCCATACGACAGGTAGTGATAGGTATGCGGAAGGAGAGGGCATGTGAGCGCATTCAGGTCGCTGTGGGAGCGTAAAGGGAAAGGGCGCGCTGCAATCACAGTGCGCCCCGAGGAGTCCTGGTGGTAAGGAAGAGCTATCGCTGCTGAACGGCGGTGCGGCTGGTGCGCCACGTTTCGTTGTAGCATCCGCTGTCGTTGGGCAGCGCGGTCAGCGCACGGGCCTCGACGGCTTCAGATAGTCGCCGGCAGATTTCCTGTTCGATCATGTGCGTTATACAGGTTTCCCCGAGCGTTTGCTGATCAACGCAGGCAAATGCGGACAGGCGCTCCGCGAAATCGCCTATAAAAGCCATGCCCGAAACCGGTAACAGTGAAAGATCGGGAAAGCCATCAGTACAGCGTCTCTGTGCCGATCAATCATCTATGCCGGCGGGATTATGGGAATGAGCAGGTGCGAGTCGTACTGGCCGCCTGTATGGATGACATGCTCACCCTGGTTGCGCGTGTTCAACGGGATCGCCCAGTCGAATCCGAGTTGCGCCGGGTTGTAGCCAGCGATGGTAAGGCGCAGCAGCTGCCCGGCGTGCCAGCGCAGCCCGATCGGTGTGAGGCCGATCTCGACCGCGACGATCTGTCCCGGTGTGAGCCGCTGCTCCTCAGTGTGGGTGTGATACGGCTGGGGTGGCGTCGAGCGCGCCGGGTCGAGCTGGCGATGCGACACCCGCAGCCGCCCATGCGGCCCGGTCCAGTTCGGCTCCCATGTCTTGGGAACCACCACGTTCCCCTGCTCGTCGAGCTGCTGGATCAGCACGAACAGATCCATGTCGTCCGCGCCCTGGGCCTCGACCCACAGGCGCAGCTTCAGGAAGCCGATCAGCGCTGTGTCCCGCTCAAAGCGCAGCTGGAACACGGCGCTCCCGTGGGACTCGGCGGCATAGCGCGCCGACGCCGCCTCATCTGTCGGTGCCAGCGCGAGTTGACCGGCGCGCGCGTCAAGGTAGAGCGGCGTGTAGGCGGTCTGCGCCAGGGGGAACTGGCCTTCATGCCGATCAACATCCTGGTCATCTTCCGCGTTGAGCAGCGATATCCGCACTCGCGGGGTGTCCTCCCAGCCGTTGTTGACACCCCTTAGGTAGTGGTCGAAGAAGCGCCGCAGATCATTCTGATAGTGCGAGTCGTAATAGTCGGGCCACTCGTGGGTGTTGTGAACACGCAGCCACTTGTCGGGCGAGGCGATCCGCTGGTATCCAACAAAAGTCCCAGGAGTATGTAGCCCGTTGGTCCAGCTGGCGACGACGTACGCCGGGATCGTGATCTGGTCGAGTTTCGCAGCTTTGTCTTCCCAGTAGGCGTTCATCAGAGGATATTTCTGACCCATCGCGGGAACATCTTCGACGCGACCGTTCCCGCTCTTGGCAGCAACAGATTTTTCCAAAAAGGCAAAATCCGGCATCCCTCCGCGAAAGCTGGCATCGTGATAAAAATCGGTGAAACCTTCCCAGGGCGCGAATGCCGTGAGGTGGGGCGGCTGTTCCGCAGCGATAAACCACTGTGCGATCGCGAGCCATGAGTTGCCCGACATGCCCACCTTGCCGTTGCTCCAAGCGCGCGCGGCAACCCACTCGATCAGGTCGTAGCCGTCTTGTCCCTCTTGTGCCCCCCAAAAGTAAATGTCGCCCTGTGACATATACGCACCGCGCGCGTCAGGGTTGATGATTGCATAGCCATACGCGCACCAGTAGGCCGGATCCGGGCCTTCCCATTTCTCCAGGCCGGAGCTTGCTTGTTTAGGCACACCATAGCGCTCTGGGACGTCGTCAAGCAATGACTCACCGCCTTCCTTCCCGTAGGGACTCCAGGCGACGATCGCCGGCAGAGCGGTGGCGTTGACGGGACGGAAGATATCGGTGTAGATGATGGCGCCATCGCGCAGCGGCACCGCCACATCGCGCTCGAACAGGATGTCGCAGGGGAGCGGGAGCGTCCCGGGAGTGACGACGGTTCCTTTCGCGAGGATGGTGGCGCTCGGATTGAAGCCAGGGTAGCGCGTCGTCGGATCGGCGATCGGTTTCGCCTTCCGAAAGAGGACATCTTCTTTCATCACGCCGCACCCTGCGTGTACTGCGCGATGTAGCGCTTGATCATCACCTGGTGCGCCTGAACCACCGCGAGCGAGTTCGATGCGTTCCCCTCATACTCGCTGGACATCCACCCGGTGTAGCCGTTCTCCAGCAGCGCGCGCACGATCTCTTCGTAGCGCAGGTCGGGCTCGTCGCCGTTCTCGATGTGAAAGAACTTGCCGTGGAAGTGGATCATGTACGGCATGATCTCGGCAATCGCTGCAGGTTCGGAGAAGCCGAACGTGTCCCAGATCGCGCCCACCCAGCTTTCTGCTCGCTTGTCGCGCGCGCCGAGCGCCTGGAGTTCGACGAGGGCCTGCTCCAGTGGCGTCTTCAGTGCCCACAGCTCCAGCGCCCGGTTCAGAACGTGTTCAGAGAGTCCCGCGTCCCGACCTTCCTGAATATGGCGCTTCGAGATCGAGCGGGCGAAGATCCCGGCGTCCGGGATGAGCCCCAGGTGTTCAGAGGAGAGCCGTTTGATCTGCGCGATCAGCTCCTGCGTCCGCGGCGCCTCGATCATCAAGGGTACATGCAGCTCGTAGCCCATCTTGACGCCGTATTTCTCTGCGTAGGGCAGGAGCCGCTCGGCCGCGACATCGGCGAAGTGCTGCAGGCGCACCACCGGGAACCCGAGCTTGGCGGCACCCTTGATCTGCGGCACTGTGTACGCGAAGATTTCGTCGGGCGTCAGGTTGCGGTCGGGGAGCATGAACGGGTCCGCATAGCTCCCATACGACGTCGGCGTCAGGCCGTAGCGCTCGACCGCGCTCTTGAAGATGCGCTCGAACTCGTCGCTGACCTCGGGGAACCCACGGTGATGCGCGGGGCCGACGATCTCGACGCCGCCACCAAGGTCTGCGGCGTGCTGCATCATATCTTCGAACGACCACACGAACGAGCAGTACTCGTTCGTGAAGCTATGGAAGGACACGCCGATACGAAAGGGTTGCCTGCTCATGAGGTATCTCCTAGCTGTCTGAGTCGACAACGAGCTGCTTCTTGGCAGAGTTAAAGAACGAAAAGCGGCCAGCAGTGATGTACGGCTCGACCGTGATCAGTGTCCCTTCCACCACGTGCGCGCCGGCGGGCAGGCCGCCCTCACGCGCGACGAACAGCTCGGCATAGTCGAGGATGAACCACCAGACGGTGTTGAGCTGGGGCAGTTCGTCGAGGCGATGGCTATAGCCACCCAAGATGAAGGTGATATCGCCTGGCGCAATCGGCTGGTCGTCGATCTTCAGCTCGATGCCCTCGATGCACGATAGTGGCAGAGCGCGATAGCTCGTCAGCCGCACCTTCAGGATGAAGCCCTGCCTGCCGCCGTGAATTGCGTTTCTGAAGCCCGCATTGCTGATGAAGCTGCGATCCTTGCTGCGGGGCGCTGGTGTAGCACCACCCATGTGCGCCGCTGCTCCCGACGTTGGCGTTCTTTCCTGCGACATGACCTGCTCCTTCTGCATACGCTCGTGGATCGTTCCGCGCTCCCTCGATATGGAAGACGGACGTTCGGCAACCGGTGCGTAGCGGCTACGTGGATGTGCTTCCGCTATGCGGCTGCAGTCGCCGGCGCATACGCGCCTTGCGAAGATAGACCACATTAGCCGCATAATGGAATGTATATCCGTATTGTGGACACCACAAGTGTAGCACAGCGGCACAGCGTTGTCAAGACGGGAATGGAAAAGATGTCCGTATTGTGGTATGATGTACTACCATACGGATAGCCGAGGATGGCGCGCGTGGCATGCGGGATGGTGCCCCGCCGATGATTCACCCGTGTTCGTATGCGACCTGGCAGAGATGAGAGGACATGATTGTGGCAGACCGAACAACTGGGGAGCAGCGCGAGTATGGAACCGGCGGAGTGCAGGTAATCGCACGGGCAGCGGATATTCTGCGCGCGCTTCAGCGCAATCCGAAGGGGCTCAGTCTCTCGCAGCTGGCGCGCGAAGTCGATCTGGCGCGATCGACGGTGCATCGAATCGTCAGCGCGCTCACAGCCGAGCAGTTCATTGCGGCCGCATCGCCCAGCGGCCGGGTTCGGTTGGGACTGGGCTTAGCGCCGCTGGCCGCCGCCGCGAGCGGCGATCTGCGGCGCGAGTTGCGCCCGTACCTGGAGCAGCTGTACAACGACGTGAATGAGACCGTCGACCTAGCCGTCCTCTCCGGCGACCAGGTGTTTTTCATCGACCAGATCGCGGCGCCGCACCGCCTGCAAGCCGTCTCGGGCGTCGGCGTGACGTTTCCGATCCACTGCACGGCCAATGGGAAAGCGCTCCTTGCCGAACTCCCCACGGAAGCGATCACGCGGATTGTGCCCGAACGGCTTGACGTCTTCACGCCGCAGACCATTCGCACGCGGGCGCAGTTGCTGGAAGAGCTGGCGCGCGTGCGCGCCGAAGGCATCGCCTTCGACCGTGAGGAGTATACGCTGGGGATCTGCGCCGTTGGTGCAGTGTTACCGACCCGGATGGGCGAGTTGGTAGCGATCACTATTCCGGTTCCGTCGATCCGGTTTTATGGGAATGAGGAGAAACTGGTAGGGGCGCTGCGCAGCACGGTGGAGCAGATCAGACAACGCTTCGAGGATCTCTGGGGCTAGCACGGCAGCAGAGACGCTCGGCACGACGGCTACGGGCGCCTGCACGCACTGGCAGGTGTTCCCTATGATTGCGCAAAAAGGGCATCCCGGTGACGGCGGAGCGCACTCCATCTCCTGAGCGCGAATGATCACTCGATCGTCCCGCACCCCAGCCGGCAGCGCAGCAGTTGTGCCTATCCGCGCGAACTAAAAGGCACTACCTAGTGCAGTTCCAAGCAAGGTTTTAGGTCTTGGGTGTTGGGTGTTGGGCTTCGCAACGCCGCCCGCCTGACACCCAACACCTAACACCCGCGCGGAAAGCGCACTAGTGCGTGCAGGCCATCGTGTGGGCGTTGGCGCTGGTTCAGATGTGATAGCGGAGGCGTGGTATTGCCGGTATGTGACGGCGTGCTATTGGTTCGCCGTTCGAGTGCTATCGCAACTGGCCCGCCAGTGCCATGATGGCATTCCATGTGCCGTCGTACAGACCTGCTGGGTTCGGGCCGCGACGTGAAACCATTGGCTGGCGACGTGTGCGGCGACAACGTAGGTACGTGCAGCGGTCACGCCGGCTCGACGATCGGCGCTGCCGGTGGATAAGGCACAGTATCGAACCTGAGACCGGCGCCTCGCCGTCGCTGGCTTTGCGTGCTGACACGCATGAACCGCTTGTGTACGCTATTGAGTGCAATGATGCAGGCGCGAAGATAGGGAGGTGGCCGGGCGCGCTGGCGCTGCACCGCGCCCGGCGTGGTATGTCAATTGAGGCCTCAGAGATCGAACATCGGGGATTGGAGTGACTCGGCCTGCTGCTCGATATCCTCACGGCGCGCCTTGCGGGCTGCGCGCAGCGCCTTGCCAATGTCGGCCAGGTTGCCGAAGGCGACGCTCGCTTTCTGTCCCACTGACTCCTGTGCGGTGGGGACAGGCGCGATCGGTCTGCGCTCTTTAGCAGAAGGGGGTGGCGTGGACATGGCTGGCGGGTGCCAGAGTGGGTGGGGGGTGGCAGCCCGCATGAACGCCATGCGATCGGGTAGTGAGTCGTGGTCGATGCCGAGCCAGTCGCGGCCGGCCGCGATTGCGCTCGTCAGCTCCGCATGCCTACGGGCGAAGGCGGCGCTGAGGTCGCTCGCCGCGCCCAGCTTCTGGGTAATCTGCGCCAGCGCACCCTGGTCGGCGCCGACGTGTTCGGCCAGGCCGCCCTGGGGGGCGTTGCCGCTAAACAACGACGCGGCACCGCCCTGCGAGGCCAGCTGCTTGAGCTTGTCGTGGCTGACCGTGCCGGCGTAGGCCAGGTAGAAGATCCGGACTTCCGCTTGCTTGCCCAAGCACCAGGCGCGCTGGCTCGCTTGGGTCAGCAAGATCAGGTGCTGCGCCATCTCAACCCAGATGATTGAGTCCACAATCTGGAGGTTGAGTCCTTCGCTGACGCGGCGGTAGCCGACGATCACCACACGGTGGCCGCGCTTGACCGCCGCGACGATGGCGTCCTCGCGGTCTTCGGCGTCCACGGTGTCGGGCAGCTTCCAGGGGTTGTGCTGCGCAAGGATCTGCATCAGCCGTGCGCCGACGTCCCTTTCTACAGATTGCTCGTAGTATGCCATCACGGTTCGCCCCTCCGCCAGCTCGGCGCCGACGATCTCGTGGCAGCGGCGCTCCAGCGGGTAGCGGTGGTCGGGAGACAAGGTCGGCGCCTGGTATTCGAGCACGCGCCCGAGGTCTTCCGACCACTTGCCCTTGCGGGTGATCCAGATCTGGAATGGCGGGTCAAATGGGTGGGCGACAAACCAGCGCGGCAGGATGCCGCCCATCATGCGGCAGGTGCTGCTGCCCTTTTTGGCACGCTCAGTGAGCGTTGTGGTCATCTCCTGATAGGCGCCGGCGAGGTTCCGCGCGCTGGCCCACTGCCGTCGTTCCGCCAGTGCGCTGGCCGCAGTGCGAAGGTGCTCCTCTGCGGCCACGATCACCTCCGGTTCCTCGGTCGTCTGGGCATCTTTCAAGGCCGCCGTGGCAGATGTATGCGCTTCGCTGGCCTGGGCCACGCCTGCGAGCAGCTCGTGGTCGGCCAGGCTGACGACCTCGGGGTACTCGAACAGTGGCGGCATATAGGCGGCGACATCGAGAATATCGATATACACAATCTCGGACAGCAGCTCGGGCAGCAGGCGTGATGAGATTCCTGGGGCTGAGGTCTTGCTGGTGCGATAGTCACTCAGGCCGGAGCGACTGCGGTCGCTGGCTGGCACCTCGCGGGTGGTGTACATCGCAAAGCCGTAGTCCTCGATTGCCTTGGTACTGTCCTTCCAAGTGTAGCCGAGCCGCAGCCAGAAGTCCGGCGCAAACCTGAACCAATAGCGGAAAAACAGCTCCAAGCTGCCGGCGTAGTGGGTACCGGAGGCGTAGCAGACACTCTGTGACGCGCGCTTGGCACGGGCGATCGCGCGGGCGATGTCGCTGTTATCGCCGCGTGTGTTGTGCGACTCGTCCACGCCGAGAAACGCGCAGCAGCCCTGATAGAACTGCTTGAGATAGTCAAACGGCGACCAGGAGGTTGGTGATACCTGGGCCAGGGCATAGCGTGGGTTCTGATTGGCCTGCTGACGAACCAACTGCGCCTGGCGGATGGTCTCGCGGCGAGCGGTGATGCGCCCGTCCGCGCTAGGGGTATCCCAGCTTGTGACCAGATGCTGGGCTCGTGGTGTAAGGACGATCGGCCCGTCGGCGGCGCGCGCCAGGCGCGCGTGGCCGCGCTTGCGCGGGACGAAGATCATCCCGCCCTTGCGCTCGATGGCATCCATCGCAGCGCTCCATTCCGCAAAGGGCAGGCTCGGATAGGCGGCCGCGACCGGGTCGATGTAGGTCTTGGTCCAATGTGCGCCGCCGCAGTCCCGACACCAGCGCCGTTTGGCCAGGAAATGGGCGATGTCGCCGACCGGCGCGAGCGCCTCCTGGCCCTGCGCATCGGCCACATCCGTATCGACGTCGACCTGCGCGGTGATAATGGCCTCGCCGCGTGGAATGTCCTGAATCACCTGGCCGCAATCGGGGCAGAAGAAGCGGTAGTGGTGTTCGAGCCTGGTGATGATCCGACCCTCCGCGTCCTTGACCGCGATCGTATGCCCCTGTGCATCGGTGATCGCTTCGCCTTCAGCGTCGAGGTTCGGGTACACTAACAAGTCCCTGATCGACCGGCTGGACAGCGGTGGTCCAGGTGATGCGTCCCGGCGCGGTCAGGCTCTGCGAGATGATCGCGATCACACTCGGCGCGGTGCTGACCCGGCAGCGTTCCATCCAGCGGGCGATGTCGGTGTAGTCCTCGACGACGACGATCTCGGCCTCGGGCCAGGCGCCGCCGATCTCCCGCTCCCAGGTGGTGGTGACGCGCTTGGGCGTCGTGATCGCCTGCGGCAGCGCATGCGGCAGGTTCGGACCTGTGCACGAATTGCTGCGCCAGGCGACCTTGAACGGCTGCACCCAGGCGGGCTGTTTCTTGCCGAGCGACGTCTTGGGGGTGCGGTGCTGCTTTCTGAGCGCGTGCAGCGCTGCTACGGTCTGCTTATCTGTGGGCAGTGCGCGCCATGCCACCTGGGCTTGCGCCTCCTCCTCGACCGCGGCTGCTTCCTCGCGTCGAAGGGTTTGCCAATAGTAGGCGTTCTGCGCCATCAGCGCGATAATCATCCGCGTTTTCCCTGTCCCAGGCTGGCCTTGAATAGCCACGCGACGCTTGCTCGCCAGGGCCAGAAACATCGCGTTGACGCGGTGGATCTGCGGATCAGCCAGTCCAGGGTGGGCCGCGCGCGGGAGCTGCTTGTCGGTGCCGATCCGCGCGGCGACCTCCAGCATCCAGTCGTCGGCGTTGTTCAGATCGTAGCGCGGCTGGCGCAGATCGAGGATCTGGCTGGCCAGGATCGGCAGCCAGTCGTCCAGGAAGCTGAACACCGCATCGCCCTGGTAGTAGCTGGTCTCGCCAGTTGTGAGGTCGAGGACGCCCAGCAGCGGGTTGTCGATCTCCTGGCTCTTGGCCACCACGCCGCGCTCGCGCTCGGCAGTCTCGATGCTGGCGGCGATTACCTGCTTGCCCATGTTGGTCAGCAGGACGACCTGTTGGCCGCTCGGCCCGCTGATGATCCGCCCGTCCAGCCGGCCGTTCAGCACCTCGGCGGCCAGGTGCGCCTTGCCAATCAGGGGCATCAGTGGCGGCGGGGTGGTGATACCGCCTGGGGTATATGTGGTGGCCGCGGCCCAGCGCGGATCGCGGTGGCAGCCGCTGTGGGCGAGCGCCTGCACGACCAGCGCCTCGCTGGCCTTGCGGATAGTGATCGTCGGACGCGCTGCGGCCGGTGGGACACGGTAGGGATCAGCGATCGGCTGATCGGGCAGATCGGGCGGTG
>WNGB01031154.1_pt1 | contig 12102 bp, 11 predicted proteins | sample 5400681 | NCBI WGS metagenome assembly WNGB01 (sample SAMN13153367, study PRJNA577476) | soil metagenome | isolation source: 115 cm soil or saprolite under grassland replicate 2 | place: USA:California | collected 2016-06-15 | reverse complement strand
GTGGCGACCGCCGTCCGTGATACTCACCTTCACACCGCCAGGAGGCTTCGGCAGTCATGGTCGGGTCGCCGAGCAGTGTCGACGAGTCGCCGTGTGCTGCCGCCCATGGGGGTGTGTACATAAGGTCGAGCAGCGCCTGGCGTCGTGCTCGTGGGTCCGGTTGGGCGAGCGCTCGGCGGACCTCCTGGCTGCGTTCGCGGGCCAGCAGGCCGCCGGGTGACGTGCAGGCCAGGACGAGCTTCGCGACGCGAGGCGCGTGCCGGATCGCGAGCATCTGCGCGACGCGACCGCCCATCGAGGTCCCGTAGACGAGTGCCTGGTCGCAGCCGACTGCGTCCAGGAGGCCGCTGCGTCGTCAGCGAACGATGCCGTCGACCAGTCGTCCGCCGGCTCAGCCGGCAGCCGCGTGCTCCCGGTACCGCGATAGTCGAAGGTGATGATGCGGTACCGCTCGGCGAACGGCGCGCGCAGCGGATCCCACCAGTGATGCGAGTTGGCCTGCCCCTGCAGAAGCAGTCATGCCACCGCCCGGCCCGGGCCCTCGACCTGGTAGGCGAGCCGCGTCCCGTCGGGTCGCGCGACCCATCCGTACTCCATCGGACCTCCCATGCCCGAGCAGTATCGCTATATCAACATCTGTTATTCCCACTCGGCACCGATCATCAGACATGATGATATTGCAGTGGTCGTCAGACAGAGGAGCCGTTCATGAGCAGCCCGGCGTGGCAGGAGGCGGTCTTCCGCGTCCTGAAGAAGGGCGACGTGAAACAGGTCGCCTACGTCCCGGACGCGGGGCATGCGTGTGCGATCCGCGAGGCCCACCGTGATCCCGCTGTCCGCGACGTCGTCCTGACGACAGAGGAGGAAGGCGTCGCCGTGGTGAGCGGCGCGTGGCTCGGCGGCCAGCGGGCGGCCCTGCTCATGCAGAGCAGCGGCGTCGGCAACTGCGTGAACATGTTCTCCCTGCTCACCGCCTGCCAGTTCCCCTTCCTGACGCTGGTGACGATGCGCGGCGAGTACGCCGAGTTCAATCCGTGGCAGGCGCCCATGGGCCGGGCCACCCAGCAGGCGCTCGAGCTGATGGGCATCCACGTCCTCCGCGCCGACGAGCCCGACGAGGTCGAAGAGGTCGCCGAAGCGGCACTGGACGCGGCCTTCGAGGCGAACGACCGCGTCGCCGTCCTCCTCGGCCAGAAGCTGATCGGGCGCAAGAAGTGGGAGCGTGACTGATGACTCACCTGGATCGGCGTGCGTTCGTGGCCGACCTGATGGCCGGCATCCCGGACGCGCTCGTGGTCAGCGGTCTGGGATCGCCGAGCTACGACGTCTTCGCGGCCGGTGCGCGGGCGGAGAACTTCCACCTGTGGGGCGCCATGGGGGCGGCCACGCCGCTCGCCCTCGGGCTCGCCATCGCCCAGCCGGAACGGTCGGTCGTCGCCATCACGGGCGACGGCGAGCAGCTGATGGGAATCGGCTCGCTGGCAACCGTCGCCGCCGTGAAGCCCTCGAACCTGACCATCGTCGTGCTCGACAACGCGCACTTCGGCGAGACCGGGATGCAGCGCAGCCACACCAGCCTCGGCACCGACCTGGTAGCCGTGGCCCGTGGATTCGGCATCGAGGAGGCGATCCTCGTCGAGAAGCTGTACGACGCCGAGGTGGTCGCCGCGCGGGTGCGGTCCCGTAGCGGTACGACGTTCGCGCAGGTCCTGATCGAAGCCGACGAGCCTCCACGAGCGCTGCCGCCTCGTGACGGGGTCGCCAACAAGAACGCCTTCCGCGCCGCGCTGGGACTGGCGACGTTCTGATGGACCGCTACGAGCACTTCATCGACGGGCAGACCCGGCCACCGGCGTCGGGGGCGTGGTTCCCGAGCGACAACCCGTACACCGGCCGGCCGTGGGCCATGGTTGCCCGGGGCAACGATGCGGACGCGCGCCGTGCCCTCGAGGACGGGCCCTGGCCCGAGCTGACGGCAAGCGCCCGGGGTGCGTTGCTGCACCGTCTGGGTGACGCGCTGGCCGGCAACGCGACCAGGCTGGCCGAGCTCGAGACCCGTGACAACGGCAAGCTCTTCACCGAGATGCACGGCCAGCTGCGGTACCTGCCGCAGTGGTACCACTACTACGCAGGCCTGGCCGACAAGGTCGAGGGCAGCGTCCTGCCGATGGACAAGAAGGGCTTGTTCACCTACGCGAAGAAGGAGCCGCTGGGTGTCGTCGCGCTCGTGACGCCCTGGAACTCGCCGCTGATGCTGCTGTCCTGGAAGCTCGCGCCCGCACTGGCCGCCGGATGCACGGTCGTCATCAAGCCATCGGAGTTCACCTCGGCCAGCACGATCGAGCTCGCACGTCTGTTCGCCGACGCCGGCTTGCCGGACGGTGTGGTCAACGTCGTCACCGGATTCGGCGACGAGGTCGGCGCGCCGCTGGTCGAACATCCGGGCGTGCGCAAGGTCGCGTTCACCGGATCCGACGTCACCGGCCGCCGGATCGCCGAGGCCGCGGGCCGCGATCTCAAGCACGTCACCCTGGAACTCGGCGGGAAGTCACCGAACATCGTCTTCGCCGACGCCGACCTCGACGCCGCGGTCAACGGCGCGATCTCCGGCATCTTCGCCGCCACCGGCCAGACCTGCATCGCGGGCTCACGCCTCCTTGTCCAGCAGGAGATCCACGACGATGTGGTGAGCCGGGTCGTGGAGCTCGCGCGGACGGCGCGCATGGGCGACCCGCGCGACGAGAACACCCAGGTCGGCCCGATCACGACACGCGCCCAGTACCAGAAGGTGTTCGACTACATCGACATCGCACAGGACGAAGGCGCGAAGCTGGTCCTCGGCGGTGGCCAGGGCACCGGACCGGAGTGCGGCGACGGCTGGTTCGTCGAACCGACGATCTTCACAGGCGTCCACCCGAGCATGCGGATCGCCCAGGAGGAGGTCTTCGGCCCCGTCCTCGCCGTCATACCGTTCACCGACGAGGATGAAGCCGTGGCCATCGCCAACGACAGCCGCTACGGCCTCGGCGCCGGTGTGTGGACCACCGACATCGCGCGAGCATTCCGCATGAGCGAGCGCATCCGGGCCGGAACGGTGTGGGTCAACACCTATCGAGCCGTCAGCTACCTCGCACCCTTCGGCGGCTTCAAGGACTCCGGCATCGGCCGCGAGAACGGCATCGAGGCCATCCATGAGTACCTCGACACCAAGACCGTATGGATCAACACCGGCGCAACGACCGGCAACCCCTTCGTCCTGCGCTGACCTGGCGCCTTCAGATTGGAAGTCATGACAGATCTCCTGACCCGGCTGGCGCGGCTCGACTCAACCGTGGTCAGCGACGCGCTGGACGCTCTTGGTCTCGCACCTGGTAGCGGGGAACTGAAGGCCCTGTGGGGTACGCCCCGGGTCTCGGGCGTGGTGCGAACCGTGGCATTGGAGCCGGACTCCGGCGACGAACCAGGCCCGCACATCGCGACCGAGGCCATCGCCTCGGCGGATCGCGGTGATGTCATCGTCGTCGCCAACAACGGACGGACCGACGTCTCCTGCTGGGGCGGACTGCTCTCGCTCGGCAGTGTCGAGCGCGGCCTGGCCGGCGTCGTCGCAGACGGTGCGTGCCGCGACGTCGCAGAGGCTCAGGAGCTTGGATTCCCTGTGTTCGCCAGGGGTACGACGCCACGCACGGCCCGCGGCCGACTCCGGCAGAAGGACATCGGAGCCACCGTGACCGTCGCCGGCATCGAGGTCGCCGACGGCGATCTCGTGATCGCCGACGACTCCGGGATCGCCTTCATCCCGTGGACTCACGCCGAACCGGTGCTCGACCAGGCAGAGCAGCTCCTTGCCCGTGAGAAAGCGATCGCCGCCGACATCCGCGCCGGCGCGACGCTACCCGAGGCGATGCACGACGCACGCCTTGCCGGAGAGACCCCGCCACTCAGAGGAGATGTTCCGGTGACCACCGAACCGGTCGATGAGCGCCCGGCTCTCGAGCTGATCGCGACACTGCCCACGGCGGCCATTTCCGATGCGCTCGACCGACTCGCGCTGCCGGGATCACTCCACGGGATCGGACCACTTCGAGCGGGCCAACGGTCGTGCGGCCCCGCGTACACCGTCCGGTACGAGCCAAGCCAGGACCGGAGCGGAACGGTCGGCGACTTTCTCGACGGCGTGCCTCCCGGTGCTGTGGTCGTGATCGACAACCAGGGCCGCACAGATTGCACGGTTTGGGGCGGGATCATGACCCAGGTCGCCTCGTCGAGCGGCGTCGGCGCGACCGTGATCAACGGCGTCTGCCGCGACGTGGAGACCACCCTGAGCACCGGCTACCAGGTCTGGAGCGCCGGACGCTTCATGCGCACCGGCAAAGACCGCGTGCGACTTGCCGCGGTTCAAGAACCGATCGCCATCGATGGGGTGACCATCCGTCCCGGCGACGTCGTCCGTTGCGATGAGGACGGCGTGGTCGTCGTACCGGCCGAGCGAGCCGCCGAGGTCGCCGCACTGGCCCAGGACATCGAGACAGTGGAAGGCAGGATTGTCGCCGCCGTACAACTGGGTGCGAACCTTGCCGCCGCGCGCGCCGCACATGGCTACCACGCTCTGCAAAGCACCTCCGACAAGTCGACGTCCAGGGAAATGACCTCGTGATCTCAACGAACGACTTCGCAGCGACAGCGTTGGATGCCCGTGGACACTCCAGCGCAACCCTGTATGAGGCTGCCCAGACCGAGACACGACTCCGGGCAGCCGCAGGCGCGGCCCAGGACGTCACTCAGGAGGCCGATATCGCCGTCGACCCGGCGATATGTGCCGCGTGGCCCGGCGCGAAGCTGTCCGGACCCGCCTTCACCGTCCAGGGCGCCGGGGGCGACAACCTCGCATTGCATCACGCGGTCGCCGCCGCGCCGCCAGGTCATGTCTTGTTCGCCGACGTGGGTGGAGCGGCCTTCGGGCACTGGGGCGAGGTTCTCACCGTCGCCGCACAACATCGTCAGATCGCCGGTCTCGTCATCGACGGCGGTGTACGCGACGTGGACGAGATGCGCCAACTCGGGTTCCCGGTGTTCTCTCGGAACAACTCCGTTCGAGGGACGCGAAAACTCTTCGGCGGCGCCTTGGGCGTCGACATCCACATCGGCGGCGTTCCCGTACGAACCGGTGATCTCGTCGTCGGTGATGCCGATGGCTTGGTGGTGGTGCCCCGTCACCGCGCCGCGGCCGTGCTCGACCATGCCGACCAGCGGGTCAGGAGCGAGAGCGAAATCATCGCAGCGCTGCGCGCCGGCTCCACGACCCTCGACCTCTACGGGCTAGGGTGAGCCGTGGTCACGCGGAGCCAGGGGCTCGTCCTCGGCTTCTTCGTGATGGCCCTGGGCAGCCTGGTCGTCATCCGCGCGGCAGCACCAGACGTCTACGAACAAGCAGTCAGTTTCCCGCCCAGCTGGCCGCGATGGGCCAAGACCGTCTTCCCGATCACCCTGGCTGCCTTCCTCACGCTGGTGTCGATCGGCGTACTGCGGCGCTGGCGCTGGATCTTCTGGCTGATCCTGGTCGCGTTCTTGGCGGGGGCACTGCGGGTGCCGGCAGCCGCCTTGCAGCTCACCGATGTCCTGCCCACGTCCCTACCGAACTGGTACGTCGTGTTCCAGGGCCTCATCGGGCTCGCCCAGCTCGCCATCGGGCTTGCCCTGCTGACCGAATACCGGCGCTCCGGCGCTTGGGGAACCCTTGCCGAGCAGCCGGCTGACGTGGGTCTTGACGGTCTCGTCGCTGACCACCAGCCGGGCCGCGATCTCCGGATTCGACAGGCCCTCCGCGATCAGGCCGAGCACCTCGGTCTCACGCGGCGTGAGGTTGCCGAGAGCAACCGTCCTGGCCGGGTCGCGCGGACGGAGCCGGGCGAACTCCGAGATCAGCCGCCGGGTCACCGTCGGCGCGAGCAGGCCGCCGCCGGACGCGATCACCCGGACCGCGTCGAAGAGGCGTTCGGCGGTCACGTCCTTCAGCAGGAACCCGCTGGCGCCGGCGGCGAGCGCGTCGTACACGTGCTCGTCCAGGTCGAACGTGGTGAGCATCAGGATCCGCGGGACCGGCGCGGGACCGGCGCCGGCGAGGATCCGACGGGTCGCCTCGATACCGTCCAGGACCGGCATCCGCACGTCCATCAGCACCACGGCCGGACGCAGCTCGCGGCACAGCCGGACCGCCTCGGCGCCGTCGGCCGCCGTACCCACGACGACGAAGTCGGGCTGGGTGCCGAGCAGCGCGCCGAACCCCGCCCGCACCACCTCCTGGTCGTCGACGACGACGATCCGGATCGGCGCCGTCATGGCTCGTCCAGCGGGATCGGCAGCACGGCTTCGACCAGGAACCCGCCGCCCGGCGACCGGCCGACGGTCAGGGTTCCGCCCACCGTCGCGGCGCGCTCGCGCATGCCCATGAGCCCGTGCCCGCCGGTGCGGTCCTGGTCATAGGGAGGGCCTGGGCCGTTGTCCCGGACCCGCACCAGCAGCGCCTCGGCCGTGTAGTCCAGCTCGACGTCGGCGGCCGCGCCCGGTGCGTGCCGGCGCGCGTTGGTCAGCGCCTCCTGCACGATCCGGTACGCCGTCAGCTGGACGCCCGGGTCGAGCGGTACGACGCAGCCGCGCACGATCAGCCGGGTGCTCCCGCCGGAGGACGCCCGGGCTTCGTCGACGAGGGCGTTCAGCTGTTCCAGGCCCGGCTGTGGCGTCCGTACGGCGCCGGCCGCGGGGTCGACGTCCTCACGCAGTACGCCGAGCAGCCGGCGCATCTCGGTCAGGGCGGAGCGCGCCGTGTCGCCGATCGCGACCAGCCGCGTCGCACCCTCCGGCGGCATGCCCGGGGTGGTCAGCCGGGCGGTCTCGGCCTGTACGGCGATCATCGAGATGTGGTGCGCGACGACGTCGTGGAGCTCGCGCGCGATCCGGGCCCGCTCACCCCGTGCGGCGTACTCGAGCAACGTGTCCGCGTCGGCCCGGCCGGCCTCGGCGGAGGCGGCCGCGGCGCCGCGTTCGCGGACGGCGGTGCCGAGCATCACCGCGGCGGTCATCAGCACCAGCAGCACGGTCTCCCCCGGTCGCGGGCGCCCGAGCGCGAACAGCACGAACGGCAGCAGGAACGGGAACGCCACCCGGCGCGACCGGCTCCGCCCCAACCAGTACAAAGCGATCAGCCCGGCCAGCACGCCCGCGACGTACGGCGGCTCCGGACCGCGGAGCATCACGACGTTCGCGAGCGTGACGGCCAGCGTCGCCGGTACCGGATGGGCCGGCAGGAACGCGATCGGCACCGTCGCCCACAAGCCGAGCAGCAGCGCCGGAGCCACGGCCGTGCCGGTCCGCTCGCCGCGGTTCCCGGCCTCCAGCACGGCGAGCAGCGCGAGCACGGCCGCCACGACGAGGAAAACGTCGCGGGTGCCGGCGATCCTGCGGACGGCGACGAGCGCCCGGTCGCCCAGCTCACGGACCTGGCTCACGTCCACCATTGTCCGCCCGGCTCGTCACCCCCGGCGTCCCTCACGCGGGGGACGGCAGGAGCGCTCAACAGCGTGACGACCCTGGCCGGGACGGCCCGTAGCGTCACATGCCATGGAGGCGAACACCGTCGAGGTCCACGAGCTGCACAAGAGGTACGGCGCCACCGTCGCGGTGGACGGCCTGTCCTTCACGGTCCGGCCGGGTCAGGTGACCGGCTTCGTCGGGCCGAACGGCGCCGGCAAGTCGACGACGATGCGGGTGATCCTCGGGCTGGACGCGCCGGACAGCGGCAGCGCCCTGGTCGGCGGCCGTCGCTACCGGGACCTGGGTACGCCGCTGCGCGAGGTCGGCGCACTGCTCGACGCGGGCGCGGTCCATCCGGGCCGCAAGGCCCGCGACCACCTGCTGTGGATGGCGCAGTACAACGGCCTGCCGGCCCGGCGGGTGGACGAGGTCCTCGAGCAGGTCGGCCTCACGCGGGTGGCGCGGCGCCGGGCCGGCGGGTTCTCGCTGGGCATGCGGCAGCGGCTCGGCATCGCCGGCGCGCTGATCGGGGACCCGCCGGTGCTGCTGTTCGACGAGCCGGTGAACGGCCTCGACCCGGAGGGCATCGTCTGGATCCGCGGCCTGCTGCGGTCACTGGCCGCCGAGGGCCGGGCGGTGCTGGTGTCCAGCCATCTGATGGGTGAGCTGGAGGACAGTGCCGACCACCTGATCGTGATCGGCCGGGGCCGGCTCATCGCCGACACGACGGTGCGCGAGCTGCTGGCCGCGGCGTCGGCGGACCGGGTCGAGCTGCGGACGCAGGACCGCACGCAGGCGATGACGGTGCTGGCGAACGCCGGCGCCACGGTCGCGGCCACCGACCACGACCGGGTGACCGTGACCGGGCTGACGTCGGAGCACATCATCAAGCTGCTCAACCAGAACGGCCTGACGTTCACCGAGGTGGCCGCGCACCGGGCCTCGCTGGAGCAGGCCTACATGGACCTGACCCGCGACGCGGTCGAGTTCGCCGCGCACGCCCGGCCGCGGGAGGCGTGATGAGGAGCTTCCTGCACGTGCTGCACGGGGAGTGGACGAAGTTCCGCTCGGTGCGCAGCACCGCGCTGTGCCTGCTCGCCGCGGTCGGTGTCACGGTGGGGCTGGAGCTGCTGGGCGCGTCGGCCGGATCGACCGATGCCAACGAGCAGCCGCGGTACTCCGACGACGCTTACTTCGTGCACGTGCCGATGTCCGGCGACGGCACGGTGGTCGCCCGTGTCGTCAGCCAAGGCGGCAGCCACGCATGGGCCAAGGCGGGCCTGCTGGTCAAGGCCGGGCTCGCGCCGGGCTCGCCGTACGCCGCGGTGATGGTCACCCCGGGCCACGGCGTACGGACGCAGGCGATGTTCGACACCGATCTGGCCGGTCCGGCGAACGGCGTGCCGCGCTGGCTCAAGCTGACCCGCACCGGCAACACCGTCACCGGGTACTCGTCGGCCGACGGGCGCGACTGGCAGCAGGCCGGAACGGTGACCGTAGCGCTGCCGCGCGACGTCGAGGTCGGCCTGTTCGTCGCCTCGCCGCCGACGTACGTGTCGCAGCGGACAGGCGGAGGTACAGCGATCCACGTCGAGAACACGATGGGTTCGGCGGTCTTCGACGGCGTGTCCGTGACCGGGTCGCAGCCGGCGCGGGACTGGACCGGCCAGAACATCTCGGCTGTTCCCTCGAAGCAGACCGGGGCGATTCCCACGGGCGGCCTGAGCCGGTCCGGCGGCACGTTCACGGTGACCGGATCGGGCGACATCGCCGGGTACGGCATCGCCAGCTGGCACTCGCCGGGCGAGGACGATGTCGTGCTGCTCAGCCTGTTCGGCGTACGGGTCGGCGTGATCGCGGTGATCGCGCTCGGCGTGCTGTTCATGACCGCCGAGTACCGGACCGGGCTGATCCGCACCACCTTCGCCGCCGGGCCTCGGCGCGGGCAGGTGCTGGCCGCCAAGGCCGTCGTGCTCGGCGGCGCGGTGTTCGTGATCGGGCTGATCGCCAGCGTCGCGTCGTTCCTTCTCGCGCAGCCGGGGTTGCACTCGGGCGGCTACAACCCGCCGGCATACCCCCACGTGTCGCTGACCGATGCCGAGACCCTGCGCGCGGTCGTCGGCACGGCCGCGTTCCTCGCCCTGATCTCGCTGTTCAGTCTCGGGGTCGCGGTGCTCCGCCGGCGTACTGTCGGCGCGATCGTGTTCGTGATCGCGCTGGTCGTGGTGCCGCAGATCGTCGCGTCGTCGATCTCACCCGAGGCCGACGTGTGGGTCAGCCGGCTGACGCCGATCGCCGGGCTGGCCGTCCAGCAGACGGTCGACCCGGCCGCGCAGGTGATCGGCCCGTGGGCCGGCCTGGGAGTGCTCTGCGGGTACGCCGTCGTCGCGCTCGGCCTGGCCCGCTGGCAGCTCGGCCGCCGGGACGCCTGATGGCACCGGTCCTGGCGGGACGAGCGCTGCGCGCCGAGTGGACGAAGCTGCGCACCGTGCCGAGCACCGGCTGGACCCTGCTCGCGCTGGTGGTGCTGACGACGGCGATCGGCGCCCTGGTGACCTGGGACCTCACGCCGCCGGACTGCGAACGCTCGGAGCCGTCATGCGACTTCGACCTCACCAAGCTCAGCCTGTCCGGGGTGTACCTCGGCCAGGCCGCGGTGATCGTGCTGGCCGTGCTGGCGGTCACCGCCGAGTACGACGCCGCGATGATGCGGACCACGCTCGCGGCCTGCCCGCGCCGGTTCGTCGTACTGGCCGCCAAGGCGGCGGTCGTCACCACGGTGGTCCTCGGTGCCGCCACGATGAGCGTGCTCGCGTCGTTGGCGGCCGGCCGCGAGTTCCTGGCCGGCAACGGGTTCACCGCGGAGGCGGGCTACCGGCCGCTGTCGCTCGGCGACGGGCCGACCCTGCGCGCGTACGGCGGCACCGTGCTGTACCTCGGCCTGGTCGCCCTGCTCAGCCTCGGCGTCGCCTTCGTCGTACGTCACACCGGCGGCACGGTGACGATCCTGCTCGTCATGCTGTACGTCACGCCGATCGTGTCGGTCGTCGTCACCGATCCGCGCTGGAGGGAGTGGATCGAGAAGGTGTCGCCGATGACCGCCGGCCTGTCGATCCAGGCCACGTTGCGCCTGCACGCCCTGCCCATCTCCCCGTGGTCCGGACTCGGTGTCCTCGCCCTGTACGCCGTGGGAGCGGTCGCGGCGGGACTGGTTCTGTTCCGGGTGCGGGACGCGTAGGGAGCCGGCCGCCTGGACGCGCTGCCGCCGAAGGCACGGGGGCGCAGCGGACGGCACCCGGCTCGCCGCTGCTTGACGGTCCTATACCACCGTCTTAGCGTCGAAACAAAGTTTCGGCTCGATGTGCGGCTCGGGGCGCACACCCTCGACGAGGAGGGGTTATGAGGGTGCCGGGTTTTCGTAGGCGTGTGGCCGTTCTGTCCATCGTGGGGCTTGCCGCGGTGGCCGCAACCGCTCCGGGCATGGCCGCCCCTTCGGGCGGCGGGCGCTCGGGTGAACGGGATCTGTCCGAGGCGGCCGAGGGCAGGTTCGAAGTGCTGGAGGGGGCCGAGCAGTACGCCGAGGCACGCACAGCTCCCGCGGACGAGGTGGACGCGGCAGCGTTCATCGGCGCGTACGCGGCCGCGCGGAACCTCCCGGTCGTCGGGGGACCGTGGCGCGAGATCACGTCGAAGCCCTACGACAGCGACGCCCTGGGCTACCGCGACCCGGTCTGGTCGAACTCCGGCGGCGGCGCCGGACTCGTCGGCGGCCGGACGACCACGCTGGCACTGGACGGCACCATCCTCTACGCGGGTAGCGCCGACGGCGGCGTGTGGAAGCGCGCCAACGGCAGCTGGAGCCCGCTGTTCGACGACGCACCGACCCTTTCGATCGGTGACATCAAGGTCAACAACCACAACTTGTGGGTCGGCACCGGCGAGGCCAACACCAGCTCGGACTCCTATGCGGGCACCGGTGTGCTGCTCTCCACCGACGGCGGCGCCAACTTCTCCCGCGTCGGCGGTGACGAGCTGCAGAACACCCTGGTCCGCCGGATCGTCTTCGACGGCGCCGGTCACGTTTACGCGGCTACCAGCAAGGGTCTTTTCCGTCGCTCCCTGAGCGCGTCGCTCACCACCCCGTGGACGCGTGTGCTGTATCCCGATCCGTGTCCGCAGGCGGGAGCGACACCGGACACCCGCTACATCAGCGACGTAGTGGTGCGGCCGGGCACCGGCGGCCAGCAGGTGATCGCGGTGGTCGGCTGGCGCGCGGGCTCGATCTGCAACGGCTTCTACCGGTCCACGAACTCCGGGCAGACGTTCAGCCGGTTCCGCGTCGGCGGATCGCTGAACGACAGCGACCTCGGCCGTACGACGCTGGCCTACTCCTCCAACGGCTCGAAGCTGTATGCGCTCGTCCAGTCGGCGTCGATGTTCAACCACGCGAAGACCGACTTCGGCGGCACGGTCCTGATGGGCGTCTTCGTCTCGCCGAACGGCGACCCGGCAGGCCCATACACCACCATCGCCGAGTGGCGGAAGCTGGCCAGCTCGGGATCGGCGTTGAAG
>WNGB01011522.1_pt1 | contig 12102 bp, 12 predicted proteins | sample 5400681 | NCBI WGS metagenome assembly WNGB01 (sample SAMN13153367, study PRJNA577476) | soil metagenome | isolation source: 115 cm soil or saprolite under grassland replicate 2 | place: USA:California | collected 2016-06-15 | reverse complement strand
AGCCGAAGATCAACTCGCCCATCCGGTTCGCCTTCCAGCTCTCCTCGATCACGTCGAACAATCTCTTGAAATCCAACTTCGCGTTTTACAACCTCGCCCACCACGCCGAGATCCTGCCGATCATTCCGGAGTTCAAGGACCGCATTCACCTCTTTGACACCGACAAGATCCCCTACGTCATCGAAGAGGGGGAGCGGGCCGCCGAGCGGCAGATCCCGTACCTGCGCCGGCTGCTGGCGGGCGTCTGAGCCGATGGCACTCGAGAAGGAAAACCCGCGCGAGACGACGGCACCCCGCAGGCCCAGACTCGGTGTCGTGATCGGCTCGGGTTCTATCAAGTGCGCCTCGGCTCTGGGTCTCCTGCGCGTGCTCGAGAGAGAACGGATCCCGGTGGATCTCGCGGTCGGCTGCAGCGCCGGCGGCCTCTACGCCTCGGCGCTGGCCCTGGGCTGGGAACTAGAGGCGACGGAGCGGCGCAGCCACGAGATCTGGCAGGGACTCTTTGCCCGGATCGATTACGGCGCGATCTTTCGGGGACTCTTTCCCCGTCTCTTTCCGGGCCGCGAGCCGGCGGGACTCCTGGATGAACGCCGCTTGAATGCCGCCCTCGAGAGCCTTTATGGCGAGATGACTTTCCGGGATGCGCGGATCCCGCTCTATATCGTCGCGACGGACATGAAGACCGGCGACAGCGTCATCCTCTCGCAGGGCCGCCTGCGGGACGCCGTCCGCGCCTCGGTCGCGATCCCGGTCCTCCTCTCCCCGTGGGCGGTGGGGGGGCGGCTGCTCTTTGACGGCGGCGCCTCGGATCCCCTTCCCGTCAGCGTCGCCATCCAGGAAGGGTGCGACATCATCCTCGCGATGGGCTTCGAGAACCCTTTGAATGAGCGGGTCGGATCGCTGATGAGCCTCGTTGCCCAGACGACGTGCATCACGATGAACAACCTCTTGAAATCCACCTACTCGTTCTACAACGCGGCGCATCACGCTGAGATCGTCCCGATCATTCCGACGTTCGACCGGCACATCGGCCTGCGCGACACCTCACTCCACCCATACATGATCGAGCGCGGAGAAGAAGCCGCGGCCAAGCAGCTTCCTTTCCTGCGCCGCCTCCTCGCGCCTCTCCCTCTCTCGGCGGGAGAGGGTCGGGGTGAGGGGACTTCTCCCTCTCCCCTCGGGAGAGGATGAGGGGACTCGCGAAGCCAATGCCTGCGGCCGGGAGTCACGAGACCGGGCGGCTCCTCGTGGTGGACGATGTCGAGATGAACCGCGACCTGCTCTCGCGGCGCCTGGCGCAGCAGGGACATTCCGTCGCGCTCGCGGAGAACGGGCGCCGGGCGCTGGAGATGGTTCGCGCCGGGGACTTCGACCTCGTGCTTCTGGACATCATGATGCCGGAAGTGGACGGGTACCAGGTCTTGAAAGAGATGATGGATGACCCGGTTTTGAAGCACATTCCCGTCGTGATGATCTCGGCGGTGACCGAGATGGACAGCGTCGTCAAGTGCATCGAGATGGGCGCGACCGACTACCTGCCCAAGCCCTTCAACCCGGTGTTGCTCAAGGCGCGCGTCGGCGCGACGCTCGAAAAGAAGAGGCTGCGGGACAAGGAGCGTCTCTGGGCCAAGAGCCTCGAGCGGGAGCTGGAGATCGGGCGCGAGATCCAGAGGAGCTTCCTGCCGGAGGAATTACCGCGTGTTCCCGGCTGGGAGATCGCCGCGTGCTTCCGGCCGGCCCGCCAGGTGGCCGGGGACTTCTACGACGCCTTCGCGCTGCCCGAGACCGGCAGGATCGGCCTCGTCGTGGCCGACGTCTGCGACAAGGGAGTTGGCGCCGCGCTCTTCATGGCGCTCTTTCGGAGTCTCCTGCGTGCGACCGCGACGGGAGACTCGGCGCGGCAGGCCTCCGATCCGGCCTCGGAGCTTCTGCGCGCCGTCCGCCTGACCAACGACTACATCGCCCGCACCCACGGCCGCTCCAATATGTTCGCCACCCTCTTCTTCGGCGTGCTCGAACCCTCGACGGGCTCGCTTCTCTATGTCAACGGCGGACACGACGCCCCGGTCGTCTTCGGGAGCGGCGGCGCGAGGGCCCGGCTCCTGCCCACCGGGCCGGCCGTCGGCATGATGCCGGAGATGACGTTCCAGGTCGGGCAGGCTCGGCTCGAAGCCGGGGAGGGACTGCTCGCCTTTACGGACGGCGTGACCGACGCGCGAGGCGCTTCGGGCCGCTACGGTGAAGAGCGGCTTCTCGCCTTGCTGCGCGAGCCCTACACCAGCGCTTCGTCGCTTCTCGACTCCATCGAGGAGAGCGTCAGCATCTACTCTGCCGACGAGGAGCAGGCTGATGACATCACTCTGCTCGCCGTGAGGAGGCAATCGCCATGAGATTCCTCTTACGTCTTCTCATCAACGCCGCGGCGCTCTGGGTGGCGACGCGGATCGTGCCGGGCGTCACGCATCCGGGAAGCGAGGCGAGTCTCTTTGCCGTGGCTCTCGTCTTCGGACTCCTGAACGCGCTCCTGCGTCCGCTCTTGGCGTTCCTCTCCTGCCCTCTCTTGATTCTGACGCTCGGGCTCTTCACGCTCGTGATCAACGCCTTCATTCTCTGGTTGACGAGCGCCTTGTCGGGGTCGCTCGGCATCGGGTTCCACGTTGACGGTTTCTGGGCGGCCTTCCTGGGAGCGCTCGTGGTCTCGATTGTGAGCATCTTGCTCTCCATCTTCGTCCGCGACGTATCGGAGAATCGCCCCTAGCACGTCGCTCGCGCTTGCGCGGGATCTGCGCCTGTCGGCGCACCGGCGAGCGACTCGGCCGGTTGCGGCCTCGATCGCCCGCCTGATCCCGCGCTGCGCGCTCGCTCCCGCGGCGCGAGGCTCCTCCCTTTGATTACCTCGGAGACTCCTCGCGCCGCGACCGGGCTGAGGAGACGGTTACTCGGACAGGCTCCTGGGAGGGTTATCCGGGAAATCGCTGTCATCCTGAGGAGCGGAGCGACGAAGGATCTGCCCTCGTCGGATGAGCGGATCCTTCGCTTCGCTCAGGATGACAAAACCCCCGGGCGCGGCCCCGGGAAAAGGTGCGCGATCGAGTTGGCGTAGTAGGCGAGCAGCGACAGCTCCGCCGGATCGGCGCTGTAGAGGCCGTTGGATTCGGTGACGAGGTGGCGTAGCGTCAGCATTCGCAGTCCCACGGTGATCGCGTAGTCCTGGTCGCCGCGGGGGACATAGACGTGGGCGCCACCGGCCTCCAGTTCCTGCAGGAGATCGAGCGCCGCGCCCTTGAGTTCAAGCTCGCTCCAGGCACGGGCCGGGTGGCGCAGAAACGCCGTCGCCACGAGCGAGACTGGCACCGCAGGCACGACCCGCGCGACCTCCGCCATCAGCTCGCGCCCGAGCTCTTCGACGGCGGCAGAGCGCGCCTCGCGGCTGAGAGTCCGGAAATCGACATTGCGGCGCCGGATGTGCTCCTTCAGCGACACGGGCGAACCGAAATTGACGCAGGCGTAGCCGAAACGGTGCCACTTGTTTCGCGCGAGGAGCCAGAGATGACGAAACAGGAAATGCAGCACCTGTCCGACGGCCGCGGCCGCGCCCGGCGCAGACGCCTTCGCAGCGAGCTCGCTGAGAAAGCTGCGGTCCTCGAAGACGCGGTCGTAGTTGATCCCGACCGGCACGAAGGCGATGTCGCGCTCCCCGGTTGGATCGAAGGAACGGGCCATGTAGTCGAGGATCCCGAGCTTGGGAGCGCGCAGCCGCCCGTCGCGCGAAAGACCTCCCTCGGGGAAGACCGCCTGCGTGACGCCGGCCTGCGTCGCCATCGCGACGTAGCGCTCGAGCACCTTGCGGTAGAGCGGGTCCTTCGAATTGCGGCGGACGAAGTATGCCCCCATCGCTCGGATGAGCGTCTGGAGGGGCCAGATGCGAGCCCATTCTCCGACCGCGTAGGAGAGCGCGGCCTTTTCGGCCGCCAGGTACGACACCAGGATGTAGTCCATGTTGCTGCGGTGGTTGATAAGAAACACGACCGTCGAGCCCGGACCGATGGAGGCGAGTCCGTGCTCATCGGAGTAACCGAGGCGGACGCGGTAGAGCGAGCGCGCGATGTTTCTGGCGAGCCAGTAGCCGAACCGGAAATAGACGTACGCGTTGAAAGCCGGAACGATCTCCTGCGCGTAACGGCGGACGCGCTCCTGCACGACCTCGCGGGGAACCTCCGTGGCGCGGGCCTCCTCTTCGGCGGCCTGCTGGACCGCGGGGTCGTAGAGGAGTCGGTCGATCAGGACTCCGCGCTTGGTCAGGTTGAAGGGAGGGATCCGGATCTTCAGGCGGGTGTTGATCTCCTCGAGGACCCGGTTGACGCGCCGGCGCAGGAACCAGCGCACGCTCGGGATGAACAGCCGGTCGAGCGCCGACCAGAGCGCGAGCAGGCCGAGCACGATCACGAGCCACAGAGGAAGCGTCAGCGTGACGGCCATCAGACGTCGAGCCGATGGAGACTGGAAGACCGGGGAACTGGGGGACTGGGGTTGGGCTCCTCTCCCAGTCTCCCGCTCTCCCAGTCCCCCCGTCCGCGACTGAGCGCCTCGGAAAAATTCATACACTCGGCTCTCTCTGTTGGCCAAGCGTATCTTGATCGGAATACAGGTGGTCCAGATCGGCCGATGCCGGCGGGCGAGCGCACGCAGTCTTCTTTCGTCCTCTTCCTGATCTTCGCCGGCGCCAACATCGTCGCGACTTTCGGAAACTAAAGAATCCCTAAAAGGAGACCCCTCGGGGCGCGCGAGTTGCAGACTCGAACCGAGGTCACTGATTTTCGGGGACCGGCATCGTGTCCATGTAACGAAAGGGAGGACTCATGTACCGCGGAAAAGTTTTCCTGGCAGCTTCGCTCATCAGTGCGTCGGTTGGCTTTGCCAGCGCCGCGCCGAAAAATAACTATCAGGCGACGATTCTCGTGTCGAACGAGGCGGGCGAAGCCCCACTTCTAGATCCTCTGCTCGTGAACGCGTGGGGCATCGCGGCGAGCCCGACGAGCCCGTGGTGGGTCGCCAACAACGGCACGGGGACGTCCACCCTCTACAGAGGCGACGGCACGAAAGTCTCGCTGGAAGTCACGGTCCCCGGCGCTCCGACCGGCATGGTCTTTTACGGCGGCAGCCAGTTCGTCCTCTCCGATGGCCAGCCGGCGCGCTTCATGTGGGCGAGCGAGGACGGCACCCTCTCTGGCTGGAACAACGGGCTCGGTACCCAGGCGGTCGTTGCGTTCCCGAAAACGGGGATCGGTGACCCGGGCTCGATTTACAAGGGGCTGGCGATCCACGGCGACACCCTCTACACGACTGACTTCGGTGAGTGCAAGGTGGAGTCACTCGACGGGACCTTCACCGAATTCGACACCGCCGGCGAATTCGAGGACAACACGATCCCGGCCGGCTATTGCCCGTTCGGCATCCAGGCCATCGGCGGCTCGATTTTCGTCACCTACGCGCTGAAATCGGGGGTGGATGACGTCGCGGGCCAGGGTCACGGTTTCGTGCGCGAATTCGATACCGACGGCAATCTGGTCGCATCAGTGGCCACGCACGGTCAGCTGAACTCGCCGTGGGGCGTCGCGATGGCGCCGTCGGACTTCGGCCGGTTCAGCGGTTGTCTGCTCGTCGGCAACTTCGGCGATGGCCGGATCAACGCCTACTGCAAGGACGAGGAAGGCGAATGGGGTTACGGCGGCCGCCTGCGCAGCAACAACCGCGACCTCGTCATCGACGGGCTGTGGGGCATCGGCTTCGGCAACGGCGCCGGCTCCGGCCCGACCAACACCCTCTATTTCGCCGCGGGGCCGGACGAAGAGGAGAACGGCTACTTCGGCAAGATCGAAGTCGCGCAATAAGAACGTACTCGCCGATCCAGTCAAGGGTCTCGACTGGCGAGCGCGAAAGGCAGAGCTCGTGGCGCGCTTGCCGAGCGCCGTGAGCGCCGAGGTGCTAGGCAAGCTCACGGCGCTGCTCGAGGATTAGAGAAATCACTCCACTCTTCCGCGGGCGGCGATGCGAAACTCCGTTTCAACTCGGCCGGCACGGACGCCGTAGAGACGGTCGTGGAGGTTGGAGACGACGCAGGCGTGATTGGGGAGGATGCGGACGCGCTGCCCGACCAGAAAGGAGTCGCCCTCTTCGACGCGCGCGACGCCGTGTTCTTCCGAGAGGCTCTGGAGGCGGCTCTGCGTCCCGAGGATCAGGCCGTGGCCGTTGGGGCGCGGACGCAGTGAGTCCTGGGAAAGAGTCTTCGAGCCGGCGTCCACGCAGGCGCGATCAGAAGCGGGAACGCTGACCACGGTCGTGAGGATGGTCATCGCGCAATCTTCGGGACCGCAGGTTCCCAGGGCGACCTGCGAGCCGTCGTGGAAAACGTAGTTTCCCGGCCGGCACTCGGTAACGCCGGCCACGCGCATGGCGTGGCGGGCGGACGGAGTCGATCCGACGGAAACCTCGTCGATCGAATATCCGGCGCTACGCAGCGTCGAGGCGGTCGAAACGAGAGTTTCTCCCTCCAGTTTTCCGATCTCAGCAACGGCGCCGGGAGTCTCGGCGGCGTACACGTGGCCGGCATGAGTGAAGACGCCGCGAAGCGAAAGTCCGGGAAGCTCCGCGATCTTTCGACCGACGGCCTCGGCAAATTCCGGCAGAACGCCGACGCGGTGGTAGCCGACGTCGACCTTCAGCAGCACATCGAGCCTTCTCCCCGCGGCCCGAAACGTCTCCGAGAGATGCCGCGCCCCCTCGACGCTGTCGGTGCCAGCGGCCAGACGCAGCCTTTCGGAAAGCGCGAGGAGACGCTCGGCCTTGCCCAGACCGGCGACCGGATAGGCGATGAAGATGTCGTCGAAGCCCGCCGCCGCGAAGACCTCGGCTTCAGAAGTCTTGGCGAGAGAGATGCCGGCCGCGCCCGCCGCGAGCTGCATCCCCGCGATCTCGGGGCACTTGTGTGTCTTGGCGTGCGGTCGCAGGCGCACTCCCGCCGCGCGCGCCCGCTCGGCCTGACGGGCGATGTTGCGCTCGAGGACATCCAGGTCCACGAGCACCGCGGGCGTCGGCAGGTCTTCGATCGGACGGTTCATGAAGATGTGATCGCCGGCTGCTGGCGCGTCAAGCAGTGGATGGTTCCGAGCCCCCAGACCAGATCCACGGCGTGGATTCCCAGGACCGGCCGGCCGGTGAAAAGTTCCGACAGAACTCCCAGCGCCAAGCGGTCCTTCGGGTCGTTGAAAGTCGGGACGAGCACGGCGGCGTTGCCGATATAGAAGTTCGCGTAGGAGGCCGGGAGCCTCCGTCCCTCGAAGAAGAGTGGGGAGGGCATCGGAAGGAACCCGACCTCGATCCTAGAGCCATCTTCGATGCGCATTCCTTCCAGCCGCTCGCGGTTCTCTTCGAGCACCCCGTAGTTCTCATCGGTCGAATTCTCCTCGCGGCAGAGCACGATTGTGTGGCGATTGACGAATCGGGCGATGTCGTCGACGTGGCCGTGCGTGTCGTCGCCGGCGATGCCGCGGTTCAACCAGAGGACATTGCCGGCATCGAGGCAGTCCCCAAAGACCTGCTCGTATTGCCGGCGCGTCATTCCAGGATTTCGCACCTGAACCTTCGGATCGAGAAGGCACTCCTCGGTCGTGAGGAGCGTGCCGGAACCGTTGACGTCGATCGCGCCTCCCTCGAGCACGATTTCGCGGCCGTCCAGCCGACTCTCGAAGAGGCGCAGGCCAAGCCTCCGGGCGGTCTTCGGCGGTACGGCGTCGTCTTTCTTCCAGTCGTCGTAGCGCGCCCAACCGTTGAACCGGAAGCGGCAGACCGCAACTTGGGAACGCTTTTCCTCCCGATACAGAAAGGTTGGGCCCGAATCGCGAGTCCATCCGCGGTCAGTCGGCACGCGAAAGAATTCGACGCGCGCGGTGTCGCAGCCGATGCGTTCGAGAGTCCGGCATGCCGCCTGTTCGTGGGTCTTCGACTCGACGAGCACGCGCACGATCTCCCCCGGCGCAAGCCTTCGCACCATCTCTCCGTAGACCCACGGAATCGGAGCGAACTTGCCGGGCCAGTCGCTCCTGTTGTGAGGCCATCCGATCCACGTGGCCTCGTGGGGCTCCCACTCGGCTGGCAGACGAAAGCCTAGAGCGGCCGGCATCTTCTCCCTCTCCCCGCGGGAGAGGGTGGGGGTGAGGGGCCTCTTCTCCCTCTCCCGGCGGGAGAGGGCGGGGGTGAGGGGCATTTAGCTGCCGTCTCGCCGTTTCCCCGAGGGGTCCTCGTCGAGAAACCGGCGGGTGATTCCGGAGTAGGCATCGATTCGCCGGTCGCGCAGGAAGGGCCAGTTGCGGCGCACGTCCTCGATGCGTTCCGGATCGATCGCGGCGACGAGGACTTCCTCGCGATCGGGCGAGGCCTCGGCCACGATGACGCCCTGCGGGTCGGCGACGAAGGACGATCCCCAGAACTCGATGCCCGCGCCGCCGTCTTCGGGCTTCTCTTCTCCCTCTCCCGGCGGGAGAGGGTTGGGGTGAGGGGCGTCTTCTCCCTCTCCCGGCGGGAGAGGGTGGGGGTGAGGGGCCTCGTAGCCCACGCGGTTGACCGCGGCGACATAGAGGCCGTTGGCAATCGCGTGGCCGCGCTGGACCGTCTGCCAGGCCTCGCGCTGCGCGGCTCCGTGCTCGGTCTTCTCATGCGGATGCCAGCCGATCGCCGTCGGGTAGAAGAGCACGCTCGCCCCCGCGAGCGCCGCAAGTCTCGCCCCCTCCGGATACCACTGGTCCCAGCAGATCAGCGTCGCAATGCGTCCCGCGGCGGTCTCGAAGGCGGGGAAACCCAGGTCGCCCGGCGTGAAGTAGAACTTCTCATAGTAGGCGGGGTCGTCGGGGATGTGCATCTTGCGATAGAGCCCCGCGATCCTTCCGTCGGTGTCGATCACCGCCGCGCTGTTGTGGTACAGGCCGGGCGCGCGCCGCTCGAAGACGGGCGCGACGACCGCCACGCCGTGCCGCCGTGCCGCCCGCGCGAGAGCCTCCGTCGTCGGCCCCGGCACCGGTTCGGAGAGATCGAAGGCCGCCGGATCCTCCCGCTGGCAGAAGTAGCGCGACTTGAAGAGCTCGGGCAGGCACACGAGTCGCGCGCCCGCTTGCGCCGCCTCCTCGATCTTCGCCTCCGCCTTCTCGAGGTTCTCCCGCGGATGAGCCGAGCAGGCCATCTGGACGAGGCCGACTGAGAACTTCTCCATGCCGGTCATGGTGAGCAGAGTACTTCCCCGGCAAGGGCCGAACAAGCCGGAGTCATAGCGAGCCTCCGCGGTAAAACGGAATCACCTTGACGAGAAAAAACGCCGTCTCGTTGACCGAGAGCACCACGAGCAGGACGAGCAGGCCGATGTCTCGCCACCGGCCCTTCCGGACGAGACCCTTGACGAAGAACAGCAGCGCGATGGCAGCCATGGCACGGCCAGCCGTCAGCTCTCCGGAGGCTTGCGCCGCCTTCTCTCTATCTCGTGTCAGAAGCGCACTGTTTGACACCCGCGACACGTCTCCCGACCAGCCCGGCGTCGAACATCCTGCGGTCCACCGGCGAGAGGCGTTTCTCCGTGCGCGGCGGCAGAAGGCGGACATGAGGGATGCTGGCCAGGTATTCGGGAATCTCCCAGAGGTCTTCCTCGCAAGTCATCCAGTCGATGGCGTCGAAGCGCGACAGATTGACGGGCCGCGAGTAGCGGCGCAACGTCTTCTGCCGACGCAGGTTGAAGTACGACTCGAAGTAGGAGAGGACGAGCGAGCGGATTGTCGGGTGGATCGGCTCGCGAAAGCGAAGGCCCGAGTAATTCGAACGCGCGATCGCGCCCCAGCAACCGTTCTGGCGGAAGATCGCGAGCACGTGATCGTCGTCATAAACCGCCTCGAGATCCAGGAGGAGCGGGGGATGCCCCTGCACGCGCAGGGCCGCGGCGGCAAAGAGAGCGGCGTCCATGCACTGCACCGTCCGTTCTCGCAGGACCCTTCTGGGCGAGCGGCAACCCGCGCCGGCAACGTCGTAGTCGAGGCCGTCCAGGAACTTCTGGATGCGCCAGGGAGGCGTCAAGCCGAGGAGGAGCCTTCTCTCCCGCCGTGTCAGCCCGAAATCCCGAGGGGGCTTCTTGACCCGCTCGCGCACGCGCGGATTATGCCCGTTTCCCGAACATCCGCCGGGTGAGGTGGTGCGCAATAGAATCCGGGACTCTCGAGGAGGAAGATGCGAATAATCCGGCGATGGAAGGAGCTCTTCTACGTGGCGGGGATGGCGGCGATCTTTCTCGCCGGCTGCCGGAAGTCGGAGAGCGAGTCCGCCCGCCGTACGACCGCCGCGTCGGAAGCTGCCCGACATCCTCCCTTCGGTTACATCGACACCCCGAAGGAGAACGAAGCCGTGGCGTCCGGCTCCCCTGGCTACGGCTGGGCGCTCGATGATTCCGGTGTCGCGAGTGTCACCGCTTCGCTCGACAACGGCCCGGCGAAGCCGGCGGAGCTCGGCCAGAGTTACCCTGGGGTCAAAGAGGCCTATCCCACGTTTCCGAGTTCGGACAAGGCCGGTTTCAGTTTCCTGATACCGCCGGTCGCCGCCGGGCCGCATCTGCTGGTCGTGACGATCACGGGCAAAGACGGCGACAAGACGGCGCTGAAGCGGCACGTGCTGGTCAAGTAGTCCAAGGTCCAGAGTAGTCCCGGCTTCCTTACTCCGGGAATGACTCTGGTTTCTGCAAAGCTCCCCGGTACGTCTCCTCGTCGATGTTCTTGCCGGTGACGACGAGAACGATCGGGCCCGGAAGTTCTTCGAGCCGTGGCAACGCGGCGAAGGCGGCGGCAGCGGCTCCCTCGACGCGCAGAGCGCAACGCGCCGCGGCGCCGAGCCCACGCGCGATCTCCCGCTCGGACACGAGAAGCACCCGGTCCGCGACGCGGCGCAGGACTTCGACGGCGTAGGGGATGGCGACGCGCACCGCGAGGCCGTCGGCGAAGGTCGCCATGCGATCACAAGGGACAGGACGCCCCGCTTCGAAGGAGAGCGCCATGACGGGAGCCTCTTTGGCCGTGACGCCGACGACGAGAATCTGCGGCGACTGTCGCGTGACGGCGGAACCGATGCCGCCGATCAACGCGCCGTTTCCAACCGGAATCACGATGGCCGCAGGAGGCCGGGGGCACTGCGACAGGATCTCTGCGGCGATCGCGCCGTAGCCTTCGTATTGCGCCGGCTCGGCTCCGTCCTCGAAAAAAGGAAGGCCGCTTTTCCGCGCGAAGTCTCTCGCCTCGTCCTTGGCTTCGTCGAGATCCTTGCCAGCGAGCCGGATCCGCGCGCCGAGACTCTCGACGATCGCGAGCTTCGCCCGCGAGGCGGAGAGCGGGGCATAGACAGTCGAGTCGAGCCCGAGTCGCCGCGCCGCCCAGGCCGTCGCGGCTCCGTGATTTCCCGTCGAGGCCGTGATGACACCCTTCGCGCCGCGAGCGAGGTAGCCCTCGAGCACCGGCAGCGCCCCGCGCCACTTGAAGGAGCCAAGCTCGTGTGAGTCCTCGCGCTTCAAGAAGACGCGTCCGACCCCGGCGAGCCAGCCGGGAGCCTCTTCCAGCGGGGTCGGCGGAATCATCGGCGAACACTCCCAACGCTGTCATCCCGAGGAGCGCAGCGACGAGGGATCTGCTCCGAGAATATCGAAAGTCGCGAAGGCAGATCCTTCGCTTCGCTCAGGATGACAGGTTGGACTTTGTCAGCGAACTTACGACTCGGAATACTAGCTCTTCTTCTTGGCCCGGGCGGCGGCCGCCCTGTCGAAGCCGGGGAGGATCGCCTTGATGAAGGCGTTCTCGAACGCCTTGCCGATGACCTGCCAGACACTCGCCGACGCGCTGCCGACCTCGCCGGAGATGTTCGCCGTCGTGGCGACGTCTTTGGTCTTGTGGCTCTTCAGGAGATTCGCGACGCCCCCGACGATCATCTCGTAGAGCTTGTGGAAGAAACCCTTCTCCCGGTCCTGTTCCGGGTCGTAGACCTTCATGCCGGAGAGAAGCGGCTTGACGTACCCGTCGATGTGGCCGTTCT
>WNGB01011521.1_pt1 | contig 12102 bp, 12 predicted proteins | sample 5400681 | NCBI WGS metagenome assembly WNGB01 (sample SAMN13153367, study PRJNA577476) | soil metagenome | isolation source: 115 cm soil or saprolite under grassland replicate 2 | place: USA:California | collected 2016-06-15 | reverse complement strand
TCGTGCTGTCGCGAAGATCGACATGCGTCTGGTGCCCGACATGAAAGCGGCGGACGCTCTCGCGGCGTTGAAGGCATATCTGGCCATGCACGGCTTCGGCGACATCGAGGTGAACATGACCGGTGGATATGATCCGACGAGTACATCGGCCGATTCCTCTCTCATCAAGGCGCAGGTTGCGACTTACAAAAACTTCGGAATCGATGCGCTCCTCTGGCCGCGCAACGCCGGTTCGTACCCAGGATACGTTTTCACCGGTGAACCGCTGAAGCTTGCCGCCGGACATTTCGGGCTCGGTCACGGCAGCGGCGCGCATGCGCCGGACGAGTATTACATCATCGAGTCAGCGAACCCGAAGATACAGGGATTTGACGGGGCAGTGATGTCGTTCGTCCAATATCTTTACGAGCTGGCTAAATAGGAAGGACCGCGGATCCGCCTACGCCGAGGCTACGGCGTGACAAGTGACGCGGATATCACGGACGATTTAACGAAACGGTGCCCACCAAACACACGAACTAAGCGAAAAAGGGTAATGTGTCTGAAATTTTCGCGTCGTTTTGCGTATTTCATGGGCGAACAAATTCTCTCTTGCCTGCGCCGTAATGACCAAGTCGTTGCCGCGCTACCTCGTGATGCTACAGCAACTTCGCATCCAGATTGATCTGCGTGCCGGCAAGAGCAACCGAGACCGGACAGGTCTTTTTTGTCAGCTCGGCTTGTTCCTTGAATTTTGCATCATCGATTCCAGGGACCTCGGCTTCAGTTTTTAAGTCGATCGTGGTGATTTTTGGTCCACCGCCGACCATCTCGAGTTTTACTGTCGCAGTGGTGCTGACTCGTTTGGCGGGATGCCCCGCTTTCTCCAGGTTTGCCGAAAGAGCCATCGTGTAACAACCGGCCTCAGCCGCGCCGATTAGTTCCTCGGGGTTTGTCCCTTTTCCTTCTTCGAAGCGCGATGAAAAAGAGTAGGGACCTTCGAATGCGCCGCTCCCGAGTTTCATGGTTCCCTTGCCTTGTTTCAGAGTGCCTTCCCAAACAGCCGATCCGGTTCGTGTTGCCATTGTTTCGTCTCCTTTAGTTGTTGTTTACGATTCAGCTTGCGCGTGAGCTAGCGCAATCTGTTTTCGTCCCAGCCACAGACTGAGGATGCCCCAAAACGCCGTGAACGGTGCGGCAACGAATGAAATTCCTGTGAAACCAAGAGCAAGCCAAGCGAACACGGATACGACCACGCACCGATTTGATCGCCCGCGCGGATATTTTCGACGGAATGCAAGGATTGCTCCGCATGCGCGATAGCTTCGCCTGCGTCTCTTTGTGAGCAAAAAATCCATTGAGGCGGTTAATTCTTTTACCTTACCGCGCGATTCGCTGCGCGTCTGCCAGTCGGCTTCACAAAATCGCCACGCGCGCGTTTCTCGTCGTCGGGGGCAGCGCCGGCGGCGTTGGCGAGCGCTTCTTCTTCCGCAGAGAGGAATGGTTTGAAGCGGCCTTTATCGATCGCTTTCATGAAAGCTTCGTGCGGGGAGACAATGCCCTTTTCGAGCAACGCCCAGATGGTGTCGTCCATAAACTGCATACCTTGCGCTCTTCCGGAAACGATTACGTCCTGAAGTTTTTGCGTTGCCCCTTCGCGAATGATGGCGGCGACCGCGGGATTTGCGATCAGAATTTCATTCACCGCGATTCGGCCGGGCCGGTCCGCTCTTTTCAAAAGCAATTGCGCAACCACGCCGCGAAGTGAGTTCGCCAGCATGGCCCGCGCCTGCGGTTGCCGGTCGGCCGGAAAAACGTCCACCATACGATCGACCGTTTTACGGGCATTATTTGTGTGCAGCGTGCCAAATACGAGGAGACCGGTCTCTGCCGCAGTGAGCGCGAGCGAGATTGTCTCGAGGTCGCGCATCTCTCCCACCAGCACAATGTCGGTGTCCTCGCGCAACGCGGCCTTGAGCGCAGCGGCAAAGGAAGTCGAGTTTCCCGGAACTTCTCGTTGTGTGATGGTGCTTCGCTTGTTGTCGTGCACGAATTCGATCGGTTCCTCGATTGTCACGACGTGCTTCGAAAAGTTTCGGTTGATATAGTCGATCAGCGCGGCTTGCGTCGTCGTTTTGCCGGAACCGGTCGGACCAGTCACAAGGACAAGGCCGCCACGGACATTGGCAAATTCTCTTACAACCAGTGGAATCCCCAACTGCTCCAGGGTGGCAATCTTCGTGGGAATGAGACGAAAAACTGCTCCGTAGCCATTCGACTGCTTGAAATAGTTGCTGCGGAAGCGAGAGGCCTCGTCCATCTCGTAAGCGAAATCGAGATCGCCGCGTTGCTCGAAAATTTCCCAGTTATGCGGCCCGGAAATTTCACTCATCATCCGCGTGGCTTCCTCATGCGTCACCGGGTCCGCGCGGATCGGCATGATATCGCCGTGCATGCGCATTTTGGGCGGCTGCCCTTCCCCGATGTGCAGATCGGACCCGCCGTGCTTGACGATTACGCTAAGAAACTGATCAAGGTAAGCCATGACTTAAATGACGAAATCCGAATGACGAATGACGAAGGAATAACAAAATCCGAATGGCGAAATCTGCACGAGCGCTCGTGTTCGAGTTTCGCTATTCGTCATTGATTCGTCATTCGTCATTCGAGCTTCGTCATTTGCCGATATGCTGGCGCATCATCTGTTTCTGGTCGGCGCGCGCGTAGGCTTCTTCTGCGCTAATCAGGCTACGATCATAAAGATCGATCAATGTATCGTCCATCAAACGCATGCCTTGTTTTTTTCCGGTCTGAATAATACCGGGCAACATATACGTCTTTGCTTCGCGAATAACGTTGGCCACTGCCGGAGTATTGGTAAGAATTTCCAGCGCGAGTACCCGACCGGCGCCATCGGCTCTCGGTATCAGCTGGTGGCTGATGATCCCGCGCAATGATTCGCTGACCATCACGCGAATTTGCTCCTGTTGATCGGCCGGGAAGACGTCGAGCAATCGGTCAAGGGTGCGCGACGCGTTTCCAGTATGCAATGTTGCCAAAACCAGATGTCCGGTCTCGGATGCAGTGATGGCGAGCGAAATCGTTTCCAAGTCGCGCATTTCGCCAACCATGATGATATCGGGATCTTCCCGGAGCGAAGCGCGCAGCGCCGTGGCGAAAGACTCGGTATGCGTGAATACTTCGCGTTGTGAGACGTGGCAGTTTTTCGACTTGATGACGTACTCAATCGGGTCTTCGAGGGTGATGATGTGATCCCGCCGCTCCGTATTGATTTGCTGCACCATCGCCGCCAGCGTTGTGGATTTTCCGGTGCCCACGGAACCGGTCGCCAAAATCAGTCCATTTTGATAGCGGGTAAGTAACTTGAGGTGCTCCGGCAACCCAAGTTCGTCCATCGTGCGCACGCTGCTGTTGATCACGCGGAAAACGATTTCGATCCCCAGCCGCTGCCGGACCACACTGGTGCGATAACGGGCGAACTCGTTTGCATACGCAAAATCGGAATCCCCGCGCGTATTGAGTTCCTTTTTGTACATATCAGGAACAAAGCTTTCGGCCAGCGCCACCGTATCCGCGGCGGTTAGCGGCGGTGCGTCAGGCCAGATCGGCTGCAGGGTTCCATGCAACCGCCATCTCGGCAGGGCGCCCACGGCGAGATGAACGTCGGATGCGCCGGCCCGTTGCCCGACCTCTAGATATTCATCCACATGCCCTAGCGGATGCGATTTCACTTGGATGTCCGGAACTGTCGCGATCATGGCACGCTTTGGAGAATGATTATGCGACTGGGCGGGCGCGTAAATGCTAAAACGAGATCACTGCAAGCTGACCCGATAAATCAGAGGTAGAGCATGTTCACGGTTTTCTTGATGGGCGCGATTGCCCCGCAAAACCGATCAACCGCTTTTTGGCAAACTCGACAATTACGGGCCGAACCAGGCCTGCCGCGATTTTCAGTGCGCCCAACGCGAAACCAGTCTCGAGGAGCTTGCGCTTTGTTTCCCGGCCGCTCTTGGCGTCTATATAAATTTTTTTCTTCCGCATTGGCGCGAACGCAATCAGCGCACCCACGGCGACTGCAGCTGCGAGCCAGGAAACCGTCTGCTCGCGAAATGATCTCCTGAGTTTCGTCGGGACATCCAACTCATAGTGAAGTCCGCGCAAATCGCGGGCCACGCGCTCGCGTGAATTGGCGACTTGCGCTTTCAGCTCGTCGATTGGTTTGTCGTGTCCAGGTTCTTCAGCCATTCGCGATCCTTTTTTAATTCAGATGTTGTAGCGCGAAAGAGCGGTTTGGTCATTCGATTGCGCGCGATCAGAAGCAAGACCAATGCAATTATGAAATGCAATCCGGCAGCCGCCAATGCTATCCATAACCATGAAATCCGAGCGACGTGTGCCAGCCCGCCAACGGCGCTGGCAACAAGGAAGCCGTAGCCAAATGCAAAAAGAATCAGCGCCAGAATCAAACAGCTCGCGAGCACTAGCAATTGCACCAGCGCCGCTTTCGATTCCTGGGCGACAAGGGCCAGGCGACTTTCAAAAAACTCCGTCAGCGCACTGGCGAGGGCGAGCAGGTTTTCGAGCAAACCGGCGTGCCCCGCAGGATTGCGGGATCGAGTGGTCTCGCTGATCATCTCCGAAAGCTTTCGGAGTTAGCGCCGGAAGATCAGACCCAGGACAAACCCGATTCCGAGCGCCGTGAACACCGCTTTGGTCGGATTTTCGCGCACATATTGCTCAGCATCTTGCTGGAACGTCCGGGCGCGATTTGTCGCATCATCCCAGGCTTGTTCTGCTTTGCCCCGCGCGTCGCCCCACGCCTGCTCTGCCTTGCCGCGATATTCTCCCGCGATTGCGCCCGCCGCCGATTTTAAATCCTCGGCTGCTTTGCGCGCGTGTTGTTTGCTGCTTTCCAATTTGTCCTGCGCGCCCGCCGCGGCGGCCGCGTTCTGTTCTGTTTTATTCTCTTCAGCCATTGGTAATCTCCAGTTGATTTTGTCCCTCAGTATCCGCGCGCTTTGCAGATTGGGCAAACAAATCTCGTGCCAGTGCTGCGGCGGACGTTGGCCGCTACTGCTCACGAAAAACGATACGGGCTTTTGTCAGATCGTAGGGCGAAAGCTCCAGCGAAACTTTGTCGCCCGGCACAATTCGGATGAAATGCTTGCGCATTTTGCCAGAGATATGGGCAAGCACATTGCGCTGGCCCGGAAGATCGACGCGAAACATGGTACCCGGTAACACCTGGGTCACCGTTCCTTCGGTTATGATCTGTCCCTCCTTCGACATGACAGAAAATATATTCGTGAACCCGCATCTCTCAAGGGTAGCGCACTGCGTCTCGCGTGCTGGTTTCGGCGTCACGCCGAAACAGTCTTTTCTTTGACTCCCGCCATCCGTGACGATTAGCGAATTGGAAGGAAAGTTCGCGATCGCAAGGACGCGCTCGCCAGCACGCGAGACGCCCGTTCGACTGCGCTCAGGGCAGGCAGTGCGCTACTCTTAAATTTTCAATCTTAGCGCAGCTGCTCCAGCGAGACGGTCGGCAAATATTCGCCGAGTTCCTGGCGTTTCCACCATGCGCCCGAGTAGCGATGTTCCTCCACAGTGGTGAAACGGTAGCGGTAAAAACTTGCCCGAATGTAGTGCGGCGGCTGATCTGGAAACGGATTGTGCGCCAATAATCGGCTCACATCCCGTGACCCTTGCAGGAGCCTGATGATCAATCCACTAAACCAGGGATTTTGCTGCGGAGTTCCTAAAGCAGCGAACCACATCTGCCAATCGAGCCGTGGTTGATGTGGCGCGCACCAGCCGGGCGCGCGTTTCACGTCGCCTGGTTTCCACTTGAATTCGTAAGGCAGCCAATGAATACCGTCAGCGCTGCCTTCGATTACAATTTCTCCACGGTCCTTCGTCATCACACGAAAAAGTCCGTAGCCGTTCGCGATCCGAAATGCTTCGAGACGGCCATAAACAGCTGCGAGCGGGCGCGGCCACGGAGCGTCGGGTTTAAACGCGGTGAAAATAAGCCATGCATTAATCGGCAACGTGACAACGATCACCGCGATCGCACCGTAAGCCGACAATCTATAAGTGTAGCGGCGGTCTATGACCGTCGCATACTTTCGGCCGATCGCGGCATCATCAATCAATAACAAACACAACGCGATCGTCAGCAGATTGAAGAAGCAATAGTTGCCGGTGACGCCGATCGCGATTTGCAGAAAAATCATCAATCCGGCCGCAATTAACCGCGACCGGCGCGGCGCCCAGATGAAAAACGGAACGATGATTTCAACTACGAGACAAAACGCGACCGAAAAATGCTTGAACCATTCAGGGCTTTTGTCCGCCCACCACGCAAAGATGGTCGGCAGCGGTTGCGACCAGTAATGATAATCGAGCGCCGTTAGCGCGCTCCAGTGAAACGAGTGATCCAGCCAGCCCCAGGAATCGTCGCCGCTCGTGAGCTTCACAACGCCAGACATCACCATCAACTTGAAAAGAAGCAGCTTTAGCAAAAAGAGCGCGGCGCGCGAGACTGGCGGTTCCCGTCCGCGTTTTGGCCGAAGCTGCCACGGTGCGAGGAAGATCGATAAAAAGCCGGTTTCCAGCAGCAAAATATCCCATTGAAAACTTAGGAATGTTTGCCCGGCGATGGTGAGCGACAGATAAAAAACAAACAGCGCGATGAGACAGAGTACCTGGGCAATTTCAAAAATGAGGAGCAACGACAAGACAACGCCGCCGCCGCAAAGGAAATGGAGAAAGACGTTGCTCGAGTTAAACCAGCAAAGTGTCGGCAAAAGCGAATAAGCCTTCCGGCCGAGTTGTTCGAGGGCTGATGGCAGAAATTGATTTACCGGAGACATTCCGTTGCTGCCAACGAGCCCGTCGACCTGCACCCAGAACGAAACGAATGCGATTAAATAAATGAGGCCGAGCGCGCAAAGAAACCAGCGCCGAGCCCAAAAATATGTCGGTGGACGAACGTCTTTCCCCCAGAGCAGGCGCGTAACAGCAGAGCCGATACCGCGATGACGAGCGATACACTTGTACGCGAGTTCGGAAATTGTTGCGAACCCGGGAATGTGATCATAACTCCAGGCCAGCCATTTTCTCGAAGATCGACATCGCAATGAGCGATAGACGGCTTCCGCGGCAAAAAATGTTTTTCCATCTGGTTCGATGAAAGCAACGGCGCGTTTAAATTGTTCGACCGGGATCTCGGGAAACCGATTCGCTGCTTCCCGGGAGGTGACGTAATCAACTTCGCCCGCGGTGATTTCGCGCCACCGCTCGATCCAGCGCTTGCAAAAATGGCATTCGCCATCCCAAATCATTAGCGGGCGCCGCGGCGGATTGGAAACGGATACGTGCATTAGGGATCGTCGATCTCGTTAGTAGAACGTGAGGGGTGAGACGTGAGAAATGAGAAGCTTGTTTGCGTACTAAATCCACTTCTCACTTCTCACCAATCACTTCTCACTAAACCCCAAACTCCGCCCAGACCGGCGCATGATCGGAAGGTTCTTTTCCTTTCCGCGCATCGCGATCGATTCCTGTCGCAGTGCATTTTCTCGCCAGGGCTTCGCTCGCCAGAACTATGTCGATGCGCAGTCCGCGATTTTTCGGAAAGGAAAGCATCCGATAATCCCACCAGGTAAAAAGCCCCCCTTCCTTGTGATGCAATCGCAGCGTGTCCCGGAAACCGTTCTCGCACAATTGGCGGAATGCTTTTCGTTCGCCGTCAGAACACATGATCGCGCCCCGCCACAGATCGGGGCTGTAAACATCGACATCTTCCGGCGCGACGTTGAAGTCGCCGCAAACAACAAGATCGGCAGATTTTTCCTGCGCCACGCAATCACCAAGCCGCGCGTACCAATTCAGTTTGTACTCGTACGCAGGCGAGCCGACGGCCTGTCCGTTCGGCGCGTAAATCGAAAAGATGCGGACGTTATTGATTGTTGCTGCAATAACCCGCGCTTGTGGATCGACAACTTCATCACACAACGACGGACGGACATCGCGCGGCTCGGTCTTCGAAAGAATCGCAACCCCATTATACGATTTCTCTCCGTGATAAGCCGAATGATACCCAACTGCCTGCAAAGCAAGCACCGGAAATTGGTCGTCGGGGCATTTCGTTTCCTGCAGGCAAACGATGTCCGGCTTCGCCGTATCAAGCCACCCAAACAGACGGTCCTGCCGCTTGCGCAACGAGTTGATGTTCCACGAAGCGATTTTCACAGCATGTCATTCTGAGCGAAGCGAAGAACCTCTCATTTGCTGACGGTCACACTAGCTAACCTGCGTCACCGTTCCCTTGCAATTGTGAGATCCCTCGCCGTCTTCGCAGCTCGGGATGACACGCGCAGAGATCATTTCGTGATGAGTGGGACGTGAGACCGACATTTCACCATCTACTTCTCACAATTCCAACTCAATCCCCGGCGTTGGAACGATGACTTCAGGCTGCGGAAGATCGGCAATTAATTTCGCGCGCACCCACGCAACGGCTGATGGATCGCCATGCACGAGCACGATTTTCGTCGGCGAAAGCCTTTTCGCATATTCGATCAACGACTCACGCGAAGCATGTGCGCTGAATTGAAATTGTTCGAGGTGGCAGCGCACGCGCTGCGGCGGCTCATCCGGATCGAGCGCGATTTCGTCACCTGGTTGCGCGCTTCGCAAAACACCGGCGGGCGACAGAGGATCAGCATAGCCTACGAAAAGAATCGAATGCTGCGGATTTTCGAGAAGGCGGCGCGCGAAAATATTGGAGAGCGTTTTTGGCGTCATCATGCCACTTGAGAGCGCGTAAATTCGTCCGGCACGGACGGGAGCATCATGAATTGTCTGGCCATTCAACACGAAGGGTGCTGTTTCCTTCATTAATTGGAGGCGCGCCAATTGCCGCCGAGTCATAGATGCGCGACGATCGTAGATATCGGTCATCTTCGAGCTGAGACCGCCGATGTAAATTGGGAAGTCGGACAGCAGTCGCTCACGGCGGAATTTATAAAACATCGCCAGCGCCTCCTGCGTTTTGCCAAGGGCGAAAACCGGAATCAGCGCGCATCCGTCACGTTTGAAGGCGCGATCGACTGCTTCCGCCAGGCGGTGTTCTTCTCCCGCGCGTGTCCAACCCGCTGGCGTCGCATGATCGCCTCGCGTGCATTCCATGATCAGGATATCGATCTTTTCCTCCGGAAAAATCGCCGATTCCATGATCGTTTGATCGTCGAAATTGACGTCGCCTGTGTAAAAAACCGTGCGTCCCTCGGCGCGCAGCAGAATTCCGGCCGAGCCGAGGACGTGGCCTGCGTCGAAAAACTCGAATGTCAGCGCGTCTGTTTCGTGCTGTGGAGCACGTTCGCCAGAGATCGAGATGCGTTGCCGCAGGGGACACCAATGCCAAAGATCCGATGCGCGATCGGTTTCGCGATGCGTGAAAAGCGGGTATAACGTCGCCCCGATTTCTTCGCGTTGCCGCGTCATTACATTGACTGAGTTATGTAAAAGTGTGTTGCCGATTTCCGCGGTTATTTCGGTCATGAAGATCCGCGCGCCTGGCAGCCGTCGCATGAGCACGGGTAACGTGCCGATGTGATCCTGATGGGCGTGCGATATTAGAATCGCGTCAACCTTCCGGTCAGCGATTGCCTTGAAATTCGGCAGTGCCTCATCGCCATAGTTCTTCGGATGCATCCCGCAGTCGACCACGAGCCGATGCCCGCCGATCTCGAGACAATATGAGTTCGCCCCGATTTCCGTGCGCCGGGTGAGATTAATGAATTTCAACTCTTACTCTTACTCTTGCTCTTGCACTTGCGAGCCTGAACAAGTGCCCGGCTCCTCGCCGATTCGTGAAGTTAGACTCTTAATCAGGCCCATCAGCATGGAAACGATTTCAAAGAGTTGTTCTTTGCCAGAGGCGATCTCCGCGTGTTCGATCAAGCGTTTCGCGACGAGGACATCCAGGCAAGCGGCACATTCGAGCGTTGAACCTCTGGCGAAATCAAGAAACCGACAGCGGTCGCGGATCGCGAACTTGCCGTTTCCTTCCGCGATGTTCAGCGGGACACTGGTCGATGCGCGATCGAGCTGATCTTTAACCGCGGCTTTCCCTTCGACTTTCGCGATCAGATCGGTGGCCCAGGTTATGAAATTAATCGAGGCTTGGTATACATTCCGTTTTTCGTGATCAAATCGTGGCGTATTCACTGCGCCAGACTGAGCAAGAGCAGGAGTAAGAGCAAGAGGAAGAGTAAGAGGCGCAGGCGAGCTAAATTACCTCTTCGAAAATCCGCATCCAATTGCCGCGCAGAATTTTCTCGATGTCCTCGTCGCTGAATCCGCGCTCGATCAATCTGCGAGTGAGATTTCGCGCGTGAGAATGATTCCTCAGCTCGGGAATGAAATGCGGAGTCGTTAATTTTGCGGCCAGCTCTTTTCTCGCTGACTCCGGCCACTGGCGATAAATGAACTCGAAGAAATCAAAACCAATGCCGACCCCATCGATGCCGATCAAGTTCGCGATATGCTCGATGTGATCGATATAACGATCGAGTGTGCTCTCTTCTTCCTTCGGGCTCACGAGCACCGAATTAACGCCAATCACGCCGCGGCGTTCTCCAATCATCTTGATTTGTTCGTCACTGATGTTGCGCTCGATGTCGTAATATTTGCGCGCGTTTGTATGTGAGACGATGGGAGGCTTGGTCGTTATCGTCATAATCTCCTCAAATCCAGCCGGGCTGATGTGAGCAAGATCAACAATTACACCGAGCGCCTCGCATTCCCGCACCACATCGCGGCCAAACGCCGTCAGACCATCCTGCGGCGAACCACTCGCTGCAAAGATTCCGCCGTGACCCGCCGCATTGCTTCGCGCGTGAGTAAGTCCGATCGCGCGCACACCGAGTTCGTAGAAGATGCGCAATAGATTCAAATCGGTCCCGAGCGGCTCGACTCCCTCGATCGTGATGAACAGCGCGATTTTGCCCGTTTCGCGTGCCTTCTGAATTTCGCGGTAGCTTTTACAAATCGCGAAGCGCGGGCACGCCTCCGTCTCGACATATACCCGTGCGATTTGATCGAGCGCGACGCGCAGGCCTGTCTCCGGCTCGCCACGGCGAGTCCGTCCTGTGGCGGACAAATAACGGTCCACAATGTAAATTGCGACGCCAACTGCGCCAATGTTGCCGGCGTCGAGTTCCGGTAAAAATTCGGTCTCGAGAACATTTTTGCGCTCGCGTTTTTCGTACAAATCCATCGGCAAATCGAAGTGAAGGTCGACAATTCCGCCGGCGTGCAGCCGATCGATTCGTTCTTCGATGGTTTTTTTCCCGCTCATAACTTCTTTAGAACCACGGATTACTCGGATGTCACGGATAAGAACGACTATAATCGAAGCTTTGAAACGCCTGTCTTGCAACGCGCATTAGTCGCTTGCGTTTTGGAGTGCGGCAGTGCTCTGCCGCTTTCGTCGCACGCGGTCATCGGCAGAAAGCCAAAATGGGCGCACTCAGGGGTGACGCCGCGCGGCCCTATGTAGCCCGAATACTAATTGTTCGCGTCGTTCGCGGCCATTTTCGGTGCAGGTCTCCTCAATTTGCGCTGCTCGTTCACTGCTTGGATTTTCGCATCTTGCCGTTTGAGATGGGCAACGACGGTCTCCATTTCCTTCCGCTGCTCCGCGATGGCCGTGTGAAACTCCTGCTGTTGCCGCGCCACCGTAGACTTTAACTGTGCGATGGTCGCCTGTTGTTCCTCCACCGTGCGGTGTTCTTTCAGAAACTCGTTGAGCAACATGGCGTTGATCTGCTCGTAGCGCACTGTGTACGGCTTGCCCTCCAGATCGCGAACAACCAGGGCGGGATTTACTTTTTCTACTTCCTCAGCAATGAGTCCAAATTCCGGAATGCCCTGCGGATCAATCTCTTTTTTGTAGCGAAAGCTCACCGGTCTAAGCGTCAAAATGGCTTCGCTCGCTGCGCCCATCGGCTTGATCTCATCCTTAAAGCGCTTTGAAGAAGTGGTGGTACCGAGCTTATGGGACGCGTTAATGAGAACTGGGATTCCGCT
>WNGB01015593.1_pt1 | contig 12105 bp, 11 predicted proteins | sample 5400681 | NCBI WGS metagenome assembly WNGB01 (sample SAMN13153367, study PRJNA577476) | soil metagenome | isolation source: 115 cm soil or saprolite under grassland replicate 2 | place: USA:California | collected 2016-06-15 | reverse complement strand
GAATCGTATGAGAGGCTTTTGTTAGATGCGCTACAAGGGGACGCTTCGCTCTTCACCCGCGAAGACGAAGTACAGACCGCTTGGAGTCTGATCCATCCCATTTTACAGGCTTGGGAAACACATCAGACTCCGCCGTTAGCTTTTTATAAACCGGAGAGTTGGGGGCCTCGAGAGGCTGATTCGCTGCTTGCCCGCGATGGACGCTGGTGGTTGCAAAACGAAGCAAATACAATGCTCAATGATTGATCTTGAAGCCTGATGTCTCTAATAGCCTCGCTGAAGTTTTGCGAGGTTATTTTTTTCTACTAAGATATTACCCTCTATATCCCTATATCCAAAATGCTCTGGTGATCCGTAAGCTTGAATCTGCAACTAAATCCTCAATCAAACGTAAAATCTATGAGGCAAACTATCCTGGTCAAGTGACCAGGATAAAGACCCCTCCAAAGTCGGAGGTGTTCTTTGATTGTCGGGTATATTATTAGATAGAGGAGAAACAAACCATGAAACATATTCATCTCTTATCCATTCTGGCTTTGAGCTTGCTGCTCTCGGCCTGTGGAGCAGCTGCGCCCACTCCGGAAGCCACTCCTATACCAACAGTTGTCGATAACAGTGGCATCATCACGGAAGGTCGGCTTGAACCGATTCGCTATGTAAAGGTGGCTCTAAATGCCAGCGGGTTGGTCAGTGAAGTGTTAGTCGCAGAAGGTGAGCAGGTCACGGCTGGCCAGGTGATTGCTCGGCTGGAAAGCACCGAAGCTAAAACTCTTGAAGCCGCTTTAGCAGATGCTGAACAGGATTTAACTCTCGCCTATCAGACCGTACGGGATGCACAATACAAGCTCGACAACTTTGATATACCTTCCGAATTTTCAGGAAAGACACCTGAACAGGCCGTACAAGAGATGCTTGAGAAATTGAACACGGCCCGTGAGAATTTTGAGCCGTATAAGAATTTTGATGACAAGAAATTAGAACCAACCCGCTCTGAAAAAGAGACTGGGGTTTACCGAAATACGGCCAAATTGTACAAAAAACAACTGGATGATGCTTGGGCTAAATACCGCAAAGCAATCCAGTGGATGGAGCTTGAATCTAATCTGCAAACCGCTCAGTCGAATTTGGGACAAGCTCAAAAGGATTCTGATGCCCTGAACGACCCATCCTTTGCAGAAAACACAGCCGGTGCACGTGCCGCATTGGCAAATGCTGAAGTACGCGCTCCATTTGCAGGCATCATCACGAAGCTTGACCTGAAGGTCGGTGAATTTGCCTCTGCTGGTACACCCGTCGTCACGATTGCAGATGTCTCCAATTGGGTCGTCAAAACTACCGATCTCACGGAGATTGACGTGATCGAGTTGGCCGATGGCGATCCTGTCTCTATTACGCTAGATGCGCTCCCAGATGTGACGCTCAAAGGCAACGTATTTTCCATTGCGCAGGATTATTCTGAGAATCAGGGTGACATTGTCTACGAAGCGACTGTCCTGCTCACAGATATCAATCCTGCTATGCGTTGGGGCATGACTGCCGAAGTCAAGTTCGAACAATAATTTCACCTCCTCTCATCTCTTTTACCGCTGACATTGCGAAGTTTTCATAAATTTAGATCAGCGATTGAGAGATAGAAGTGGCAACGAGAGGTATTTATGTTCAACTTCAATGTCTCCAAACCCAACGGCGACCAGAAAAATGGCGATCCCAACGAGGACCATCCCATTATCGAACTGCGTAGTGTGCATAAATCCTACAAGTCCGCGGCGGGAGATTTCCCTGCGCTAAAAGGTATTGACTTATGCATATGTGCGGGCGAATTCGTCAGTATCATCGGCAAATCGGGTAGTGGCAAGTCCACTTTGCTTAATATGATCACAGGCATAGACCGTCCTACCACTGGCGAAGTTTTCGTGAATGGTACCGGCGTGCATGAACTTAATGAAAATCAACTGGCAGGCTGGCGAGGTGGCAATAAGGAATGTTTAGCTGGATTACCGCCATACCACTTTCCATCCTGGCCAGTCCATATGCTGCGAGCGCGCTGGGACATAGAATGTTTGGCGCCACTCTTGATTATCAATACAACTGGTCTGCCGTAGGCATTTGGCTTGTAATTGTAGTGGTCATTTCAATCGTTGCTTCCATTCTCCCAGCACGCGGTGCAACACGCATCAGTGTGCGCGACAGTCTGGCATATGCATGATTACAAATCAAAGGATAAATTATGTTTACTCTCCCATTTATTAACAATAATGAACCGAAGAAAAACGGTAACGACGATTCGCCCATGATCGATCTACGTGAAGTCAGCAAGAACTACAAAACCGCGGTTGGTGATTACCCGGCACTTAAAGGCATTGACCTGTGTATCTGTGCCGGCGAGTTTGTGAGCGTTATCGGAAAATCGGGTAGCGGAAAGTCCACCCTGCTGAACATGATCACCGGCATTGATCGCCCCACCAAGGGCGAGGTGTATGTCAATGGCACTGCTCTGCATCAGATGGGAGAGAACCGCATGGCACGCTGGCGTGGGAAGAACCTCGGCATCGTATTCCAGTTCTTCCAATTATTGCCGACGATTTCGGTGATTGAGAACGTCATGCTGCCAATGGATTTTTGCCGCACCTATCCTATGCGCGAGCGCGAGAAGCGTGCGCTGTCCTTGCTCGAAATGGTTGAACTGGCTGACCATGCCTATAAACTGCCAACCGCGCTTTCCGGTGGTCAGCAACAGCGTGTGGCAATTGCCCGCGCGTTAGCAAACGATCCACCGATCATCATCGCGGACGAACCGACAGGTAACCTCGACTCCAAAACGGCTGAAGCTGTCTTTACACTATTCAACAGCCTTGTAGCACAGGGCAAGACAATTATCATCGTCACGCACGACAGCGGACTTGCAAAACGTACACACCGCACTGCGCTGATCACAGATGGCGAAATTGTCAATGAATATTTGGCAAAGGCAATGCCCACGCTTATGCAAGACCAAATGCTGTGGGCCACACGCAATGCAAAAGCACTAACTTACGAAGCCGGAACGATGATAGTCTCAGAAGGAACGAACGCAGATGCATTTTATATCGTATCCAAGGGAACAGTCGAAATTGTCCTGCCGCGCCCGAATCAATCGGATGTGGTCGCCCTGCAACTTGGCCCCGGAAAATATTTCGGTGAGATGGCATTTTTTCATGATCATAAACGTCGTGCTTCCGTTCGCGCTTCCGAAAGAGGCTCCGTTGAAGTTCTGGCTTTAAAGTACGATCAGCTCAACGAATTGCTGAATCAGTCTGAAGTCACGCGCGATTGGTTACATCAAATGGCTGATCAGCATGAAATGGAAAATGCCACATTAAGGGGAGCAAAGTCATGATCAGCAGTCGCTGGAAAAAGGTCTGGGCGGATTTTTGGGGCAACCGTACCCGCACCACCCTCACTATTCTGACCATCGCGGTCGGCGCATTCGCAATTGGGTTCACCAGTAACATGGCCCTATACATGAGTGAAAGTATGGAAAGTGATTTCCTCTCAGTCAATCCCTCTGAGGCAGAGATCTATGCTTCTCCAATGAACGACGATAGCGTAAAGATCGCGCGCGAGATGCCTGGGGTGAATGCGGTGGAAGGACGCAGCACGACCAGCGGACATGTAATCAAACCCGGCGTCAAGAAGATCTCTATAAATTTCACCGCCATTGAGAATCCTGCTGACCTGACGGTGAACCTGTTAAAGCCTGCAAAAAATGAAACGAGCATCCCACCTCTTAGTGATAAGCAAGTACTACTAGACTCTGCTGCTGCTTCTCTCGGTTATAAACCGGGTGATACCATTCTGGTTGAACTTGACAACGGAAAGCACCGCGAGCTTCGCCTTGCAGGATATCTTCATAATGCGACCGGCATCCCATACAATCTTGCGGAAACTGTGACTGCCTTCGTTACTCCCGATACTATGGTATGGCTAGGTGGCTCTTTGGACTACAACATGCTCGCAGTCAGCGTGGCGGAAAATCCCACAGACCAAGAACATGTCACGCAAGTGGCACAATCCATCGCCGACCGGCTCGAACGTAGTGGCTCTACCGTGTATTATGTCAACGTCTACCAACCAGGCCATCATTTTGCCTACAGCATTGCCCAGGGCATGTTCGTCATCATGGGAACCTTGGGTTGGATGACCGTGGTTCTGAGCGCTTTCCTGATTATCAATACGATCACAGCTCTGATGACTCAACAGACTCGCCAGATTGGCATTATGAAAGCCACCGGTGGCGGAACATCACAGATTTTTGGGATGTATGTTATTTTGCTCTTGAGCTTTGGAACCGCTGCGCTAGCCATCTCTATCCCGCTTTCAAATAGTGCTGCCAAAAGTGTTGGTGATGGCATGGCAGCCTGGTTGAATTTTTTCCCAGCTACCTACCACGGATACACTTCAACACTGATACAACAAATCATTGTCGCGTTGATCGTCCCGCTATTTGCGGCAGCATGGCCGTTATATAACAGTGTTCGCGTCACAGTACGCGAGGCAATCAGTGACTACGGGATCGGCGGTAATGCCAAGCCGAAAGATAAAAGCGTAAGCAAAGGCACATTGCTCATCCCGCGCCCGATGCGCCTTTCCCTGCGAAATGCATTTCGACGCAAGACTCGTCTCGCACTAACCTTGTTCACGCTCGTCTTGGCTGGAGCCATCTTCATCGCGGTTTACAACTTATGGGCTTCATTCGACAAAGTCATCCACGATATTCAAGGCTATTTCCTGGCCGATATCAACATCAGCTTTGACCGGTCATACCGTTTCGACGAAGTATCGTCCCTGGCTAAAAGTGTGCCCGGCGTGGAAAGCGTGGAAGGTTGGCTGGAATATGGCGGGACGCTTGTCAGCGAAAACAAGGATGAAGCTGGGACACAGATTTTGTTCGTCGCGCCTCCTTCTACTTCTACATTGATCGACCCGATCATTACCTCAGGCCGCTGGCTAACGACAGGCGACGAGAATGCGATCGTGATTGGCAACCATCTCCTGAAAATATTTCCGAACCTGAAAGTTGGCGACACGCTTAAGATAAAAATCAACAACAAGGAAACCGTATGGCATATCGTTGGCATCTATAGCATCACTGGAAACGTCAGCCCACCGCTGCTCTATGTCAATTATGAGTACATCAGCCAACTGACCAACCAGCTAGGACAGGTATATTCCCTGCGTGTCATCACAAGTAGTCACGATGTCCTGACTCAAAAGAGGGTCAATGATCAATTACTAGCGCTCTTCGGGAAACGCGGAGTCCAAGTAACCAACACACAACTGGCCGCAGAATTCATCCAGAGCCAGACCTCACAGACCGATATCTTCGTTTACTTTATGCTGGTCATGGCAACCTTGATTGCGGTCGTCGGTGGTTTGGGCTTGATGGGAACGATGAGCATCAATGTGCTCGAACGCACGCGTGAGGTCGGTGTGATGCGAGCCATTGGCGCATCCAATGGTGATATTCAGAGCATCGTCATTGCGGAGGGCATGGTAATCGGTTTGATCAGTTGGCTGTTTAGCATTGTCCTTTCCATCCCTATCACAAACGTATTATGCTTCGGCGTCGGTACGGCCATCCTCACCGCACCCATGCCAGCCGTTTATGGAGTAACCGGTGTCGTCGCCTGGCTGATCTTCACCCTTGCCCTGGCGGCGATCGCAAGCGCATTGCCCGCGCGCAGAGCATCGCGGCTTACAGTTCGAGATACGTTGGCGTACGAATAAATAGCAGACAAGTACACACGTAGACAGGTAAACAGGTTGACTCATGACTTGTTTATCTGTTTTCTTGTTTACCAGTGTACGTATCTGCCTGTTTCCCTGTATACTTACCCCATGAACATACTCGCCAAATTCCAATCTTTCCTTCCCATCAATCTTCAACAAACTATCAAGAGCCTCAAATCGCCGTTCGATATACAGGAATATCTTTTGAGCATGCCATACGTAGCGGAAGCACGCGATCGGTCTCCGTTGAACGTGATGCTCGACTGTCAATGTCACTGTTTAGACGGAGGATTCCTGGCCGCGCTTTTGCTTTGGAAATTGGGATTCCCGCCTCTTGTACTGGACATCCGGCCTGATCCCGGTATGGACGATGATCATGTCCTTGCGCTGTATCAAATCGAAGGGCGGTGGGGCGCGGTCGCGAAATCCAATTATGTAAATCTCGGATTTCGCGAACCGGTGTATAAAAGCTTGCGCGAGTTGGTCATGACCTATTTCGAGCTTTACATCAGCGCCGATGGATTCAAAACCTTGCGCGGGTATACACGGCCAATGAACTTATCGCATTATCCGGATACCGCCTGGCCATGGGACGAATCCGCCACAAATCGCTTATACAAACAGTTCTACAAACGCAAGCCTAGATTATTGATCACAAAATCAATCGCGAAAAGACTTAACCCAGTCAATGAGCGCTCATTCAAAGCAGAAACTTTATATACAGACATGAACTGGGTATTCGGAAACCGCAAAGAATAATTTCGCGCTGCGAAGTCCCAACGTTCTTCCCTGGACTGTCCGTCCCGCGGCCTGGCGGCCACGACAGGCAGGTCAGTCTGGGGAGCCAAGTGAACGCTTCGTGCGAACGTAGTCGAAGCACTTCTGAAATCCTTCTATATCGTATTGTGGAAGACTGAAATCACATTTGCCTCTGACTGGCTTTCTTTCGACGCCGCTGGATAATCCAACCAACTAATCCAATCATTAAAACCAAAGCTAATAGAGTCAATAATCGGTTCATCGAAATGATCTCGTTCGAGGATTGCACTTCGAATGTAAGAAACGCGGCCCGATCGATTTGCATGTTCTCCTGCGTATGTGCCATGACTCTGACTTCTATTCCGTAGATACCGCTCTCGTCCGACCTGAATGTGAGCATCCCTGTGTTGCTATCGATACTCATTGCAAGGGTTTCAGCACTGCCATCAGGCTTGCGTAATTGCGCCTGCGCACTATCCAATGAAACCGGTATTCCAGAGGCAGTCAGGTTGGCGTTAATTGTGACCGATTCATTTAGTTTCGGAAGCATGGTATTCGTTCTTGCCTGCAGCACTGCACCGCCATTGAACTGTGCGTTGATTGCATAATCCGCGCCTCCCGCTGGAGTTGCTCCCGTCGTGTGTAAAGTAATGATCCATCTACCCGGTGTTGGTTCTTTGAATCCATAACCCAGATAAATTAGTGTAGACGGATCAGTTACCCGAATCTCGCTGTTCCGAGCCGGGTCGAGTTGAATTGTGTTTCCGCTCGCGCCGACCACAGTAATCTCCAGTGTGCGCGTCGTGTCATATAAAGCAAAGTTGGCAACAGTTACATTGGGATCGATGTTTATCACCACATTCTGGGTTTCGCCGGGGTTTAAATGTCCGGTATATACTCTGGTGAACTGAAGGGGCGTAACTGCAACAGAGCCAGGCAATGGATCATCAGAAGCCTGGAATTGGCCCGCAGGTGTTTGGAGTAAAGGCTTTACAAAATCCGTGAAGACTTCTATGGAAGTTTTGAGATCATTATGCAGGAGCGGTATTTCTTGAACAGGCATGGGGATAGCTTTGGCGCTGTCTACTGTCACAACCAGATCGGAGGGAACAGGCGTGCAGGGTGATTCCACAGCATCCGACAATTTGGTTCCCGCAATTGCATGGAATGGCACCCCATGGCGTTTGTAAATTTGCTGATTGAAGACGCCTGTCATATAGCTCGGCTGGAGTTCCAACATCGTGGGCAACAATACTCCCAACGCGGCCGGAAGAGTGGCACAATCTGAACCACCCATGGGTGCGCCCAGGTTAATCAATTGTGCCACATCTGAGTCAGCCATCACGCGGTCAAGGTAATAACGCGCGATGATGCCTCCCATACTGTGTACCAGTAAATCCACCTTCTCGGCTTTCGTCTTTGCCTGCACATGGTCAATATATTCGCCGAGAATGGCTGCGTTTTGCGCAATCGTATTCGTCCGTGCATTTGGATTGCTCAGACTACCTGTATTCATCACACCGGGTACCTGACCATCCCCTACCGCGTAGCCTTGCAGTCTCATGGAAGCCAAATATCCTTGCGGACCGAGGTACTTCCGCCAAGCTTCGTAATTTGAGTTGAATCCATGCACCATCACAACAGGTCTTGGTTCAACAGAAACGGTCAGATTCCCGTCGACCTGCGTGCCGTTCACTCGTACACGAATTTCCCTCCGAGGCTGTGCACTCCCATCCGTATTCCAGTACCAGCCGAGGGCGGGGAAAGAATCGCTCTGACAGTCACTTCCTCCTGCTCGGACGGTGCAAGTAGCTACGGGTGCCTCTACACCTAAGAGAAGGAAGTCCACTTTGGAGTCTGCATCTAGCGTCTTATCTAGATCAACCTTAAGGCTGATCTGGTTTCCATCCACGAGGGTTGTGATAGGCCGGTTGTTTTTATCGAGCAGAATAAGCTGGGCTGCTGGTTGAGAACCTGCCTGTACAGGTGTAGCCAGTGCAAACGCCGCGGCAACGGCCCAAACTAAGCAGACACATAAAAGCCTCTTCATAATTACCTCTAAAATAGGATTTCATCAACGAATGGTATAGTCAAATTTTATCCCTATTTGTCCTCAACAATGACATAGATTTATGCTTCAATCCTAGGGCAGCTAAAGACGCTATAGGGAAAGCCGCGCGAAGTTATAAAGAAACAGTAGAAGATTAAATTATTTAGTTATATAATTATTCATCGCTCATTTCACGAGCCATACAACGGGTATATCGAAAAGACTGTCTTGATTAGCTATTGCAGTGTAAACCTCTAGTTTTATCAATGGTTGCCTTGGAGGAAAAGATGTCAAAGAAAGATAAGAAAGACAAAAAGAAGCATTCTGCGGACGGTTCTAAAAACCAGGAAGTAGTCGAGGTTCGACCCATCTCGGTAACTCAACACACCATCTTATCAATTACACCCGAGCAGCAACATTCCATCAGCAAGAAAACATACGAGAAGGAGTTGGCCCGCCTGCAAGAGGAGCTGATCAAATTACAGGAATGGATCCGCTTTAAGAACTTGAAGGTAGTGGTGATTTTTGAGGGACGCGATGCGGCTGGCAAGGGCGGTGTTATCAAGCGCATCACAGAAAGCCTCAACCCGCGCGTTTGTCGTGTGGTGGCGTTACCAGCTCCTACCGAGCGGGAAAAGACCCAATGGTATTTCCAACGTTATGTGACCCAGCTACCCGCAGGAGGCGAGATGCTGTTGTTCGACCGGAGTTGGTATAACCGCGCCGGCGTGGAACGGGTGATGGGCTTTTGCACCGATGAGGAATATAGCGAATTCCTGCGCTCTGTGCCGGAGTTTGAACGCATGTTGGTGCGTTCTGGGATCATCCTGATCAAGTACTGGTTTTCGGTGAGCGATAAAGAGCAGGAACTGCGCTTCCAGACGCGTATCAATGACCCTACCAAACGCTGGAAACTCAGTCCCATGGATCTGAACTCGCGGGCGCGCTGGGTGGAATATTCCAAAGCCAAAGACGAGATGTTTGCTCACACGGATATCAAGCAGGCTCCCTGGTATGTTGTCAATGCAGATAACAAGATGTGCGCCCGGCTTAATTGCATCCGTCATCTGCTCAGCTTGATTCCCTTCGAAGACCTCACACCTGAGCCAATCGTCCTGCCGCCGCGCCAGCAGGAAGGTGGCTATGTCCGGCCGCCCATCACCGACCAAACTTTCGTACCGGAATTCTATATCCCCGAAGAGAAAGTCAGCGACAGCAAGCAAGATACGTAAAACCTGACAGGTCTCACCCACGCCGCGTCTCATCAGATCGCTTGCGTGGACAGGTTCTTTCTTTTTAAGCAACTTCCTGTATAATTCCTTTAGGATAAACCACAGGAGTCACACAGGGGCGCAGAGAGTATAATAAACGAAGCCAGCCATGCACATCATCACGCGTAAACGGCTCAATGAGTTTACAGAAAAGCATCCAGATGCCAAATCCGCGTTACAGCATTGGTACAAACAGGCAAAGACAAACGATTTCAAGTCGATTGCAGAATTACGAAAAACTTTTGGTAGCGCTGACCAGGTCGGCAATTTAACGGTGTTCAATATTGGCGGCAACAAAGTGCGTTTGATAGCCGCCATCCATTACAATCGGCGCACCATTTATATCCGTGCAGTGTTGACACACTCAGAGTATGATGAAGGAAAGTGGAAGGAGTAAGCCATGTTAGATTCAAAAATTGAACAAGCCTCCCCGCATTGGACAGAAGTTTCAAAAATCCTATATCTCCCTCACAGCGAAAAGGAATATCAAGAGGCAGTCCGCTTATTGGATAATTTGATTGATACGATTGGCGAAGATGAAAATCATCCGCTTGCTTCTTTGATGGAAATACTGGGAGTTCTCATCGAAAAGTACGAAGATGAGCATGTGCCCGAGATAACTGATATCTAAAGTAAAAAGTCCCTGAATCGAACTCAGGGACTTTTTGAATCTCTATAATAACTGACTGTCACCTTGACCCCAAATCCGATGAGATGACCGCCGAATATGCATCCCAAGTTTCCATCATCGTATTTTGGGGAGATGTCGCTTCAGCGACGGGAGGGTTACTGGCGGTATAATCCCCGCAAAGGAGCCACACATGGGGCGCATCGAAAAGTCCGTTTTCATCAGTTACCGCCGCACGAACTTGCCGTGGGCGTTAAATATTTACCAATACTTGACACATCACAATTATGATACATTTTTTGATTATGAAAGCATCAATAGCGGAGATTTCGAACAAGTCATTATTGGAAATATCAAGGCGCGCGCACATTTTCTTGTATTACTTACCCCTTCCGCGCTTGAACGCTGTGTAAATCCTGATGACTGGTTAAGACGTGAGATTGAAACAGCTTTAGATGAAAAGCGCAACATCATACCATTGTTCTTGGAGAATTTTAGCTTCAGCAGTCCCTCTATATCAAAATCACTAACTGGAAAACTAGAAAAACTAAAAAGTTACAATGGGCTTAATGTGCCTACGGACTATTTTCAAGAAGCCATGGAACGTCTTTGCACGCGCTTTCTTGATGTTCCACTTGAAGCGGTACTTCATCCAGTTTCACAAGGTGTTCAAGAAATCGTGGAAGGGCAAAAAGATGCTGCTAACAAGGCAGCGCAAGTTAGGCATGAAGAACTCAGCGCTCAAGAATGGTTTGAGAGAGGATATGTATTTCAGGAAGCAAATAGCCTGGATGACGCGATTCGTTGCTACACAGAAGCGATCCGCCTGCGCGCAGATTTTGCCGCTGCCTACTACAATCGCGGGGTCGCACGCCGCGCCAGAGGCGACCTCAACGGTGCAACCCAGGATTACAACAAAGCCGTTCAGCTCGATCCAGATTATGCCCAGACCTATGTCAAACGCGGTATTGAGCTGCAGCCTATTGGGTTGTTTCCTAAGCTACTCATCCTGATTGGCAGTGTTTTGACTATTGTTGGATTTGGTAGCTTTGCGTACTTTGTAATTAGCTTTATTGGGTTAATTTTTAATTCTATTCAATCCAATCAATCTGGTCCTCCAGACTTTTCTGGCCTCCAGTTCAGTTTGATTCCAATAGGCGCAGGTCTTATGATCATAGGAATGATTATTTTTATTATTGGTGGAGGCATGGGTGTAATGCGTATGTTGAGGAGAAAATCAGCTAAGAAATAGTGAACAGGAGTCACACATGACGGGGCGCATCGAAAAGTCCGTTTTCATCAGTTATAGCCGTAAAAGTTCTCTCTCAACCATGCAACCCAACTTTTCATCAGCACAGAAAAGAATTCGTCACGATGCCCTCTCCCCGCGGGAGAGGGACAACCCGACACGCCGATCAATCATCACAATCAGGGTGAGGTCATGACCGCACTCATCGAAAAGACCGTTTTTATCAGTTACCGCCGAACGAATTTGCCGTGGGCACTTGCTATATATCAAGAACTTACTCATCACGGCTACGATGTGTTTTTTGACTATCAAAGCATAGATAGTGGGAATTTTGAAAAAGTAATTCTAGAGAATATTAAATCCCGCGCACATTTTCTTG
>WNGB01043717.1_pt1 | contig 12106 bp, 10 predicted proteins | sample 5400681 | NCBI WGS metagenome assembly WNGB01 (sample SAMN13153367, study PRJNA577476) | soil metagenome | isolation source: 115 cm soil or saprolite under grassland replicate 2 | place: USA:California | collected 2016-06-15 | reverse complement strand
CACTTCAACTCGAAGGAGGCCCTGCTCCGGGAAGCCCTGCTCCGGTCGCTTCACGACCGGCATGAGCAACTCGAGCAGGCGCTCCACGGCGCGGACGTGGAGCTGACGGTTCGGGCGTACCTGAGCCCGGAGCACCGCGACGCGCCCGGGACGGGATGCCCGATCGCGGCCCTGGCGGCGGAGGTGGCGCGGCACCCCCGCGCGACGCGACACACCTTCGCGTCTCACAACCAGCCGACCCTCGACGCGCTCGCGGCCTGGCTGTCCTCACGGCGAGGCAGGGAGGTCGGCCGCGCGGACGCGGCGGCGCTCCTGGGGCTCCTCGCAGGGACGCTGCAGCTCGCACGCGCGACCCCCGACCGCGCCGAGTCCGACGCCATCCTCGAGGCCGGGATTCGCGCCGCGCTCCGACTCGCGGGCGGAGACGCCCACACCCTCCCCTAGCCCTCGGATCTCGCGCGGAGTCCCACGCGTGCCTCTGTGGTCGCTTCTCGGGAGGCGGCCTCCCCCCCTGGGAATTCGAGCGTTGGGGAAAGGTGGTGCGGATCGAGCCGACAGGACCGCTCGTCGTGGGTGTCGGCGCGCTGGATATTCATATTGCGATTGAAACCGCGGTGGCGGTACGGGTGTCGTGTACCTGCAGGAGCAGTGGCTCCGGCCCCACCTCCACCGCGCCGCCCCGGAACCCATCCTCGAGCCCTGGTGGCAAGAGTTCCCGGGACCATTCCTCTACTACCCTGGACGCCGTCTCGTTCCCACGCCGCTCCGGGCGTTTGCCGACTTCGTCAAGGCCTCACGCCGGTGGTGCGAGACATCTACCTCGCCCGAGACGACCGTCGGGCGTTCATCGAGACGGCGGAGCCGGTGCCCGGGTCGCACGGGTTCGACCGGCTCGAGTTCTCGTTCCCCCCCAACGCCGATCCTCCGACCTGCGGGCTCGTGGATGAGCACGGCCGCCCCACGGTGCGGCAGATGCCGGTAGTCGGCTAAGGAGCTTGTCGGACGAGGGTGCCGTGACGCACCGCGGCGCAACAAGCTGGCCCGCGCGGAGATCGCAACACCCTACCCGCTCAAAGATCCACGTTCTGATGAGCGTACGCCTGTGCCACAGCGATCTGCGGCCGCATTCCAAAAAGCAACACCTCCCGAAGTTGCCCAGACTCGGACGGCCGGGTTAAGTTCAGCAGTGTTGCTGGCATTGCTGTGCGGCAGGCCTTTCCCGAGTTCGGGGCCGCTCGGCGTCGCTGGGCAGGTGGGCGCACCTTCGGGGCCCGTTGCGTTCGAGCGAGGCACCACGCGGCATCACGCCGAAGACGGGGCTCAGTCGGAGCCTGGATGAGTTCCACCGCGGAGTGAGCCCGCTGTGGTGGCACCTGCCCGCCTTCGCCGCTGGTTCCAGAACAGGAAGCCGAGAACCGCACTCCACATCGCCACGGATGCGGCAAGGTTGGGCAGGTCAACGACGTTGCCGAACTTCTCCTCTGGGGTCACGGCGAGTTCTCCCCACTCCCCGTGACCGGGGTGGTACCCGGAAAAGGGAAAACCATACCCAGTGCCGTCCATGCAGTATTCGTGCGGCAGCCCGAGAAGCATGAACCCCAGGATCAGGCCCACGGCCAGAATCGCCCATCTCTTCATGGCACCTCGGGTGCGTTGGACCGCACAGACCGACGAAGCGTCTCGGGCAGTCAGCGTACTTCACGACGAGTCCCTGGGCCAGACCGATATGTCCAGCGCGGTGGGAGCCTCCGCAAGCGGGCCGGATCAGCGAATTCTGAGCAACTGAGCGCCCTCGACTCTCCCGAGGTCGCGGTCGAACGTCCCCAGCGGCCCGTGCCCGGCCTTGCGAGCGGACTCCAGCACCAGGCAGTCCGAGAACCCCAGCGACGGACGGTTCCGGAAATGCCCCAGCGCCCGCTCGACGACGTCCGGATCCTGCACGGTCAGCTCGCGGTGATTCAGGAGCATCTCGACGGCCTTCGCCCGGCCGCGGACGTCGACCTCGTAGACCGATTCGAGCACCCAGAGCGTCTCGACGAGGACGACGTGCGAGACCCACGCCCCGGGGGCTACGAACGCCTCTGCAGCCGCGGCCTGCTCCGCGTCGTCCCGGACCAGGAGCCGGACTAGGACGTTCGTGTCAACGGCGCGCATGGCGCTTCTTCACGTTCGCGCGGATGCCGGCCTTGATCTCCTCGGCGCTCCGTCGCGCCGGAACGCCGTACGGGAACACGGCCTCGTGCACTTCGAGCGAGCTGGCGCGGCCCGCACGGCGAACCACGATCTTGTCCCCCTCAGCGTCCCACTCGATCACCGAGCCCGGCCCGATCCCCAGCCGTCGCCGAACCTCGGCCGGAACGGAGATCTGGCCTTGAGCCGTCAGCCGCGACTCGGCGATCTTGAGATCTTCCCCGTGCATGGTTGGAGCATTACCACGGTAATCGGAACTGTCAACCCGCTCCTGCCGCTGACGGCCTCGCCTCCCACAACGCAACGCCGGACGCGTTGCGGCGCACGCAACGGCGTCCCCTCCCACCTGGCGCAGCCGGCGCTCCAAGCGACCGTGATCACGGCAGAAGTATGCGATCTCCACAACGCAACACCCGCCGAAGTTGCCCAGACTCGGACTTACATACAAGTTCGAGTCTGTTGCGTTTTAGCTGATCCCAGCCGTTTTCGGGCTCGGGAACGCAACTGCAGCGCTGCCGTGGCGGTTGAGTTTTCGCCTCCGGTTGCGCTCTTCTTCGGCCGATGGCTCCCGTCGACCGTGTCCGTCTGCGGATACCAGCCTCCGGCGAGGCGTTCCCTTGCCTCTGCGCTCCAAGCGACCGTGATCACGGCAGAAGTATGCGATCTCCACAACGCAACACCCGCCGAAGTTGCCCAGACTCGGACTTACATACAAGTTCGAGTCTGTTGCGTTTTAGCTGATCCCAGCCGTTTTCGCGCTCGGGAACGCAACTGCAGCGCTGCCGTGGCGGTTGAGTTTTCGCGATCGGCGCCCTTCCCGCCCTCCCCGATTCTCCTCACATTCCCGGCGCGCACGCCCGTGGGCGGCCACGGCCGCGTAACCCGATTCGCCGTCGGTAAACACGTGCTCACGCCGGAACCGCCCTGAAGCGCTTCAAACGAGACCTGCGGCGTGCTGGCGCGCTTTCGAGGGCGGCCGACTTGTGACGCCTGATTTGGCGGGCATCCGCGAGCTGACGTCGACATTTCGGTTGACTCGCCCTAATCACCCGATCAAACGTACCCACCGTATGCTTTTTCGCAAGAGACGCCGGCGGGAACGGCGGACCGCGGCTGTTGCGGACGACACGCGCACGCGGATCCTCGATACGGCGGAGCGCCTCTTCGCGGAGCGCGGGATCGAGTCGGTCTCGGTCCGGTCCATCCTGGCCGCGGCGGGCGTGAACGTGGCGCTCGCGCACTACCACTTCGGGAGCCGCGAAGGGCTCATCACCGCGTTGCTAGAGGCGCGGGTGGCGCCCCTCGTGGACGAGATGACCCGGGGCATCGAGGAAGCGGACGCGCGGGGACGTGGTGCGACTCTCGAGGACGTGCTGCGCGCCTATTTCGCCCCGGCGGCACACTGGATGACGGAGCGGCCCGCGTGCGCCCGTCTCTTCGCGCAACTCCAGACCTCTGCCAGCCCCGAGATCCGAGCCCTCGGCGAGGATGCGATTCGCGGAGTGATGAACCGGCTCGCAGCCGCGGTGCTGAAGCGCGTCCCCGCCGACCTGGCGCCCAAGCAAACCTTCCTGCGGTTCATGCTCACCGTGGGCGGTCCCGGCTATCTCGCCGCCGGCTGGGAGCGCGTGCTCCAGTCGGCCCGGCGGCGGGTCGCGCCCGACGTGAGCTTCGACCCCGCGATGCTCGCCGACGAGTTCGTCCTGTTCACTGCAGCGGGCCTGCGCGCCGCCAGCAAGGCGGCCCGGAGGGAGAGATGATCGTGGCCGAGAACACATCCGTTCTGCCGATTGACGCAGGGACCGAGCTGCCGGCGGCCGCCGGCGGCAAGGCCCACGGGCTTCGCCACATCTTCCGGGCAGGCCTTTTGGTCCCATCCGCTTGGTGCGCCCTCCCGGGTACCGGGGACCGCGAGGTCCGCGCGCTCGCACAGTCGCTGGCGCAGCGCGGAATCGCCCGAGTGGCCGTGCGGAGCTCGGCGGCAGATGAGGACGGCGGCCTCCACAGCTTCGCGGGCATCCACGACACCCTCCTCGCGGTGCCGTTGGACCGCCTCGCGGAGGCGGTCGCGGCGGTCGCGACGTCCGCGCTCTCGGACCGCGCGCGGTCCTACCGTCGGCAGCGCGGGCTCGCGCCGCCCGAGGGCCCCTGCGCCGTGGTGGTCCAGGAGATGGTGGAGGCGGACTGGGCCGGGGTCGCCTTCGGTCGCGACGGCGCGGTGCTCGTCGAAGCGGTCGAGGGTCTCGGAGAGGTGGCCGTGAACGGCGAAGCCACCTCAGAGGCCATCGAGCTGGTGCCGGACGGGTCGTCCTGGCGGATCGCGCGCCGCTGGCCGCGGCACCAGGCACAGGCGCTCCGCTCCGGGCCGGAGGGCCTCGCCCGCGTCCACCTGCGCGGCGCGCGTCCGGAGCTCCCAGCCGGCCTCGCCATCGACGTCGCGGCGGGGGTCACGGCGCTCGAGCGGGCCCGGGGCGTGCCCCTCGACGTGGAGTGGGCCGCGAGCGCAGGCAAGGTCGCCTTCCTCCAGGCGCGTCCGCAGACGCGTCCCCTCGAGGTCGCGTTGCCGCCGGGCGAGGCGTGGACGCGCACGAACGTGAGCGACACGTTCCCGGAGATCGCGAGCGCGGCCTCGCGCACGTACTTGGTCGGCGCGCTCGATCGGCTCATGCACGAGGTCTATCGGCGAGCGGGTCTCCCTCTGCCCGCCGCGCTGCCGCTCGCCGCCGCCGTATCCGGGCGGGTCATCTTCAACGAGCGGGTGTTCTTCCACCTGGGCGACGCCATCGGCCTACCCCGCTCCTGGTCCCAGGTGATCGCTGGCGGCGCGGGGACTGGGTCGAACGCGTACGTCCGGCCCGACACGCGAAAGCTCCTCAGGCACCTCGGCGTCGTCCTCCGGACAGCGCGCTTCGGCATGGGGGCCGAGCGCCGCGCCCGTGCGCACATCTTGTCGCTGCGTGCCCGCCATCGTGAGCGAACCGCGACCCCCCTCGAGACGCTCGGGGACGAGGCGCTCATCGATCTCGTGCATCGATGGGTGGACGAGAGCGAAGAGGCGCTGCTCGTCGTGATGCGGGTGGCGATCGCTTTCCAGCAGGTGGTCTCGCAGGGCGCCATGGCCCTCGAGGCCCACCCGGCTCCCGCGGCACTCCTGGCACGGCTCCTCGATCCCGAGCTGATCTCAGTGACGACGGAGCAGCTCGAGGAGTTGGTCGAGCTCGCGCGCGCCCTCCGGGGTTGGGAGGGGGCGCGGGGGTTCCTCGCGGACATCGGAGAGGAGCACGGGGGACGCGACTACTGGCGAACCCGCGTCCCCGCCCCGATCTTCGGCCGGATCGAGGCCTGGCTCGAGCGATACGGCCACCGCGGGCCATACGAGTCGGACGGCGCGCAGCCGCGCTATGCCGAGGATCTTCGGCTCCTCGCCACCGCACTCCAGCCCCTCGTGGCAGCGGTGGAGGAGCCCGAGGCGCGCGAGGTCCGGCGGAAGCGTCGCCGTGCGGACGCAGCGGCGGCGTGGCAGGAGGTCTCCGGTGTTCACGGGCTCCTCGTCCGGTGGCGCGTGCGCGGCCCGGCGCGGCGCCTCGGCCGGCTCATGCTCGTGCGCGAGGAGCTGCGCTCCGCGATGGTGCTCCACGGTTACCTGGTGCGGCGCACCGCCCTCGAGCTGGGCCGACGGCTGGTCAGCCGCGGGCAGATCGACGCCGCGGCAGACGTGGCGCACCTCGAATGGCCGGAACTCCAGCAGGCGATCCGCGATCCGGGCTTCGACGTTCGGGGCGCAATCGCACGCGAGCGCGCCCGCGTCGCCGCGTGGCGCCGCGTCGAGGTGCCCGCCTCGTTCCGCAGCGAGGACGTCGCGTCCTTTCGCCGACGCGGCGCACCGCCGCCCAGCTCGGACGCGGTGCTCCGGGGCACCGCGGTGAGCCCGGGCGAGGTGATCGGCCCGGCGTGCGTCCTGCGGACGCCCGCGGACGAGGCGAAGATGCGGATCGGCGGAATCCTGGTGGCACCGTCCACTGATCCGGGCTGGACGCCGATCTTCGCCCGCGCCGCCGGCATGGTGGTCGAGCTCGGCGGCGTGATGAGTCACGCAGCAACGGTCGCGCGCGAGTACGGGATGCCGTGCGTCTCGAACGTCGGCGGGGCGACCTGGCGGCTTCGCGACGGCGACCTTCTCCGGGTCGACGGCATGCATGGCACGGTCGAAGTTCTGCAGCGAGTGGGCTGACGCAGCTCACTCGCCAGAGCGCATCACGTCACGCCGAAGCCCGGCGTGACGCGACGCGGCGCAACAGGACGGTACCCGGCGAGATCGCAACACCATTCCGATCTGGAGCGGAGAGAGAGCGCGCTGAGATCGCTGTCCTGGAGCGGATTCGCGCTCCCGGCGATACCGCAACACCCCCCGAAGGTGCCCAGACTACGACTTACATACAAGTTCGGGGCTGTTGCGATCTAGGGCGATACCTCCGGGCTCGAGGGTCTGCCTGTTGTTGAACTCTGTCAGGGACTCGGGCTTTCGTTCGAGGGGTACCCGCGATCAGGAGAAACGGCGCCAAGCGTGCGTCGATCGCGGCGTCCTCCGCTCGCGCCCGCTGGCGCAGGAGGGCGATCGCCTCCGGTGAGAAGTCGACCGCGAAAGCGTGTACTCCGCGCTGGGCGGCCTGAAGGGGCGAGGGCGCCGGGGCCGCACGCGACGTCGACGATGGCCGAGCCCGTGGCCTGGAGTTCCTCCACCTTCGATCGACACCGGCCGCCCGTAGGCCTTCACGGCCTCCTGCGCTTGCTCGAACAGCTTCTTGCACTTCGAGCAGCCGGTCACGTGTCAAGCCGCCGGATCTCTCTCCGTCGACGCACGTCCCGGTCGCGCGACCGCTGAGTCGGCCATGAGCTCACTCGAGTGCTTGACCGCGATCGGCGAGCCGTCCTTGTCGAGACCGCCCTTTATCTGCATGAGGCATCCTGGACAATCGGTGATGACGAGCGAGACGCCGGTGTCCTGGATGTTCTTCAGCTTGCGCGCAAGGATCGGAGCGGAGATCTCGGGCATCTTCACGGTGTACGAGCCCCCCATGCCACAGCACATGTCGGACTCGTACATCTCCTTCAGCTCATGTCCTGCCGCCCGCAGGAGGTCTCTCGGCGCCTGGGAGGCCTTCAGGATTCGCTTGTAGTGGCAGGAGTCGTGGTAGGTAGCCTTCTGCAACGCCTGCGCGTCCTCGAAGGCCAGGCGCCCCTCGCCGACGAGCTTCTTCACGAGCGTGGAGAAGTCGATGGTCTTCTCCGAGAGCGTCTTCGCCTTCTCGAGCCACTCCGCCTTGCCCACGCTTTCGAGGACGCGGCTATAGTCTTCCTTCAACGCGACCGTGCAGGTGGGGCACGCCGAGACCACGTACTTCACGTCCTCGTCGAGGAGCGCCTCGATGTTGTCGATCGCGTTCTGCGCGGCCACCTCGTAGGCGCCGCTGATCCGCGCGGGCGCTCCGCAGCACGTCTGCTTCTCCGGGAACGTGACGTGGATGCCGGCCCGGTTGAGCACCTTGACGACGGACTCGCCGACATGCGGATAGGCGAAGTCGATGAGACAGCCGGCATAGAAGGCCGCCTGTTCGACGACGTGCTCGGGATCGGGCTGCTCGATCTCCTTGATCGTGTCCCTGAGCGGCCTCTCGGCGATGGCTGGCAGGCTGCGGAACTCCGTCAGGCTCGACAGGAACATCGGCAGGTGCCGGATGAAGCCGTTCCTGCCGGCCACGGCAGAGACCGTCTTCCACCCGGCGCGCAGCAACGAGTGAAAGAGCCTGCGATTGTTCACGACGCTGAAGATGCCCTTCTGCACCATGGGCAGGCCCTGCTCGACGGCGAGGCGCCGCCTGATCTCCAGGATCAGCTCCGGGATGTCGATCTTGGCGGGGCAGATCTGCTTGCAGTTCCCGCACTGGATGCAGAGTCCCTGGATGTCCTTTGCCTTCCTGAGCTCGTCGAACCACGCCGTCAGGATCGTCCCGATCCCGCCGGCATAGACGCTGCCGAACACCTGCCCACCCACGAGCCGGTAGACGGGGCACACGTTCAAGCACGAGGCGCAGCGGATGCACTGCAGCGCCTGCTTGAACTTCTCGTCCTTCGCCATCGCGGTGCGCCGGTTGTCCATCAGGATGAGGTGCAGATCCTTCAATGACCCATCGTCGTTCCGGGTCTGCCCCGTCACGATCGACACGTAGGTCGAGATGAGCTGCGCGGTGGCGCTCTTCGGGAGCGCCTTGATGACGAGCGCGGCGTCGCTCAGCGACTCCACCAGCTTCTCGAAGCCGATCAGGGCGACGTGCACCTTCGGCAAGGTCGTGACGAGGCGCGCGTTGCCTTCGTTGGTGACCAGCACGATGCTTCCCGTCTCCGCGACCGCGACGTTCGCGCCCGAGATCCCCATGCCGGCGGTCATGAAGTGGCCGCGCATCTCATGCCGGACGACCTTCACCAGCCGGTCGATCTCTCCTGGAAGCTTCTCGCCGGTCTCCTTGCTGAACACGTCGGCCACCTGGTGACGCGTCATGTGAATGGCCGGCATGACCATGTGCGACGGCCGCTGCCGCGTGAGCTGGATGATCCATTCGCCGCAATCCGTCTCCTTGACGGCGATCCCGGCCTGCTCGAGGTACGGGTTGAGGTGGATCTCCTCGGTGGCCATGGACTTGGATTTCACGATCTTCGTGACGCCGCGGTCCTGGGCGACCTTCAGGATGTACTCCCTGATCTTCGAGGGATCGTCGCTGACGAAGACCTTCGCGCCTTTCGCCTCGGCGTTGGCCTTGAACCGCTCGACCAGGGCCTCGAGGTTCGAGGCGGCGTACGCTTTTCGTTCGGCGATGCGGTCGCGGAGCGCCTCGAAGTCGATGCCCGCGTAGGCCTTCTCGCGCGCCCCGCGGTACGCCTCGGAGAAGCGGCCCAGGGCTCCCGTCAGGTCTCCGTCGTTCAGCGCCCGGCTCACGTCGTCCCTGAATGACCGGCTCATCCCTGCACCTCGTCGAGCTGGTCGATCGCGACGATGATCACCCGCTCCGGCCCGCTGACACCGATGGTGAGCACCCTCTCGATGTCGGCGGTCCGGCTGGGACCCGTGATCATGGCGATGTACTCGGAGGTGGTCGGGTCGAGCTTCGTCCACAGGGTCGCGGCGTCCGGGAGGATGCGATCGGTCTCGACGATGGCCATGTGGATCGAAGGCAGGGTGGACGTCATGCGCTGCTCGACGTCCGAGCAGTTCTGAATCAGGGTACCCGTCTCGGCGACGGCCCAGTCCACCTGGCTGATCCCGACCTTCGCCTGGTCACAGCGCTCGCGCGTGAGCTCGAAGTGGAGCCCCGGCATGGCCGCCGAGAGCGACCCGCGATCGACGCCGTGCAAGAACGGGCAGTCGGCCCACACTGCGTAGGCCCGTGGTTGGTCCGCGATGCCTTCCTTTCGCAGCGTCCCCACGATGAAGTCGAAGGCTTCGGCCTTGGTCGGGAACCGATGGACCTCGGCGCTGACCGCCTCCGCGCGAGCTTTGAAGTGCTGGTAGTGCATCGTAGTCCTCCAGGCGAGGTGTTCGCCGGTCCTTTTCGGCCGCGCTCCAGGCGATCCGTTCGAGGACACCGCGAGCACGTTAGCGCAGGGCGCGCCACCGACGGCGAGCGCGCCCTTCGCTCCATCCCGGGTCACTCCACGAGGTACCGCGCGACCGCCTCCTCGTTCCACTCGACCCCGGAGCCGGGCCGCTCGTCCAGCACGGCGCAGCCGTCCACGACGCGCAGCGGCTGTTCGATGATGGGGTTGAACCACTCCGCGTACTCGAGCCAGTGGGCCGTCGGCGTGGCGCACAGGAGGTGGGTGCTCACCTCGATGAAGAGGTGGTTCGAGAGCCGGATGGAGTGGGCCTCGCCGAGCGCGGCCGCCCGGAGCCAGCCGGTGACCCCGCCGATCTTCATGACGTCGGGCATCATGTAGTCGCAGGCGCCGGCGTCGATCGCCTTGCGCATGTCGTGCGGGCCCCACCAGTTCTCGCCAGCCTGGATCGGGGTACGGACCTCCCGCGCCACGCGCGCGTGCCCGGCGTAGTCATCGGCGAGCGTCGGCTCCTCGATCCAGGCCAGGCCCTCGTCGTCGAGGCGGCGCGCCCGCTCGATGGCGTCGGTGGGCGTGAGCGACTGGTTGTAGTCCACCATCAGGGACACGCCGTCGCCGACCGCGCGGCGCATCGCGCGGACCACCGCCACGTCCTCGCGCACGTCCGGGTAGCCGATCTTCGCCTTCACTCCCTTGATCCCGCGCGCCGCCCACTCGGCGGCGACGCGCTCGGAGCCTTCCGCACCGTCGTAACCCGTCGCGCCGTAGGCGGGGATGGGCTTGAGCGCGCCGCCCAGGAGCCGCGCCAGGGGCAGCCCGTGGGCCCGGGCGAGCGCGTCCCAGAGCGCCATGTCGATGGCGGCCATGGCGATCCCCGTCAGCCCTTGCGGCCCGAGCAGCCGGAAGCGCCGCGCAAGGAGCTGCTCGATCTCGAGCGGAGCGACCGGCTGCCCCGCGATGAGCGGCTCCAGCCCCTTCACCAGCTGGGCGACGGGTTTGAGCGCCAGCGCCGCGTAGCAGAACACGTAGCTGTGGCCGACGACGCCCTCCTCCGTCAGCACGTCGGTGAGCACGAGCGGCGACTCGGTGATGGTGCCGCTCGCGGTCTTGTGCGGATGGGCCATCGGCACCTTCACGGCTCGCACGCGAAGCTCTCGAATCGTCAGCCGATTCTTCGTCATGGACTTGTCCTCGGGCTGGAGTGGAAGCAGGGCTCAACCTAGAGCTCGGGACAGGTCACGTACACTCACTAGTCGGTATACATTCAGCCCGACGAGGGACGGCGGAATGCCCAGGCGAGCCGACGCAACGAAACGGCGGATCATCGAGGTCGCGTACGACCTCTTCTACAGGGACGGCTTCGCACGAGCCGGCGTCGATGCGATCGCCGAGGCCGCCGGGATCACGAAGCGGACGCTCTATTATCACTATGAGAGCAAGGACGCGCTCCTGGCCGCCGTGCTCGACGTCCAGCACGAGATCATGCTCTCGCGCATCCAGCGCTGGGCCAGCCGGGCTTCCGGCGATCCGGCGACCATGGTCGAGATCGTGTTCGCCGAATTCGCGGCCTGGGCCAAGAAGCCCGCGTGGAAGGGATCGGGCTTCACCCGAGTCGCGATGGAGCTGGCCGACCTGCCGGGGCATCCGGCGCGCGCGGCGGCGCGACGTCACAAGGCCGCCGTCGAGGGCTGGTTCGCCGAGCAGTTCGCGCAGAACGGCGTCGGACGCCCGCGCGATCTAGCGCGGCACGTCATGCTGCTCATCGAGGGTTGCCTCTCGCTCGTCCTCATTCACGGCGACACGAGCTACGCGGAGGCCGCGGCCGCGGCGGCGCGCCAGCTCGTCGAACGAGACCGCCTGGACCCTCCATCAAGGCAGCCCTCCCCCGAGGCGGATGGGGAAGACTGAGCGCCCAAGTGTCCCGTTGCCGGTGCCGCGCCACCGAAGGAGCATCCCGCCACACCCCGGCCGACTTCCTCCGTCGTGACGTACCCGCCCTCGGGAAGAGCGTCTTCCGCCTGGGCCTCTCCGCCACCTTCGGCCTCGACGAGGCCGGCTGCCGCGAGGCGCTGGAGCGGATCGACTACGTCTTCTGGAGCCCGCGGATGAAGCACCTCACCCCGGCGCTCCGGACGCTCCGGATCGATTACCTGGACGTCGTTCAGCGCTGTGGACGAGCCGAGCCTCGCGGCTTCTCGCTCTCAGGCCAGGCCGCGGAAGCGCGCCAGCGCCCACTTCACGAAACGCGAGCGCACCTGCTCGGTCGCCAGGAGCGCCTTCGCCGGCGGAAGGCGCACGATGGCGTCGA
>WNGB01011921.1_pt1 | contig 12107 bp, 11 predicted proteins | sample 5400681 | NCBI WGS metagenome assembly WNGB01 (sample SAMN13153367, study PRJNA577476) | soil metagenome | isolation source: 115 cm soil or saprolite under grassland replicate 2 | place: USA:California | collected 2016-06-15 | reverse complement strand
CGGGAGTGGGGTCGAACTGGCAGTCGGCTTTCGGCGCAACGTACCAGATCGTTCGCCTTCATCTTCGGCTCACCGCGGATGCGTGGGCCGCTCTGCTCGGTGCCGGTCTCGTTGAGCTTCGATCATGTGCGAGGTGTCGTCCAGCGTCGACGGTCCGCGCCATATGCCCCCTGCGGGCGGGTGGACGGACGTGGGGATCGGCTACCTGGGCCGCTCAGGTCGCCGGGTTTGGACCAGGAGGCGGCAACTCGAGGCAGATCTTGATCACTCGGTGGCACAACTACCGTGTATCAACGGTCCGACCGCCTGCTCGTATCTCACAGAAGGAGGTGCTCAGCTACCCCTCCCAAAGGCAGGTACTCGGGCGAGCCCCGCGCTGCTGGAGGCGCTGCTGCGCACCGACCGGTTTGGGGTAGAGGCGCAGGTCTTGGGGGAAGCATGGACGCGGCTGTCGGCAGGGACCGGTTCTGGGAGCTGTTCAAGGGGCGGGCGGTGGTGATATCGGAGCTGCCCGCTGGGCACAGCAGAGTCCTGGCGAACGCGGCCAACGAGATAGCAGGCGGTGCTGACGCGTCGCTGCGCACGAAGGCCGAGTACCTGGCGCTCTTCGACCTGCTAGTTGCGCATGTCCCGCCGGTTCCGCCCGCGAAGCTGAGGCTGCTCGATGAGGCCGGGCGCCCCACCGCTGCCGCGCTGGCGATCGAGGAGTATGTCGGCGCGTCGCTGGGGAAGCCGGAGTTCTTCGGCACGGACATGTACATGTTCCATGTCACTGGATTTCGCCCAGGGCGCGGCGTCCTGACGGAGCGGGTGAAGCCCGACCAGGGCGCCAGGCTCGACGTGTGGAAGACCGACCCGGCCGATGAACGGCGCATTCCGGCCCTGCCAGGTGGAGGTGTCTTGTTCGGCTCGTCGGCTTTCTCGCTGAAGAACAGTGGGAATCGCACGCTGCGTGCGCCAAAGCGGTCCTGGAGGATAACGCTTGATGCCACAGGGCCCGGCAACCGCCTGGCCGGGATGGTCCGGATCAATCTCAAGGCGATGTACAACGATCCTTCTCAGATGCGCGAATCGCTTGCCTGGCGCCTATTCGGAGAAGCCAATGTCCCGGCGCCGCGGCACACGTATGCGAAGCTGGCATTCGACACGACCTACAGGGGCCTCTTCTCGGTCATCGAGCACGTCGACAAGAAATTCCTGAGAGATCACTTCGGCGAGAACCACCTGGGAAACCTTTACAAGACCGGCTGCCGCGACATCGGGTGCGCGAGCCTCGAATACCGGACCGGGCCCGATGGCGACGACTCAGGGCGCCAGTACTTCATCCCAGGCTCCCCGGAGCGCACCTACCGTCTCAAGACCAACAACAACGACTCCGAGGCCAACACGTACGACGACCTCGCCTGCTTCATCAGGACGATCAACGGCATCGGACTCTCGGGCGGCGACGAACGATTCGACACGGACGCCTTCCGTGAGTCGGTGGACGGCATCATGAACGTCAATGCCTTCCTCAGGTGGGCTGCCGTCAACATGCTGCTTGGGAGCTGGGACAACTATTATGCGACCCGGTCAAATTATTACCTCTACAACTCGGGTCGCAGGGGAGCGGCGAAGGATTTCGTCAGCTCTCCTTATTTCCACTTCATCCCCTGGGACTACGACAACTGTCTGGGAATCGATTATTCCGGTACGCGATGGCAGGACGCTGATATCCTCGACTGGCCGGGCAAGGTGAACCGCCACATCCCGAAGATCCCGCTCGTGCGGAATCTACTCCGCAACCACAACTACCGTCAGTACTACATGGATTATTTGGAGCACATGCTCGATACCGAGTTCAATCCGAGAGCAATTGCCGCACAGATCGGAGTACGCTCTGAAGACGGCCTGTGGCACCGCGTCCGACAGGCAGCCTATCTGGAATCTGATACCCCTTATGAAAAGCCGTTCACGGGCCGACGGTACAGCAACGACGAGGTCTACCAGAGCGGTTGCCGGCAGCGCCAACTGCGGCATGGGAAGAAGACGATCGAGGGCATCGTCCACTACGTGCGCATGCGTCATGACAGCGCCCGCGCACAACTGAAGCAGCTAAGGCGGACAATACCGCGCACTGTCGATGGCTTCCCCCCAGCGGCAGAACGGCTGCCGCGGGCGGCCTAGTGGCGTTCGTGCCTGCCTCCGACCGGAATGCGAGGCCAAGAGGGTTCCGAGGATGAGGTCATATGCGGCGCTGTGGAGTGAGGGTCATGGAACCTGCCCGACGAGGTCTCGGCGAGGCCAGCACCGAGGGAACCAACGCGGAGCAGGAGGTGCTCAGGCACGTTCATGCCCTGTTCCAGCAACGCGTTGATGGAGACGATGCGCTGCTCAAACTCGCTGGTCTCCGCTTCGCTCAGATGGGCACGGCCGCCGAGGTGTACGCGCACACGCCGGACCAGCTCGAAGATGTCCTGCAGTTCGTGCCCTCCCACGCGCGCTTGCCTGTCGTCCACCTGAATCGTGGCGTCAACGTGCTGCACGGGCGGGACCGCGCCGTGGTGAGGGAATTCGCCGACCGCTTCGCAGGCCGCGTCGCCGGACTGGTCGTCCATGACAAGCGTGAGATGGCGGCACAGACGGACCACCTGCTTGCCGCCATGCGCGAGCTGAATGCTCGCCTCTGCGAGCGGCCTGATGGCCCCCTCGTTTTTCTCGAGTACGCCGCTGGACTGGATCGCGGCTGGTTCGTCGAGGTGGCGGAGCGCCTTCAAGCCGCTGAGCGAGTCAGTTGCTGCATCGACGTCGGCCACATCGGCCTGAGACAGGCGGCCGCCAGGTTCGGAGACAGCCATCCTGGCCTGGATCTCAGGAGGCTCAGCCCGGTGGACGACCGGTTGCCCGACCTGGTAGCGGACGTTCAGGACGCGGTGGGAAGCGCGTTGCCGCATGTGCTCGACGTCACCCGTTCGCTTGCCCGGCTCGGCAAGCACCTCCACTTTCACCTGCACGATGGGCATCCCCTCATCCCAGGTCTCCGGGATCACTTCAGCTTCCTCACGCGGCTGCCAATTCCCTTCAGCTACCAAGGTCGCCGATCACTGAGCACGATGTACGGGCCAGGCGGCCTGGCCTCCATCGTGTCAGCAGCTCTCGAGGCATGCCCCCCGCAGGCGGTCTCCTTCACGATCGAGGTCCACCAGGTCGAAGGCCGGCTGCCCCTCAACGACGCCGCATCGCTCTTTCCTCACTGGCAGGACACCACCAACGCCGAACGGATGAACTACTGGCTCTCGGTACTGTCTGAGAATGCGATGCTCATATCCCAGCATGCCGATCACGACCTGTCTCTATCCGGCCGGGGCGGCCGGATTTGAACCGGCGACCGCCTCCGTCGGCTCCAGTCCCTGGGCATGCCCGGAAGATCCCTGGGCCGAGTGATGACCCCGCCAGTAGGTTCATTGCCCATGACCAGCATGGACGGGCAGGGCCGTCCGGAGACTCCGCTTGCGGCTGGGACACGGTGGGACCGCGACATCGAGTGCGTCGCGGTCTTGCACCGGATGGCTAGTATCGGTATCAAGGCGGACGCAGAGGACTCTTCAAGACAACCTAGAGAAACCGCTTGACAAGAGACGGCCCCCTCTTGAGCACTGATCCCAGCGAAGGGTCCGACATGGTCAACCCTGCAGACGCACAGCTGCTGGACGAACTGCGCCGTGCCGCCAGCCAGTTCGACCCGCCGCCGCCCGCGGTCATGGAGGCGGCCCGGTCGAGCTTCACGTGGCGGACCATCGATGCCGAGCTGGCGGTGCTCGTCTTCGACTCAGGGGTCGACCGGCCGGTCACCGCCCTGCGCGGCGGCGAAGGCCCGCGGCTGATGACCTTCTCCAGCTCCGGCCTCGACATCGAGGTCGAGGTGGCCAACCTCGGGAGCCGGCGGCAGCTCGTCGGTCAGCTCTTGCCGCCCCGGGCGGCTGAAATCGACGTCCGCCATGCCGCCGGCACGACCACCATCCAGGCCGACCAGCTCGGCCACTTCCACGCGGATGCGATTGGCTCCGGTCCGGTGAGCCTGCGCTGCCGACTCGCCGCCACTCCCTCGGCCCGACCGGTCGTCACAGAGTGGGTCCCGCTCTGAGCCGGCGTGCTACTCCCATCAGCTCGGCCACCTCGACGCGCAGGAGCGAGCGGACGTTACGTTGCGCAACCTCCATGCGCTAGGTCGTCTTGGCGTTGCTCGACTTCTCAATGTTGGAGACGAGATCGTCAGCCGTGCAGAGGAGTGTGCCCGCCGCAGCCGCAAGGAGGCCTCGCCTGTCCGGTGCCCACCTGAGGGTGGCACCGGCCGGCCTCACAGCAGGCCTGACCGGGGTAGAGGGCAGCGCCGACTCCGGAGATCGCCTGGCTACGGGCAAGTCGCAGCAACGAATCCGCCGCCTGCTGCCCGTTCTCCCCGGTTGCAGACATCCGGGCTGCGATCAACCCGGCGACGATGGGGGTGGAGAACGACGTCCCGCTCCACTGGGCCATCCCATGGAACTGCCGGCGCTCCCCAACGGGAGGCTCGTTGCACACGTAGGTTCCCTCCGGGAAGGCGTTGACGAGGTTTTCGCCCGGCGCAAAGACATCGACCCAACCACCGAAATTGCTGAAGGGCGCCCGATCCCGCCAACTTGCCGACAGGGCACCCACGGAGACCACCCAAGGGTAGGCCGCCGGCCACATCGGACGTCGCTCCCCGTCGTTGCCGGCGGGCGCGACCACGACGAGGCCCTTCAGGTGGCGGATGCGCCTCTCGTAGATGTCATCGAAGGTGAGAAGGGACTGATCCTGGCGGGTCGATGCGGCGAAGGTGAACACAAGGATGTCCGGGCTCCGGTCGACGGCGTCCTCCAGGCTCGGCGCGAGGTTCGACTCGAAGTCGGCGGCCGCGATGTCGAATGCTCGCTCGACGAAGACCGATACCTTCGGGGCCGCGCAGCGCAGGCAGCCGGCGACGAACGTCCCGTGACCAGCGTATGCACGGAGGTTGCCGTCGGCACCGATCGGATTCTCCTCCGCGCCTTGCACCCCGACCAGCCAGGGGTGTCCTATGGCGGCGTCTCGCAGCAGGCCAGTGTCCACGACGCTGACGAACACACCGTCACCGTCGCAACCTGGCCGCGAGATGCAATGGCCCGGACAGCAGCGTGTGTCCAAGCCGGGGGGCGGGAAGGGATCCACGGTACCTGGCGGCACCTCAACCGGCTCCGTCGCGGGGCAGGCGTGCGGGCAAACGTAGACCACGGGGTCGATCCTGCCCACGTCACGCAGCCGATCCTGGTCGAGTCGGTCGAGAACCTCTGGTACCGGTGGCAGGCGGTCCGGCAACGTGATGCTAAGAACCCCCGCGGTGACACCTCGGCGTTCAAACGGCGGCGGCTCTTCGCCTTCAGGGACATATTGGCCACCTGGCTGATGGAAGATCCGTGTGAGCGCGTCGACCAGGCGATCCGCGTCCCGTTCGCGAACAAGAATCGTGTGTCTGCGGTACAGATACTCCACGTCGTCGACTTCCTCTTCCTCCCAGCGTTCGGGGTCGGGGAACGCCGCCGCACCATCAAGGGAGTTCAGGATCAGTTGGATTTGGGCCCTCATACGAGTATCCACAGGCATTTCTGCCTCCTCTGGCCAGGTGACCGTCTCGACGGACTGTGACGCATTGAATACCATTCAGCGGATGTCGGCCGGCCCTCACAGCGCTCCGATGGCCTGGGAGCCCGATGAGTTGCTGGCCCTGGCGCTGTCACGGCCATCGGAGGCACTCGCGGCCGCCCGTCGGGTGCTGGCCCAGCATCCGACGGCGTCGCAGGCGGCGATCGCGCACCAGGCGGCCGGTGTGGTCCTCAGAGACTTCGGCGATATCGGTGAAGCGATCGAGGAGTTGAAGGAAGCGCACCGGTCCGCGCGCAGGGCCGGAGATCTGGATCGAGAGTCCGACGTCCTCGGGAGCCTGGGTGTCGCCTGGGTTCTGGCTGGGCAGACGCGGCGCGGCCTGTCGGTCCTCGACACGGTCCTGCACCGCAGCCACGGCGTCCCTGCTGGTCGGATCTTGATCCGCAGGGCCAACGCGTTGTGGGTCCTGGGCCGCAATGCCGAGGCTCTGCAGGACGCCCAGGTCGCCGTCGACCTGCTTTCTGGCGCAGGTGATCTGGTCTGGGAAGCCCGTGCCGTGCACCACCGAGCAACGGCGTACTTCCACTTGGGTGACATCGAGCGGGCCGACCGGGACTACGCCCGGGCGGAGACGCTGTATGCCAAATGTGGCCAGCATCTGGAGTATGCGTCCGCGCGCCATGAACGCGGACTAGCGGCGCACGCCCGCGGCGATCTCCCTACCGCCCTGGCCCACCTCGACCATGCCCAGGGCCTGTTCGACCAACTGGGGATCTTCGAGGCCGAGCTGTTCGTCAACAAGTGCACGGTGCTGCTCGCGGCAGGCCTGGCCCGGGATGCCCTGCACGAGGTCGACGCGGCGATCTCTACGATCGAGAGGGACCGGGGCTCGACGACGAGGCGCGCCGAGTTGTTGTACTCCTCCGCCCTCGCCGCAACCGCGACGGGCGACCTCAGCGTCGCGCAGCGCCGCAGCGCCGACGCCCTGCGGCTGTTCCGCCGCCAGCAGCGCCCGTGGTGGGCGGCGCGGGCAGAGCTGGTCCTGCTGCTCTGCCGATTCGCGGGGGGCGAGGATCGCTCGGCCTCCCTGTTGCAAGCGGCCCGGCGAGTGACCGCGCGGTTGGACGAGCTGGATGCCGCGCGGGCGGTCGATGCCCACCTGCTCACTGGCCGCCTGGCGCTGGCTCGCGGCCGGCGCGATGAGGCCGACCGCCACCTTGGATCCGCCGCGCGCGCCCGGCACCGGGGCCAACTGCACATTCGCAGCACCGGCTGGCTGGCACGGGCGACCTGGTGCGAGGCGGAAGGGCGTTGGCGGGGCATGCAGGCCGCGTGCAACCGCGGCCAGGCTCTGCTCGACTTGCACCTGCGGACGCTCGGTGCCACCGAGCTGCGCACGCTGGCCACCGCCCACGGCGCGGAGCTGGCGGGGATGGTGCTGCGTTATGCAGTGCGCCGAGGGGACGCCCGGTTGTTCCTGGAGTGGAGCGAGCGTTGGCGCGCCACGGCGCTCCGCGTAACCCCGGTGCGCCCGCCCCCGGACAGCGAGCTGGTGGCCGACCTCGCCGCCTTGCGCAACGTCGCCGCCCGCCTCGACAGCGCCCCAGGCGGTGGCAGTGCGGCGCCTGCGCTGCAGCGGGAACGCCGCCGGCTCGAGGCCGCCGTGCGTCAGCGCGTGCTGCACACCCCGGCGGTGGCTGTCCGCGATGCCGAGCCCTTCATCACAGCTGATCTGCTGGAGCAGCTGGGGGAGACCGACCTGCTGGAGCTCACCGACGTCGACGGGCAGCTGCACGCCGTCGTCGTCGCTGGCCGACGGCTGCGGCTGGAGCACGTGGGCCCGACGCAGGAGGCCATTGAGTCGCTGGCGTATGCGCTGTTCGCGCTGAGGCGCGAGGGTTCCGGCCGTGGGACCCACCGGCTCAACCTGGCCGACATCGGCCTGCGGCTCGAGGCGAGCCTGCTCGGCGAGGCGGTACGGCTGCTTCGCGGTGGGCCCGTGGTTGTGGTGCCGACCGGAAGGCTGCAGGCGGTCCCCTGGGGCCTGATGCCCTCCCTGCGCGAGCGGGCGACGGCCGTTGCGCCGTCAGCGTCCGCGTGGCTGCGAGCGCGCCGCGCCACCCGACCGACGAAACCCAGGGTCGTCCTGGTCGGCGGCCCGAGGCTGGCCACGGGCGCCGCGGAGGTCCGGCATCTGGCCGCACAGTATCCGGACGCGGTCGTCCTCGCCGAGGGCAGCGCAGTGGCTGAGCGGGTGATGGCCGCCATGGACGGCGCGTGGCTGGTGCACATTGCGGCGCACGGCACGTTCCGGGCTGACAGCCCGCTGTTCTCCGCGATCGAGCTCGACGACGGGCCGCTGACGGTGCACGACTTGGAGCGGCTGAGGCAAGCCCCGCACCGTGTCGTCCTGTCCAGTTGCAGTTCGGCTGTCGGCGAAGCGGTCGGCGCCGATGAGCTCCTGGGACTGGTCAGCTCCCTGATCTCCCTCGGCTCCGCCGGGGTGGTGGCCAGCGTTGTCCCCGTCAACGATCCCGCCACTGTCCCACTCATGCTCGCCCTTCACGACCACCTGCGAGGCGGGTATGGCCTCGCCGAGGCCCTCACACTCGCCCGGCACGCTGTAAGCGCCGATTCCGTGGCCCGTTCGACGGCGTACTCCTTCATCGCGCTCGGGACGTGAGCCCGAGCGCCCACCGTCGGGGTCATAGGCGGCTCCAGTCTGTGACCCCGCTCATCGTCTTCTCATGTCGATTCGTGCAGTCTGGATGACTGAGCGGCTCGCAACGGCAACCATATTCTTGATGTCTGTTCCGGAGAAAGAGCGCAGAATGCCGTTCATCGACGCCGGTGACCCCAACAGAGATTGGAAGATCGGAGCGGCCGAGGGGAGCCCGGACGGTCCCGGTCCCCCCAATCCGGGAACCCTGCCCCCGGCCTTTCATTCCAGGCCGAGGATCTTTAACAGGTCGCGGAAATCGGCGATCCTGTAGTCGGGCACACAGTCCAGGTAGGCGCTTTTTCCCTGGCCGGACTCGAACATCACGGTCGGCATGCCGGCCTCCCGCGCTCCGAAGATGTCACGGTGCATGTCGTTTCCGACGTACAGCGCGTTCCCGGCTGCCACTCCCATCCCGTCGAGCGCGAACTGGAACAGCCGCCGGTCGGGCTTGCGGTACCCGTGGTCACCGGAGATGACGATCGGGTCGAAGTAGTCGAGCAGACCGACCTTGTGCAGCTCGCCGCGCGTGTAGGCGCTCTGCGCGTCGGTGACCAGTGCCAGCCGGTAGCGCTCACGCAGGACATCGAGGACCTCGCGCACGTGCGGGTAGAGACCCAGCCGCCGGCGCGAGATCCCGCGGGCCATCTCGGCCAGGAACAGCGGCATCTGCTCGAGCTTCCCGGCCGGCAGGGTCCGCGTGAAGTCCGTCAGGTGCCCGTCGATGATGCTGCGCCAGGCCCCGACGGCGTCGAACTCGGGATGCTCCTCCGGACTGGTCCGCTGTTGCTCCCGCAGGGTCCCGAAATAGAGCTCCCGGACCTGGTGTCGGTGCAGGTCGATGCCCTGATAGGTGAGGAAGTGCGCCGCGGACCGGAAGATCTGCTCCATGCCCTCGTCGGTCATGATCCTAACCAGGGTGCCGTTCACATCGAAGGCGACCGCCCGAATGTCCATGTCACCAGGTTACGGGTCGTGGCAACCAGTGCTACGGCCCGACCGGGAGCTGGGCGCTCAGGCGGCTCGAAGCAGCAGCTTCGCCTGCCCCACCAGCCGGCCGCCGTAGTCGTGGTCGATGTAGCCGTTGCGCGCGATCCGCAGCAGGTTGAGCGCCATGTAGAACGGCAGCCGTGCGGTGATCGACTCGAACGTCCGTTGGCGGTCGGGGAAATGGCAGCTGTACTCCCAGAGGAAATGCCCGATGAACGGCTCCGCGCGGTGCCGGTCACCGACGGCGCTCATGAACGCATGCTGGAGCTCGCCCGCGACCCGGCCGACGTCGAACATCCGGTCCCCGCGCTTCATGCGTTCCAGGTCGATCGCGGCGACGTCCAGGCCCTGGCCGAACAGGAAGTTCGCCGGGGTGGCGTCGCCGTGCAGCCAGACCTGGCGGTCCTGCCACATGCGCGGTCGGTCCCGCCAGAGGTCCCGCAACCACGCGAGCTCGTCGACATCCCACTGCCCGATGCGGTCGGCATTCCTGAGCTGACCGAGGAGCCTGTCGAAGTACCGGCAGTCGGGATCGAAATCGACGGTGGCGCCGTTCGCCGTCCGGTTGTGCTGGGTGGCCAGGAAATAGGCCAGCGCCTTCAGCCTCCAGTAGAGATGAGCGTCGTCCCGGTGCCGTGTCGCCCGCGCGATCGCGTGGCTGAATTGCTCACCGGAGTAGTATTCGAGGGCGAGCACGCCGTTGATGTCGCGACTGAGCCCCAACGGGCGGATCACGTGGTGCGGCGACCCGACCAGCTTGTACCGGCGCAGCGTCTCGAGCCCCTCGTACTCCTGACGTGCCCATCCGAATCGGGAGCCGTAGAACTTGCAGATGACCTTGGCGCCGCTGGACTTCTCCTCGTACCTGTAGACCTCGTTGCTGCCGGACAACCGGAAGGCACGGTACGCCGGCTGCGGCTCGCGCACCCCAATGCGGTCGCGGATGATCCCGGTGAGGAAGTCGTGCAGCGGGTCGTGACCCGCGACGTAGCCGACATATTTTCCGTTCATCGGGAGCCTCTCCCATTGCGGCCATGGCAGGCGACGCACGGTCGCGCCGCGTCCTCCACGAACTCCCAGTCACGCAGCGCGTCCGACCACTGCGGCTGGTAGCACGCCTCACAGACCTCTGGCGGCCACACCGGGTCGGGAACCCCGAACGGGCGTAGCGGCAGCGCGCTCACGGTGTACTCCCCCGAGGGGCCGAGCGGTGGCATCATTGACGGCGACCACGGCTCCCCGTTCCGCGGCACATACCTCGCTCGCCCCCCGGCCATCCGGTATGCACCGCGTCTTCCTGAAAGAGACACCTGACCTTCTCCCTGATACGTGGATCGTCAGGTGTCCCCACGCCTCGTTAGATCGTTCCGGGCTTCACCAGACCGCTCTCGTCGGCGAAGACGACGATCGGAACGCGGTCGGCGAGGGCGAGCTTGGCGAGCAGGTGGCGCAACCAGCGGCCCAGGTGGTCCAGCTTCCGGACGAACAGGGTGTCGCCGGGCGGACGTTGTTGAGGCGATCCATGCTGGAGTCGTACAACACTCAGGATTTCGGCAAGTGCTGGATTGTCGGGTTGCTGGGCTTGTGATGCCAAGGAGTGGCAGGACGCGGTGGCGTCGCGGGCGTAGGGGCGCCGCGCGGCGGCGATGTTGCGGTCACCGTGCCGCCGCAGGATGGCGACCGCGAGGTTGCGCAGGCTGGCCATGACCTGGGGCGCGGCGCCGGTGACAGCTGGTGGGCGTCCTCGGCGCTGGTGACATCGCGGAAGTGGTGGGTCGCTGGATGCCCCGATGCTGGTCGGCCTTCACGATCAGCACGTAGGCGGCGTGCTTGTGGGTAACCAGCCAGTCGGCGTGCTCACGTTGGGTGCAGGGCGTCGGCGGTGAGGACGGTGTCGGCAAGGTCCAGTCGCTCCAGGAGGGGCTGGAACCGGGCGATCTCGTTGGTGGTGTGCTCGACGTTGGTCTGGCCCAGGACGCTGCCGCTGGTGTGGTCCATCGCCGCGAGCAGGTGCATCGCGCGGTGCCGTGGTGGCCGCTGCCGCGCAGGGTCTTGCCGTCGAACGCGACCGCCCGATGTGCCGGCGCGGCACCGGTGACGGCCGGGTGGGTGACGGTGGTGGCTGCTGGACGACCAGCCAGGGAGATGATGGAGCGGATCGGGCACTCGTCCACGGCGGCGGCGCTGCGCTTCCAACACGTCATGAAGGACCGCGGAGAACTGGGTCGGGACGGCCGGATTTGAACCGGCGACCCCCTGCTCCCAAAGCAGGTGCGCTACCAAACTGCGCCACGTCCCGTGCTTAACGCCTCTGACCTGCGGAGATGCTACACCATGGCTTGGCGGCCGGCGGGCATAGCGCTAGCTGCGCATCTGCTCCGGCCTCCGCGCCTGCTCCATCGAAGCCGCAAGAGAGGCAATGCCAGCGCCTAGCGTAGAGGACCTCGCCCGCTAGTTCGAGCGGCACCTTCAGGCGGCAACAGGTCGCCTCGCACCGTCGAGACCGACCTCGAAGCCGTCGCAGGCTTCAGTGGGTACTGGGCGGCGACGTCCAGGCGCTCGCTCGAGCATTGGCGCCAACCGCAGCTCACAGAGCCTGTCAGCGTTCCGCATCCCGCGCCGTCTGCTCTGTAACTAGACGGATACGTAATCGATGGGATACGCTTGGCTCGTGGAGACCGTGCTGAAGGCGATCGCGGAACCCCGGCGCCAGGAGATCCTCCGCCTGATCTGGCAGCGCGAGCGGGCAGCCGGCGAC
>WNGB01011510.1_pt1 | contig 12107 bp, 5 predicted proteins | sample 5400681 | NCBI WGS metagenome assembly WNGB01 (sample SAMN13153367, study PRJNA577476) | soil metagenome | isolation source: 115 cm soil or saprolite under grassland replicate 2 | place: USA:California | collected 2016-06-15 | reverse complement strand
TTGGCGTGTCGGTCGGCGTCGGCGTGTTCGTCGGCGTCGGGGTCGGTGTGTCGGTGGGCGTCGGGGTGGGCGTGTTCGTCGGCGTGCCGGTCGGGGTGTCGGTCGGGGTGTTGGTTGGGGTCTCGGTCGGCGTCTCCGTCGGCGTGTTGGTCGGGGTGTTCGTGGGCGTGCCTGTCGGCGTGTCGGTCGGCGTATTCGTCGGTGTCTCGGTCGGCGTGTCGGTCGGCGTGTTGGTCGGCGTGTTGGTCGGCGTATCGGTCGGCGTGTCGGTCGGCGTATTGGTCGGCGTATTGGTCGGCGTGTCGGTGGCGATCGTCCACGAGCTGCTGGCTGGCGTTGAGTCAGCATCGCTGGCACTATTCACGGCGCGCACCTCAAAGGTGTGCGGTCCGACCGCCAGGCCCGAGTACTGTGTGGGCGAGGTGCATGCGCTGAACACGGCGCCATCGAGTCGGCACCCGAATGTGGCGCCGGCCGTGCCGGAGGAGAAGCTGAAAGTCGCCGAGGTGCCGGTCACGGTGCCTGAAGGCCCCGCGTCGATCGCTGTGTCCGGCGTCGGGAAGGTGTAGGTCTGGATGTCGAATGTGTGCCCCAGCTCATCGGTGGGCGCAACCGTCACCGACGTGCCGTTGACGCTGACCTTCAGGAAGTGGTACACCTGCGTGATCGACGTTGGTGCCGGCGCGCTGCCGCAGGCATTACCGTGGTTGTTGGTATTCGACCAGCCAATGCCGTAGGCGTCCACGGCACTGCACGGATTCTCGCCGATCGATTGCAGTTTGGCGCCGCCGCCGCCGGTGAGGTAGCTCGATAAGCTGTTCGCGTTGGGGTTCAAGTTGCGCTGGTGGATGTGCGCGTGGCCATAGAAGGCCAGGTCGACCCCATAACGATTGAGCAACCCTTCCAGGCTGTTGACGCCCTGGAGCAATGTGTCTGAGTTTTCGGCTTTTTGGTCGGAGTAGAGCGGATAGTGGAAGAAGGCGAACTTCAATGCCGAGGGGTGCGTGTGCAGATCGTTCTCCAGCCATACGTATTCCGCGCTGCTCGGCGCCCAGTGCTGGCTGTAATCGCACTCGTAGGCGCTCGGCGAGCATGAGTCCGACCAGGCGGCGTGCAGCACGTAGAAGAGCGCGACACCAGCGTCGAAGGCGTACCATGCACTGGCGTAGCTGGTCGACCCGATACAGCAGTCTTTGGCGTAGCGTCCGCCCGAGGTGGCGACGGCCTTGTCCTGCGGCCAGTTCTGGAGATGCGGATGGTTTATGTCCGAGCGGGCGAACCCGTGGTTGCCCATCGCCGGGAAGAGCGCGATCTTGTCCCCGGCGACCGTCCAGAACGGCGGCCCGAAGACGCCGCTGATGCTTGGCCCGGTCTCCACCAGGTCGCCATAGTTGGTCTGGCTGCCGGAAGAATAGCCGTTATCGCCGACCGTCAGGCCGAACCGCACACCACTCGACGCGATCTGCTGCATCACGTTGGCCTGGTCGGGGTTGTCGCCGGTTGTGCCGGTCGGCTCGGTGGCGCCCCAGTCGCCGAAGACCGCGAATGAGAAGGCGTCGTTGACCGCGATCGGCACCTGGGTCCAGAACTGCGGCGATGAGTCGCCGCCCAGCAGGTCGGTGGTGTTGAGATACACGCGGTAGCAGTATTTCGTGCCCGGCGCCAAGGTCAGCGACGCTTTCCACTGATACTCCAATACCGAGCTGACGGTCAGAGCCGTCCGGGTAGCCGTAACGCTATTGCTGGGCGTACACGAGCCGTCGCCGGCGACAGCGCCCCATCTGGCGGTGCCGATTGTGCTTGAGCGGTCGGTCGCCCAGTTGATCGTCACATAGGCCTTAGTGAGATCGGCGGGATCATTCACCAGGTCGGTCAGGTACGGGTAGCGCTTCAGCTTCGCATCGTAGGCTGCGGCTGCCGCGAGGGCGCTGGTACTCACCTGCGATGCGGCCATGAACGTATCTGCCGCGGCCAGAGCTGCCCCAGCCAGCGGCGCGTGGGCCTGGCCCACCGCCGGCTCGGACGGCCTGGACCGCAGCCCGTTGACGTCGATCGCCTCGACGGCATAGCTGTACGTCGTGCCTGGTCGTGCCGAGGTATCCTTGTACTGCCGCGTGCCGCTGTTCACTGTCGCCAGCTTGCGTTGGTCGCGGTAGATGCGGTATGCCGTCACATCGGTGTCGTCGATCGCGTCATACCAGTCGAGCAAGATGTAGCCGCTCCCGGATGTGGCCGCGAGGTGTTCGGGTGGGCTCGGCGGCATGTTATCCGTGGTCTCCGGTCGCCCTGGTGTCTTGACTCGGGCGCTGTTCGATAGCGGTGAGCTGCTGCCGGCCGAGTCGACCGCCGCCACGGTGTAGAGGTACCTTGTCCCGAACTTGACGGTCGTGTCATTGTAGATCAGCGTCGCGCCATCAACCAGCGCTAGTTGCACACCGTCGCGGGCGATCGCGTAGCTGACCACGTTGGGGCCAGTCGAGGGGGACCACGACAGATCGATCTCGTTGGTCGTGACCGCGACAGCCTTGAGGTTGGTCGGCGCACCTGGCGCGGCGTTGGCAAGCCGGGGCGGTGCGAGCGACACCAGTGCAATGCCTAGCATGATCAGCGCTAGCGTAGCTGCGAGTCTGAATCGGGCGAAGGAGGTGTTTGTGTGCCGCATGGTGAGCCTCTTTTCTCCTTTAACGATGCCGATGAGATGCAATCAATAGTGTTGTCTTGCCGGCATTGCTGCCGTAACCGGCACCGTTGGTGTCGATCAATTGCCCGCAGCATCCACCGCTTACGGTTGCGGGTAGGGGGCGGCCGGTATCTCGATTGTGACGTTATTCGAGGGCTGGGAATGCTGGCCCATCACATCAAGCGCCTCGACGGTATAGATCGCCGTGGTCGGCGGCTGAACATTCGTATCTATATAGCTCAACCTCCCGCTTGGTACGATCGCCACTGCCAGGCCATCGCGCCGTACAAGATACGCGGTTATGTCGCTATCGTCGCTCGCATCATACCAATCGAGCAGGACACCGCTGGAGACCGCCGTCGCTGTCAGCGAGCCCGGAATACTCGGCGGCGAGATGTCAACCGTTTCAGGCAGCGCAGGTGTCTGAACTGTAGCAACGTTCGACGCCGCCGAAGACTCGTCGTCGGCACCGATCGCTCTTACGGTGTAGCTATAGGTCGACGAAGCACGCACGTTCGTATCGATAAAATCCGGCGAATGGCTGCCGACGGTTGCCAGCCATTCGCCATTGCGATGGATGGAGTACCGCGTTATGCCGGTGTTGGCGGTTGGGGCGGACCAGGTGAGAACGACTTGCTGGACACTGGTGGCGATCGCGTCTAGTTGCGCGGGCGCGTCCGGCCTGGGCTCGCTGATACCGCTGGCCACGGGCGTTATTCCAAGCAGCGCCAGACCGACGAGGAGCAGCACGAAGCGCGTTTTATTTCGTTCGAGGTGGAGGCAGCTGAACTTCATTGGATCCTCCATCACATTCACGACCTAGTTCACATAAGGCCGGCGCACGCTTTTTGACCGATGAGCATTGTCCTTGGCTTGGCCAAGCTCTGAGTCTCAGGCTCACTTGAGTATGATCGGCACGAATATTGACCAACGGCCGGCAAGCTGGGGTGTTGTCGCCGATACCGCGCGCGAAGGCGCCGAGCGATTGCCGGCCGCGTCAAACGCCGACACGCTGTACCGATACGTCATTCCTGGCGCCACATCTGTGTCCGCGAACGACAGCATATTGCCGCCGACCATCGCTAGCGCGACCTCGTCGCGATAGATCGTGTAGCTGGTCACACCGATATTGTCGGACGCTGCTGCCCAGGTGAGCTCCACGCGGGTGGCCGATACGGGCGTCGCCTGTAGATTCGCCGGCGCGCTCGGCGGCGTTGTGTCAGGCGCGCGCGCAAAGTCGTAGGTTTGCACATCGAAGGTGCGCCCGCCCTCGTCGGTGGGTGTGATGGTCACCTGCGTGCCGGATATGCTGATCAAGAGGAAGTGAAACACCTGCGTTATCGAGGTCGGCACGGGCGCGCCGCCGCAGGCGTTCCCGGTGTTCGACGAATTTGACCAGCCGATGCCGTACGCGTCTACCGCGCTACAGCCGAGCGCGCCGATCGGCTCGACTTTGGCGCCGCCGCCGCCAGTCACATAGGTGATCAGGCTCTGATCGTTACGTTTGAGGTTGCGCTGGTAGATGTGCGCATGGCCGCTGAAGGCGATATTCACTCCATTGCCGCTCAATAATCCCTCCAGGCTGCTCGGCCCCTGTAGAAAGGTGTCCGACGACTCGGTGCTGTTGTCCGAATAGATCGGATAGTGGAGAACCGCGAATTTCAGCGCCGATGGATGCGTCGCCAGATCGTTTTCGAGCCACTGGCGCTCGGCGCTGCTCGCCCGCCAGTGATAGTCGTAATCATTCTGGTAGTCGCTGGCCGTGCCCGGATTTGCCTCGTTCCATGTGCTATCAAGGATGTAGAAGCGCGCGTTGCCGGCGTCGAAGGCGTACCACGCACTGGCGTAGGTTGCCGACTGCGTGCCGTTGAGACAGCAGTAGGTCTCCTTGACATACCGTCCACCGGAAGTCGCGACCGCGCGGTCCTGCGGCCAGTTGACCAAGTGTGGGTGATTGGCGCTGGAGCTGCTCAACCCATGATTGCCGATCGCGGGAAAGAGCGGAATCGATGCTCCCGCGACTTTCCAGAACTCCGGCCCAAAGACACCGCTCAGATTCATTCCGTTCTGCACCAGGTCGCCGTAGTTAGCCTGGCTCCCCGCTGGGTACCCATTGTCGCCGGTGGTGATCGCGAAGCGCGCGCCGCTCGCCGCGATCTGCTGCATCAGGTTGGCCTGGTCGGGGTTGGCGCTGGCCGCGTCGACGGCGCCCCAGTCGCCGAACACTGCGAACGAGAACGGCTCGCTCGACCCGGCTGGTATCTGCGTTTTGAAGCGCGGCGACGGGTCGGAAGCCAGTAGATCGATCTGCGGGTTATTGCCCAGGTAGACACGATAGCAGTACTCGGCGCCGGGGATCAGGTTCAACAGCGCTTTCCACTGATACTCGTTAGTCCCATTGACGCTGATGACTGTGCTGGTGGCTGGTGTAGCGTGGGCTGTACATCCCTCAACGCCAACCTGTCCCCACCGCACCACCCCGACCGCGCTCGACTGATCGGTAGCCCAGTTGATCGTCGCGGAAGAGCCGACCACATCGGTCAGGTAGGGGTAGCGGAGCAGGCGTGAGTCAAAGGCGAGCGCCGGCGTGGGTGCGAATGGTGTTGTCAAGGCGGCGATCAGACTCATAAGCGCCAGCGCAACCAGGCGCCGCAGTTGCACTGGCCAGCGCGTGCGCCACCAGTGCTGGATCTTCGGCCGCGCGCGCCCACCGGATCTCTCGCTGTGTTCCAACATTGCAATGATGCGATTCACAGGCATCGGCGCCTCCAGGTGGCTAGCGCGCGCGCAGTGCACGCCAGATGACGACACTCAAACTCGTGAAAGTTATGAGCGCGATTGCGGCCAGCGGGGCCAGGGACTCCGCGCGGATCGCAGTCTCGCCGGGTATGCTCGAGTCGAGGTCGCCCTCAATCTTTGGAGTGGCCGTGCCATATAGATCAGCCAGCACATCCAGGTAGCGCCTGCCGTAGGCGCGGCTCGGCTCCACATACGAGTTCTCGCTGAACTCGTTCCAGCTAATCAGCCCAACCCCATCCGGCGCCGATTGGATCGCTGCATTGATCTGCGTCCGCAAGGTCTGGCCATCCTTGCGATCCACTGATTTCGTCCCGCCGAGCAGCCGGGCATCAAAGCCGACTGCCGCAGGCGCGAGCCAGAGGCCGCCATTGGCGTGAACCGCACGCCCCATCGCATCCAGCTTGGCCTGGTAGTTTGGAAACGTCTCCGGATTGACCGACGACCAGTAGTACGCATCGCCGTCGACGATATTGGCCAGGCGCTGGTACGCTTCCGGGCTGCGCTCCGAGGCCAGGATGAGCAGGCGCTTGCGGCGCGGCTCCGTCACCTTAGCCACCTGATCGTGCGCGAACTTCCACGTGCCCGACCAGATCACCACCGGCCGATCGAACAGCGCGAACGCCGGATTATCGGCAAAATGCTGTATAAAGTAGTCCAGATCGGCGGCGATCCGGTCGGCGGCGCGCGGATTGCGTGCGAAATCCAGCCCTTGATAGATGATCAGCAGCTTGAAATCCTCTTCATTGGCGACCGCGATCAGCTGCTTCAGTCGGCGGTTGAGGGGCGCGGTACTCTTCCAGCTGACGATAAAGCCGGCGATTCCAGCGGCCTTAGCCCATTGGATATGCTGCTGCATCACCTGCCGGTCGTCGCTGGAATAGGCGCCCAGGAGCGGGAGATCGGTCTTGGCGCGATCCCACGATGCGGGATCGAACCAAATGTAGTAATAGGCCAGCAGCGGGATCGCCGCACGCTCCTTTGCCGGCGTCGATGTTGCGCCGGCTGGCGGGGCCGATTGTGCCACCGCTCCTGCGCATGCGCCGAGCGGGGTGAGCACGAGCAGCAGCAGCGCTAATCGAAGCGTCTGCGCCGCGAGGCGAGGCTGGGATTTCATCATCGCACCGTCCATTAATTTGCCCTGTCGCACAGCGGCTTTTTTTAGTCGCAGCCCCATCATCAGCGCCCAGAGCAGCGCAAACGCAGCTGGTGCCAGGAGAACATACCACAATGCGCGATGTATGATAGAGCTAGGCGCCCTGCGTGATGGATGATCGTCCATGTCAGTGCTCGTCTCCGCTGCTCCGATGGCCGGCACAATCTTCACCGCAGCGGTTGAGCGCCTCGACGGTGCCCTGGTCGGCGATCCCGGTCGGGGCAAGCCCGCGCTGGGCCTGAAACCGAGCGAGCGCGTGGGCCGTCTCGGTTCCGAAGTAGCCGGTATTGTCGGGGTAGTCGAAATACCCCAGCTCGCGCAGGCGCTGCTGTAACTGCACGACATCGGGACCGTTGCTCCTGCGATGCAGGTTCTGCTTGAACGCCAGCCTTGGTTGGGATGCGGGCGCTACCGCCTGAGCGACCGCCGGCATGAGCGTTGCGGCCGGAGCGGTGGGTGCAAGTGTGGGCGCGCGCGTCGGCGCGGTGACGGCTTGTTTGATCGCGAGACGAGTTGGTGCGACGCCTGCCGGCCGATCGGGCTGTGTGGCGACCGCCGGCGTGCTGGGCGCGGCCGATCGCGCCAACGCGCCTCCAACCGTGCCGAGCGCGACCAGCAGGCAGGCAAAGATCACCGCGGGGTCGAGCAGCCACCTCGGCAGCCCCGCGCGCGACGCGCCGGCTCCGGCCGCCCCATTCCGTAGGATCACGCCGGGCAACGCTGGCTGCTGCTCCGCCGCAATCGCAATCTCTTCAGGCCCATCCAGCGCGCCGGTGCTGGTCGCCAGCACTCTCCGGGCCCATGCTCGCACCACCGCGTACAAAATAGCGTTTCTGATATTCGCAACGCCAGTGCGGAGCCTGGTCGGGATACTGTGCAGCCAGATCAGAACAGGTCGCCGGCCATCCGCACCGCGCCTGATCGGCGCGAGCGGGTCGCGCGCTAGCACCCGAAGCCGTGGCTGGCCGACAAACAGAATCCCAACCGCTAGCGTCAGCAGGAACAACCCGGCGCCCGCGAGATCGAGATAGCTGAGCACCAGCAGTACCACCTCCTGGTCGTGCGACAGCGCCGCCGGCGTTGGGCTCGTAACACCTGGGGCGTCAATGCGGATGGTATACGCGCCGCGCGCCAGCGCGTCGATCCGCACGTCGCCGCCTGGGCCCAGCAGCCACGTGCGCGGCTGTCCATCGGGATAGGTCAGATGGATCGCCGACCCGAGCGGGAAACCGAAGAGCGCATCCCGAGCGACGAAACGCACCGAGTAGAGCTGGAGCTGGAGCTGCCATTGCTGGCCCTGGCGGGCCGTGAAGCGCTGCTGGGACTGATTGACCACCTCCGCTCCGTCGACGATCACGCTCTCAAGGGCGTAGGTGACTGGGCTTTCCGCCAGCCCTTCTTTCAGGCGCACCACATGGATGCCCTGGAGCCAGCGCGGCTGAGCGTTGTCGAACAGCTGCCGCGTTCCATAGCTGCTCGTCAGTGCGAACGAGCTGATCCGTTTGGGATCGATCGGACGCCCAGCGGGATCGACGAATTCCTGGCTGATCAGGTAGCTTACATTGAAGCCGGCCATCAGCCGCACCCGCCCTGGGATATTAATTGTTCGCATCGAAACAAAGATCGGATCTTCCCAGCGGTCGAACTCCGCGTGAACACCCGACTTGTCGCCATCCCAGGGCAGCGCTTCCAGCTTATAATCGCCCACCTGGTCGACAGTGATTCGCGCGATGCCGTCGTCGCCCGATACGAATGTGCGCCCTTCTAGCGCAAAACGCACCCCGGCAAGCGCGGGAACAGTCTGAACCTCCACGATGGCCGGCTCGACGACCAGCGGTGTGGATACCCGCGAGGGTAGCAACCCAGGCAGCCCCTCGAAGACCCCCTCGACGGTATAGGTCCCGCTCGAAAGATTGCTCTCGAGGTGCCGCGAAGCCATGCCATTGGCATCGGTGCGAATCTCGCCATGGCGCGCGCCGTTCACAAATAGCGCGATCCGCGCGTTCGCAGCCGGCGCGCCGGCCGCATCCACGAGCCGGGCGATCACGGCGGCCGGCTGCCCCACGCGTGACGATGCGAGCACCGTCCGCAGCTCGATTGCTGTGGGCACGACGGCGACGCTGGTGGCTGCGCGGGCTCCTAGCAGCTGCGGCAGCCCATCGAAAACACCTTCGACCATATACGTTCCGGCTGGCAGATCGCGCTTGATTCGCCAGATCGCCGTGCCGTCGTCGCCGGTGAAAGCCTCGCCATCTTGTGCGCCGCCCACCAGGAACACAACCCGCGCCTTGGCCACTGGCACGCCGGATGCGTCGGTCAGGCGGGCGACAATTGGGGCGCGCAGGCCGCCTTGCGAGCGCGCGCGATCGAATTGAAGTGTCAGCCGCGTGGTCGCCATGGTAAGCTCCAGCGATGCGCGGGCCTGCTGAAGATTGGATCGCCCGAGCCAGGCGGCCACAACCCTATGCTTGCCAGGCGAGAGCGCGCGCTGGATGCGCCGGGATGCCCGTCCAGATGTGTCGGTGCGCGCTTCGCCCGCCGCTGTTCCATCCACGTAGAAGACGATCCGTGCGTTGGCCACCGGCGCGCCCGCCGCATCCGTCAGCCGCGCCACGATTGTGGGGTCGTTCTCTATAGCCGATCGCGGCGCGCCGATCTCGATGGCCAGCCGTGCCGTCGCGACGGCAAACTGAGTAGAACTGCGCGCTGCTAGTAATTCCGGTGACTCAGCCGCCCGCGCGTTGCCCGAAAGCAGCAAACACACGAGCGTCGCCGCCAGGGCGATCAGCGCTTTTCTCATGGTGCACCATCCTGGGTCGTTCGCGGCAGCGGCGGCGCTGGGCGGAGCCGCCCGGCGCCGGCGGCGACAGTCACCCCGGCCAGCAGCAGCCCGGCTAGAACGATCGCCCCGCTGTAGCAGAGGTAGATCAGATCGCGCCGTGGCTCGGCCAGCGTGGTCGTACCACGATCGAACGAGATGAAGCGCGGCCGGCGTGGAGCGAGCGCGAAGTCGAACGCGCCGATCAGGCTGTTTGCCTGTGCGTCACGGGTGGCGAGCGGCGCGAGCCCATAGTTCTGCTCGATGAACTTCAGAATCGAGGTGAAATCGAGCTGGGTGTTGTCAATCTGCCCACGCCGGGCGTAAGGGCTGATCAGGAGGGCCGGAACCCGAAAGCCATAGCCATACCTATCGACCTGCGGTGGCGGCACGTGATCATACCAGCCCCCCCAGCTGTCGTAGGTGATCAGAAAGGCCGAGCTGTTCCAGGCGTCGCTCTGCATGAGCGCATTAATCATGCCGCGCACGAACCGCTGGCCGGCCTCCGGCTCGCTGGGCGGGTGCTCGTTCGCGCTGGCTGACGCAACATACGCGACCGCCGGCAAGGCCCCGTTGCGCAGATCCTCGAAGTACTGATCGAGATCGACAATATGGCTGGATAGCTTCGGATCGTCGACGAAGCGTGGAAAGGCAAGCAGTGGCGCGCGTACCACCTGTGGCGACAGCTTGTCGCCCGCTTGCAGCGAACGATATGTCATTTGCGGGTTGTAGTTCTGCACATAGAACTTCCACGATATGCCACGCTGCTCGAGCGAGTCGAAGATCGTTGGCAGCTCGCCATACCCTGCCGCCGGTACCCGGCTTTCGTCGTTACCTGGCGACGCGCTTACCCAAAACATGCGATTCCACAGGTCGCCGCCGGACGCGGAGCTGAAGAAACGGTCGAACAGTACATACTCATCCGCGATGTTCCAATAGTATGGCAGATTGCTGTCGTCGTAGTACCCCATCGCGACTATGCCATCCTGGTTGCGGCGTTGCAGCGCGGAGATAAACCCATTCATCTGCCCATTGTTATACTGGGATTGAAAGATCGCGGCGGAATGATTCATACTCTCGATCGAGCGATCAGCGATCGCGAAGGGCTTGATACAGGAAGATTTCGCCGTCGCGCTTGGATCGATCGGCACACAGGTATCCGGTGGTATGCCGTCGGCGTCGGGGTAGGTACCGAAATAGTTGTCGAAGCTATGACCAGCCTGCATCAGCACCACGAAATGCTTGATCGGGGTTTTTGGTTCCGGTGGCACGCCGGGCTCGGCCAGCGCCCGCGCGGGTACGATCAGCAATAGCGCGATTCCGGCGGCGACAACACTCAAGCGCGGGGGGCGCAGATGAATCATGGCCGCACCTCGTAGATCACGATAATCGGCTTGACGCTGGTTGTCCCGTCTGGCGCCATAATCGTCACCGACTCCGTATGCACAACCCGCCCATGGTAGCGCCGGACATATTTGAGCAGCGATGCCGTGAAGTGCGCCGTGCGCGCCTCCGAAAACACATCGTAGATGAAGTACTGTAGCTCGCCGGCACGAATGAGCTTATCGGGGTTGATGACCGGCTCGTAGACTGGATTGCGGTGGAGCGGGTTGGAACTGACCGATAGGCCGTAGGTGCGGCGGTGCCCGTAGAACTGGATGATATTCGCCATCGACGGTCCGATCGCGACCAGCTTGGCGCCTTGTGGCACATTATCGCGAACCCACTCTCCGGCCGCGCGGCCGCCCGGAATCCCCCCTGTGCCAGCAATAAACTTGTCGGCGATCACCGTGTTGATCGTGCTCCAGCTCGACGCCAGCAGTGAGCAGGCGATCACGCTAATGGCCAGCGGGCGCCACCAGGCATGTGGAACATGCCACCGTGGCTTCCTCGCTGTGTAGGGTCGTGTACCGATCTCCAGCGCTGTTAGCGCCGCTTCCCGGAAGCGCGGTCGCGACAGCGCCAGCGTGCTGGCGAGCGCTCCGGTGATCAGTATCTGTCGCCAGAACAAGCGTCTGCCGCGGTTGTTGGAACCGGCGGGCTGCGTTTGCGCCGATCGGGTAAGGGTGCGGGCGGCGAGGATGGCGATCGCCGGCGCCGCCGGCAGAAGATATTGAAATCCCTTGACCGGCCACAGTTGGAAGAACACCGTCGGCACAAGCACCCATGCGACCAACAGCGTCTCGCGCCATGTCCGCTGTTTGCGCAGCAGCCAGAACCCAAGCAGCGCCGCCAGAATGACCAGCGGCCCAATCGCGAGTGGTACCAACGAGGCATAAAAATCCCACTCGTGATTCGATCGGCGGAACAGCTGCCAGAGCAGGAACTGCTGTGCCGTCTTTGTTCGCCCCACCAGCGACAGCGCGACGAAATGGAGCGCCATCACGGCGACCATAGAGAGCATCGACCCCACGAGATCGCGAATACGAACACGGATCGTCGGGCACAGCGAGAGAAACATATAGATTGCGCCGATCAGCACCAGGCCGGTCTCTTTGGTCAGGAAGGTCAGGCCCATACCTACGCCGGCGCCGTAGAGCCATGCGGGATGGCGCATCGTGGCGAAGCGCGCCAGCATGTACAGCGCCAGCGTGGCGAAAAGCACCATCGGACCATCCAGGAGCACCTGGCGGGTGACTACGACATGATAGGGCATG
>WNGB01011509.1_pt1 | contig 12107 bp, 12 predicted proteins | sample 5400681 | NCBI WGS metagenome assembly WNGB01 (sample SAMN13153367, study PRJNA577476) | soil metagenome | isolation source: 115 cm soil or saprolite under grassland replicate 2 | place: USA:California | collected 2016-06-15 | reverse complement strand
GACTACGACACCAAACCGAAGCGCCGACTTGCGGAACTGCTCAAGGCGCAGGGCCTGCAGATGAACCAGGCCCTTACCTTCCTGTCGGATGGTGGCGACACCGTGCGCGATCTCCAGGTGTACCTGAGCCCGCTTTCCGAACACCTGCTGGACTGGTTCCATGTGACGATGCGCATCACCGTGTTGCGGCAGCAACTGAAGGAGTTGGTTGCGCGTGCGCCAAGTGACGACCTGGCGAAGCTGGATGCGGAGTTCGAGCGCATCAAGTGGTACTTGTGGCACGGCAATGTCCGCCGGGCGCTCCAGGAGATTCAAGGTGTGCAATTCGATCTCGAGGCTTACGAGGAAGAGGTGCCGTGCAGCGTGAAACTGGCCAAGTCGGTGCGCGAATGCTCTGGCTAGATCGAGGCGAACCAGCAGTTTATACCGAACTACGGTGAGCGCTATCGATACGGCGAGGCGATTGCCACCGGCTTCGTGGAGTCAACGGTGAACCAGGTGGTCAGCAAGCGGATGGTGAAGAAACAGCAGATGCGCTGGACCAAGCAGGGCGCGCATCTGCTGCTGCAAGTACGCGCGCAGGTGCTGAACAACGACCTGCGCGCGACCTTCGAACGCTGGTATCCAGTGATGGGTAGAACAGAAGTACGGCTCCAGGAGGCAGCCTAGCCCCCGCTTTGGGATGGTCTCGACGGGCAGTAGGAGAGGATCGCTCCTCGTTATACATAACGCGAGACCGTGGCGATTGATGCGCAGTTTTTTGGCTGTTACCTCACGCTGAATGACGTGTGACACTGCCGACCCGCTGCGAGTCGATGTAAGCCGCAACCTCCTCAGGTTTGAACCGCAATTGCCCACCCACCAGGTAGGCCGGCAGTTTTCCTGCATGCACCAGCCGTCTGACCGTCGAGATAGAGACGTTCAGGCGGCTACGCACTTCTTCAACTGTCAGCATCGGTGTGTCGGTATCCGTCGTCATCGCCCAACAATCCCCTGCGCTGTTTGCTTCGGAGTGCTGCTTGGTAAGCTTGATATGCGTAGCATGAACCGCGCTATTTTGCGCTAGTTAGTATAGCATAATTGCCTGCGCAGCCCACCACAACACCGTGTAATCATGTCCGCGCATCCTCGCTCATTCGTTGTCAAATGTGTTCAAGCGTAATCTATCGATATCATCACGTAGTAATTTAGATCATCACCACTCAAATATACTCTTAAGTATTACATTTGTTGTGATAATGCAACAAACAAGTGATAATACACCTCTACAACCTACTTTAAATCGCTGATAGAATGGCTGCGTTGTCATTGCCAACCAGAGTAGACAGCGTTGCCAGCGGGGAATGAAGGTGTATATAGATGCGGAGGTAGGCAGCACGTTGCTCGAACCATTAAATCAACGATCATGCGGCTTTCGCACGCTCAAGCGGCGCTTATCCTGACACCAATAGGACTTTCCATCCTACTCCTCGCTCTCGCGACAGGACGAAGTTCGCCCTTCCTAACCCAATATGTACCGACGCAAACGCTGCTGATCGTGTCCCTTCCGCTCGGCACAGCTGTCTACGGCTGCCACGCAGTATGGAAGCGCAAGCGGCGGAACGCAGCGCGCCGCCTGGAGGCGCTGCGCGCGGCGGAGGCAGGCTACCAGCTGCTTGCGGAGCATGCGACCGATCTGATCACGGTGATCAATCGCGACGGGAGCATCCGCTACGCCAGCCCGTCATCTCTTTCAATAACAGGGCACGTTCCGGCGCTGCTGATCGGCGGCAACGTCTGCGACTACATCCATCCGGACGATATGAGCGGTTTGCGCCAATGGGGAGCAGATAGCCGCACACACGCGCCCGCTCAGGCAACGTTTCGGCTCCGTCACGCAAATGGAGCGTGGTGCTGGATGGAGGCGTCGAGCTACTGCCGACCAGATCATGGTGATGTCGAGATCGTCTCGGTCAGCCGCGATATCAGCGAGCGCAAGCGGCTTGAAGCCGAGCTGCTCCATCTGCAACGACTTGACGGCATTGGACGCATGGCCGGCTCGGTGATGCACGATGTCAACAACTTTCTTACTGGTATTGGCGGCCTGGCCACCCTTGGACTTCAGACGCTTCCACCAGACCACGAGTTGCGGAGCGACCTTGAGGCGATCGGGCATGCGGCCGACCGCGCCGCAACGCTCGGGTCACAGCTGCTCGCGCTCGCGCGCAAACCCAGCTTCACGCCACAGACGCTCGATCTCAATACGCTGATTCACGATCTGGCCCCGCTGCTCCAGCGGCTGCTCGGCCCAGATATCTCGCTCATACTCACGCTCGCCCAGCACCTTCGTCCAATCAGCGGCGATCGGACTCAGCTGGAGCAGGTGATCCTCAATCTGGTCATAAACGCCCGTGACGCGATGCCCGATGGCGGGGCAGTGAGGATTGAAACGGCAAACGGTGGACTGGCGCATGTCGATGGCAGCTCTGGCGGCCCGTACCAGGTCGGTTCCCATATACAGCTGGCGATCAGCGACACCGGCTGTGGGATGGATGCGGCGATCCAGGCGCGCATCTTCGAGCCGTTCTTCACGACCAAAGCGCCTGGACGTGGCACCGGTCTTGGCCTCTCTACCTGCGCAGAGATCATCACGCGCCACGGCGGGTTCATTCGAGTTGAGAGTACACCAGGGCATGGAACAATCTTCACAACCTCATTGCCTGCGAGTGCAGCGACGCCAGATGACAGCTCACAGCGCATGGCTGTGATCTAATCCGAAATAGTGTAGACTTTATTCATGCACATGCGGCACTGCCGGCATAGGCATGTTGAAATCGCCCGCTCCCTGACCGCTCATATACTCAGACTGGAGATTCCGGAAGACACTATGCACCACCATCGTTTCCGAAGTATCGCTCACACGCTTCTTGTGCCGCTGCTCCTGGTCGGCCTTGCCTGTACTGTGCTTTCGCGTGGGCAGGCGGCGGCCAGCGATCCGTACCAGATACGCCTGCCGCTCGTGCGGACAAGCACACAACCCGCCTCCCCAGGCGATCCGCCCGAGCAGATCGCGCTCGACCGCATCAACAGCTACCGTCAGCTGGCAGGCGTTCAGCCCGTCCAGCCGCATGGTGCGCTCACTGCGGCTGCTGAGCACCACGCGAGCTACGATCTGTTGAACTACGGCGACCAGTCGGCCTGGAGCAACGGGCCACACGGCGAGGTCGCGGGCAAACCGGGCTTCACCGGGCAGACTGCCGCTGATCGTATGGCTGCGACACAGTTCCCTTTTGCACCAAACGCTGAGGTAATGAACTATTTTGATGACCCGATTCGAAGCGTTGACGGTTGGATGAGCACGGTTTTTCATCGAATCGGTATACTCTACCCAACGAGTTGGTACGCAGGCTATGGGCATGGACGAAACGCAGTGGAGCTTGTCGATGTGGTCGATTTTGGGCGCGGGCCGAGCGACCTGGCTGTGACGCCAGGTGTGGTGGTCTTCCCGGCCCCTGATCAGACCGATGTTCCACTGTATGGCGCGAGCGAGACCCCGAGTCCGCTGCCACCAGGGGCTCAGTATCCGATCGGCTATCCGATTACGCTCCAGCCGATCGCCGGCGCTAACCTGGCAGTCACCCAGGCCGAACTGCGCGACGCCGACGCGCGCATTGCGGTCTATCCGAACCCACCCGGCTGTAGCAGTGCATGCTATGCGCTGATCCCGACCATCGGTCTGCGGCCGAGCACGATGTACTGTGTGCATGTCGCTGGATCAGTTGACGGCGCTCCGTTCGACAAAACGTGGTCATTCACGACCAGTGCCTGTCTGTACCCCGGAGTTTGTTGAATGTACGCTGCGAGCCAGCGCATGGATACGCCGCGCACTGGGCGCACCGATGGATGCACGGCCCAGGTACGCGCTCACACCCACTCCTTTGGTCCTATTCATCCATAGACATGCGCACATGTGAGAGTAGGACATTGGTTATCTGGTTTTGATCGATCGTTCATACTATACTCGTTCAGGGGAGCACCGCTGTTTGCAGCGCGGCTCGTCTGGAACGCCCGAGGATCATGGTGACAATCGAGGCACAGCCGACCATCCTGCTGATTGATGACGATGCGCTGATTGGTCGGACGCTCAAGCGGCTTGCCGAGCGGGCCTTCCCTGGCTACCAGATGCTCTGGGCCAACAATGGCGTGCGTGGCTTAGCGCTGGCGTGTCAGTACGCCGAGCAGCTGCGGCTGGTCGTGCTGGATGTCCACATGCCGCTGCTCCATGGTCATCTGGTTGCGGCACAGCTGCGCGCACTGGTGCCGGATGTTCCGGTGATGCCGTTTACCAGCCACGCGGCGCTGCTGCCGGCGCTGCTGGAGCTTGGATGCGTGGAGCCAGTGATCAAGCATCCTGGACAGATTGATGCGCTACCGGAGCGGATGCAGCAGGCGATGGCGGCATCTGTCCCGCCACTCCCGAGCGAGGCATGGGTCACGGCGCTCCAGCAGAGCGGCGACACGGTGCTCGCATTTGTCGGCAACCCGGCGACCGAGTCGCTCGCGGCTTCCGAAATTGAGAGTGCGGCGCAGATCAAGAAGGCCCAGGATCTGCTGGCCAAGTACTGCGCCAGATTTCCACAGCCGGCGCGTGAGGTGTTACTCGCGCGCAAGGCGCTGGAGAAGGTCGCAGATTAGTCGCCCGGCGCGGCGTGTTCTCACAATCGATCCCTGAGCAGGGGCAGGTGCAGCCCGTTGCGTGATGTGAGGTCTTTGGACGCTCACACCACGTAGCGGGCTTTTTGTTGTGTTCGGATATGTTCGTGGAGGTGATATGCGACTCTGGCTTCTCTATCTACGCAATCGCTGGCAGGGTGTAGGCGCGATCGTGCTTGCTGCGCTGGCGCTGCTGCTCATCGCGCTCGTTCTCTGGGGCAGCCCCGCATTTGGTGTGCGTCTGCTCGGCAACGCCGACGCTCCGCGCGTGGCCGCAGCACACGGGCCGTCCGGCACGGTGCTGCCGCGCAGCGGCAACCCACAATCTGAACCCAATCTGGTCGATCTAGATGGCAGCATCCTCGATACGCCTGCGCCGGCACAGGCAGGCCCGCAGACGGTGGCAGCGGCGCAAGCGGCCTGGAGCGCGGACGAGATTGCGGGTCGCCAGCAGGCGCTGCTCGCAGCCATCAATTGCGCGCGTCAGCAGCAGAAGTTGCCGGTCATGACGCTCGACGCGCAGCTTTCCGAGACTGCCGGCGCGGCCTGGCTCAGGCTCGCCCACGACCCGTCGTTCTCGCTGATGAATCTGCCCGGCCAGTATCAGTTGCGCAGCGTCCTGCCGCTGGCCGTCGGGGAGCAGGGCCTGGTCGGTGCGCCAGCGCAGGCTGCGCCGACCGCGAGCGGCAGCGGCGCAGCCGCATGTACCGTTGCAGGATTCGATGCGTCGATCATACCGGCCACGAGCGGCGCGACCCAGATTGGCATCGCGGTCTTTCCGCCCCAGGCGTCCTGGGATATGGCATCAGCCGTCATTTTGGTGCAGTAGCGTCAACAGGAGTCCATACCGCCATGAAGCGTTACGTTCTGTTCTTCTTCCTCGCCGTGGTTGGCGCGATCCTGCTGCCGGCCGCGCAGCCGGCTGCGGCTGCTCCGCCCTCCGGCTGGGTGCAGGCCCAGGTGGTCGGCGGCGGCTGTGATGCCCAGGGACATTGCAGCAGCACGGTCAAGCCGGGTAGCCCGACGCTCTACGAGTACAAGCCCGATCGCCAGTCGGTCGGCCGCGATTTCGCGGTCGGCAGTGATCGCTCGCAGCACGGCGGCTATCCGACCTATGTCGACCGCGATAAGTGCCACATCGGCAGCGTCGACTACTACTGGTCAAAGGGCATCTGGCACCACGGCGGCTACTGGACGCTCACCTACGACGCGCTTGGTCGCGAGAAGTGGAGCGGGCCGACCAGCCAGCACTGGGCCTTTGAGCATAACGACACATGTGAGCCGCTGCCCACGCCGATCCCGACCGCGACTCAGCCGCCACCACCGCCCGGCGCGCCGACCTGGACGCCCGTGCCGCCGACCGCCATCCCGACCGCGACGCCGGCCCCGGTCTGCTCGACCTCGTACGGCCAGTTCGATCAGCGCGGCAATCTGAAGATGAGCGTGCCCGGCGTGCAAGTGCAGGAATACGCCTATGACGCGCAGGTCGCCAATGCGCAGGGGCAGCAGTTCCCGATTGCCTATCTGTATGGCCCAAGCCTGAGCAATCTGCCACCCTACGGGCTGTCGCAGCAGCGCGTGCTGCCCGGTGTGCCGCTGGGGATTGGCTACCGCTTCGACACGCTGGAGGCGCAGCCGATTGATCGGAACTCGTATGATGTCAACCACCCCGGCGGCGCGCATGTGCTGTTCGGCCTGCGCGATGACACGACCGGTCAGCTGCTGCTCGGATCGGATACCACCGACCGCAAAGAGCTCAAGAACTCGAGCGGAGTGGTGCAGTTCTGGGATCGCACGCTCCAGCTGAATACCACCACGGTGGCTCCTGGGCTGACCTTCAGCGGCGCGACGATGTTCTCGCGCTGGGACAAATACCATTCGCCGTACTGGACGGGAGCGACGAATGTGCCGGCGGCCAATATGTACATGCGGCACCTCGGCACCGTGACGGCGACGTTCACGCCGCTGCAAGATCATACCTACACCGTGTTTACCTGGAATGGCCACGGTCACTGCAAGGTCGAAGCGCCGCGCTGGACGATCGCGCGCTTTACCGCGACAACCCAGCCGATTGCGACCTTTCCGCCTACCGCCACCAGCGTGCCAACCGTGACGCCGTCGCCCACGCCGTCACCGACGCCGCTGCCGCCTGCGCCACCCGTGCCAGGCGCATCGTTCACGGTCAGCATCCACTCGACGCTCGATCCGAACAACGCGGACGGCGACCCACGCAACGGCGTCTACCGCTCGCAGGGCAGCACCATCGCCTGGCCGGCCGGCGAGGTGCTGGACTTCACGCCGCGCGTGCAGATCACGCTCAGCCCGTCCACGCCGGCCTACAGCGGCTACCGCTTCCAGGCACACGTCGATGGCTGGAACTACGTTAGCTCGCTCGGCCAGCGGGCCGCGACCGCCACCGACAGCCTGGGGCGCAGCAGCTGCCGTGGCGGCGGCGCGCTGATCAGCGGCGCGAGCGGGCCGGCCTGCGGCTATCGCTACATCGGCGGCGCATCGCTTGGCGACACGACCGAGCCGACCGAGGGCGATATGGCCAGCCAGGCGCACGTCTACTGGGCGGTCGGCGCGCCGCGATCGATGCGCCCGGATGTATATGTCTACAACCTGGGCCAGCTTCAGCAGGCCGATCTCGCCATCGAGGTACGAATCGTCGTCGAGGTGGTCAACGTGGCCACGGGGAGCGTGGTCGCGAGCCGTACTGACTATGCATCTGGCACGTTCGGCGTGTCGCTGGTTGTGCCAAGGAGCGCGAAGTAGATGCTCCACAGCTTCTTCTACGATGATACAGCGACCATGCCGATCACCCGCTCATCACGCACAATGGCACGTCAACGCGCCTATGGGCAAGCAATGGTGGAGATGGCGATCGTGATCGGCGTCCTGCTGCTGGTCATTCTGGGCGGGCTTGATGTCCTGCAGATCCAGATGACCCAGTATACCGTCTCCCAGGCCGTGCGCGCCGCCGCACACCAGGCGGCGCTGATCGGTGGCCCGGACGGACAAAATGGCTCCTGGGGCGACGGCGCGCGCCCATCCGGCACGGTCGCGGATACCGCGCGGATCATTCTTGACAGCGGCATGGTGACGAACTCCAGCAAAGCCACCATCTCGGTGGCATGCGCGCGGACGCCCTGCCGCCGCTACGACGCGATCACCGTGCGCATCATCTACCAGGATACGATCTGGGCACCGATCGGCCCATTTCAGTTTGCCAAAGCTGACCTGAGCGCCACGCGCCTCGCAGAGAAGGACGCGCAATGATACGGCGATTCATCTGCTATGGGCTGCAACAGAAAGCGCAGGGCCAGGCGCTCGTGCTTGTGACCATTATCCTGACCTTTCTGATGATGCTGATCATGACCTGTATGGAGGTCGCGGCGCGCTACGAGCAGCGCGCGCAGATCGAGGATGCGCTGAAGCAGGCCACGCGCTCATCGGTGCAGGCCTTCGACTACGCCGCATTTTCGCGTAATGGCCAGCTGCTACGTGAGACCAGCGCCACCAGCGTGAGTGGCTGTGCGGGCCTCGCACCCAACAGCGCGCGGGCACTGGCCTGCACGGTGCTCGCGACCAATCTGCTTACTATCAGCGGTGTGCAGGACACACCGGATCAGACGGCTGCGCGGGTCACGTGGACGTTTCTGCCGCAGGGCGGCACGTGTGTGTTCCCCAACGGCCATCCTTCGGTCACCTTTACCACGCCGGCGGTGTGCGCGACGCTCACGCCGCAAATGACGGGGCTGCTCGGCTGGGGGACATGGACGCCTCAGCTCGACGCCGCCGACACGCTCGACCATATCGAACGCTAGCGCGCACGACGCACGTGCGTAGAGGAGGTTTCCATGTCGTCACTTTCGCAACCGCTCGGTCAGGTGCTGACCCCCAAGAAGTCGAATCTCGCGCCGGCGCTGCTGCTCATTCTGGGCATTATCATCGCGCTCAGCGCGGCCACCTATGGCTATATCGAGAGCCGCCGCATGGAGGCGGTGATCGTCGCGGTACGCAGTGTCCCGTTCGGGCAGCAAGTCACGGCCGACGACCTCGGCACGATCGAGCTGCCGCTGCACCGACCCGTTCAGCTTACCGGCATGGCCGACGCAAACGCCGTGGTCGGCAAATGGGCCGCGCGCGAGATCGGCCCGAACGATCTGCTCCAGCCGACCATGCTGCTCGACCGCGCCCCGGATCAGCCGGTCTACCCCTCAGGCCAGCAGCTCGACAAGGACACCGTGCCGGTGCCCTTCGCGATCGCGACGATCGGCCCGCTGACCGTCCGCGATTTCGTCAATGTCGGCTACAACGCGACCAGCGGCGACCCTGAGCTGTGTCGGGCTGATGGCGGCGCTGTGCAAAGCGCGCCCATAGTAGCGCCTGCGGCCGACCAGCCGCAGGGACGGCCATTCGCCTGCCGCCTGATGGTGCGCGTGAAGGTGCTGTATGTAGACGAGGGCAAGGGTGTCGCCTATCTCCAGATGACCCCGTATCAGTCGCACACGATCTGGGCGCTGCAAGCGGCCGGCGTGCAGATGTGGGGCGAGCGCTATGGCGCGACCTCCGACGAGCTTCCGGCGATGGATCGCCTGGACGCCGGTGCGATCAGCACGGATCGTCTGACCATGACGCTCTCCGACACCCTCAAGCTCTATACGCCGCAGGGCATGGGCGGAGGAATCCCCGGCGACAGCAATCATATTCCCGGCCAGACCGGCATCTCCGGCCAGCCGCCGCAGCCGACCACGCTGCCGGCAGCCAGGCCATAATCGAAGGCACGTACTGTGATCGCACAACCAACCATCGCCGGCGACCATGTCGTGGCCCCCGCTGGCCCACCTGACGAAGGTGCTGATCATGTCGAGGAGCTGGCGTTTCTCGTCCAGACCGGGCGGCTGCGCCACTGGCAGCGCGGCGTGGCCGATACCCTGACACGCGCCGGCTTCGGCACCACACTGACCGCCGCGGCATGGGCGGCGACTGCCTGGTACGGCCCGTTGGAGGGGTGGCTCAAGGACGGCTCGGCGGTCTCCGACATCCTGATCAACGGCCCCGGCCGCGACATCACGCTGATCGAGCAGGGCCAGCGCATGGCCAGCGGGGTGACACTGCACGCCGAGTGGGTCGCATTCGTGCAGCGCCAGCTGCTGTTGCGCAGCGCGCTGGTCATACCTACGCAGGTGGCCGACCTCCACGCGATGGCGTGGCCATCCCACGCGCTGATCGGCACGGCAGATCAGCGGCTGCGCTTCGCGATCACACGTCCGCCGGCTTCACCCGCCGGCCCGACGGTTGCGCTGCGCGTGCTGCCGCGCCGTTGGCGCACGCTCGACGACTTCGTGCTCGACGGCAGCATGCCGCGCGCGGCGGCCGAGCTGCTGCTTGAGGCGCTCCGGCGCGGCGTGACCATCCTGGTCGCCGGCGGCACCGGCAGCGGCAAGACCACCCTCACTGCCGCGCTGCTGCACGCGATTGGCGAGGAGAAGCGGGTGGTCTGCATCGAGGAGGCGCGCGAGCTGCCGGACGTCCACGACAGCGTCGCGATGGAGGTGCTGCGCAGCGGGCTGAGCTTCTCGGAGTGCGTGCGCTTCGCCTTGCGCCAGAAGCCCGACCTGATCGTGGTCGGCGAGGTGCGCGGCCCGGAGGCGCTGGCGATGCTCCAGGCAGCCGCAACCGGCCATCCGGGGATCGGCACCATCCACGCGCCGGACACGCAGGCGGCGCTCAAGAACCTTGAACGCATGGCCTGTGAGAGCGGCGCGCCCGCCAACATCGTGCGCGGGATGCTAACCAGCTCGGCGGTCCCGCTGATCGTCGCGCATATCGGGCGCTATGGCAGCAAGCGCATGATCGGGACGATTGAGGAGGTGACGCTGATGGGCGGCGCTGGGCAGACCGGCGATAAATATACCACCAACCCGCTCTTCGTCTACAACCCGCAGACACAGCAGGTGCAGAAAGCCTACCCCGTCCAGGGGGATTGGGGACGCGGCAGATTCTAATGACGCTATCGCAATCCAGGCGTAGCGCGCTACGCCCCAACGGAGAGAGCTATGACCATTGAACTCGTCATTGTCAGCAATACCGCTGGTTTACCGGAAGCCCTGCACGGCTACGCGGGACTCCAGGTGTCGAGCCTGCCATCGCTGGCGCGGGCAACCAGCATTGTGGCCAGCGATCAGCCGCCGCAAGCGATCTATATCGAGGACACCAAAGGCACGCTGACCGATCTCTGGGAGATCATCCGCGCCGCGCAGCGCGCGCACATTCCGGTGTTGCTCGGCCTTCAGAGCGTCGGCCTGGTGCATCGCTCCGACTTTGCGGACGCCGGGCTGGCGGTCAGCGATGTGCGCGAGAGCGCGGCGCTGGCCGAGTGGATCGGCGCACAGCTCGGCGTGCAGAAGCTGGCCGCCGCTGGCCAGATCACGGTCGCCATCGCCGGTGCCAAGGGCGGGATTGGCAAGACGCTGGTGGTCGCGATGCTGGCCGAGGGGCTGAAGCGGCGCGGCCTGAAGGTGCTCATCGTTGACGGCGACCTGTCCAACTCGGGGATCGTGCCCACGTTTCGTATCCCGTCGGGCTTCCCATCCTATCTGTACCTCAAGAACGATGGGCTGGGCGCGTTCACCCCCGGCAATCTGCGCCGCCATATCTACACGCACGAGGCGAGCGGCATCCATTTTCTGCTCGGGTCTGAAGAGACCGCCAACCCGCTGGATCTGAATCTGGGCGAGTGGCAGGCGATGATGCAGGCAGTGCGCCAGCTCGAAGGCTACGATATCGTCCTGATCGACACCGGCCCCGAGATCAAGAAGCGGCCGTACGCAATCGACGCGGCGCGCGCGGGCGGCTACGTCGTGCTGCCGACTCCACCCGGTCGGAAGGAGCGCGCCGGCGTCGGCAACGCGCTGCGCGTGTTTGAACACCACACACCCGATCTGACCGACCGCTGCTTTCTGCTGTATATGGAGCCGGAAAAAGGCGTCACGGTCGCCATCGATCGTGTCGCGCCGCTCTTCGCGCAGACCTGGCCGAAGGCGCGCACGATCGGCATTCTCCCGCGTGCGCCCAAGCAGGTCAGCATGGCCGACGAGGAGGGCGATCGCTATCTCTCGCCGCTCGATGTCGCGCCGCACAGCACATTCACCCGCGCCGTCCATCACATCGTGCAGGGGCTATGCGATCAGACCGGCCTCAGTCCGCGCCAGCCCATGCCGAAGTCCTCGCTCTGGCAGCGCCTGCGTGGCGAAAAGGTCATCGCGCTACCGACGGTTATCCCGGCGGTCGGCAGCGCGGAGGTGATCGCATGACCAGTTCTAGCCAGAGGCACCCGACCATGGCGCGGCCAAACCCGCTGCACATTGATGAAGATGGCGGGTTAGCAGCCCTGATGGGCACGCAGAATA
>WNGB01011508.1_pt1 | contig 12107 bp, 12 predicted proteins | sample 5400681 | NCBI WGS metagenome assembly WNGB01 (sample SAMN13153367, study PRJNA577476) | soil metagenome | isolation source: 115 cm soil or saprolite under grassland replicate 2 | place: USA:California | collected 2016-06-15 | reverse complement strand
GAGCAAGACGGAATCATCCTCGTCTACTGCGGTTGCGTCGAGGTCCTTGCTCGTCGGCGATGGAGCACCAGAGTCCATCTCGTTTAGGAGAAAATCCATCGGGACAGCGTTTTCCTTCGTAAGAGATGCAATTGTCATACTGTAAATCTCGGATGGACAAACCAGCAGTCAACTACACGTCGTTCCAGACTATACATCCCTTGTCGAATGTTACTCTCTCCTTGCTCGTCAGCGGGAATTGTTTTACACAGGAGCGTGCGAAAAGCGTCGTCGGCCCCTTCCGTTTTGGATGCGCAGTGTCCTTCCCGGCTCGTGCTCGACCGAATTGCCGACAAATGGACGGCTCTCATCATCCAGATTCTGGCGCGCGGAACGATGCGTTATGCTGCGTTACAGCGTGAAATCGGGGACATTTCGCAAAAAATGCTGACCCAGACACTGCGCAGCCTCGAGCGCGACGGCCTGGTGCAACGCACGGTTCATCCCGTTGTGCCTCCGAAAGTTGAGTACTCTCTCACGAGACTGGGCCGAACCTTGATTGAACCGTTGCATGCGCTTTGTCGCTGGTCGGAAAAACACCTCCCTGAGCTTCAGGCGAATCGCGCGCGGGCAAAGCAGGCCGTAGTGGAGTAATGGAATATTGGGGTGCTGGGGTAGTGAAATTCCGTCACTCTAATACTCGACTAATCCATCCCTCTCGCAGCTGATCATGCATCAAGCGGAAATCATTGTGCTGCTGTTCGCCGCCATAGCGGTCCTCGCGGTGGTCGCGTGTAAACTTGCACTGCCGTACCCTATTGTGCTCGTGATCAGCGGACTCGCTCTGAGTTTCGTGCCGCGATTGCCAGAAGTAAGGCTCAACCCTGAGATCGTATTCTACTTTTTTCTGCCTGCGCTTCTTTATCCCGCAGCCTTGTTCACATCCTGGCGAGATTTTCGGCGAAACCTGCGGCAGATTCTCCTACTCGCGATCGGATTGGTGCTGGCAACTACGGTAACGATTGCGTGGATCGCGCACGCGATTGTACCGGGACTTCCGTGGGCGGCTGCTTTTGCGCTCGGCGCAATCGTTTCGCCACCCGACGCGATTGCGGCGACAGCAATCATTCGCCGGCTTGGCGTTCCCCATCGTATTGAGGCAATTCTCGACGGAGAGAGTCTTGTGAATGATGCGACTGCGCTGGTCGCGCTACAGTTCGCAATCGCCGCACTTGTTACCGGGACCTTCTCGCTCGGCGACGCAACGATTCGTTTTACCTGGGTGGCGGCTGGCGGAATTGCATTTGGGTTGCTTGTTGGGCTGGTAATGCGCTCGGTGCAAAGCCATCTGGATGATCCACCGATCCAGATCACAGTCTCTCTGCTCACGCCCTTCGTTGCGTACCTGCCTGCAGAACGCCTGCACGTCTCAGGCGTCCTGGCCACGGTCGCCTCGGGGATTTTTCTCGGCTGGCATTCGCCGCTGATTGTCACCCCACGTTATCGCCTGCAAGCGTTCGCGTTTTGGGAAATGGTCGTGTTCCTTCTCAACGGGTTCGTCTTTATCGTCATTGGACTGCAACTCCCTGGAATCCTGCATGCACTGAGTGGCGAATCGCTTATTGGCCCCATCGTCACCGCGATCGTCATCAGCGGTGCGGTTGTTTTGGTCCGAATTATTTGGGTAATACCGGCGACCTATCTGCCGCGTGTGCTAGGTCTCGCAAACGCGGGACGCGCGCGTGATCCAATTCCGCGACGGCAACAGGCCGCCATCGTGGCTTGGTCGGGCATGCGTGGGGTCGTTTCGCTCGCGGCTGCGTTCGCGCTGCCGCTGACATTAAGTGATGGCATGTCATTTCCGGGGCGCAATTACATTTTGTTTCTCACGTTCTCAGTCATTCTGACTACGCTCGTTCTTCAAGGGCTGTCGCTGCCGCTCTTGATTCGGAAACTCGGAATCACATATGACGGCGAGGCAGACGAAGAGGAGCGCCGGGCCCGCGTGGAAGCGAATAATGCCGCAATTGAACTGATCGGAAAGCTGCGTGCCAGCGGCGAGTTTTCGCCTGATACCGTGGATCGTTTACGCGCTGAATACGGTGAACGCCTGGAGCAATTACAACTTTGTGCCGAGAACCCCGACGATTGCCGCGGCGAAATCGCCACGCCCCAATATCAGCGTTTGCAACGCGAAGCGCTGCGTGTTGAAAGGCAGACCATTATCCGTTTGCGAAACGAACGTGTGATTAACGACGACGCGTTGAGGCATATTCAGCGTGACCTCGATCTGGCCGAAGCACGCCTGACGGGAAGTTAAAAGTGTTAGGCTTTAAAGAAGAACGCAGTCGGCCACAATCGCGGCTGGCAGTTAAACTTCAGACTCACCGCACTAAAAACCGTAACGTGTCGGCCAATCCCTGGCTGGCCCGCCTAGTCGCGCTGCGCAGGTCTTCAGTTCCTTTTTGAAGAACTGAGCCAGATGCGATCGCACCTTGTTTGTGAGCGGAAGCTTTTCCATCCTGGTCCAACTGTTGTAATCCGCGTTGAGTCGACCGCTCGGCTTGTCTGGATCAGCGCCCAGGAAACGAAGGATCGAGCGCCGCAATTCAGCGGGATTTCTTTGCAGGTCATCAAAGAAATAAACGCGAAACTGCTCTGGATCGACGTAGCGTTTCCATCGCGCGACGACGGCACTCGGATACGAACGCAAGAGCATCCCTCGACGGAGCAAATTCCGATTGACTTCATCGACGTTGGTCACGTCAAAAGGCTCAACCTGGCGATAGTGCACTTCCATGGACAAATGGGACCACACCCGCTCAACCGGATCGCGGGCCAAAAAGATGACCTTTAAGTTTCGGAAGTATCCGACGACTTGCTGAACGATTTTATTATTCAGCGTCGAATAGTTTGGCGAAATATCACCGGAAAAGAGCGATGCCTTGGGTTCAAATAGTCGTCCATAATTCTCGAGGTCGATACCCGCTTCAGCGCTAAGGCTCTTGAGCCGCTCTAGAAATCGACGATCGCGCTCGTCTCTGCAGCGCGGATGAGCTGCGCGTTGGACCCTGCTCAATTGATCAAGGTAATGCAGTTCCTTTACAGGAGGCATCCAGAAATCGGGATGGGAATCGAGTTGCTGATAAAGCCAGGTGGTTCCTGCTTTATGGGCTCCGATACACAGAAAATCGGGCCCTGCACCGCGAGTAGGAGACCTCTTTCCTTCCTCAAGCGATCCAATCACACCAGAATAGGAGGTCAAAGTCGTCCACCAGTTGCAGGAAGAAGATCAGCGACGAAAAACCATATCGTGCGGGCCATCGTTTCGCCGGCCCGCCCAGTTCTGCAGCGCAGGCTTTCAATTCCTGTTCAAAAAACTGAGCTACCCTGGATCGCACCTTGTCGGTGAACCGAAGTTTCTTCCTCCCGGCATCCTGGTTGTCTTCCGCCTTCAATCGGCCATTAGACTTGTTCGGATCGGCGCCCAAAAACAGGAGGATCGAACGGCGCAGTTCAGCAGGATTTTTCTCGAGATCGTCAAAAAAGTAGATGCAGAAAAGATCCGGACGAACATAGCGTCTCCAGCGTGCGACGATTTTACTGGGATGTGAGCGCAGGAGCACCCCAGGATTCAGCAAATTCCGAATCACTTCGTCAGCATCGGTCGCATCAAACGGACTAATCATTCCGAGACGAACGCCCATGGACAATTGCGACCACGCTCTCTCGACGGGGTCGCGAGCTAGAAAGATCACCTTCAAATTTGGAAAGGAATTAACGACTCGCTGAATGATCTCATCGCTTACTGTCGAATAGGCTGGCGAGATATCACCGGAGACAAGCGAACCCTTGTGCTCGAACAACCGGCCGTAATTCTCCAGATCGATGTAGGACAGGGCGCTCAGGTTTTTCATGCTATCGAGAAAGGAGGCATCGCGCTGGTCTCGGCAGCGCGGAGGATGGAACCGTCTCGTTTTATTTAGACTGTTGAGATAGTGCAGTTCCTTTACTGGAGGCATCCAGAAATCAGGATGTCGTTCAAGCTGCCGATACAGCCATGAGGTTCCGCCTTTTTGAGCCCCGACGCACAGGAAATCGGGGCAGGCCTCGCCTGTTGAATAGTGATTATCTTCTCCGTTTCGATCGTTACTTACGCGAGGTTTCAATGGCCAGGCCCAACGCATGGCCGCATTATTTTCCATCCGGCAGTTAAAAAGCAAGTTCGGAGAATGGGGCAGGCTCGCGCTCGTCAGCAACAAGCGTGAATCCACCTGCTTGCGCTGGTCGCCTGTGAATCGGAAAATTGCCATCAATGAACAACGGCGCTCGTCACCGTATTTTCCTTCTTTCGCCTGCTTACGCCGGCGGTGAACGAGCGCGGATGATTCTGAGCGACCGGGCGGAATTCGAACTCGCGCAAAAATTGCGCAGCAAACGGGGCGCGCCAATCTCGAAGGTGTTCACTTTTCTTAGCGGGCTCTACTTCCGCGGCAAGATCGAATACGCGACTGCGTTCGCGCGGCCCGCGACCGGAATCCCCGGGGTATTTGTGATCACGCCCACTCGTGGGCTTGTTGACGCCAGTACGCGGATCCGTCTCGATGACCTGCGTGAATTCGCAACGGTCGATATTCACGGTGACGATCGGCGTTATCGAGCGCCGATTGAGCGAGACGCGCGTGTTCTCGCAAAAAAACTGCCATCTCGGAGCGAGATCATCCTTCTCGGAAGCATTGCCACAGGAAAATACGTGAACGTTTTGCTTGCGAGTTTTGGCGACCGGCTCCGATTTCCCGTTGACTTCGTCGGTCGCGGCGACATGAGCCGTGGCGGATTGATGTTACGCTGTGCAGCAGATCGGCAGGAGCTTCCATACATCGCAGTGGCAGGCGCGATCGTTAATGGAAAACGCCCGCCCAAGCTCCCTCCGCGGAGATACCAGTCCTCGTTTCGATAGAGGCTTTTCTCGTTTATTTTGTTTTGCGTCGGAGGCCGGTGTTGCCTTATGCTAAATTTGCCGGTGTTTCGGCAGCAAAGATTTTCTGGATGATATGGACGTTAGCGGCACGATCGGCGCGATTCTGAGTCAGAAAAGCAAAGATATCTTTTCCATTCGGTCCGACGCAATGGTTTTTGAAGCGATTGAAATGATGGGCGAAAAAAATGTCGGCGCATTATTGGTGATGGATGGAGAGCGATTGAATGGGATCATTTCCGAGCGCGATTATACCCGCAAAGTTTTTCTCCGTGGCAAACGTTCCCGGGAAACGAAAGTTTCCGAGATCATGTCAACCGATGTGACGGTTACGCATCTGCGTGAACCCGTGGAAAAATGTCTGCGCCTGATGACTGACAAACATATTCGCCATCTGCCCGTGGTCGAAGGTGATCAAGTGGTTGGCGTGATTTCAATCGGGGACCTCGTCAAACACGTCATTTCCTGTCAGCAGGCTGCAATTGCACACTTGGAAAACTACATCCACGGCGGATACGCAGCGGGGTAGTTTCTGTAGGGCGTCTCTGTCAGACGCCGATCCGGTTTTGGCGTTTGACAGAAACGCCCTACAACTTCCAAACGCTTTTCCCGTCGACAATTGTTCGCACCGCGCGGCCTTTTAGTTTCCAGCCATCGAACGGCGAATTGCGTGAGACCGATTGAAATTGATCGACGTTAACAGTCCATTTCAAGACCGGATCGATCAGCGTGACATCGGCGCGGGAACCGGGCGACAGAGTGCCCGCATCCAGCTTTAACAAGCGCGCCGGCTCGACGGTGTACATCTCGATCAAACGCGTAATGTCGATCTTTGCGTGTTTATGCACAAGCAGGTTGATAAAAAGAGCGAGCTCAGTTTCCAATCCAATGATCCCGAATGGCGCGACGTCGAACTCAACTTCTTTTTCAAAACCCGCGTGCGGCGCGTGATCGGAACACAAGATCGACAAGGTCCCATCGGCGATGCCCTCCAGCAGCGCATCAACGTCTGTTTGCGAGCGCAGGGGTGGATTCATTTTATAGTTCGTGTCGAAATTTTGGATCGCTTCGTCGGTTAAAACGACGTGGTGCGGACAGACCTCTCCGCTTATTTTTACGCCGCGCTGCCGCGCTTCACGGAGCAATCGCACACTTCCTGCCGTCGTGAGGTGCTGGCAATGAATCGGATGATCGCAAAGTTCCGCGAGCAAGATGTTGCGCATGACCATCGCTTCTTCGCCTGCAGCGGGCCAGCCGGGTAAGCCAAGCAGCGTGCTCCAGTAGCCCTCGTGTGCAACTCCGGTACCGACCAGATTGTAGTCCTGACAATGATCGAGCACAGGCAGGTTCACCATGCGAGCATACTCAACCGCGCGTCGCATCACTTCGTGATTTTGAATGCAATGACCATCATCCGTGATTGCCACAACGCCCGTCTTCGCGAGGGACCCGATGGGTGCGAGCTCTTCGCCTGCGAGACCTTTTGAAATTGCGCCGGCCGGCAAAACATTGACGCACGCCACTTCCACGGCGCGATCTTTGATCCACGCAATCGTGCTGGGATTGTCTGCGACGGGCGAAGTATTCGGCATGCAAACAATAGTGGTGAATCCGCCGGCTGCTGCCGCGCGTGCGCCCGACTCAATCGTTTCTTTATGACTGAATCCGGGCTCGCGCAGATGCACATGCATGTCGATCAAACCGGGCGCAACGATCAAACCTTTCGCGTCAATCTCTTCAATTTCGGATTTCCTACCGCGGCGGGTAAACTCCTCGCGAATTTCGGATTTCGAGCCGACGACTTTCCCATTCGAGATGTAAAGATCGGCAATTTCATCCCGCTTATTTGTGGGATCGATAATCCGACCGTTTCGAATGATTGTGGTGCTCACGTCGCGACCCCTCCGCAGAGATAGAGAACAGCCATGCGCACGGCGAGACCGTTGGTGACCTGAGCGAGAATGACGCTGTGCAATCCGTCGGCGACCTCGCTGTCGATCTCGACTCCGCGGTTGATCGGGCCGGGATGCATAATCAGACAATCGGGCTTCAAAAGCTTTGCGCGCTCTCTGGTCAGACCGAACAAGCGAATGTATTCGCCGATGCCGGGAAAATATTCTCTGCGCTGGCGTTCGTGCTGGATGCGCAACAGGTTCACCACATCGGCTTTTGGCAGTACATCCTCGATCTGGTGCGAAATCTCGACGCCAAGTTTCTCAAACTCGCGCGGCACAAGCGTGCTTGGCCCGACCAGCGTCACGTGCGCACCAAGCTTGAGCAGGCCGAAAATATTTGAGCGAGCAACGCGACTGAACAGAATGTCGCCGACGATCGCCACCCGCAGTCCTGCAATTTTTCCTCTGCGCTCGCGGATGGTGTAAAGATCGAGGAGCGCCTGCGTCGGATGCTCGTGTGCGCCGTCGCCGGCATTAATCACGCTGGCTTTAAGCTGATTTGCCAGGAACTGCGGTGCTCCGGCGGAGCTGTGACGCAAAACAAGAATGTCGGCGAGCAACGCTTCCAGATTACGCGCAGTGTCTTTAAGCGTTTCGCCTTTGGTTAGGCTTGACGTAGTTGCCGAGATATTGATCACGTCCGCGCTCAATCGAAGCGCGGCCAGCTCGAAAGATGTCCGCGTCCGCGTGCTTGGTTCGACGAAGAAGTTCACCAGTGTTTTTCCACGTAGAGCGGGCACCTTCTTGATCTCGCGGGTACCGACTTGTTTAAATGCGTCGGCGGTTTCGAGAACAAAATTGATTTCGTCTGTCGATAATTCGCGCAGGCCTAGCAAATCTTTTCGCGTCCAGCGTGTGGTCATGGTGGAGCGAATGCGTTCATTGCTTTTGCAAACGTACCTCGTCAGGTTTGCCATCGGTTTGTTCGAGGCGTACGAGCACCTTTTCGTTACCCGAGGTCGGCAAATTCTTCCCGACGTAATCCGGGCGAATTGGCAGCTCGCGATGACCGCGGTCGATTAGTACTGCGAGCTGAATTCGTGCAGGCCGTCCAAATGAGTTGATGGCGTCCATGGCGGCGCGCACAGTGCGGCCGGTGTAAAGAACGTCATCGACAACGATGACGGTGCGTTCCTCCAGGGGCAGCGGAAGTTTCGATTCGCGCACGATTGGCAATTCAGAGCGCGTTCCCACGTCATCGCGATGCATCGCCACGTCGATGACGCCGGTCTCTACATTGATCTTCCGGATCTGGTGAATGAAAGCGGCGATGCGCTGGGCGATTTCCACTCCGCGCGACGGAATTCCCGCTAGAACGACGTCAGTCAGTCGCGGGTTTCGCTCAATGATTTCGTGAGCAATTCGTTGAAGCGCTCGACGAATTGCCTCCGCGTCCATTGTTGGGACCGCGGCACCAGACGTTTTTTGTTTTGCTTGTTTCATGCGTTTCCTTGGCGACCTCGCGGGATCGCATTAAAGGAACAAAAAATTAGGAGGCGGACTTTTCGGTGCGCGCCTCCTTTCTTCGTCGATCTCGCCAGTTGGAGCGATGTTTAACGATCCAATCCAGCAAGGCCTTTTCAAATCCGATATCTTTTCCGGCTTTCTCGCTTTCGATCCACTTGTGTTTCAGGATCTCGGCACGCTCCGCGAGAAACTCCTTGTACAGGACCGAATTCCTAACGAATCGAGAGTGATCCTCCTCTGAAGATGGCATCTCAGGATTCTCTTTCATGAAATTGGGCGCGAGTCAACAAAATCGAAGCAATCAATTCGACGTGCCAACCGCCCTATTTATTTAACTCCCGGTTCCAATCACGGTTGCGGACGCCTTCACTACGGCAGTGTCTTACGAAGATTTTCGGCAATTTTTTTGAACTCGACTGTCACGGGAGACTTTCGATCTTCTCCCACAATCGGAATCCCGCGATCCCCCGATTCGCGCGTGGGGATATCGATCGGAATTTGTCCAAGCAATGGGACGCGGAGTCGTTTCGCCTCGCGTTCGCCGCCGCCACTGCCAAAAATATGATAGCGTTTGCCGTCGGACGGAGAGGCGAAATAACTCATGTTCTCGATGATCCCGAGCACAGGCACATTGACCTTCTCGAACATGGTAGCGGCTTTGCGAGCATCGATGAGCGCAACTTCCTGAGGCGTGGTTACGACGATCGCGCCCGAAAGCGCGACCGTCTGGACAATCGTGAGCTGAATGTCACCAGTGCCAGGAGGTAGATCCAGCACCAGATAATCCAGCTCGCCCCATTCCACCTGCCGCAGAAATTGCTGGGTATAACGCGTGACCATTGGCCCGCGCAAAATCGCCGGCGAAGTGTCGTCGAGCAGAAATCCCATCGACATGAGCCGCAATCCGTATTGCTCGATCGGGACGATTTTGTTTTCTTCCGTCGCCATTGGTCTCTCGCGCGTGCCAAACATCAATGAAATGCTCGGGCCGTAGATATCGCAATCGCATAAGCCTACACGCGCGCCGGTTTGCTCCAGTGCAACCGCGAGGTTTGCCGCGACAGTCGATTTGCCGACGCCGCCTTTGCCGCTTGCCACTGCAATGACGTGCCTGATTCCCGGGATTCGCGTCGCGCCCATACCGGTCCCCGCGCCTGCGGGCGGCGCATGAATATCAATCAGGACCTTTGCGCTCTTGACACCGTCGATAGTTCGCAGCGCTTTTTCGGCATCGTTTTTAATTGCAGCTGGAACATTCGGATCGTTCGTCGCCAGGGCGATCTGTACTTTGACTTCGCTATTCTCGATCTGAACCGATTTCACAAGGCCGAATGAAACGATATCGCGAGTGAAGCCGGGATATTTCACCGACTTCAAAGCGTTCTTCACCTGTTCCTCAGAAATCGACATGTCAGAAACTTACGCACACGGCACGGGAGGTAAACCTCGCCATCGGGTGGATCGTCTTGTCCTCACGATGATGGCAATTGGTGAAGGCCAGTTTCCCACCGCGTTGCGCATGCGGCAAAATCCAGACGGGAGCGCCGCGGTAGCCAATGCGTTGAAGACCACGCGTTCCACCTACGAGTTATCGGTTCTGATAATCCATTTTGTAGCGAATCTGATACTCGTTTCCGCCAGAGGGGCGGGAAGGTTGCTGGCCCGCTTTCGCTACAAAGTCCGGGTTTTGCCAGTCGGACCAGGCGCGGTATTTCTCCCTCATTGGATTGGCCGGCAGCTTGAGCCGGAAAATTTTGTGCTCCTGACCTGCAAATTTCAACACGAAGAGACGCTGCGAGGTCCGGAAATATACTTCGACGTAACCCGCTCGCACGCCTGGGTCTTGAGGCGCATCGGTGTGCCAGTAGCCTGGCATTGCGTTGCGGTCTGTATCGAGCTCAGGCTGAACGTCAGCCAGACTTTGGAGGGACTGGCCGGCCGGTGGTTTCACTTCAAACTCCAGCTGCGGCGTAGGCCCATTGATGTTCAAAACATGCGGTTGACCGGCATACCAAATTCCAAATCCGGACACCGCAATGATACCAAGAGATACACAAACGGTTATCAACCCGGCAAAAAGCCAAAGTCCTCTTGTGCCGCGCCAATAAAGCGTGAGAAGGATGAGGCCTGGCGCGACGATGCACGTCACAATGAGCGCGATCGCCGCGGCAAAATAACCGGCCTCACCTTCAAACGTAGAGACATGAAAGGCGGCTGCGAGCGCCGCGCCCAAAGCGAAGCCGAGAAACAGTCCGCCCCCGATGCCGATAATCCCCGCGATAATTCCGAAGAGAATTGCGCTAACGGAAAGTTTTCTTGTCGCGGGTTGAACGAAATGATCAGGGCGAACTTGCCGGAACAGGGCTTTGGAGGAGGTCGATTCGCTGATGCGTTTTCGCGATCTCTACGATGAGACCGGAATAGTTCCATCGGCCGAGCGATTTGCTTGCTGCTACATAAATAGTCCCTTTTCCATTTGGGCCGGAAATTGGGATAGACAGGTTCGCTTCTCCGGATGCACCGTTCACGTTCGTGTTTCCAGATACAAGAAATCCTTCTTTAATCGGCGAGCCGAGGGCCTCGATTACGGAAGAGTGCGCCTGGACCCGGGCCAAGGCGTCTTTGTAAACCTCAGTGGATTTCATCGCGCTGAACACGATCAATGCGACCGAGGCAATAAACGAGACGAACAATACCAACATGCCGAAGCAGCCAACTGGCACGAACCAATTCCAGTTTCGCTTCCACCAATTGGGCTGTGGCATTAGAGGAACCGAGGGATTTTGCTCCATGGAGTCTTTCTACTTCAGCCGCGAAGCTTTGTGCAATCATTCCTTGTAACTTGTGCTTCGCTCCAAGATTGACCGGCCTGCTCACTGCCAGGCAGGATGGCCGAAAGACTGCAAAGGGCCCGGCGTTTACAAGTTCAGTCGACCTAAGGAGAGCACGCTCCCTTTACGTTGGTCAGTGACACCTGTAAGGATCGCAAAAGAGACGTGCTACTCGCCTGGCATCAGAAGTAGTCGTCAGGCGTCAGAGACAGACTAGTAACTGACAAGGTATTTTCAGCGCAGCGTTCAGACGCGGTCTTTTAACTGCGTTTTGCCGGCCGTACGCGCACAATGAACGCAGCAATAGATTTGCCCATCGGCTTCCACACCGTGCCCCACGATCCGGCAGTTGCAGTGTGGACAGACCGGCGCTAGCGCGTGGATCGCGCATTCGAAGCTATCGAATGTGTGATGCTTTCCGGCTACGACAACTTCAAACGCCTTGTCATATTCATTTTCGCAAACTTCGCATGTAGCCATACACAATTCTTTCGCGCCTCGGGGGCTTTGCGGCGGTGTCCACCTGGTTTTCGAGAGAGTAGAGATCACACCGGAAAGTGATACTTTCTTTCGGAGGCGGTTATGGAAATACCAAAGCAACTGATCGATTGTTTAGACGAAAACAAAGTCTCTTATGAAATTTTGCATCATCCCGAGGCAGTAACCGCACAACGAATCGCCCAGGCGGAGCATGTGAAGGGCCGGCATCATGCCAAGGTGGTCATGGTCAAATCGGGCGACCAGCATTTAATGATAGTGCTGCCTGCGGACCAACAAATTGATCTGGAGAAGGTCGAGAAAGCAGTTGGCAAAGCGGTCTCACTCGACAAAGAACAGGAATTCAAGTCACTCTTTCCCGACTGCGCAATTGGAGGGATGCCGCCCTTTGGCAATCTC